>JAABVA010002570.1_pt1 | contig 17947 bp, 10 predicted proteins | sample 5560331 | NCBI WGS metagenome assembly JAABVA01 (sample SAMN12812661, study PRJNA571458) | rock metagenome | isolation source: Antarctica rocks | place: Antarctica: Victoria Land, Mt New Zealand sud | collected 2016-01-07 | reverse complement strand
CACCACCGTGCGGGACACCCCACTGGCCCGGGCCAACCGGGACTGCGACCAGCCCAGCTGCTCCCGGCGGGCGCGCACCGACCCCCCCAACTCCCCAGCGGACCCCAAACCCCGCTCCCCCGCCGACCCCGGTCGATCCGGAGGCAACAAGCCGCTCACCTGCACAAACCCTGCAACAGCCCGCTCACCCGCGCAGACTAGCCACCTGCCCCCGCCCAACTGTCGCGCCAACTGAACATGGTCGGCCCACCTCCGTCGGACCGATCGCGACTCAGAGTCCGCGGCGATCGGGGTGGCCAGGAACCAGGACGAATGTCAACGGCCAGTAGGAACTGGCGAACCCTTGGACAGGTGGCAGGGACTGGAGTGCAGTTGCCGCGGCGCGCCCAGGTGTGCACGCGCAGGAGAGTAAGGATCAGGGCTGTGCGGGACGGCGCATGAGGGCGGGTGACCTGAACGTCAAGCCAATGCAGCTGGTGGCCGTCCAATCGGAGCTGTACCTGGACACCGGGTTCGGGCAGACGACGAGCCGCCCGGGTCGGCATCCCCAACTAGCCGGCGGAGCAGCGTCGAACACCGAGGGCAGCTCAGCTAAGTGAGCTGAGGCAGCCTCAACAAGTACCTCAGGGAGGTCGTGTCGCGGGAGCGAGCAGTGGGTAAATCCCAAGTCCGGCGCGACAAGAGTTTCGTGCTGCCGGACTTCGTTGGATCGGCAGTTCGTGTCGTCGTAGGCCCGAGACTTACGGAGTACGGACGTCTCGGCGCACCGCACTCCCCGGGTATAGGAAGTTCAGCGCTGCAGGACTCCGTTGGCTTAGCAGTCTGTGTGGTCGTAAGTCCGAGACTGACGGACTAGCAATGTTCCAGACCGCCGTCCTCCGTCGGATTGGCAGTTCGTATCGCCGTAGGCTCGGGACTCACGGAGTGTAGAGGTCCCGGAGTGCCGGACTCCCTGGGTACAGGAGTTCGGTGCTACCGGACATCGTTTGATCGGTAGTCTGTGTGGTCGTAAGTCCGGGACTTACGGAGCACGGACGTCTCGGTGCGGACCGCTGATAGCGGCCGGGGTCAGCTGAGGAACGGTGAATCGGTGAGCTCGTTGCCGACATGTCGGCGCGCCTGCGTGACATGACCGCCCCTGTCAACTTGTCTTGAGACTGTCGGACTTACAGAGTTCGGCAACTAGGAGGAGCAAGTGCGAATCGTGGCAGTTGCCGGTCAGAAAGGCGGTGTCGGTAAGACGACGACGGCAATGTCGCTCGCAGCAGTGTCCGCTGAAGCCAGCCGCGTCCTGCTTGTTGATGTTGACCCGCAAGGTTCGGCTACGTGGTGGGCCGAACGGGCGGGGGACCGGCTGCCCTTCGACTTCACAAGCGATACGGACCCGGCACATCTTTCACGGTTGCGGGACCTAGCTGAGTACGACGTCGTACTAGTTGACACGCCTGGCTCTTTGGAGGGACATGACGTCCTGGCGGCGGTTCTGAGCGCCAGCGACTTCGTAATCCTGCCCACTGAGCCGGCGGCACTCGCGGTCATGCCTCTTCTGCGCAGTGTTCGTGATGTTGTAGATCCCCACGGCGTCCCGTACCGAGTCCTGCTCAACCTTGTCGACCCCCGTAGTAGTACCGAGATAGAAGAGGCCAGGCAGTTGCTGGACACCGCTGGTGTGCCGACCTTCATAACGGCGGTGCGCGAGTACAAGGCCCACAAGCGAGCGCCGCTGGATGGGCTCGTCGTTACGCAGTACTCGGGCCGGGATCGCTACGCTGGCAAAGCTGTCGATGACTACCGCAGGGTCGCACTCGAGCTGTTCGCGGAGTGGAGCGGCAGCACGCGTCGCGCAGTCACTCTCGCTGGCGGCTGGTGATGGCGAGGACAAGTCTCGCGGCGCTACTTCCGCCTGTGAGTTCCGCGGATGATGTTGAGCAGGTTCCGGTAACCGTCGGCGCCGCGGTCACGGCAGACCGTCCGGCGCGCGGGGTAACTCAGGCGCCGAGGACGGAAGAGGACGGCGAGCCGACCAACTCCGGACCAGGGCCGCGCTACCTGCAGCTGGAACGCAAAGAGGCTCGCATCCGGCTCGACCAAGCAGACGCCCTCGCCCACATGACGCGACGATTGAACCGGGCTCGTAGTGGCATGGGAGAGCGAATAACCGACAACACCCTGATCCGGGTCGCTGTCGACATTCTGCTGGCGCAATCAAGCCGTTTAGTGGGAACTACCGAAGAGGAACTCCGGCAGTCCCTGAGCCTGTAAGTACGTAGTTGGATTCGGCCACGCCACCCGCGCAGGTCACAAGGACTTGCGTAGCAGCGGTGCTCGGGACCGCGCGCCTACAGCGCCGGTCGGGGTGAACGCGGCGCGGGTCGGAGTCGAGCATCGCCGAGGTCGTGCCCGAGGTGGTCGATGCGTTCAGCCCCGTGCTCGCCACGAAGCAATTTTGGGGTGTACTCCACCCTGACGTCAGGAGCAGGCATGCCGGGAGCGTCAGGTTAGAGCGGCTGTCCTGCTTGATGGACACCGGTCCCGACCGGGTCTTAGGGTCCAGCCTGACACTTCTCGGTCTGGAGGCTGATGAGCGGGCAGCGAGTCGGTTACACCCGGGTCAGCAGCCTGGACCAGAACGCCGACCGGCAGCTCGATGGCGTCGCGCTGGACCGGGTGTTCACTGACAGCGCCTCGGGCCGGAGCACCGTCCGGCCGCAGCTGGAGGCGATGCTGGCGTTCGTCCGCGACGGTGACACGGTGTTGGTGCACTCGATGGACCGCCTCGCCCGCAACCTGGATGACTTGCGCGCTCTGGTCCGCACCCTGACGGCCCGGGGAGTGCGGGTGCAGTTCGCCAAGGAGCAGCTGACCTTCACCGGCGATGACACGGCGATGGCGACGTTGCTGCTGTCGGTGATGGAGGCGTTCGCCGAGTTCGAGCGGTCGCTGATCCGGGAGCGCCAGCGGGAGGGCATCGCGCTGGCCCGCCAGCGCGGCGTCTACCGCGGCCGCGCCCGAGCCCTAGACGCCGAGCAGGTCGCCCAGCTGCGCGAGCGGGTCGCTGACGGCACCCCCAAGGCGAAGCTGGCCCGCGAGTTCGGGGTCAGCCGCGAGACCGTCTACCAGTACCTCCGCGCTAGCCCAGGAGCCGAGCAGGCGGGCTGATGCCGGGGTCACCCGGGCGGGCCGGCGGAAGAGGTTTCCTCAGCGCGGTGCAGCACCGCCGCTACGGCCGGTACACCGGCGAGCCGGACCAGAGGCAGCTCGAACGCTACTTCCATCCCGACGCAACCGACCGGTCCTGGTCTTATCACTCACGCGCCTGAGCTTCTTCAGCCTGAAGCCGGTACAGGCCCGGGTAGATGCGCAGAACCAGCGCACGTCACAGCCCGGCCCCTACGGGGTCGGTACGGATGGCCTTCGGCCGGCTGTCCTTGTTGCAGGCTGCCCCCCGGATGGTGCGGGGCCGCTCCTCCCCGGGCAAGGGCGCCCAAGATCCTTCCTCAGGCGCTGCGCGGGAAGCTTCTTGGGCTTGTTCCCTGGCCCGGCGAGCCGCTGCGACCCCTGCGGGCGGCTGTGCGGCGGAGGGGTGAACCCACCGCCCTCAAGGCCGGGGGACACCGGCCCACCCGCACCCGCTAGTCGGGACGGGACAGGGAGGCCCAGATGAGCACCAGCACACACACCAGCAGCACAACCAGCACCACCGGCGGGCAGGACAAGCTCGCGGCGCTGGACGAGCAGATCAGCGACGGCGTCGCCGCGCTGGTGGAGTCTCAGGCGTGGCGGGCGATGCTGGACACCGACGCGAAGTTCCACAGCTACAGCCTGGGCAACCTGCTGCTGATCGCGCTGCAGGCGCCGCAGGCCACCCGGGTGGCCGGGTTCCGCAGCTGGCAGAGCCTGGGCCGGCAGGTGCGTAAGGGGGAGCGGGGCATCGCGATCCTGGCGCCGTGCACCTACCGGCCGAAGACGGCCGACCGGGCCGAGCCGGCCGGACCGGCGGCACCGGCCGGGCCGGAGCCGGCTGCCACCTCGTGCGGGGGAGTGGCGCCTCCGGGCGTCGGCGGGCGGCAGGTCCGGGGCTTTCGGGTGGTGCATGTGTTCGATGTGGCGCAGACCGAGGGCGATCCGCTGCCCGAGGTCGCGCCGGCCTTGCTGACCGGGCAGGCCCCGGCTGGGATGTGGGACGACCTCGCCGGCCAGGTGACCGGATATGGCTACGCCCTGGAGCGCGGTGAATGTGCCGGCGCCAACGGCTACACCGACCCGACCCGCCGGATGGTGAGGGTCCGCGACGACATTGACGACGCCCACGCCGTCAGGACTTTGGCCCACGAGCTCGGGCACCTCGAGTGCGGCCATGTAGAGGATCTGCCGACCTACGCCACCTGCCGCGGCCGCTGTGAGGTCGAGGCCGAGAGCGTCGCGTACGTGGTGGCCGCTGCGCACGGCCTGGACGCCAGTGGCTACACCTTCGCCTACGTTGCCGGCTGGGCCGGGGGAGACCTCACCCGCGTCCGGCAGGCCGCCGAGACCGTCACCAAGGCCGCCCGCACGATCCTCGGCCGCTGCAGCGCCGACCCCGCGGCCGCCCCCGACGGCCTGGCCGACACCGCCTGAGCCCGGCACCTGGGCCCGGCGCCGAGCCGGGCCCAGGTGCCAGGCCCCTCCGGCTGACCTGCACGAGCAGAGCCCGGCATGACTGCACGCGGGCAGCCGTACGCCGACCAGCTGCGCGAACGCGGCCGACGCCCAGACCGAGGACCTGCGGGCGCGGCGGCGCGAGCAACGCGAGGGCGACGCCGAGCGGGCACAGGAACACCGGAAGCGCACTCCCGAGCTCCGAGCCCGCGTCGACGAACTCACCGCCGCAACCGCGAGGCAGGTCGCCGTTGACACCGATGGGGCGCGGCCGGCTAATCGGCCGGCTGCAGGTGGCGGGCGGGCACCCACGCCTCGATGAGGACCGTCGCCGCACCGTCGCCGCACCGTCGTCGACGGCGTACACCACGCGGCCTTGCCAGCCGCCGGCCGCCCGGTCCTGGCGCCACTCGGCCAACAGCCCGGCCCAGCGACCAGGGCACTCTGGCAGACCGGTGACCCAGCAGTGTCAAACCGGACGCGGCCGGCCCTGCAGCGCAGCAAGGTCCGGGTCGACGCGGCCCTCCGCGGCCGTTCCCACCGCACTGCGGTCAGCCAAGGTCGGCCCGACGCGACGCGACATGCCTCCTGCCACCGGCTCAGCATGACACCCATGGGGAACGCATGTTCGAGTGCCGTCAGGGACGGTGTCGCTCCTAATTGTGGTTCGCCGGCGCCCAGGTCCGCCGCATGCCCGGTCCCTTGCTCCAGCTGACGCCGACCCGGCGCTTCTAGGTCGGGCGGCGCCAGTGGGGTGGGACGGCGGGTTGTCCCGGCCTGACGGGGTGGCGTCCCCGACCGGTCATGTCTGCGGATTACCGCACAGCGCCTGCTCGGGCTCAAGGCCAGCTTGCGAGTCGCAGCAGACGCCGCGGCATTCGGGCAGCGCTTCGCTGTTGGTGAAGCGTGCATGTCCGGGCCCAAGTCGCGGCCCCCGCCGATACCTTCGACGAAGAGCAGGACCGCCTAACAAAGGAGGACGTCAAGATGACGTTGCTCAGCACAGTCACGCCCCGGAAGGACGTGATGGCGGGCGAGCTCACGGAGAGCCGGTTCGCTGCCGGGCTGGAGGACGTCGCTGCCGGTACAGCCGCCGACACCTACGGCAAGCCCGAGTCGTTCTTCGCGCAGACCTACCCGAGCGAGGGCCTGCGGACTTTGCTGAACGAGGCGCTTGGCAGGGTCGGGGGGACCCGCCCGGACGCAGCCAGCGTCCTGCGGCTGGAGACGAACTTCGGCGGGGGTAAGACCCACAACCTCATCGCGCTGTTCCATGCCGCCCGGACCGGCATCCCCGCAGACTTGGCGGCGACGTTTATGGACACCGCCGTCCTCGCGGGTGCCGGGACGACACCCCCAACCGTCGCGGTGTTCGTCGGCACAAGCGCGGGCGCGAGCACCTTCCCAACCGTGCACGGGGTGGCCGCCCGCACGCCGTGGGGCTACCTCGCGCTGCAGATCGGCGGTCACGAGGCCTACGAGATCGTCCGCGGCGACGACGAGACGCTCAGCGCCCCCGGCAGCGACCAGCTCAAGCGGGTGTTCAACCGCAAGCCCGTCCTCATCCTCATCGACGAGATCGCGAGGTACCTGTCGGCAGCGAGCGCCCGCAAGGTTGCGGACAGCACCCTCGCCAAGCAGACCCTGTCGTTCCTTATGGCCCTGCTGGAGGCGGCGGACAGCAGCGAGCGCGTCGTCGTGGTGATCACGACCGCCGGGGAGACCGACGCGTTCGCCGCCGACACCGAGGACCTCGCCGCGACGCTCAAGGAGGTCGCGAGCCTGCTCGCCCGCAAGGAGCTGGTCCTACGCCCGAGCGGCGAGGCCGACCTCCCGAAGATCCTCGCCCGCCGTTTGTTCCAGACCGATCTGGCGCACCTGCCCGAAAAGAAGGCCGTGGCCCTTCGGTACGCCGAGGCAGCCGAGGCGGCGCACGCCGCCGGGCTCGACCTTCCCCCCGAGGCGCTCAGCGGCAGCTACGCAAATGCCATCGAGGCGAGCTACCCGTTCCACCCAGACCTGGTCCGGGTCCTTGACAAGCGGCTGTCCACCATCCCGAACTTCCAGCGGACCCGCGGGGCGCTGCGGCTGCTCGCCCGGGCGGTCCGGCGCACCTGGGACAACGGCATCGACCTCGACCTCATCCACCTGCACCACCTCGACCTGTCCGACACCGCCCTGGCCGAGGACCTGTCGAGCCGCATCGACCGCCCCCTCTACGAACCCGTCATTCGCGCGGACATCGCTCAGCAGGCCGGTGGGGCCCCCAGCCACGCCGACGACGTCGACGCACGCATGGGCACGCCTTACGGGCGGCGCCTGGCCACCGCCGCGTACCTGTTCAGCCTCACGCGCGACGTTCCCGGCGTCTCCGCGAGCGACCTGTACGGCGCGGTCCTTAGCCCCGGTGACGACGCGAACCTCATCGTCAAGGCCCTCGACGGGCTGGAAAGTACCTGCTGGTACCTGCACGCTGACGTCCGCGGGTACCGCTTCTCCACCGAGGCGAGCCTGGTCCGGCTCGTCCAGGAGGCCGAGGAGAAGATCCCCGGCAGCAAGGTGCGCGAGCGGGCGACAAGAATCCTGTCCGAGCAGTTCAAGGACTCCGCCCTGAAGGTCCGCCGGGCCTGGGAGGACGCCAAGGTCCCCGACAACAGCGAGGACGCCTACCTCGTCGTCTACCACTGGGACGACTTCGGCGACGCGCTCGGCGTCGACCCGGCCAGCCCGGTGCCCGCCAAGATCGTCGAGACGTACGAGAAGTCCCCCAGCGGCGGCGTGCGCGAGTACCGCAACCGGCTGCTGTTCCTCTCCCCGAACAGCAACGGCCACGAGCTGATGCTCAAGGCGGTCCGCCGGCTCCTCGCCCTGGAGCAGCTGCGGGCGACTCCCGAGCTCCTTGCCACCCTCAGCCAAGAGAAGCGCGCCGACGTCGGCAAGCAGGCGTCCGAGGCCACCGGCCTGGCCCGCGTCGCGGTCTGCAACCACGTCAACGTGCTGTACGTGCCCGGCACCGGCGGGCTGGAGACCGTCGTCCTCGGAACGGTCACGTCAGCCAGCCTCGTCCCCAACCAGACCGACGCGATCCTCGAACGGCTGGAGTCGATGGAGAAGACGCTCGTCGCCGGCAGCAAGCCGCTCGACCCGGCGTATGTGCGCAGCAAGCTCGGCGCACAGTTCGACATGCCCCAGCCGACGATGGAAGTTGCCCGCGCGTTCGCCCGGCGACCCGACCTCAAGCTCGTCCTCGACCGACAGCAGCTCGTCAACCTGCTCGGGGCCGGGGTGCGCAACGGCATCTGGGAGTACCAGGCCCCGGGCAGCCGAGCCGACGGCTGGGCCACAGCGGGCCGGCCGGGGCCGACCCCGCGCCTCGGCGAGGACACGCTGCTGCACCCGCCCGGCTCGTTCAAGCAACCCGGCCCGGAGGCCTGCCCGCTGTGCGGCCAGGTCCACACCGGTCCCTGCGCTACAAGCGGCGGAACGGCAGGCGGAGGGGGCACCGGCGCCGGAGCCGGGACCGGCGGGGGCGGCAAGCCCGCCGTTAACCGCTTCACGGGCAGTGGCGCCGCCGGCCCGGCCCTCGTCAACGCACGGAAGGCCGCGGCGGAAGCCGGCAAGACCCACGTGAGGGGTCTGCGCGTCGAGGTCGCCGCGCTCGGCGACGGCGCAGGTAAGGAGCTCCAGCGGTTGCTCACGCTCGCAGCGGGCGCCGTCCCCAAGGCGACAGCCGTCTACGACATCACCGCCCGCGTCCAACTCGACAACCCGGAGCACGAGGTCAACATCATGTTCCGCGGGACCGCCGCGGACTACGGCCCTCTCAAGGAAGCCCTCAGAACCCTCCTGAACCGCCCCGCAGACCTCAAGGCCACCGCGGACCTCACTTGGCCTCAGCCCGTCGAGCTGCAGGGAGCGGAGGTCGCCAACGTCGTCACAGCCGCGCAGTCCACCGGACCGACCAAGTGCGACATCAACATCAACACAGAAGGCGCCCCGTGACCAGGAACGAGCGCTACCGGTGCGTCATCGAACGGGACGAGGACGGGCGCATCGCCGCCCTGACCGTCCAGACGACCGACCTGGAGGGCGCCGAACGTCAGGTGCGCGTCAACGGGTACCGCGTGCTCCACCTCGCCGCCGGCTTTCAAGAGATCCTTCGCTTCGCGAAGCTCCGAGGGCGGGACTGGACCAGCGGCGAGCCCATCGTCGTCGACCCGCAGCTCGGCGCACACGTCGAGCTGCTCCTGCGCGCGGTCAAGCCGCTCCAGCGCGTGGACCGGATCACCACAGTTGCTGACGGTGTCGCAGGGATGAGCCGCGAGGAAGCCGCCTACTGGCACGCGCAGACCAGCCGGCGCAACGGGCTGCGCTCCCTGCGTCTACTGCTCGGAGAAGGACCCAAGCGATGACCCTTCCCAGCCTGATCGACCAGTGGTTCCCCGCCCAGCAGATCGGCGCCGAAAGCCTCCGTGAGCGGGGCAGCGCTAAGGCCTTCCCCCCGGTCAACTTCTTGCACGTCTGGTGGGCCCGGCGTCCCCTGTCAGCAAGCCGAGCTGCTGTCCTCGGCTCGTTGATACCTGCCTGGCCAACGGAAGAAGAAGCCGTTCGTGACGAGGATTCTCGTCGCGTCCGCAACGGCCTGGCCCTTGAGTTCACGGACGAGGCGGCGTACCACCAGTGGTTCTTGGAGGTCGTCGGGATTCCGAAGGGCATGAATCCAGCGGCGTCCAAGACCGCGCTCGCTGTCGCGAACGCTGAGGGTATCAAGCTTAAGGGAAATGGATACGGCTACAAGCGGGCCTTCACCCGATCACCTCAGCCGGCAGAAACCGATCGAGTAGCGCGTCTCAGTCGACTGCGCACGGGCCAGGTCGCTGGTGGACCGCCGACTGTGCTCGACCCGTTCGCGGGTGGCGGCAGCATCCCCTTCGAAGCGATGCGTCTGGGCTGCGACGTTCTCGCTAATGAACTTAATCCCGTCGCTAGCGCGATTCTGCAGGGCACGCTGGGCGTGATCCACGACTACGGCCCAGAACTGTCTTCCGACATCCAGCACTGGGGCGACAAGTGGGCGGACGCAGTCCGCAACCGACTGCAGCCTTTCTTCCCTAGCGTCGAGAACGGCGTTATCGCCGGGTACATCTGGGCGTACTGCATCCCGTGCCCCGAGACGGGACGGCAGACCCCGCTCGCCCCCAACCTGTGGCTAGCGCGGGGGACGCACGACGTCGCCGTTCGCCTTGACGTCGACGACGCGGCGGGAGTTATCACTCCTGTGATTATTGAGGGCAACATGGCCGCGCACTACGGCGACCGCTCCACGTACAAGGCGGGCGTAGGGGTCAGCGTCTGGCGTCGCGATGCGACCTTTTCGGGCGACTACATCCAGCAGCAGGCGAAAGCAGGCACCGGCTCTTACACGCTCCTGGCCGTGTGCTTTGAGGACAGCACCCGCCGGGGCCGTCAGTTCAAGGCACCAACTGAGCAGGACCTGGCCGCTGTTGCGGCCGCTGAACAAACGGTAGCGGAACTGCGGCCCGGCTGGGAGGTCGACGGCCTGCTTCCCGACGAGCAAATCCAGAGCGGGTACAAGACAGACGAGCTGCTGCGCATGGGAGTGACCCGCTGGTCCGACGCCTTCCTGCCTCGCCAGCTCCTAGCCAACACAATCTTGCTTGAACAACTTCTCGGCCTGCAGCCCGACTTGAGTAGGGAACTCGGCGAGGAAAAGGCACGTGCCGTGGCGCTCCACCTCGCGTTTGCCCTCGACCGTTGTACCGACTATAACAGCCGGCAGTGCAACTGGGACGCCAGCAGGGTCAAGATCCGCAATAGCTTCGACCGCCACGACTTCGCGTTCTCTTGGACCTGTGCCGAGTTCGAGGCCGCCCGGGCGATGACTCCGTGGGCCGTGGACAATGCAGCAAGAAACCATCGGAACCTCAGCGTCCTGGTGCACGGTGAACAGGAGACGCTCGCGTACCAGAAGGCCCTGGGGCGACCGCGGGTGCTGCGCGGCAGCGCTACCGACCTCGCCCTGCCCGACGCATCGGTGGACGCTGTCGTCACGGATCCGCCATATTACGACAACGTGATGTACGGAGAGCTTAGCGACTTCTTCTACGTCTGGCTCAAGCGGTCGCTCAAGGGCTCCTGGCCGGAGTTCTGCGACCTCCCTATCACCGACAAGATGGCAGAAGCGGTCTCAAACCCGTCGCTCTTCAAAGACATCGCAACTCACAGCGGACGGGGAAGGCGTCCAAACGGGACGTTCACCGCCAGCGAGCTGGCGTCGCGCCACTACGAGGATCTGCTGACGCAGTCATTCCGGGAGGCGCATCGGGTTCTCAGGGACCAGGGCGTGCTGAACGTGATGTTCACGCACAAACGGGTGGACGCGTGGGACACGCGCGGTGCCGCGCTGCTCAACTCGGGCTTCGCCATCACGTCGTCATGGCCCATCGCCACGGAGTCGGAGAACTCGCTGCACCAGGCGAAGAAGAATGCGGCCCAGTCGACCATCCTGCTCAACTGCCACAAGCGCGGCACGACCACTCCGGCCTACTGGGCGGACATCCGCCAGGAGGTCGCGCAGGCCGCCGTCAACGCGGTCGGCCGCTTCAGCGGGCACGGACTCAAGGGCGTCGACCTCACCCTCGCCACATACGGGCCCGTACTCGCCGTGCTCTCCCGCAACTGGCCTGTGTTCACCGGTGAGCTGGACGCCGGCGGCGAGCCGGAGGTCCTGCGGCCCGACACTGCCCTCGATCTGGCTCGGGAGAAGGTCGCAGCGCTCAAGAAGCGCGGGCTGCTCGGTGGTAAGGACGTCGACTTCGATCGGGTCACCGACTGGTGGCTGCTGGCGTGGTCGGACTTTCAGGCGGCGGAGTTCCCGGCAGGGGAGGCGCTGAAGCTCTCCCTGGCGACGCACCTGGACCTCGACGCGCTGAGCAAGACACACCGGCTGATCAAGGCCGCATCGGGCAAGGTAACGCTGCTGACGCCGGCGCAGCGGCGCACCGCGAAGGGGCTGGACGTCGACGCCGGCTCGTTCAGCATTCTGGTGGATGCGCTGCACGCGCTGATGCTGGTGTACGAGGAGGACGGGGTCCGTGCCGCCCAGGCATGGCTGGCCCGGCACGGCCTCGTGGACGACACGCGGTTCAAGGACCTGGTCGGCGCTGCCATGCACGCGGTGCCCCGGCGCAAGCAGAAGGGCGTGTTCGTCCGTCCCGAGGCCCGGGTCCTGGACTCCCTGCGGACCTCGTTCTTCGACGACATCGTCCTGCCACCCGACCCCGACGCGCTGCCCGCCGGCGCGCCGCTGGCTCTGTTCTGACAGTGACTGCCGAGACCGGGCCGGCTGCCCCCCGGCTTCCCCTTCGCGCGCTCGATCTGCCCCCCGGCTACGACAGCGGCGACGACGTCCTCAACTCGTTCTACGTCCCGGCGCTGCAGCGGGCGACGTCGTACTCCCGGTCCGTTGGGTACTTCCGCTCGTCGTCGTTGTCCGTCGCGGCCAAGGGCCTGTCCCGGTTCGTGAACGGCAACGGCACCGTCCGTCTCCTGTGCGGCGCGGAGCTGCGGGACGAGGACGTCGCCGCCCTGCAGGGCAACGTCATCGCCGCCGGCCCGCTCGCGGACCGGCTCGCCGCCGGGCTGGTGACGAGCGACGAGATCGACCGGCGCCGGATCGAGGTGCTCGCCTGGCTCGTCAAGGAGAAGCGCCTGACCGTGAAGATCGCCGTCGCGGTCGACGAGCAGGGCAAGCCGATCGTCGGGGACGGCACCAAGCCGTACTTCCACGAGAAGATCGGGGTGCTCCGGGACGACGCGCAGGACGCCGTCGTGTTCCAGGGGTCGGTGAACGAGTCCGCGACCGCATGGACCCGCAACTTCGAGTCGTTCAGCGTCTACAGCAGCTGGGGCGACGCCGCGGCCCACTTCGCCTTCTGGTCACGCAAGTTCGAGCAGCGCTGGAAGGGCCAGGTCCCTGGCTTCCGGGTCTACCGGCTGCCCGAGGCCGTGAAGGAGGCGCTGATCGCCCGCGCCCCCGACACCATGCCGGGGGAGCGCGACCCCGACGAGGCCCCGCCGGTTGGCGAGCCGAACACCGTCGCCCGTTTCGTCCAGGCCGCGCCGCGACTGCCGTGGGCGGGCGACCTCGCGGAGGCGACCAGCGGCGTGCGGCTGTTCCCCCATCAGCGCCAGAACGTCGCGCGGCTGGCTGGGATGTACCCGCGTTCTTGGCTTGTCGCGGACGAGGTCGGGCTCGGCAAGACGATCAGCGCTGGCATGAGCCTGCGGCAGCTGCTCCTGAACGGCGAGGTCGCCAAGGCCCTCGTCCTCGCCCCCGCGAACGTCTGCCGGCAGTGGCAGGACGAGCTGTTCGAGAAGTTCGCCCTGTGGGTGCCCAGGCTCGACCAGGGCAAGGTCTACGGCGCTCACCCCGACGACGTGCGGGCCGCCGGACCGAACCCCTACGCGAAGCACCCGCTGCTCCTCGCGTCAAGCCATCTCGCGCGGCGCCCCGAGCAGCAGAAGCTCGTCCTCGCGGCGGCCCCGTACGACCTGCTCGTTGTGGACGAGGCGCACCACGCGCGCAGAAGTCACGCGAACGAGGACCGGTACCGCCCCAGCCGTTTGCTGGAGCTCCTCGACAGCGTCAACGACCAGAACGCAGCCCGCGCGATCTGGCTAATGACCGCGACGCCGCTGCAGACGAACGCCGTCGAGCTCGTCGACCTGCTCCGGCAGACGGGCCTGTCGGGGCCGCTGACCGACGAGAGCTCGTTCATCCGCTTCTACGCCGAGCTCGCCAAGCCGGACACGCGCAGGATCGCGTGGTCGTGGCTTGCGGAGCAGGTCCGGCGGACCCCGTCGCTGCCGCGGACCGGCGCCGAGGACAGCCTCGCCGCCGACATCGCCCGGCGGCTCGGCCCCGTCACCGCGGAGATGGTCTTCCGCTTCGGGCTCGACGGCGTGGACGCGGCACAGCGGATCGAGGAGATCGGGGAGGACGGTCGGCAGGCGCTGCGGGCGTGGCTGCGCGCTCTTAGCCCGGTGAGGCAGTACGTCGCCCGGCACAGCCGCGCGACCCTCAAGGCGTACGCGAAGCGTGGGCTGATCGCGGAGAACCTCGCGGACCGCGAGGTCCTCCCCGTCGTCATCGACCTGCTCCCCGACGAGCAGCAGCTCTACGACGACCTCGAACGGCTGATCGACCGGCTGCTGGAGGCGCACGGCAAGCGCCGCGGCGCGGGGTTCGTCCTGACGGTCTATAGCCGGCGCCTCACCAGCAGCTGGGCGGCGATCCACAAGACGCTGCAGAAGCGGCTCGCCAGCGAGGAGTCGCTCCTCGACCAGGCGCTGCTCGACGACGCCGCGGACGACCTCGACGACGAGGACGGCGCACCGGCGGTCCGGGAAGCGGACGCGGTCCCCCTTACCGCAAAGGACCTGCAGGAGATGCAGGACTACTCGTTCCGGATCACCCAGGTCCACGACAGCAAATTCGAGGCCCTGGAACGGCACCTCGACCAGGCGCGCGGCAACGGCCACAGCACGATTGTGTTCACCCAGTTCACCGACACGCTCGACGCGCTGCGCGACCGGCTGCACCACAGGTACCGCAGCCAGCTCGGGACGTTCACCGGCGACGGCGGCAAGGTGTTCCGCGAGAGCGACGGCTGGACCAACATCGGGAAGCGCGACCTCGTCGAGGCGATCAAGGCCCGCGCGGTCACCGTGCTACTCGCGACCGACGCCGCTAGCGAGGGGCTGAACCTCCAGACGTGCAGCTACCTCATCAACTACGACATGCCGTGGAACCCGATGCGCGTTGAGCAGCGCATCGGCCGCGTTGACCGGCTCGGCCAGGTCAGGGACACCGTCCTTGTCCGCAACTTCTTCATCGAGGGCACCATCGAGGAGGAGGTCTACAGGGCGCTCGCGTCGCGCATCGACCTGTTCAGCGGCATCGTCGGCGGCCTCCAGCCGATCCTCGGGGCGGTGGAAGGGGCCTTCCGTGGCGTCTTCAAGGCCGCCGCGAGCGAGCGGGCTGCCGCCCGGGCGGCCGGCATCCAGGCCCTCGTCGGCCTGGTCGAGTCCAACCCAGGGGCCCAGCTCCCGCTCGACGCAGACGAGGACCCGCTCCCCATCCCCGAGCCGGTCCCCAGCGCCGTGACGCTCGCCGACCTCCGCGAGGTCATCATCGAGCGCCTCGGGGCGGTCCTCGACGAGCCCGGGCGCCCCGTCACGACCGACCCGGCGCGCGTCAGCCGCGACCCCGAGTCCTGGGTCGCCCTCGCCACGTACGGACACCCGCGGCTCCATCACGTCCTCGCGGCGCACACCCGGGCCACGGAGACGTCCCTCGTCATAGCCGAGGCGTCGGCGCGCGGCCCGGTCGTGGCGATGCGCTCCGACACCGTCCCACCGCGCCCCGCCGCCCGCCTCGCCGACGTCGACGAGCTCGGGCCGTCGGTCAGCCGGTCCGAGGCGGAGGCGAACGCCGAAAGCGCGCTCGCGAGGGCCACGGCGAGCCGGCAGGCCCGGTACGACGCCGTCGGAGAGCGGAACCGCCAGGACGCCCGCGAGCGGCTGCGGGCGAGGTTCACCGACCTCGCCCAGTCCGTGCTCGCGGACGCCGCCGCCGCCGCAAGAGCAGTCGGCACGACGACCGAGCCCGGGCTCCTGTGGCTCGACCTGAAGGACGAGAGCGGGATGCTCCGCTACCTCGAAGCGTGCCGCAACCAGCTCGGAGTCAGCAAGGGCGCGCTGCTGCACCCGGCAGGTGACGACGAGCGCCTGCTCGACGCCGTCGAGTGGAACCGCCGGAAGTACGGCTACGGCGAGCAACTCAAGACCCTCGCCGCCGAGATCAAGCGCCTGAACCCCACCGCGACGGCCCTCTGACAGGACACACCGAGCAGCAACGCCGCGACCTGGGGGGGCATGAGCCCGCGCTCGATGCCCTCTAGCTCTGCAGGTCGGTCACGATTCGCCTTCCCACAAACAACCGTAGTGAGTCAGGTCCGCTGGGCAGCATCGCTTATGGAGGGAAACCGGCTGCCTTGATGCATGGCCCTCCGCTCTTGTGTGCCTCGACGGCGAGAGCGGGCGAAGGACTCGTCGCTGGAGTAGGCGTCAAGGCCTATGGCGCCGGCAGCGGCTGCGCCTTGCTGTCCGACCACCAGCTCTCGAACAGCTGAGTCATGCGAGCGGCGACCGATGGCTCCAGCGGATCAATGATCGTCACGCGGTTGCCCAGCCCGTTCGGACTGGTGCCTACCGAAAGGCCGCCGTCGGACCACAAGTACCCGCGGTCGTGGAACGGGGTCTTGCGCTCCGTCCAGCGACGGGCCGACAGCGCTCGGCCGCGGCCGGTGGCGGCAGGAACCGCGACATCGGCCGATGTAAGCAGCCTGACGGGCACGTCCACGTCGCGGAACAGCTCCCAGTCGGTCGGGTCCATGCCGAAGTACGGGTCATAGACCAGCAGCTCGTTGCGGGCCGCGGCGAGGCGGCTGCTCAGAACGCGCCGGCCGTCCTGTCCGTTGACGACGACCCGCTGCGGCATGCCGGCTTCGAGGAGCTCGACGTGCTGCTGTTCGCTACGGTCCAGCGCCTCTAGACGGTCGATGAGGCTCGGCGTGGCGTTGTCCCCGACAGTGATCGTCCGGTCGGGGATGTCGTTGACGGTCAGCGCGATCGAAATCTGTTCCGCTAGGATCACGTCATCGGCGGCGTCGAGCAGCCGTCCTTGCCGGTTATACAGGCGGAGGCGCCGCGTGAGCCGCCTGCCCACCGTCGGCAGTCTAACGGTGACCGACTCCGCACCGTGGTCCGGAAGGTGTAGGTCGGCCAGGGGCACGCGCCGTGCGGCGAGCAGCGCTCCTGTGCCGTCGAGCTCCTCGAGGTCGATGACGAGCTCCCAGAGGGCGACGCGGGAGGGCTCCAACCGCAGGATAACGTCGAACGTCTCTAGGTCCGGCCGGCCGCCACGCAATCCGGCTATCCAGGCGTCCCTCTGCAGGCGCGCCACCAGCAGGCCCTGAGCCACGCCCGTCCCGCGTTGTCCTTCGAGGCTGAGGCCGAGCAGGTACGAGAGCCCGCTGAAGGGCGGATGACCGGTGACCGCCCTCCAATGCGAGGGAGGAGGGAGCGTGGGCGCCCCAGGACGCTGCCCGACCGGGTGCAGCCATCCGATGATCGGGCGTCCCGCCATCACGGCTAGTTTTCCGGCCGGGGTCGTGACGTGCTGGAACAGGTGGAACAGCGAATCCGCCGTTCCCAACTCGGCGAAGACGGTCAGCGCCAGCGGCAAGGTGGCCTTGCCCCGAGCGAGCAACTCAGCCAGCCAGTCGAGGGCCTGAGGCAACGGAAGGGCGGCCCGGACCAGCCGCCACTCTTCCAGCTCGACGTCGAAGGCTCGCCACTCCGCCGCGTCCAGGCCGTACACGGACAGGTCGATCGCGCGCTGGTCGGGGTTGTCCGCGCTCGCCCACTCCGGCCATGACAGCTCGGCCATGCGAGCAGGCCCCATGAGGACGCTCCCGGCGACGAGGTGCGCCGAGCCCGCCGGATCCGTGCGGAGGGCGAGGCTGACGATGGCGATCTCGCTGGCGTCGGCCTCTATGCGCTGAAGCAGCCCCTCGAGCACGCGGCGATGTGCGTCGGACGCATGGGGGGCGCCCGCGTCGATCTGCACCCGGTCAGTGTGCCAGCGCAGGAGATTGGCGACGGCCGGGACGACGCTTCTGACCGCTCACGCTAGCGACCGTTTCTGGCACGGCAGCGGCTCGGTGCCGAGCTCGTGGCTGCTGGCGCTGGCTTGCGCCCCCGCCACGGCACGGGTTCGCAGCGGCTCGCAGGGTTACAGGGCGTCGGGATACGGAAGTCAGCGTGGACGCCGCGGACCCGAGCCATGCCACCATCACGTGGTGAACGACGGGAACCTGCGTACGGTCCAGCCAGCCCATGTGGGCGGCCGCGTCCGTTCTTGGAGCCCTGATACCGGCAGTTCATGGCGTTGAGGGCAAGAGACCTGGCGGCGCATGACCTGGTCGTCTCGTTCTGTGACGGTGTGGTGGCGATGGTTGAGAGCGTGCGGGTGGCGCCGGAGACAGCCCCGGCTGGAGGAACCGCTGCCGGAACGCACATCTTGGCCAGCGCCTCGCGTCTGACCGAGATCCGTCAGTAGCGCGATGATCTTGCTCGGGTGGGGCTGATTGCGGGTATCGGCTGGTCGGGCTGGCGGTGGGCGTACGGAGACCGCCGACCTGGTGTCGGTGTCTCCGGGTCC
>JAABVA010002569.1_pt1 | contig 17968 bp, 20 predicted proteins | sample 5560331 | NCBI WGS metagenome assembly JAABVA01 (sample SAMN12812661, study PRJNA571458) | rock metagenome | isolation source: Antarctica rocks | place: Antarctica: Victoria Land, Mt New Zealand sud | collected 2016-01-07 | reverse complement strand
TCCCGCGGATGCCCTTCAGCTCGGTCGGATCTGTCCCTTAGCAAGACACATCCTCCCAGGCCAGAAGGGCATTCGTGCGTTACGACCCGCGTTCAGCAACAACCACGACGGTGGATCCAGGCTGAGCGGTGCGGAACGCGACAGGGCGCAATTGTCCGTCCTCTATCTAGGAGAATCGGCACGATCAGCGCTTCCTGCGTGCGGCTCTCCGTCGAGACCGGTATGCGGGTCGCCGTGCTCAACCGAGGCACCGATCGCAAGCACCCGCAGCTGCCGAATGCGGCGGAGCAGATCACCGGCGACGTAACAGACGATGCGTCGTTCGTCGGCGCACTCGAGGGACGCTCCTTCGACTCGATCGTCGACTTCCTCGCGTACGACGAGACCCAGGCGGATCGAGCGGTCCGCCTTCCTCGGGCCCCACACCAAGCAGTACGTGGCGATCTCGTCCGCCTCCGTGTACGGCAAGCCCGTGCTGCAGACGCCGATCACGGAGTCGACCCCGACACACAACCGCTTCCTCGCATACGCGCGAGCGAAGCTGCGATTCGACGCGGCGCCGCAGCAGGCGTACGAGCAGCAGGGCTTCCCGATGACCATCGTGCGGCCCTCGCACACCTACGACGACGCGAACCCGCCCCTACCCGGCGACTGGACGGTCGTCGACCGGATCGCCCGCGGAGAGGAATACGGCTCTTCGGATCTAAGCCTGGGTGGGGCGTTGCCGGTAGGGGCGGGTGGCGTCTGCGACGAGGAGGATGCGGAGCCGGTAGTTGGTGAAGTTGCGGAACCCGTGGGCCAGGCGGCGGGTCTTCTCGATGAGCAGGTTCACGGCCTCGGTGCCGCCGTTGGACACGCCCTTGGTGGTGAAGTAGGCCAGCAGTTGGGGCTTCCAGGACCGTAGGGTCCGGCCGAGCCGGGCGATCTCGGGGACCGGACACGTGGGGAATGAGCTGATCACGGCTTCGGCGATCCGTCGGCCCTGGGCCGGATCGTGAGCGGTGTAGGCGGAACGGAGCTGCTGGTAGCAGTGCCAGGCTGACCTCCCAGCTCGGGTCACCGGCCTGCAGCCCCGCTTCGAGGCGTGCGTGCTGGCTCGCGGTGAGGGGTTCGCGGCCGTGGCGCAACAGCCCGCGGATCCGGTAGAGCGGATCATCTCGGTGCCCGCGGCGGTGCAGGGTGGACTGCTGTTCCCGGCGGCGAACCTCATCCACCACCTGGGTGCCCAGCTTCACGACGTGAAACGCGTCGAGCACGGCGATCGCGTCGGGCAGCTCGTCGCGGATCGCGTTGGCGTAGCCGCGGAACGGGTCCAGGGCGGCGTGCTCGATCCCCGCGACGAACGCGGCGGGCTGGGCCCGCAGCCAGCCGGCGTAGGCGGTGCCGGACCGGCCGGGCACGACGTCGAGCAGGCGGGCGTGCAGTTTCCCCTGCTCATCGCGGGTCAGGTCGACCATCGCCGTGACGGCCCGGTACGCCGACCTGGTCGAAGGCCGCCAGATGTGCTCGTCCACACCGATCGTCCGGACGCTCGACAGCCGCCCCGGGCGGGTGATCCGGGCGGTGGCCTCGGTCTTCACCGCCCGCCACAACGTGTGCCAGTCGACCCCCAGATGCCGGGCCAACGCGGACACCGTCGTGTCGTCATGAGCCAGGGCGTCGGTGGCCCAGCTGATAGCCCGCGAGGTCAGAACCGCCCGCGAGCCGACCAGCTCGTGGGCCTGCGACCAGGTCCCCGCCGGGCACGCCGACTCCGGGCATCGCCAGACCCGCTTCAACCACACCACCAGCACGGACGCCCCGAAGCAAGGGGCGTCCGCCGCGGTCACCCGGCGCCGGCCGTGCGCGGTGGCCACGACCCCGCACCCACCGCAGCCGGCCCGGTCCGCGTCGGTCTCCACCGTGACCACCAGCCGGCGCCCCTCACGGCGCACGTCCAGGACATGCATCCCGGCCGCGTTGAACATCGCATCCGCCCGGGCACACCAGCGCGCGCCCGGACCACACCTATCGTGATCCATGTCGGGGTCTTCCTCGATCGGTCTGCTTGGTCGCTACCGATCCTGAAGACCCCGACCCCACCCCCCGTCAACGCCACGCCAGCCCGCTCACCCACGCTCAGATCCGAAGAGCCGGAAATACCCGTCCACGGCGACGGAACCTCACTCTGGACAATCACGCATCCGGAGGACTTCGCGGTCGGTCTGATGGGTCTCTTGGCAACCCGCGCGCGATCGCGGAGACCGGCCGGCCACCCGAAGTCCCAGTCGTGGACCGGCGCGGCCAGGGGCGCCGCCGCCAGGTCGTCGTAGTCCAAGTGCGAGGGTCCGAGGGGCAGCGGCGGCACGCCGACAGCATCTCCGCGGGACTGGTCGACAACCCCGGCCACAGGCTCAGGCCTGAACCTCCGGGGACCGGTCGATATGTAGTGGATAATGAAGGTTCTGCATCACGAGGGCTCAACAGCGGTGGTGGGGTCCAACTGTAGGAACGGTCCCCATCGATGGTGAATAAGCCCGCAGTGCAGGACAATCTGATCTCGAGTCGACCGCCGCTTGGCGGTTGGGTAACCGCCCGTCCGTGGTTGACGTGCGTGTTTGGACGCCGCCTGGTCTCAGTGCGTCGGCGTTCCCTGGGTCCAGTTGTTCAGCGTCGTGGCGAGTGGTGAATGGTCGTCCTTGCGCCAGACCACCGCGACGTCATACCGCGGAGCGCGTTCGACGAGGGAGAGGATCCTGACCCCGGGCAGCTCGAGGTCGTCGAGGTGGCAGTGGATGAGGGTGGCGGCGTAGCCAGCTGCGACGAACGGGCCGATCTGTTCGTACCCCATGAGCCGGTGGTGGCGCCAGCTCGGGGCGACGCCGTGCGCGGCGAAGTAGGCCACCGTACGGTCGTGCACCCCCTCGGCCAGAGAACGCTCGGTGATGAGGAACGGTCGAGCCTGGAACGCCTGGATCGACACCTTCTCCTGGGCGGCCAGTGGGTCGTCCGCGGCGAGTGCCACGAAGCCGTCGCGGTGGGAGCCGATCCTCGTCGAGTGCAGTTCCGGACGCTCGACCGGCCCGCGGACCACTGCCGCGGCGATGTCGCCCCGGGTGACCGCGTCCAGACCGACGGTGCTCCACATGGATTCCCCGACCATCTCCAACCCGGGCAGGCGGGCCAGCAGGTCGGCGGTGAACCGGGCGCCGATCGCGCCCAGGTTGGGTGTGAGGCCCACCCGGACATGACCGGTGCTGCCGAGGGCGAGGGAGCGGGCCAGATCCGTCAGCCCGTCGAGGTTGCGCAGGATCGCTCGTGCCGGCTCGAGCAGGCGCCGGCCCGCCGGGGTCAGGGTGACGCGGCGGCTGGTGCGGTCGAAGAGGCGCACCCCGAGCTCGGTCTCCAGCTCGCGGACCCGCTGGGTGACCGTGGCCGGCACGATGTACAGCCGGGCGGCGGCGCGGGCGAAGTGCAGCTCCTCGGCGACGGTGACGAAGAACAGCAGGTCTCGGCTGTTCACCGTGTCCCTCCCGCCAGCGCATGCCTCCCCGATCGTTCGATGATACCGAATGATCGATGGAGGACTGCTCCTCGATCTCCTGCCTCATCGGTGATGTCGTGAACCCAGGCGTCCCGCGACCGTGGGATGGCCGAGGAGGGGCGTCGACATGCCGTGGGGATCACCCGTGGACGGTTTCCGGCTGGCGTACGACCACCGGCGGGGCAGCGGAACCGCGGTGGTCCTGCTGCACGGCTGGCCAGGTGACCGCGCGGACTGGCGCGCGGTGCTGCCCCTGCTACCCGAGTCACTCGACGTGGTCTTCCCAGACCTGCGCGGCTTCGGCAGCTCCGACAAACACCGTCGCGAGCCCGACGGGAACTACGACGCGGCCGCCCAGGTGCGCAGCGTGCTCGCCCTGATCGACGAGCTCGGCCTACAGCGACCCGTCATCGCCGGCTACGACGTCGGCAGCCGGATCACCCAGACCCTGGCCCACGCCCGCCCTGATCTTCCGCGTGCCCTGGTCCTCTCACCCCCGCTGCCCGGCGCCGGGCGGCGCATCCTCGAACCCCCGACCGCCAACGAGCTGTGGTACATCGGGTTCCACCGGTCCGGGCTGGCCGAACGGTTCCTGGACGGGCAGCCCGACCGGGTGCGGCAGTACCTGCGCGACCGCTACGAGCACTGGTCCGGCCCACGCTTCCAGCTCGGGGAGGCCGACCTCGACCACCTGGTCGACGTCTACGGCCCCCCCGGGGCGTTCGCGGCGTCGATCGCCTGGTACCGCGCCGGCGGCGGGCTCATCGCCAACGCCACCGCCGAACAGGCCCCCGCCCGCGACGACCGGCTCACCCTCCCGGTGCGGGTGCTGTGGCAGGAGTTCGACCCCACCTTCCCCCGCGCCTTCGCCGACGCCCTCGACGCCTTCTTCGCCGACGTCACCATCACCTGGGCGGACGGGGTCGGGCACTTCACCCCCCTGGAGGCCCCCGAAGCGTTCGCCGCGCTGATCGCCCAGGCGGCCCTCGAGTGACCGGGGACGTCGAGGCACCGGTGACGCCCCGCCGCGTGGGGGCGGTGTTCGGCGCGCTGCTCGTGCCCTCCTTCGTGGCCCTCGGCGCACCCTCGGTGGCGCTGCCCGCCATCGCCCGCTCCCTGCAGGTGCCGTTCGGGGCGTCGTCGTGGGTGTTGGCCTCGTGGGCACTGTCCACCGCGGTGGCCATGCCGTTGTTCGGCCGGATCTCCGCTCGGGTCGGGCTGCGTGTCTGCCTCATCACCGGCGTCGGGTTGCTCGTCGCCGGCTCGATAGTGGCCGCCCTCGCCCCGGACCTGGTGGTCGTGATCATCGGGCGAGCGGTCGGTGGCATCGGTGCCGGGGCCTTGGTCATCAGCAGTTACGCCACCGTCACGGCACGCCTCGACGGGGCCGACCGTGCCCGCGCCCTGGGCATCGTCGCCGCGACCGGTGCGACCGCCTCGGCCTGCGGCACCCTGCTCGGCGGTCTGCTGACCGCCTGGCCCGGGTGGCGCGCCGTCGTCGCGCTCCCGGCACTCGCGGTCCTGGCCCTCATCCCCGCCGCCCGGCTGGCACCCGCGCAACGCAGGCCCGACACCCGCATCGACCTCCGCGGTGCGCTCCTGCTCACCCTCGTCGGGGGCGCGGTGGTCGTGTTGCTGCAAGCCTCGTCCACGGGCCTGCCGCTCACGGTGGTCCTCGCTCTGGCGGTCCTCACCGTCATCGCTGCGTTCACGCTGGTCGTCCACGTCCGCCGCGACCCCGACGGATTCGTACCCAGGAAGATCCTGGGCGCGCCGTACTTCGTGGTCACCGGTGTCATCGGCCTGACCGTTTTCGCTGCGTACTACGCCACCTTGTTCGCCGCGCCCGCGCTCATCGGATCCGCGACACGCTGGAGCACCCCGCTGATCGGAGCAGCCCTGCTGCCGTGCGCGGCGTTCTCCATCCTCGGTGTCAGGCTCGTCCGGGCCCTGGCCCACCGCTCCTCGATCACCGTCGTCGCGATCACCCTCGGCGGCGTCAGCACCGCGGGTGTCCTCCTCGCTGCGCTGCTACCCACCGTGGCGGTGTTCTCGGTACTCGGGCTGGCGCTGACCACCGCCGCCTTCGCGGCCGGCCAGACCGTCCTCTTCGGCCTAGTCCCGTCCCTGATCGATCACGACCAGCAGGACAACGCGCAGGGCCTGTTGGACTTCCTCATCTATGGCGGCAGCTCGGTGGGTCCCGCCCTCGTCGGCGGTCTCTCAGCCGAGTTGCCCCTGGCCGACGCCCTCGCCGTCGCCGCGGTCCTCCCGCTGATCGCCATCGCCGCCGCGTTGCTCGCCCGCCGCTTAGCACCGGTCGGTGCGTTCTGATCCGCCGGCAGGTCCTCGCCTGCACCACGAAACCCAGGAGAACCCGTGCTGCCATCCGCTCGAACTGACGTCGGCCTCAGCCTCGCCGATCAGCGCCGACCACCCGAGGGTGCACCGGCCGGGCGATCCGCCGCCCTGCCTCAGGGCCGGCCCGACGGCCACACCTTCAGCACGGCCCGTCACACCACGCGGTACATCGAGTGCGGGCCGATCGACGGACCGCTGATGGTCTTCCTCCACGGCTGGCCGAGCATCGGTCTGATGTGGCGCGCCCAGATGGACGCGTTCGCCGCCGACGGCTGGCACTGCGTCGCTCCCGATCTGCGCGGCTACGGCGGCTCGTCCGCCCCAGCAACCAACGACTCCTACACCATCGAGGAGGTCGTCGCGGACATGGCGGAGCTCCATGACCACCTCGGCAGCACGCCCGCGATCTGGGTCGGCCACGACTGGGGCAGTGTGGTGGCCGGTGCGCTGGCTGCGCATGAACCCACGCGCAGCCGCGGCGTCGTGCTGACCTCGCTGGCGTACTTCCCCGACGCGAACGCCCTACCCACCCTCGTCCCGCTGGTCGACCGAACGATCTACCCGATCGACCAATACCCGGATGGCCAATGGGACTACTACCGCTACTACACGACACACTTCGAGGCCGCGGTCACCGACCTCGACGCAGACCAAGCAGCAACACTGGCGTCGGTCTACCGACCAGGCGACCCCGCCGCCATGGGCCGTGTCTGGCCATCAGCGGTCGTCACACGCAACGGAGGGCGTTTCGGTGCCGCACACCGCGCCCCGTCGACCCAACCCGACCCGGCTCTCTGGCCGCCGGCGGACTTCGACGTCCTGGTCCAGGCGTTCACGGCCCATGGCTTCCGCCCCCCCTCCGCGTGGTATCTGAACGATGACGCCAACATCGCCTACGCGCGCAAGGCGCCCAACGGCGGCCGCCTGTCGCAACCGGTGCTGTTCGTCAACGGCGACTGGGATGGGATCTGTAGCATCACCGGAAATCGCCAGGGCGACCCGATGCGCGTGGCCTGCGCCGACCTCACCACGACGAGTCTGCCCGCCGGACACTGGCTGCCGGTCGAACGGAAGGCAGAACACATCCAGACCATCCGCACCTGGCTGGAGCGCAAAGAACTCTAGTGGCGGCAGTGGGAACGCGGCGTCCCGGACGCGGAGCAGGTGCCCTCAAACCCGCCCGGTCGAAGGCCCCCCGGGTCAGCTGCACTTCCCCGCCTACGGCGGCAGCTCGGTAGTGGCGCGGCGGGTCAGGAGGGCGACGAGCGCGACCGTGAGGACAGCGGCGCCGGTGAAGGCGAGTACGGACGGGCCGCCGTGGAGGAGCTCGCGGGCGCCGACGAGGGCGCCGCCGGCGATCCCGATGTGAACGTGGTGTCACGACCGCGGGGGCGGCGTCGGGTGAGTCCGGGGCGGCGCGCAGTGCCGCGGTCACCAGCAGGGTCGGCAGGGCACCGAACGCCGCGCCCCAGACGACGACGGCGCTCACCGTGGCCGCGGTGGACGCGTGGGCCAGGCCGACCGCGAACACGCTCGCGGCGGTGAGGGCGACGGCTGTCTGCAGGCCCCGGACGGGATGGCGGTCGACCACCACGCCGGCGAGGGTGAGGCCGACGACGCCGGCCGCGCCGTACCCGAACAGGACCACGCTCACCCGGCCGGGCCCGACCCCCGCCGCCAGGATCGCGGGGGTGACGTACGTGTACGGCGTGTAGTGGCCGAGGGTCGTACAGACGACGATCACCGCGACGATGAGCAACGGTCCCCGGCGGACCGCGGACAGCACCGGGTCCGCCGTGGTGGCGGCCGGCGGTGCGGCGCGGGGCAGCACCACCAGGATCAGGACGGCCAGTACCGCCATGAGTGCGGCGGCCGCGGCGAAGGTCACCCGCAGCCCCACCGCGGACCCCACCGCGGTGCCCAGAGGCACGCCGACGGCCAGTCCGACGGCGTTGCCGGCGCTCACGAAGGTGACCGCCCGGCCCGCCCGCGACGGGGGCACGGCACTGACCGCGGCCGCGAAGACCACGGAGAACAGACCGGCGTGCGCCAGACCGCCCAGGATCCGGGCCGCCAGGGCCACCCCGTAGCTGCTGGTCCACGCGAACAGCGCGTTGCTCACGGCGTACCCGGCGAGCAGGCCACCCAGCACCGGTCGTCTCGGCCACCGGGCCACCACGGCCGTGAGGAGGATGGAACAGACCGCGACCACGACGGCGTAGGCGGACACCAGCAGACCGCTGCGGGACTCATCCACCCCCAGGCGGGCACTGATCTGCGGGAGCGAGCAGTCCCACCGGCAACACCTCGGTGGTGATCGCCGCGAAGACCGCCGCCGCCAGCACCCACAGGGTCGGCTCGCGCCACAGCGCGCCCACCGGTCGTGGTCCACGCCCCGACCGGACCCGGTCGGCTTCGCTGTGGGGCGCCACCGCCGCACCGTCCCAGACGCTGGGGGACCACACCATCTGTGGTGGATAATTGGGATTACTCACTTAGAACGATCTTCCGGGGGATCGCTCTCGCTCAGGCCCCACGCTGCTCAGTCGTCGCACCACCGCGGCGGGACAAGCGATGAGTGTTGAGATATAGCTGGCCGAGGACACCGGCGGCGACTGGGCAGGAGCCGGCAAGGAGGAGCGCGGCGGGGAGTGGCCGGCGAAGGTGCCGGCGACGGCTGCTCCGCCTGCGGTGGCGGTGATCTTCGCGCCGGCGCCGAGGGTGAACACCTGGGTGCCCAGAGCGGCCGGTGTGTGGTTCTGGCGGGTCATGAGCAGAGCACTGGGGTGAGGGTTCTGCGCGCTCACGGCTGCGCCTCCGCTCCCGTCCGGTTGCCCGGTCAGGCTCGGCGACCGGGGTCCGCGGCGCGGTGCGGCGGTGTCGGGGAACGACGTGCCGCACCGGCCCGCGACCCGGTCAGCGTTACACACGGCACCGGCCGGCTGTCGTGTCCCGCGTGCCACCCGGCGCCCAGCAGCCCGGCGGTGTCACGTCCGCCGGAACCTGACCCTGAGCCCGGACACACACCGGACGCCGGAGGCGCGGCTGACGGGCGTGCGCTACGACGACCCAGTCAATGGTCGCCTGGGTGGCGCAGCCGACCTGATCGCTACGCGCCGGTCGGGCCGGATGGCGGTCGCGGCCGGGTCGCCGCGACCGGACTGGGCGGTGCGCAGCGTCGGAGCCTCGGTCCCGCTCGCTCGTCTGCCGAGCGCAGGGTGTACACGCGTGAACTGCGCTGTTAGTCTCCTTTGACAGCTGAGCATCCAGGGGGTGGTGCACCAGCCCGGAGTTCACGGTCGGCAAGTCGTCGAATATACCCCCGAGGCAAAGGAGCCGGTCATGCGCAGTCTGAAGCCCCCACCGAGTAACGCGGCTAATCCCACGACCATCCGCCAGTCCCCAGATTGGCGGGTCAGACAGGGTTCTTCGTGCCGATCATCGTCCTCCGAGGCCCGATGATGCGGGCGGGGAAGACCAGGTGTGCGCTTGCCGCTGCCGCGGTAACACTCATTGCGGCTTGCAGTGGCGGTGGGACCAGCGGCAACGCAACCGGCAACGACGTTGTCACTATCACCTTGACCAGTGACGCTGCACCAGTAAACGCCAAGGCAACACAGCAGGTCATCACATTGTTCGAGCGGTCCCATCCCAAGATTAAGGTGAAGTTCGAGCCGGATAACGGCACCGCCAGACAGAGTTCGGTGCTGCGGATCGGGCAGGGTGATCCGTCGCTCGATATCGCTTCGGCGGAGGTCGGGTACCAGTACCAGTGGTACGCGAACGGCTGGATCACCCCCGTGACCAAATACTTCACGAAAGCCGAGCTGTCGACGGTCGTTCCCCACCTCATCGAGGAATGGACCACCTCCGACGGAAAAATGCTGGGAATTCCGACGGACAACTCGGGCATGTGGCTGGCAGTCAACCAGGATCTGCTCAAGCAGGCAGGCGTCAAGCCGCCGCCCACGATGAAGCGTGAGTCGTTGCAGGCCACTACCAGCGGTGTGTGGACGTGGGAACAGGTCCTCGCAGCGGCCAAGCAGGTCAAGCAGAAGACCGGAAAGACAGGTCTAATCTTTCCGGGGGACCAGGCATGGGCGACCCTTCCGCTCGCCGAACAGCTCGGCGCCAAGGCGACCGGTCCGAGGGGCCTCACTGTTGATGGATACCTGAACAAGCAGCCCTGGGTCGAGGCGATGGCGAGGTGGAAAACGTTCTTCGTCGGCGGAGCTTCGCAGATCGCGAACCCGAACTTTTCCAATGACCAGTTCCTTGCGGGTAACGCCGCATTCCAGTTGAGCCACGACGCGGTGTTCGACGAGTGCAAGACGGTGAAATTCGACTGCGACGCTGCGGCGCAGCCCTACTACCAGGGTGGACATAAGGCGGTGCAGTCTACGAACAGCGGCTATGTCCTGAACGCGAAATCCCCGCACCAGGCTCAAGCCGCCGAGTTCATGAAGTTCGTCCTGCTGAACCCCCAGGCTTCCAAGATCCTGGTCGCGGCGCCGTTCTTTGCGGGCGTCCCGATGCTGAAAACTCCCTTTGCCGCCATGATGACAGATCCGAAGTACAAGACCTTCCCCAATTCTGTGAAGGTGCTCGGCGCCTGGCAGTCGCAGAACTGGCCGGAAACGCCCGTGAAAAGCCCGATCGGCGCAACGTTGTTTACGTCACTGTCCGACGCGTATCAGAGTGCTCGAACGGGCGCCAAATCGCCACAGGATGCCGCCACGACGATGTACGACCAGGTGAGCCGCGAGCTGACGAAGTACCACTGACGGTCCGGCTGCTCCTAGGGGCGTGCGCCGCGCCCCCAGGAGCAGCCCATTGCCGAACGCCCGCCACCTCCACCACGCGTACTTGGAGTGCCCATGGGAGCCAACTCTCCGGCCATCAGGACTAAAGCGACCACCACCGACTCCGGCCGTCGTCGAGGCAAGTGGGGAAGTGCGGTCCGTCTCTCGGGTAACGGGCCGCGGACCCGACCTGCCGTGCCGTACCTCCTCTTGATACCCTTGGCGGTCTTCCTCGCGCTGTTCACACTGTTCCCCTTCGTCTGGGGGATCTTGATCAGCCTTCAGCCACCGCTGAAGGCCGCGAACGGGGCGATCACGAGCGCGACGACCGCGAACTTCCGGTTCGTGGTCACCGATCCCGAATTTGTCCACTCGTTGACGGTCACGGTCGAGTACGCAGGATTGACCACTGTCCTTATCATCGCGATCAGCATGGCGACGGCGCTGGCCCTGAAGGTCGTCCGAGGCGGCGCGGCTGTTTACCGATTCTTTCTGCTCGTCCCTCTCACAATCGCGCCGCCGGTCGTGGTCGTCCTGTGGCGCGCCCTATTCAACTCGGGCAGCGGTGCAGTGAACGGCGTCTTGGGCGCGGTGGGCATCCCACCGCAGGGTTTCTACGAGAGCACCGGACAAGCGCTCCTCTTGTTGGTACTGATGGGTGTGTGGTCGAATATCGGGCTGTGGAGCTTCATCTTCCTCGCCTCCCTCCGCGCGTTAAGCACGGAGGTCTTCGAGGCCGCTCGAATCGACGGCGCGGGCGTCTTCTCAACGTTCTTCTCCGTTACTCTCCCCCTCATGAAGCGAACAATGCTGCTGGCCGGGGTTGTGTTGTCGTCGGCAGGACTGGTGGTATTTGTCCCCGCCCAGTTGTTGACCAACGGAGGACCCGGCAATGCGACCAATTTCCTGATGTACTCGGCCGCGCAGAACGTTCTCCGCTACGGTCAGCCAGCTGACGCCAACGCGGTCGTAGTCATCCTGCTCGTACTCATCGGGATCGTCGCGGCCGTCCAGTTCCGGATCATAAGGAGCGACGATGCGTAACCGGGGTTCGCAGGTAGTGGGACACACCTGGCTGATTATCATGGCGCTCATCTACTCGGTGCCCATATGGTTGATGGTGGTGACATCACTCCGCAAGCCGACGGGTGGCATCTTCAGGGACTGGAGTCCGTTCGCGCTCAAAGCACTCGTACCCTACAGTCCGGACTTCGGGGCGTACGGGGACCTGTTCTCGAATGGCTCGTTCTTCGGCACCGCTCTGCTGAACACGCTGATCGTGTGTGCGGTGACGGTCGCTGCCGGCAGCGCTGTCAACATGATGGCCGCTTTCGCGTTCGCATATTTCGACTTCCCTATCCGCGGGCCCTTCTTCGCACTCTGCCTGGTCACTTTCATGGTCCCGTTCGAGGCCATCGTCATCCCGGTGTTGATCATCATGCAAAGATTGAACCTCGTGGACACCCTGGTCGCCGTCATACTGCCGACCATAGCCAACGGATTTGTGGTGTTCATGTTCCGCCAGTTCTACCGTGGTGTTCCACGTGACCTCCGTGAGGCGGCGATGATCGACGGTGCCGGCCTCTGGAAGATCATGTGGCAGATCTACCTCCCGCTTTCCCGGCCGTTGATGGTCACGGCCGCTATCGTCCTCTTCATTGCACAGTGGCAGTCGTTCTTCCTGCCGTTGGTCGTCCTTCGTTCCCCGTCAAACTGGGTCGCCCAACTCGCTCTGGCGTCACTGCAGGGAACGGTTCAACTGCCGAGCTGGGGCCCAGTGCTCGCCGGGGGAGTGATCATGACGGCGATCCCGATCATCTTGGTGGCCCCGTTCATGCGCTACTTCGAACTGTCGCTGTTCGACGGCGCGACCCGTGGCTGAACACACCATGTTGGGAGAGGACCCGGGTAGCTAAGCCGTCGACGTTGACATCGCTGGATTGAGAAGAAAGGGCGAACTGTTCATGTCAAATACAAGGGTGCTGTTTGTTGGGGGCACGGGTCTCATCAGTTCGGCCTGCGTGCGCGAGGCAGTACGGCAGGGGATGGAGGTCACTCTGCTGAACCGCGGCTCTGCTGGCACACGCTCTGTACCGAGCAATGTTGAGATCCTCCACGCGGACGTCCGCTCGAAAGCGTCGGTCCGCGCGGCACTCGGCGAGCGCACCTTCGATGTCATCGCGCAGTTCGTCGGCTTTACCAGGGGGCATGTGGAGACGGACATCGAACTCTTCACGGGCCGCTGCGGACAGTACCTGTTCATCAGTACCGCCGCGGCGTACGAAACTCCACCGAGCCGCCTTCCCATCCGCGAATCGACGCCCCTCCGGAACGGATTCTGGAAGTACGCACAGGACAAGATCGAATGTGAAACCGCGCTCGTGGCGGCTTGGCGGGAGACGGGGTTCCCGGTGACCATTGTCCGGCCGTCGCACACGTACGACAGAAGGCAGGTGCCGACCACCGGCGGGTGGACTGACCTAGCGCGAATGCGACGAGGTGCGCCGGTCCTCGTCCACGGAGACGGGACGACGCAGTGGACCATCACGCACAGCAGCGACTTCGCGCGTGGCTTCACCGGCCTGATCGGCAGGCCGGAACTGGTGGGCGACTGCTTTCATATCACGTCCGACGAGGCGCCGACATGGAACCAGATCTACACCTGGCTGGGTCGAGCAGTCGGGGTCGAGCCGACTCTGGTCCATGTCGCATCCGACACCATCGCCCGGGTCGTCCCTGAGCTGGCGCCCGGTATCCTCGGCGACAAGGTCAACTGCGCCGTGTTCGACAATACGAAGATCAAAGGGGCGGTGCCCAATTACCGGGCGGAAGTCCCGTTCATCCGGGGAGCGGCTGAGATCGTGGCCTGGTATATGGAGTCGGCTGGACGGCAGGTGGTCGACGATCGACTCGACGCAGCGTTCGACAGGCTCGTCGGCGTAGCCGCCGCTTTCTGAATGGGCCAGGTGCCCACATGCAGCGGTCCACTCCGAGTGGGTCCCCCACATCTCCAGATGCGGGGGCCCACCCGAGGGAGCTGCGGGCTGCTATCGTCACAGGTCGGAACCCGGGAGGCTGACTCCAGGACGAAAGGGCTGACCGGTGAGACCCAACATGCGAGACGTTGCGGCGGTTGCCAACGTCTCGACCAAGACTGTGTCAAACGTGCTACGGGGGTGGCCCCCCGTGCGAACCGATACCCGCGAACGCGTACAAGCGGCGCTGGACCAGGTCGGGTATCGATTAAATCATGCGCCAAAAGTGCTGCGCACCGGTCGGTCCGGAGCCCTTGCGGTTGCCGTGCCGTGGTTGGAGAACCCGTATTTCGCCGAGCTCACGAGCGAAATCGTCAGACGGGCCGAGGACCGAGGATTCACCGTCATCGTGGATCAGACCGGTGGACAGCGCGACCGTGAACTGGCTGTCGTCAAGGGGCTCAGGCGACACTCGATCGACGGAATAATCTTCAGTCCGTGGGGGCTGGATCACCGAGACTTCGATCAAGCCAGCGACGTGCCGATGGTTCTCCTAGGTGAACGCGTCGGAGCCGGCGTAATGGATCACGTGGCGATCGACAACATTACTGCCGCCCGGGCCATTGTGACGCACCTGATAGAGCTGGGTCACCGGCGGATTGCGGTTCTTGGACAACAGTCAATTGCTCCCGGGGAGGTGACGTGGGAACGGGTCCGGGGATACGCGCTCGCGTTGAAAGATGCCGGACGGCAAGTTGATCCGATGCTACAGGCCGATGCGAACACGTTCGATCGATCCGCTGGGGCGCGATCGATGCGGCGACTGCTCGATCTGGAGCACCAGCCCGACGCCGTGTTCTGTGTCAGCGATCTGCTCGCCGTCGGCGCGATCCACATGATCCACGAAGCAGGGCTACGGGTTCCTCAGGATATTGCAGTGGCTGGATTCGACAATATTAAAGAAGGGGAGTTCGCGAACCCACCCCTGACGACCGTCGGGCCCGAGAAGGGGGAGGTCGCCGAAGCAGCCTTGGAACTCCTGGTGTCGCGGCTCGACGACTCGGCGCAGCCACCGCGACACATCTCGCCAAGATATGAAGTCGTTGTCCGCGCAAGCAGTGTGGCCGAAGACGCGACGAGGCGGGTCCGACCTTCTCACGCCCGAACACCGGTAGATGAAGCCGCCCTGCAGCTCATGATCGCCCCGCGCGGCACCCCGGCCAGGCACTCGGGGCAATCGGAGGAGCGGGCGGATCGTGATGGATAATGCGAATTATGCAGCAAAACTGGTCGCCGGGGGGCGGTGCGGGATTTCCAACTGGTGCAAACGTCCGTCGAGCGTCGTCCTGCGTCACAGGCTTGGATCGAGGCAGCTGCTCTCAGGGACCGCTGATTCGGGGGGCGTCAACGCCAGAACTCGGTGAGCTGTCCAGCAAGGGCTCTGCCTTGGACGTGACCAGCTCGAGCAGCAGGCGGACGCAGCGACAGATCCATCGCGTTGGCGCCGAACATGTGCTCGGAGTTGCTGTCCGGGAAGATCGTCTCGACTCTGCTTCCGCCTGCGCGCAGCTCGTCGACCTGCGCCGCGAGCTGCATGCCCCAGTCCAGCGGTTGCAGGGTTCTGCCGCCGAAGGGTGACAGCACCAGCACTCGCCCGTATCGGGCTGCCAAATCGGCGTTCTCGTTGCGTCGGTAGCCGCCGTCGATGTACCGGTCGTCCCCGATCCTGTAGGGAAGGCCACTGGCACAGCTGGCGGCGACGGCGTCCACCAGGTCGACTCCGCTGTGCCGGTCGAACACGACCGGCTCGCCGGTGTGGGCATCGACGGCCGTGATGAGCACCGTTCGTTGTGGCCAGCGCTGGGTGGGCAGCCGTGAGGCGACGGTGGCGCGCCACTGTGCTTGCCAGGAGCCGTCCGACGCCGCCTCCATGTCGAGTGCCGCTGCGCCAATCCTGCGGCGCATGTCAGCCGCGCCCTCAGCGGAGGCGATGATCGTGCTGGTCCTCTGCAGGTGGTCCGCCACCGGCCTGATCGGAACGCGTCGCTGCGGGGTAGTGACGAGGATGGCGGCGAGCAGTTCGGTCGGGGTCGCGCCAGCTATCTGGGCCGCGGCCGTCGAGCCGGCTGACGTCCCGATGGTCAGGTCGGCTGTCGTCACGTCCAGCCCGGCGTCGAACAGGCCGGCGATGACACCGATCAGCCACGCGTTGCCTGTCGATCCGCCGCCACCGAGGACCAACGCTCGCTCGCCCGTGGCGCGCGTCCGCTTGGTGGCGTCGACCTGCGGCTGGTCCTGGTCAGATGTCAGCTGGTTGGAGGCCGTCGTCGAGGTTGAGGGCAGAGTTGAAGGAGGTGTCATGTTCATGGGAGTCGCCTTTCGCGAGTTGCCTGGCGGGCGCTCCCGGTGGCGACTACCTCAGTCGCGCAATCGTGTGCTGCAGGGGAGCACCCAGTGCGGATACTGCGTTCATGGGTGTCACCTCCTGCCGACGGATCGCAATTTCGTTGGGACCCTAGCAAGCGGCGACGCGGTGCGCAACCGAATTCTGCTGAGTGCTGTGGCGCTGTTAAACACCGCGACCGCTACACCCTCATTTGTGATGGGCCGGTTAACGAACTCTTGCTGTGCAGCGGCCCGCTCCCGCCCGTTCACCGGCCTCGGTCGCGGTCCGGGGCGGGCGGCGGATACGTGCGGCGTGACGAGGTGGTGGGCCCGGCGCCCCCGGGCTCGGAGGTAGGCGCGGGTCGTCGGGTGAGGATCTGGGCGGTGAGCCGATCGGCACCGCGTCGGAGGCCTCGTTCGACTTCGTGCGCTCCCTGGGTGCTGAGCCGGTGCGCTACGGCCCGGGCCTGGTCGAGCGGGTCCGCTCCCTGGCGCCCGAGGGCATCACCGCCGCCGACCTCTTCGGCACCGAGGCGGCGTATGCCGCGCTGGAGCTGGGGGTGGCGCCCGAGCGGGTCTCGATCATCGCCGCGCGCGACTCCGACCTGCCCGCGAGGGCCACCGGCGGGGCCGACGCCGCGCCCGGCACCCTGCAGCGCATCGCCGAACTGGCCGCCCAGGGCCGCATCGTCGTGCCGATCGCCGCCCGCTACCCGGTCAACCACATCCGTGACGCGGTGACCTTCCAAGCCGGCCGCCACGCCCGGGCAAGGTCGTCATCACGCTCTGAGGTCTCTCCCGGTGGCCGGTCACGTGGTGGTCGACCCGGCCTCCAACCAGGTGCGAAACAGCTAACCACGAGCGGTCTGCCCGACATTCGCTAGCATTGCCAGCAGCGGAGCGGGCGTCTCCGGGAGGTACTGGAGGCGGTCGTGGCGGCGGTGAGCATCAGGGACCTCGACGACAGCGTGCGAGAGCGCCTGCGGGTGCGCGCCGCGGAGCACGGGCGCTCCATGGAGGCGGAGATCCGCACGATCCTCACCGATGCGGTCCGCGAGCCCGCGGAAACCCTGGGCCTGGCCGGTGCCCTGCTGGACCGCTTCGGTGGCCCGAGCGGGCTCGGCGGGCTGGACCTGGAACTGCCCGCGCGCACCACGATGCCCCGCGCCGCCGACCTGCCCTCCTGAGGCTCGGTCCTCGTGCACGGGGCGACGACAGGCCCGCAGTCGTGATCATTCTGGACACCAAACGTCATCTCGGAGCTGATGCGTACCACCCCCGACCCGGTGGTGGTGGCCAGGGCCCGCGCTCAGACCCCTGAGCTGGTGTACACCAGCGCCCTCACTGTCGCTGAGGTCGGCTACGGCATCGCCCGCCTACCCCCCGGACGGCGCCGGCAGGTGCTGGCAGCTGCTGCCGAGCAGGTGTTCACCACCTTCGCCGAACGGGTCCTGGCCTTCGATGCCGCCGCAGCCGCCGCCTACGGCGACGTCGTCACCACCCGAGAACGCGCCGGCACCCCGATCAGCGCCCTCGACGCCCAGATCGCCGCCGTCACCCGCGCTCACAGCGCCACCCTGGCCACCCGCAACACCAGCGACTTCATTGGCCTGGACCTGGATCTGGTCAACCCCTGGACCTCGCCCCTGCGCGGCAGCCATACGACGCAGTAGACGGCCAGCACCCCACACCGCTCCCAGTGGCCGACGCACCCCAGCCTCTTCGACGACGGCTGACGCGGCGATTGAGGTGCCCCGCGTTTCTCGGACAGTGGATACAATGAGGCTTATTCACAGGCCCGGGGGGATGAGTTGCCGCAGTAATTGGTAGGTGTGTCGCTCCCGCAGGGGCGGCCCGTTTCTTGACACGATTGGGTTACCACACTCAATCAGCAGAAACGGACCGCCGACATGTACCATACA
>JAABVA010002568.1_pt1 | contig 17969 bp, 14 predicted proteins | sample 5560331 | NCBI WGS metagenome assembly JAABVA01 (sample SAMN12812661, study PRJNA571458) | rock metagenome | isolation source: Antarctica rocks | place: Antarctica: Victoria Land, Mt New Zealand sud | collected 2016-01-07 | reverse complement strand
TCGTCCGTGGTAGCGCCTCGGCGATCCAAGCCTTCAGCCTGTCCTGCTGCTCGTCGCTCAAGCGGCATGCGCTGCCCTCGTAGCCAAAGCTCGCCAGGCCCTCGATCCCGTCCTCCTCATACAGGCGGTGCCAGGTGCGGACGGTGTCGTCGTCCAGCAACAGCACCGCCGCGATCGCCTCGCAACTCATACCCTGGTCCAGCAGCACCAGCGCGTTCGCGCGTCGCGCCAGCCGATGCGCGGCCGACCCGTCCCGAGCCAGGTCGATCAGTTCTTGCCGCGATACGCTGTCCAGGAACCCAGGTCGGATTATGGGGCCGGTAAAGTCCAACTCGGACCCGCTTGGCAAGAGGGGCGGACCCGGATTCTCACAGAGTCGGGGTATAGCTGATGATCGCCTCGTCCATCTTGTCGCCACCCATGCGAATGCTGCGGGAGTAGACGATGCCGCCCAGCGAGATGACCGCAACCTCAGTCGTGCCCCCGCCGACGTCGACGATCAGGCTGCCGGACGGTTCGGTGACCGGCAGCCCGGCGCCGATCGCGGCGGCCATTGGCTCCTCGATCAGCAGCACCTTGCGGGCGCCCGCGCTTTCGGCGCTTTCTTGGATCGCCCGGCGCTCCACGGCGGTGCTGCCGCTCGGGACACAAACGATGATCAACGGACTTGCGAACCTGCGTCGGTTGTGCACCTTACGGATGAAATGCTTTATCATTTCTTCGGCGACCTCGAAATCGGCGATGACGCCATCCCGGAGCGGCCGGATCGTCGAGATGTAGCCAGGCGTGCGCCCCAGCATCAGCTTTGCTTCCTCGCCGACCGCGAGCACCTGCTTCTTACCCCGCACGTCGGCGATCGCCACGACGCTGGGCTCGTCGAGGACAATCCCGCGGCCCTTCACATAGACCAGCGTATTTGCGGTACCGAGGTCGATCGCCATATCGGCGGACATCAGCCCCAGCAGACGTCCAAACATGCAGGTGTCCTTCGGTTTTTCGGGAACGCCGGTCTTGCGCGGGCGACAGCATGGTCGGTGGCTTGGCCCTCACGCCACCCTACAGCAAAGGCGCTCTTCAACAAATGGTGAACCATAATGTCGGCGCAGTCCGGTCGCATACCGGCCACGTCCCCGTGCGTTAGTAACGTACGGGTTATAATCGCCCGGTCAAACAAGGAGAGAGCCATGAATTCTGTTACGAAGGCAGCGCTGGCGGTGGTCTTGGTCCTAGGCCTCGCGGCGTGCGGCAACCGACCCGGCACGCGTGCTGTGACGGGCGGACTGCTGGGCGCTGGAGGTGGCGCCGCACTGGGGTCCATAACTGGTGTAGGTGCTGGAACCGGCGCATTGATCGGAGGCGGCGCCGGCGCAATTGGCGGCGCGGCCACGGCACCACGCCACTACTAACCTACAGGAGGCTTTTGGATGTTCAAGAAAGTCGCGATGAGCCTGGCATTGGTGGCTGGGCTGGGCTTGTCGGCCTGCTCCGACGCCTATGATCCGGGCCAGCGTGCGGTTGGCGGCGGATTGCTCGGCGCGGGTGCCGGCGCTGCAATCGGCAGCCTTGCCGGCGGCGGCCGGGGTGCGGCGATCGGAGCGCTGATCGGTGGCGGCTCTGGAGCGCTCGGAGGCGCGGCCACTACGCCAGGCCGCCGGCCAACATACTATCAAGAACGATCCTATGGCGAGCCAACCTATCAGCCAGCACCGCAATACTACCAGCCGCGGCCCTACGGCTACTAGGCCACTTCCAGCCGGGCGCGACCGCTCCCGGCTGGCGGTTTTCAGGCCGACAGCGCCACTGGTTCAGTCCGCGCGCGCTTCACCAAAAGCTTGTTCAACGCGTGGATATAGGCGCGGGCCGAGGCGACGATCGTGTCAGTGTCGGCCCCCTGCCCGTCTACCATCTTGCCGCCTTCCTCGAGACGCACCGTCGTCTTGGCCTGAGCGTCCGTCCCCTCCGTCACAGCGCCGACCGAGAACAGCACGAGCTTTGCCTCGTGCGGGAACAGCGCGCGGATTGCATTGAACGTCGCGTCAACCGGGCCATCGCCGGTCGCCCGCGCCTGGTGCGTCACGCCGTCCACCTCCAGCTCAAGCTCGGCACTCTGCGGCACGCGGGACCCGGCGTGCACGTCCAGCGACACGAAGCGCACCCGCTCGTGGTCTCGGCCAACCTCGTCGTCAACGAGCGCCACGATATCCTCGTCATAGACGACCTTCTTGCGGTCGGCGACGTCCTTGAAACGGCGGAATGCGTCGTTCAGCTTGTTGTCGCCGAGCTCGCCATAGCCCATGGCCCGCAGCTTGTCCCGGAACGCGGCGCGGCCCGAGTGCTTGCCCATCACGAGCGTGCTCTTGGTCCAGCCTACGCTCTCCGGAGTCATGATCTCATAGGTCGCCGCGTTCTTCAGCACGCCGTCCTGGTGGATGCCGCTCTCATGTGCGAAGGCATTGCGGCCAACGATCGCCTTGTTTGGCTGCACGTCGAACCCGGTGATCGTCGATAGCAGCTTCGACACCCGCAGGATGTTCGTCGTCGTGATCCCGGTCCGATAAGGTGCCGCATCCGGCCGGGTGCGTAGGGCCATCACCGTCTCCTCAAGCGCCGCATTGCCTGCGCGCTCGCCGATTCCGTTGATCGTGCACTCAACCTGCCGCACACCCGCGCGCAGGGCGGCCAGCGTGTTGGCGACCGCAAGGCCGAGGTCGTTGTGGTTGTGGGTGGAGAGCACGACCTTGTCCGCGCCGGGCACGCGCTCCAGCAGCATGCTGAAGATCCGCGTCATGTCCTCCGGCACCGCGTAGCCGACGGTGTCCGGGATGTTGATGGTGGTAGCGCCGGCCTTGATGGCGGCCTCGACACAGCGGCATAGGAAGTCCGGATCGGTGCGGCTGCCGTCCTCGGCGGACCACTCGACGTCGTCGGCGTGCTGCCGCGCGAGTGTCACGGAGGCGATCGCCAGCTCCAGAACGGCCTCCGGCTCCATGCGCAGCTTGTATTTTATGTGCAGCGGGCTGGTGCTGAGGAAGATGTGGATGCGCTTGCGTTCGGCCGGGCGCAACGCCTCGGCGGCGCGCAGGATATCGGCCTGACCGGTGCGGGCGAGGCCACAGATGACGGGTCCGCGGATGCTGCGGGCGATCTCCTGCACGCTCTCGAAGTCGCCGGGCGATGCGATGGGGAAGCCGGCCTCTATTACGTCGACGCCGAGCTCAGTCAACGCCTCCGCCATGCGCAGCTTCTCCGCAAGGTTCATCGAAAAGCCCGGCGACTGCTCGCCGTCGCGAAGCGTGGTGTCAAAGATTATGACGCGGTCGTCCGGCATGACGCCGAAGCTCGGGTGGTTGATGGCCATGGATGGGGTCCTCGAAATGCGTGCAGACATGCTCTCAGGGCGACTCCCCTAAGCGATGCCGGCACAAATCAGCCCGGCAAAGCGCCTAGGGGCGGATAAGTCGAAGGAGGAGGGCGAAGCCGAGCAGGCGCGTAAGATAACGCAGCGCTACACGGAACGCGCGGGCCAGCACCTGCATGGACAATGACGACAACACGCGCGGAACCTAGCCCGCTCGCCCTACGGTGGCAAGCGGGCAGGCGCCATTAGATGTCAGCGTAACAATGGGTTTCGGCTGCGCCGCCGGGGTTGGTGACAGCGCCCAGGTGAGCCGGGCCGACGGTCTGGGCGAATTTCCAAATTGCGCCGCTGTTGTAGTCGGTCCGGCGCGGGGTCCAGGCGGCACGGCGCTCGCCGAGCTCGGCCTCGGACAGCAGGACCTCCATGGTCCCGGCCATCGCGTCCATGCGGATGCGGTCGCCGTTGCGCAGCAGGGCGATCGGGCCGCCGACCGCCGCCTCCGGCCCGACATGGCCGACACAGAAACCGCGGGTCGCGCCGGAGAAGCGGCCATCGGTGATCAGCGCCACCTTGTCGCCCATACCCTGGCCGTAGATGGCGCTGGTCGTGGACAACATCTCCCGCATGCCGGGCCCGCCCTTCGGCCCCTCATAGCGCACGACAATGACATCGCCCGCTTTGTAGGCGCGATCCTGCACGGCCTGGAATGCTTCCTCCTCGCTATCGAAGCATAACGCAGTGCCCTCGAATTGCAGCTTTTCCATGCCGGCGACCTTTACGATGGCCCCGTCAGGTGCGAGGTTACCGCGCAGGCCGACCACGCCGCCCGTCGCCGAGATCGGGCGCGACACCGGGTAGATCACGTCCTGGTCGGTGGGGAACACGACGCCGACCATGTTCTCCGCCAGGGTCTTGCCGGTGACGGTGATGCAGTCGCCGTGCAGCAGGCCGCCGTCCATCAGCGCCTTCAGGATGACGGGGATGCCGCCGACCCTGTGCACGTCCAGCGCCACGTATTTGCCGCCGGGCTTAAGGTCGGCAATGTAGGGCGTACGGCGCATGATGTTGACCACGTCGTCCATCGTGAAGCGGATGCCGGCCTCGTGCGCCAGCGCCGGCAAATGCAGCCCGGCGTTGGTCGAGCCGCCGGTGGCAGCCACAACGACGGCTGCATTCTCCAGCGCCTTCAAGGTCACGATGTCGCGGGGGCGCAGCCCGCTCTCGATCAGCGCCACGACAGCACGGCCGGACTCCACGGCCCAGCGGTCGCGATCTTCGTACGGCGCCGGCGACCCGGCTGAGCCCGGCAAGGCCAACCCGATCGCCTCGCTGACCGTCGCCATTGTATTTGCAGTAAATTGTCCGCCGCAGGCCCCGGCCGACGGACAGGCGACGCACTCCAGCTCATGCAACTCGGCGTCGGTCATGTTGCCGGCGGCGTGCTGGCCCACGGCCTCGAATACGTCCACCACCGTCACGTCGCGGCCCTTGTAGCTGCCGGGCAGGATCGAGCCGCCATACATGAACACGCTCGGGATATTCAGCCGCAGCATGGCCATCATCATGCCGGGCAGCGACTTGTCGCAGCCGGCCAAGCCGACCAGCGCGTCGTAGCAATGGCCGCGGACGGTCAGCTCCACGCTGTCGGCGATGACGTCGCGCGAGACCAAAGAGGACTTCATGCCCTGGTGACCCATGGCGATGCCGTCGGTGACGGTGATGGTGGTGAACTCGCGCGGCGTCGCGCCGGCCTCGGCCACGCCGCGCTTCACCGATTGCGCCTGGCGGCTGAGCGAGATGTTGCACGGCGCCGCCTCATTCCAGCAGGTGGCGACGCCGACGAAGGGCTGGTTGATCTCGTCTTCGGTCAGGCCCATCGCGTAGTAGTAGCTGCGGTGCGGCGCGCGGTCCGGCCCCTGGGTGACGTGACGGGACGGCAAGTGGGACTTGTCCCAGCGTTTCTTGAGCATGGTTTTTCCCTTAGGTTTTTATGATGCGATACGGGCCATCGCGGCCTCGATCCGTGCGGCGTCGTGCTGGAAGGCGGCGAGGCGGTCGCGGTTCTCTTCGACCACTTCCGGACGCGCCTTGGCGACGAACTCGGCGTTGTCCAGCTTGCGGATGACCTTTTCCGCCTCTGCCAGCGCCTTCGCCCGCTCCTTGCCGAGCCGCGCACGTTCGACAGCGAGGTCGATGATGCCGGCCAGCGGCAGTATGACCGTTGCCTCGTCCACCACCATCTGCGCGCTGCCCGGCGGCAACGGACCGTCCAGCGGCCCAACATCCGACGCACGCGCCATGCGATGGATGCTCTCGGCCCAGCGCTCGGCGCGGGCCAGCGTTTCCGGCTGTGCGTCACGCAGCAGAATCGGCGCCAAGGCCGACGGAGCGATGTTCATCTCCGACCGCACGGTGCGAACCTCGCCGATCAGGCGCACGACCCAGTCAAGCTCGTCGCGCGCCGCTGCCGGGTCCGAGACCTCGCCCGGCTGCGGCCAAGGCGCACGGATCAGGCTGCACGGCGCACCGTAGCCCATCTCGTCCCATAGATGCTCGGTCACGAACGGCATTGAGGGATGCAGCAAACGGAGGATCACGCCCAGCACGTGCGCCGCGGTCGCGCGCACCTCGGTCGCCTCCGGTCCGTGGCGGCCGTTCAGCACGGGCTTGGCGAACTCAAGGAACCAGTCGCAGAAAGTATTCCAGGTAAAGCGGTAGCAGGCAGCGGCATAATCGTTGAAACGGTAGGCTTCGAGCGCAGCATCCGCCTCGGCAACCGCCTGATTGGCGGCGTCCAGCAGCCAGCGGCACAGCGGCAGACGCGCGGCGGCCGGGTCGAAGCCTGGAGCCGAAACAACGCCGTTCATCTCGCAAAAGCGCGCGGCGTTCCACAGCTTGGTGACGAACCGGCGATGGCTCTCGACCGCCGCCGCGCCCAGCTTCACGTCCCGCCCCGGCCCAGTCAGGGCGCAAACGGTGAAGCGCAGCGCGTCCGTGCCATAGGCCGCGATGAGGTCGAGCGGGTCGATGACGTTGCCCTTCGACTTCGACATCTTCTGCCCGCGCTCGTCGCGCACCAGGCCATGAATATACACGGTGCGGAACGGCACGCGTTGCCGGAAGCGCAGGCCCATCATCATCATCCGGGCGACCCAGAAAAAGATGATGTCGAAGCCCGTCACCAGCACGTCGCCGGGGTAGTAGCGCGCGAGCTCCAGGGTGTCCTGCGGCCAGCCAAGGGTCGAGAACGGCCACAGCGCCGAGCTGAACCATGTGTCCAGCACGTCGGGGTCGCGCTCCAATGGCTCGTCATGGCCATAATGCGCTTGGGCTGCTGCGTGCGCCTCGGCCTCGGTCCGCTCGACGAACACCTGGCCATCGGGTCCGAACCAGGCCGGGATACGGTGACCCCACCAGAGCTGGCGGCTGATGCACCAGGGCTGGATGTCGCGCATCCAGGCGAAGAAGGTGTTCTCCCACTGTCGGGGCACGAAAACGGTCTCGCCGGCCTCGACGGCGGCGATGGCGGGGCGGGCGAGCTCGGCCGCGTTGCAATACCACTGCGTCGTCAGCAGCGGCTCGATCGGCACGCCGGATCGGTCCCCGTGCGGGACCTGATGGGTGTGCGGCTCGACGCGGTCCAGCAGCTCCAGCCGCTCCAGCTCCGCGACGATGGCCGTACGCGCTGCCATGCGGTCCTGGCCTGCAAGGCTGCGCACGAAATCGGCGGATGCCGGCAGTTCGAGTTCCGCAAACGTCACCCTGGCCTCGCGGTCCAGCACGGACGGCATCGGCAGCGCGTGCCGCTGGCCCACGGCAAAGTCGTTGAAGTCGTGCGCCGGGGTGATTTTCACCGCACCGGTGCCCTTCTCGGGATCGGAGTAGGCGTCGGCGACGATCGGAATGCGACGTCCGGTCAGCGGCAGGATCGCGTGGCGTCCGATCAGGTCGTGGTAGCGCTCGTCATCCGGATGCACCGCGACTGCGGTGTCGCCCAGCATGGTCTCCGGCCGTGTCGTTGCGACAATGATGTGTCGATCGCTGCCCTCGATCGGGTAGCGTATGTGCCACAGGCTGCCACGCACCTCGCGCGTCTCGACTTCGAGGTCCGAGATCGCGGACTGGAACTTCGGATCCCAGTTGACTAGGCGGCGGTCGCGGTAGATCAGGCCATCGCGGTGCAGGGTAACGAACACCTCCCGCACCGCCTCGGATAGGCCCTCGTCCATGGTAAAGCGTTCGCGCGCCCAATCGAGCGAGGCGCCGAGACGGCGGAGCTGCTCGCTAATGGCACCACCGGAGGCAGCTTTCCACTGCCAAACCCGGTCTGTAAACGCTTCACGGCCAATGTCTTGGCGGGTTTGATTACTGTTGTGCGCGAGCAGGCGCTCGACGACCATCTGCGTCGCGATGCCGGCGTGGTCGGTGCCGGGTTGCCAAAGGGTGTCGCGGCCCTGCATGCGGCGCCAGCGGATCAGCGCATCCTGCAGGGTCATCGTCAGCGCGTGGCCGATGTGCAGGCTACCGGTGACGTTGGGGGGCGGGATCATGATGGTATAGGGCGCAGTGTTGGCCGCAGTGTCGGCGTGGAACGCGCCAGCCGCCTCCCAGCCGGCATACAGGCCCGGCTCGACGTCGGCGGGAACGAAGGATTTGCTCAGCATACCCATGCTTCTAACCCGACGGCGTCCCGCCGGAAAGCCGCCGCGGCGTCAGGGTGCCATGCGGCTGACGACGCGCTCGATCTCGGCCCGCACCAGACGCTCGACTAAGGGCGGCAGATGCAGGTCGAGCCACTCTTTCAGCAAAGGGCGAATTTCGACGCGGACCAGGTCCTCGATGGTCGGACCGCCACGCTGGACGGCGGTGCTGCGCTCGCTGGCGAGGGTGCGCATCAACGCGTCGACCGAGGCGCCGGCGGCCGCGGCTGCGGCAGGCGCAACCAGGGACGAGGCGGGCTGAGGGGACGGCGTTGCAACGGGTTCAGGATCAGGCAAGGCTTTATGCTCCAGGATTGCCGGCGGCTGTGGGCGAGCTTCGGGCATTAGCGTCTTGGGCGGCGCCGATGGCGGTGTTTCCGGCACCATCATCGAACTGTCCAGCATCAGCACGCTGTTGCCGGGCGGCACACTCTTGCGGGGTTCCTCGGGCTCAGGCGCGGGCTTTGGCGCCTCGTCCTCGTTCAGGATGCGACGAATGGAGGCCAGGATATCCTCCATCGAGGGATCGGGCGCGATGTCGGGCGGCGGCGGATTGGTCGGGGGCGCTGCCATCGCTATCGCCCCGGCTGCGCGACGGCGTAGTCGCCGGTGCCGAACAGGCGCTGCCGGATCGCATTGTAATAGGCAGTCTCGTCATACATCGGCACGTTCAGGTTCAGGTCTCGCGCCGTCAGCCGGCCGATCGCGGCCGCGACCGTGTAGGACGCCGTCACTAGGCTCGAGAGATTTTGCACCAAGGTGACGCGTGAGTTCAGCAGCAACTGCTCTGCATTCAGCACGTCGAGCGTCGTGCGGCTTCCGACAATGGCCTCACGCTGCGTGCCCTCCAACGCGATCTGGTTGGCACGGATCTGCGCGCGCGTGCTGTCGATAGTCGAGCGCGCGGCGACCAGCGTTTCCCATGACTGCGCGGCCTGCTGGACGGCCTGGCGCCGCACGTCATCGACCGTCTTGCGTGCCTGCTGTTCGGACTGGCGTGCCTGGCGAACGCGCGAGTACTCGGCGCCGCCCTGATAGATCGGCACCGAGGCGTTGAGGAGCACCGTGGCGCCCAGGGTGCTCTGGCCGACGACCTGCTGGCCGTTGGTCAGGCCGCCCTGCGCCTGCAGGCTCAATTGCGGCATCAACTGACTGAACGCTACGTCGATCGCGTCGCGCTGCGCTGCGTCGTCGAACAGGGCGGCGATGACATTCGGATTGTTCTGCGACGCGAGCTGCGTCGCCTCGTTCTGGTTCTTAATGGGCAGCTTGATCGGCTGCGGCTCGATGAGCCGGTCGGGCAGGTCGCCCACAAAGCGGCGGTAGTTGGAGCGCGCGGTCTGCAGGTTACCCTCGCTGGTCTGCCGCGTCGCCCGGGCGCCGGCCAGCGCCGCTTCCGCCTGCGCCACATCGGTACGGGTGATTTCGCCCACGCGGAACCGGTCGTTGGTGGCCTGGAGCTGGCGGGACAGCACCTGCTCGTTGTTGATGTTCAACTGGAGCAGTTGCTGCGTCTGGATGACGTTCACGTAGGCGTTGATCGTGTCGGTGAACACCTGCTGCTCGGTGGCGATCAGCCGGCCGCGCTGGGCGAAAACACGGTTGTCGGCTTGGTTGGTGTTGGCCCGGGTCTGGCCGCCGCGGAACAGCGGCTGCGTGATGGTCGGAGTGATGGTAGTGATATCGCGGTTCTCTCGGGTCGTACCGCCTTTGCTGTTCGCGGTCCCGTTGAACCGCAACTGGCCAAAACCGTAACCATAGCCCGCGCCAACGACCACCGTCGGTCGCCAACCGGCCAGCGCCTGCGGCACGCCCTCGTCCGTCGCACGGAGCTGAGCCCGGGAGCCCTGCAGGGTTGGATTGTTGGAGTATGCAGACGCCAGCGCATCCTGCAGCGTGCGCGGCTGCGCGATGGCGGTGCCGGATGCGAGCGCCGCAGCGCCAATCACCGACAGTTTCAGAATGCGCATGCGCAAAGCTCCTGCGTTGGCCGGGGCAACTGCCCACGGATGGCATGGTGGCACAGCCGATCTTGTGACACCATCATCGTCCCGCATCCAGAACAAGATTTAGAACTGAAACGACGACGCGGGCAGCAAAGGCGGCAGCAGTGGCGTCGCGCAGTCGAAAATCGGTGCCGCCCGGAGCGTGGCGCTCGGCGCGTTATGCCGGCCCGGCTCCGCGAGCACTCCTTGCCCGCCCGAGACGATGTTGCCCGGCGTCAGCACCGTCACCAGCCGTCCCCCAACTGGATTGAGCTGCAGTGCGATCGCGGCCGGAATGGCGCGGACGGCGCCCTCGATCAGGATGACGTCCCACGGTGCACCGGCCGCCTGCCCTGCCGCCAGCGGCCCGGCCACCAGTCTTGCGCCTGGTGCGAACTCGGGCAGGGTGCGGCGGGCGATGGCCAGCAACGCCTCGTCCTCCTCCAGTGCCGTGACCTGGCCGCCGCAGGCCGCCATGAGCGCCGCGCCATAGCCAGGGCCGGCGCCGACCACCAGCACCCGCTCACCCTCCCGCACGCGGGCAAGCTGCACCAGACGCGCGATCACCATCGGCTCCATAAGTGCGCGGCCACGGGCGAGCGGCACATCCTCGTCGACATAGGCCAGGCTCACGAGGTGCGACGGCACGAAGCGCTCGCGCGGGATGGCGCGCATGGCGCGGATGACACGGGGGTCGATGACCTTGTTGGGCCGAACCTGGCCGTCGACCATATGGTCGCGCGCCGAGGCGTAATCGGCCAGTTGGGGGGAAGAAGCCTGATCCATGAAGGGCCCGTGTTGCAATGCGCCGGTGTTATAGGTGGCGGGGCCGCCTGGTGCAAAGCTCCAGGCCCGCCTGTTGCAAAGCGTCGTGCTTGACCAGATTTGATGGGTGCCCGATATACGCGACCGGTCGCAGATCAAGGCGGTCGCTGCCTTGGGGTCCGGTGGCAGAGTGGTGATGCAGAGGACTGCAAATCCTCGAATGCCGGTTCGATTCCGGCCCGGACCTCCAGCTTACTCCACAGCGCCACGCAGTGCGGCGCCAGCGGCCAGAGGGCAGAGCGGCAGCGCCCCCGCCAGCACCGCCGCGAGCAGCAGCAGATGCGGGCGCGGCGTCTCGCCGGCCGCCGCCGCCTCGGTCGCGGCCGCGCCGAAGATCAGCACCGGCATCGCCAGCGGTAGTACCAGCAATGGAAGCAGCACGCCGCCGCGGCGGGCGCCCAGCACCACGGCGGCGCCGAGCGTGCCGAACAGCGACAGCACCAGCGTGCCCGGCAGCAGGCCCGCCAGCAACACCGGCACCACGGCCGGGTCGAGCTGCAGCATGATAGCCAGCGGACCCGCGGCCAGCAGCAAAGGCACCCCGGTGGCCAGCCAATGCGCCAGCGCCTTGACCGACGTGACTGCGCTGGCGGGAAGGCCGCTCAGCAGCAATTGATCCAGCGATCCATCGTCGAAGTCCGCGCCGAACAGCCGGTCAAGCGGCAGCAGCGCCGCCAGCAGGGCGCAGACCCAGACGATACCGGGCGCCATGCGGGCCAGCGTCTCGGGCGCCGGGCCGATTGCGAGCGGGAACAGCGCGCCGGCCAGCACGAAGAACAGCACCGCCGCCAGCGTGTCGGCGCCATGCCGGACCGAAAGCCGCAGTTCTCGAAGCAGCATTCCCCAGAAGACTATCACAAGCGCAGTTCCATAACGTCCTGGAGCGGCAACGGCAGGTGCGTCGCGGTCACGACCACCCCGCCCCCCGCCCGGTGCGCCGCGAGCAACGTGCCGAGCCGCTCGACCGACGCCACGTCCAGCCCAAGCGTCGGCTCGTCCAGCAGCCATAATCCAGCGCGCGACAGCACCAGCCGCGCCAGAGCCAGACGCCGTTTCTGCCCGGCCGACAGCAGCCGCGCCGGCAGGTCCGCGAGCGCCGAGAGTTCGACCGCCTCCAGCGCCGAAGCTGCGCTGCCCTGCCCAATGCGGGCGGTGAGCGCCAAGTTCTCAAGCGCAGTTAACCCCGGCTTGACCGCATCGAGATGGTCGAGATAGGCGACCGGCACCGGCTGCTCGCGCGCATCCTGTCCACGCCAAACGACTTGCCCAGCGTCCGGGCGCTTCAATCCAGCCAGGACACGCAGCAGTGTGCTTTTGCCCGACCCGTTCGCGCCGAGCAGCAGCAACGCACCGCCATCCGGCACATGGAACGACAGCTCGCGCAGCACCAGCCGCTCTCCACGGAACACCGAAACGCCGTTGGCCTCTAGGCCGGTGTGGCTGAAATTTTGCACAGCGCCCATCTAACCCGGCCCGATCAGTGGACGCCAACCCGTCATATATGGTCTAAGCCGCCTGGGATTTGAAGCCGCCGCTCGCCCCGCTTCCTGCCGGCGTGCGGCCCAGAGGAAGGCACCGCCGCCATGAAGATGATCGGGCAAGACAGCCTGAAGACCCGCCGCACGCTGACCGCGGCCGGACGCGACTATGAATACTACTCCGTCCCCGAGGCTGCCAAGGCGTTGGGCGAGCCGACCGACCGCCTCCCAGTCAGCCTCAAGATCCTGCTCGAGAACGTACTGCGCTTCGAGAACGGCGGCAGCTACACCGTGGACGACGCCCGGGCGATCGCCGAGTGGGCCCGCACCGGCAGCAGCACCCGCGAAGTACCGTTCCGCCCGGCGCGCATCCTGATGCAGGATTTCACGGGTGTGCCGGGCGTCGTGGACCTCGCCGCCATGCGCGACGGCATTACCAAGCTCGGCGGCCGGCCCGATCAGGTGAACCCGCTGATCCAGGTCGACCTCGTGATCGACCACTCGGTCATGGTCGACTACTCCGGCACCGCCGCTGCCCTGCACCAGAACATGGACGCCGAGTTCAGCCGCAACGGCGAGCGCTATAGTTTCCTGCGCTGGGGCCAAACGGCATTCCAGAACTTCCGCGTCGTGCCGCCCGGCGCCGGCATCTGCCACCAGGTCAACGTCGAGTATCTCGCGCAGACGGTGTGGACCGCCGAGATCGAGGGCAAGACCTTCGCCTATCCCGATACGCTGTTCGGCACTGATAGCCATACCACCATGGCCAACGGCATCGGCGTGCTCGGCTGGGGCGTGGGCGGCATCGAGGCGGAGGCCGCGCTGCTCGGCCAGCCGATTGCCATGCTGATCCCGGACGTGATCGGCTTCCGCCTGACGGGCGAGCTGCCCGAGGGCTCTACGGCAACGGACCTTGCGCTGCAGGTCACGCAGATCCTCCGCAAGGCCGGCGTGGTCGGCAAGTTCGTGGAGTTCTTCGGGTCTGGCCTTGGAAGCCTTTCGGTTTCGACCCGGCTGACCATCGCCAACATGGCCCCGGAATACGGCGCGACCTGCGGCATCTTCCCCGTCGACAGCACGACGCTCGACTATCTGCGGCTTACGGGACGTGACGAGGCGCGGATTGATCTCGTCGAAGCCTATGCCAAGGCGCAGGGCATGTGGGTCGACGGCACCACGCCCGACGCCGTGTATACCAGCGTCATCGAGCTGGACCTGTCGACCGTGATGCCCAGCATCGCGGGTCCGAAGCGGCCGCAGGACCGCGTGCTGCTGAAGGACGCCTCCGCCGCCTTCCGCGCCGATCTCACCAAGGGCCTGGGCGTGCCGGCGAACGACGCCAACACCAGTGTCGCGGTGCACGGCAGGAACTTCGAGATCACCCATGGCGACGTGGTGATCGCGGCGATCACGAGCTGCACCAACACCAGCAACCCCTATGTCATGCTCGGCGCCGGGCTGCTGGCGAAGAAGGCGCGGGCGAAGGGGCTGCGGCCGAAGCCGTGGGTCAAGACCTCTCTCGCCCCTGGCAGCCAGGTCGTCACGGAATATCTCGACAAGGCCGGGCTCAGCGCGGAGCTGGACGCGCTCGGCTTCCAGCTCGTCGGCTATGGCTGCACCACATGCATCGGCAACTCCGGCCCGCTGGACGAGGAAGTTGCGGAGGCAATCGAGGCCAATAAGCTGGTCGCAGTGTCGGTGCTGTCGGGCAACCGGAACTTTGAGGGTCGGGTGCATCCGAACGTGCGCGCCAATTATCTGGCCAGCCCGCCGCTGGTTGTGGCCTACGCGTTGCTCGGCACCATGAACCAGGACATCACGACGGCGCCGCTTGGCATCGGCAGCGATGGCCAGCCGGTATACCTGAAGGACGTTTGGCCCAGCAACCAGGAAATCTTGGAGACGGTGCGGGCCAGTTTGAACCGCGAGCAGTTCATCCGCCGCTACGGCGAGATATTCCAGGGCACCAAGGAGTGGCAGGCGATCGAGGTCGACGCCAGCAGCCAGACCTATCGCTGGAACAGCGGCTCCACCTATGTGCAGAACCCGCCGTACTTCGACGGCATGACCATGACGCCGGCGGCGGTGACGGACATCGTCGGAGCCCGGGTGCTGGCGCTGTTCGGCGACAATATCACGACCGACCACATCAGCCCGGCCGGAAACATCAAGAAGGCCTCTCCCGCAGGCGAGTTCCTCGGCGAGCACCAGGTGATGCAGCGCGACTTCAACAGCTATGGCTCGCGCCGCGGCAACCACGAGGTCATGATGCGCGGCACCTTCGCCAACATCCGTATCAAGAACGAGATGGTCGCGGGCGTCGAGGGCGGCTGGACCAAGTACCAGCCCTCGGGCGAGCAGATGCCGATCTACGATGCGGCCGAGCGCTATAAGCGGGACGGCGTGCCGCTGGTCGTGTTCGGCGGCAAGGAATACGGCATGGGCTCGTCGCGCGACTGGGCGGCGAAGGGCACGGCGCTGCTGGGCATCAGGGCCGTCGTGGTCGAGAGCTTCGAGCGCATCCACCGCTCCAATCTGGTCGGCATGGGCGTACTGCCATTGACGTTCAAGGACGGCGTCACCCGGCAGTCTCTGGGTCTGACAGGGCGTGAGACGATTGACCTTCTCGGGCTCGAGGAGCTGCGCGCCGGCATGGACCTGCGCATGCTGATCCACCGCGAGGCGGGCCAGACGGACGAGCTGACGCTGCGGTGCCGGGTCGATACCGACGACGAAGTCGAATACTACCGCAACGGCGGCATCCTGCACTACGTGCTGCGGGAGATGGCCCGCGCGGCCTAGATGGCACGGCCCCGCCTGCTTCGGGCGGGGCCGGACGCCGACCTGGGGCACCTGCCGGTCAGCCTCGACCTGCGGGCGCTCAGCGTGGCGGAGGGGGCGCGCGCCGCCCTGTCCGTCGCAATCCTCGTTGCGGTCAACGAGTGGGTTGCGTTCCCGCCGCTGAACGAGGCGGCGCTGGCCGCGCTACTGACTTGCCTATGCGATGCCGGCGGTCCAATTCGCCGCCGGGTGCCGGCGCTGCTGACCTTCGCAATGATCGGCGCCAGCCTGACGGCCGGGCTGGGACTGCTGCGCCCGTTGGGCCTTCCGGTCGTCGTCCCTCTCGCCTGCATGGTGATCTTCTGCACGAGCCTGGCGCGCATCTGGGGCCAGACCGCATTGCAAGTCGGCAATCTCTCGACGGTTGTCGCAGTGCTGGCGTTGGATCACAGCCTCGATCTGCGGGAGGCCGGCATTCTGGCGCTGGCGTTCGTGGGCGGCAGCCTGTGGGCGCTGCTGCTCACGATGGTCATCTGGCGCCTGTATCCATTCCGCCCCGCACGGCGCGCGGTCGCCGAGGTGTTCCGGCGCCTTTGCGTGCTGGCGGGCGACTTGTCCGCGCTGGTCTCGGCAGCCTCTTCCTCGCAGACCACTGGGTCGGAGGCGTGGGCCGGTCACGCCCGGGCGCATCGCCGGCACGTTCGCGATGGGATCGAGCAGGCGCGCATCCTGGTGCTCGACACCGTGCGCGCTCGCGGGCAGGCGAGCGCCCGGGCCGGCCAGACCCTGATCCAGGTCGAGGCGGCGGACCAGTTGTTCGGCGGCCTGATCGCCCTATCGGACGTGCTGGAGTCGGCAGGTCCCCATACCCTTCGCGCGGCTGTCCGCCTGCTGCATACGCTTCGCCTTCTCCTGGCCGTCATCGCCGACGACACCGCGCTCGACGTTGCCCCCGACGACCCCAGCCGGCGGACAATGATCAATCGGTTGCTGGAGACCTTGGCCGCCACGGGTTACGCCGACCCGGCGCTGGCGGGCGTCACCGACTCGATCGTGGGACGCCTGCGCATTGCAGCCCTGCTGACTACGCCGGCCGGTTTGCTGCCGGGGGCAGACCAACCGGGTCCGGACGCCTGGCTTGAGCGTGTTGTCCGGCCGTTGCGAGCCAACCTCCATTGGTCATCCGCGCCATTCCGCCATGCATTCCGCGCCGCCGTCGTCGCCGGCCCAGCACTGGTCATCACTCTACCGTCCGGCGACGCCTATGCCCACTGGCTGACCATCACCCTCGTGCTGACGCTGCAGCCATTCTTTGCACTGACGTGGCAGCGCGCGATCGAGCGGATAATCGGCACCGTCGTGGGCGGTATTGTCGCGGCCGGAATTTCGCTGATAGTGAATACGCCGTTGGCGACCGCGGCGGTATTGTTCCCCCTGGCGGTCACGGCGTTCGCGGTGCGTTACGTCAGCTTCGGCCTGTTCATGGCTTGCATGACGCCGCTCGTCGTACTGCTGTCGGAGCTCGGCCGTCCCGGCGAGAGCGAGCTGGTGATTGCCGGCATGCGCGCGCTCTACACCGTGTTCGGCGGCACGCTGGCCGTGCTGGGCTGCGCGGTGCTGTGGCCCAGTTGGGAGCCCGATCGCCTGATGCTCGAGCTGCGTGCGGCGCTCAATGCGCACGCAGCCTACGCCGACGCCGAGCTTGCCGTCCTGCTGTGCGAGCTGCCGGCGGATGCGCTGGACCGGGCGCGCCGGGCCGCGGGCGTCGCGAGCAACAACCTCGAAACCTCGCTGGCCCGCGCGCTGCAGGAGCCCCGGCGTTCGACGCGTGGCGGGCTCGAGGCTGCGATGGTGGTGGATGCGGCGCTGCGCCGCCTGGCGGGCCGGCTGTCGTCGATGCAGCACGACCCGGCTTTGGCGCCCGGCCATGCGACGCTCATGGCATGGCGCGGCTGGTTGCAAACGGCATTCCGATCGTTGGTGAGCGGCACTGCGCTGCCTCCAGGGCAGCCCTTGGTCGAACCCAGCGGCACCATGGCGCGGATCGCACGGCAGATCGAGCTCATGGATGGAGCGCTGCGGCGCGAGGATAAACCCGTGCCAGCGCCGGAACCAGCAGCAGCGCCGAGCCGCCTATGACCGCCATGACCAGGAACGTCAGCCCGCCCGCCGTGCCGTAGATCTGGCCGGAAAACCAGATCAGCAGGCCGGTCGGGGCTGAGAAGCCCAGCGCCGACATCAGTGCCTGCGCCGTTCCGGCCCGGTGCGCCGGCATGGTCCGCAGCAACAGCATCGTCGACAGATGCTGGCAGGCGAAGGTCGCGGCATGCAGGAGCTGAACGACGGCGAGCGCAGGCACATCGGTGATGAGGGCGGTCGCGGTCCAGCGCAGCACCGACGCAGCAGCGGCGACTGCGGTGAGCCTCGCCGGGCCGAGCCGTTCGACCAGCGGCCGGCCCCAGATGAACAATGCGATTTCGGCGACGATGCCCTCGGCGATCAGCAGCCCAATGACGCCGTCCTGGATGCCGGCGGCGCGCCAGTGCAGGGTGGCGAAGCCGTAATAGGCGGCATGGGCGCCCTGGATCAGCCCCGTCGCGAGCAGCGCGAGGCGGAATGTCCGGTTGAGCAGCGGCCCTTGCTGGAGGCGGGCTGCCGGCGCTGCGGTCATGATGGCGGGTAATGCCGGCGCCAAGCCGCATGACAGGCCATAGAACCATAGGCGCTAAAATAGGTCCCGGACGGGATATCGGATGTGAGGTTTGCGCCTTCGCGGCGCGTTGGCGAGGTGCCGGTGAACCATGGGGTGTGGGGCGATGAGGCTGGCCAGAGAGAGTGGGCC
>JAABVA010002566.1_pt1 | contig 17975 bp, 19 predicted proteins | sample 5560331 | NCBI WGS metagenome assembly JAABVA01 (sample SAMN12812661, study PRJNA571458) | rock metagenome | isolation source: Antarctica rocks | place: Antarctica: Victoria Land, Mt New Zealand sud | collected 2016-01-07 | reverse complement strand
ATCCGCCGCCTTCCTGGCGGCGGCCACATGTGATCGACGCATGGCCGCAGCCAGGACGCCCCACCCGGACAGCGGCATCCCAGTCATGCAAACCATCGCTTCGTTCTCTCCGACAGACTGCTAGACGACAGGATCGTCTATCAGCGCCCCGTATCAGCCGTGGGCACCGCGTTCGCGCTCGCCATCGCGGGAGCCGTCGTCGCATCGCCCTGATCGTAGTGCAGCAGGGTCAATTCGGTGGGACCCTGGCGTTGTTCGGTCAGTTCGACGAATTCGCGGCGGACCGTGTCGCTGATATGCTGTTCCTGCGTCACGACATTCTTGCGGATGCGAATGTACTCCTTGACGACCGTCCGCTTCTCCACCACGATCTGCTCCTCGGTGACGGGGATGATCAGGTCGTTGGGCCCGGTCGGCGCGTTGGCGTCATATTGATCGACGGGGATGTGCTCGACGATCGCCTCCTCGTGGTAGACAGGCACGGTCAGGTTTTGCTGCACCGTCTCGACACCTTTGTGGACGCGTACCTTGCCCAAAACGATAGGCTGCTTCTCGGCGACGAGTTCCTCGGCCGCGAGAGGGATGGTCAGCGTATCATCATCGGTTCCCGACCACTCGCCGCTTGGCGTCGCCGACGGTGTGGCCGTCCCCATAGGCGTGGTCTGATAGTGCGCGAGGTCGGCGGGCGCGATATTGAGTTGCACGGCGTTGTTGAACGTACCCTGGCCCACCTCGGTCACCAATAGCAGCGGGATGTTGTAGCTTTGCTGGCCGTCCTGCGCGCGCACGATCATGTGGTCGGGCTGGCCGCCCTGGTCCGCGCCCTCTAGCCGCTCGACGGTCCCAATCGTGGTGTCGCCAGCCTTGACGCGGGCGCCGGGACGGATAGCCTCGTAGTTGCTCTGGTTCATGGGTCCGCTCCTTTTACGCAGATGCCCTGTCTTCGTGATTCACTGGAACGCCACGTCCCTGCTCCGATAGACGGCCGAACCAGCGTACGCGTGTCGCCGTACCCGACAGGTTAGGGCACGACTAGCAGCTACCTTGTCAAACCAATGCAATAACGGCGCCAATCGCCGCCGTAGCGCGACTCTCCGGCAAAATCCGAGAAGTTTCCATATACACCGAGCTAGCCCCGCATTGGCCTGGCGCTAAGATCGTGAGGAGGGGCGTGCCGGAGGCGCCGCGAACAGCGCAAGATTCGAGAAGCCCCGGTAGAATGTTTGTGCTATATTATGGGCACGGCCGGTCGTTGGCCGCGCCGAGTGGCGCCAGTCGCAGAGGTCGGCTTCGCACTCGGCGACCATGCTGAGCACGTTGACCAGAAGCTGCATACATCTACGTACGCAGCGCGTACAATATAGGAGATCCTTCATGGTGGTAACTCCGGGAAGAGGCGCCGACGTGAGTTCATGGCCCCGGGGTATCGGCGCCATCACGCTGTTCGTCGAGGATGTGGAGGCCGCGCAGCGCTTCTACCGCGAGGTCTTCGGCCTGCCGGTCGTGTTCGCGGACGACAACTCGGCCGTGTTCGACTTCGGGAACACGATCATCAATCTGCTGCAGGCCACAGCGGCGCGGGAGCTCATCGAGCCTGCAGTGGTGGCGCGTCGCGAGGCCGGATCCCGCCTTCAACTCACCATCAAGGTGGATGACGTGGATGCCATGTGCGCGGAGCTGGCCACACGCGGAGTGGAGTTGCTCAACGGCCCGCTGGATCGGCCGTGGGGCGTGCGCACCGCCAGCTTCAGCGATCCCGGCGGCCACATCTGGGAGATCGCGCAGGATACCTTGCCACGGTCGACGTGACATATAGCATCACCTCGTCGGGGGTCAGCAGCGCCCGCTTGGTCTCGCTCTGGCTCGCCCCCGCGGTCGGCGGTGACGTGGAAGCGACCGCGCTATGTCGTGGCCGCTTCGGCGCCCAACACATCAACTGACACGACAGCGGCAAGCCGGATGCCGCGCCTGCCGCTCACGCTCACCCATGAGCAGCGCTCTGTTGAGGTAGTGGACGGGCGCCCGCCCCAGGCTCGCACCCTCGGTGCTACACTAGGAGAGAGCTTAGATGGCCTGTACGGAGGACGGTGACGCGAGATTATGCCGCGCAAGGACGTGTATCATGGGACGGTCGTTGAGGCGTTGCTGGCCGATGGCTGGACTATCACCGCAGACCCGCTCCTCCTCACGTATGGCGACAAAGACGTGTACGTGGACATGGGCGCGGAGGGCACGATCAGCGCCGAACGCGCCGGCTGGAAAATTGGTTAATGGATACCATAGATCACTATCGTGCGATCGTGCGTCGACTAATCCTCGACTACGCGCGCTATAAGCCATCTCATGGCGACATCGACACAGAAGCCGTTATCGACCCTGCGGGGAACCACTTCGAGGTGTTGCATATCGGCTGGGATGGGCCGCGCCGTGTGCATGGGGCGGTCATTCACATCGATGTTATCGACGACAAGATCTGGATTCAGCATGACGGTACCTCGCCTGGGGTCGCGGACGAGTTGGTGGAGGCGGGTATCCCGCGTGAGGCGATCGTGCTCGGCTTCCGGCCGCCGCGCGTACGCCAGTATAGCGGGTTCGCGATCGCGTAGCATGCCGTCCTGGGGTAGGAGATAGGGTGTCACGCTATACGCCCCCAGTATACAGGAGGACAATTATAATCTATAGTAGCGGGAGGGAGAACAATGGAAACGATGCCCACCTCACTGCGGCTGCCGCCACATCTATACGAGGACCTGCAAGCTCTTGCCGTGGAGGAGCAATCCGAGCCGGTAGAGGTGATCGCGCGTCTCATTGCTCAGGCGCGACGGGAACGCAGCGCGTTGCCCGAACAAGATCCTGTGCTCGGCCTGATAGGCTTTTACGATAGCAAGGCGCCGTTCATCGACGATATTCCCGTCAGCGAGGACCCCGATCTGTATGTGGCCGCCGCGACGCTGGGCGCCGGCGCCGCCGCACTGCATGCCTGGGAGATCGCGCCGACGCGGTACACGCGCGGCCCCGATGCGCGGCCCATACGGCGTGAGCCAGGCGCGAACGAGGCGTGACAGGCTTCCACATCAGCGCCTCTAATGACGTTGTGCCATCGGCATTCGACAGAAACCTCTAGTGTGTGTATTCTGTATGTACGAAAGGTGCCCACGAGATGTACACGCGCGGTGTATACAAGGGGAGGAGTGAGGCTATGTCATCGTCCGCACAAGAGAAGACGGATATAGAGATTGAGGGGATATCAATGCCTACGACCACCCGAGCGTCCCACCCCCTGCCTCCTGCTAGCGCGACGGATGACGCCGGAGTGCGACGCGTCAACGTTAAGTTTGCTCCCAGCGCCTATGCGACACTCGAGCGTTTAGCCCGACGTCGCGGCAAGACGATGAGCGAGGTTTTGCGCGACGCTATTCAAATGGAGAGCTGGCTAGCCAACGCCGAAGATGAGGGTTGGCACGTCCTCCTCGAGCGCGAGGGCCGTGTGCGCGAGTTGGTTCGGCCGTAGTGGGTGACGCCAATCGGGACGAACCGGCGGAGCTTGAGATTACAGCCACCGATCCCGACGCGAGCCCGGGAAGGGCGCCCACTAATTCTACGGTGGCTGTGCCACACACGCGAGCGGTGGAGCAGCGCCTTCTCGTGCAGGAGATAGCACGGCTTGGCCTGGCCGCCGCTAGCGTCCTGCTCCTCTTTGTTATCGTCATCGCGGCCCTGCTACGCGCCACGACCTGGGAAGAAACCCGCACAGTGCTTGATCTCTTTGTGCCGGTCATTACAGCCCTTATTGGAGCCATGGCTGGATTCTACTTCGCCGAACGCCGCGAACGGTAACTTCTCTCTCGCCCTTATTTTGCTTTCGTCGCTTCCACCCTGTGCGAAAGGGCGAATGAACGTGTGCCGGCTTGCGCCAACGGGGCCGTGTCGTGTTGCTTAGGGCTCGGTGAGCTTGTGAGCTACGGTGTCGACGGCGCGTGCATGTTCACACGTTCCTGTCGAACAACGGACACGGCGAGTTGCCGCGCCGGCAGATCGAGGAGGGGGCTGGCCAGGGGCGCGCTCATCCACTGCGGCTTCGCCAACGACGCGGACGGCCATAAGCTATGTGCGCAGGTGACAGAGGCGTACCCGCGCGCCGAGGCCATCGTGCGTGAGCGGCCCTTGGTCAGGGCGAAGGACTGGAACGACGCACTACAGGCCGAGCGGGGGCGGCAGACGACGCCCGACCGCGCCCCCGGACCCGAGCAATCCAGGGGGCGTGACAGCCGCGCCGATGAGCGGCGGTAGGAAAGAGTACTGGCCGGGGTATTACGGCTGAACGTGCGATGTAGAAGACCGTCAAAAACCGGGAGAGCTACGTCGCGACTATGAGGTAGTGGACATGAACCCCAGCATCCTTCTCAAACAGAACAGCATGTTTTCCTGCTCGCCGTGAATGCCCCAGGGCAACCGCGTCACGGCATGGACGAGTTGGTTGCGATGGCCCAGGGCGCCGCACAGGGCGGCGAGGGGCAATGTCTGTGTCGCCGCAGCGCGCAAGCGGTCGAGGGGCGCATAGGCTCTCCACTCGCACAGGTAGGCGTCGCGCAGCCGATCGCGCACGCGGTCATCCGCCTGCTCATCCAGGGGTACCCACAGGCTCAAGAAGGGATGAGTCACCCCCACGAAGCCGGCCCAGTCAATGAGCTTGCATGTGGTGTCATTGACGAGGATGTTGCCGCTGTGGAAGTCGCCGTGGTGCAGGCTGGTTGGGATCGGTGTAGCCGCGAGTTCGGCGCACAGAGATCGTAGCCGCGGTACTTGCGAGCGGAGGTCGGCCAGTTCGGCGTCGGTTAACGGATCGGGTGCTCCCCGGAGGAGCGCGGGCGCCTCATCGAGTAAGGGCGCGAGCAGCGTGGCTAAGACATCGAGTTGCCAATCCGGGCATCCCAGGGCGAGCAGTGGCGCGGGGCGCGTTGCGTTATCCTGCTGGAAGCGCGCGAACGCGCGGAAGATGCCCTCCCAGCGTGTTAGGTACCCATCGCGCACGGACGGGTCATTCAGCTTCACGCCGGCGATACCCTCCATCAACAGCCAACGCCGATCCGTCTCGACCGCGAGGACCTACGGCGCGAGCGTCGGCGCCCGGACGGCCACGGCTTGTGTGATGGCCGGTTCGTGAGCATACAAGGGCGGCGCCTTGAAATAGAGGTCGCTCGCCGTCGTCGGGACGCGGAGGATGGCGGAGAGGAACCAGGAGCGCACTTGCTCCATGGGGCCGCTGGCGTTGAGGCCATGGCTATGTCGTGGCCCCTTCGGCGCCCATAGCGGCCGCCGTGTCCTTGGGCAGCGCGGCGACGATGAGTTCGGACACGTCCTTGACCTGCATCGCGCCGTCCCAGCCCTTGGTCTTGATGCCGTCCTCGAACATGGTGATGCAGAAGGGGCAGCCGGCCGCGACCGTGCCGGCGCCGGTCTCGCGCGCCTGATCGAGCCGCACGCCGCTGATGCGCTTGCCCTGTGACTCTTCCATGAAGGCGCGCCCGCCGCCGCCGCCGCAGCAGAAGCTCTGCCGCTTGTTCCGCTCCATCTCTACCAACGCGCCGCCGGCCATGGGCAGGCTCTGCAGTAACGCGCGCGGCTCCTCGGTGGAGTCGTTGTAGCGCGCCATGTAGCAGGGGTCGTGGTACGTCACCCCCGTATTGCCGCCGGCGCCCGTACCCAGGATCGTCGTCAGATCGGCGTTACCATTTAGCTTTAAGCGCCCCGAGGCGACGAGCTCGGCCAGGTACTGCGTGTGGTGCAGCACCTGGTAGTCGCCGCCGAATTGAGGATATTCATTCTTGATCGTGTTGAAGCAGTGCGCGCAGGCCGTCAGCACCGTCGTGACGCCGTATTTGTTGAGCGTGTCGATGTTCTCTTGCGCCAGCGTCTGGTACAGGTATTCATTGCCGATGCGCCGCGCCGGGTCGCCGTTGCAGGCTTCCTCCTTGCCCAGGATGGCGAAGCGCACCCCCGCGGCCTGCAGCGCCGTGGCCACGGCCGTGGCGACCTTCTTGTTGCGGCTGTCGTAGGAACCCATGCAGCCGACGAAGTAGAGCACGTCGATCTCTTCGCCGCTCTTCGTCACGTCGGCCATGGTCTTGACGCCGAGCGCCTTGGCCCAGTCGCCGCGCTGGCTCCGTTTCATCGGCCAGGGATTGGCGTTTTTCTCCAAATTGTTGAAGACCGGGATGACCTCTTGGGGGAAGCGCGACTCTTCCAGCACGAGGTTGCGGCGCATCTCTACGATCTTCGGCACATGCTCGATCATCACCGGGCAGGCCTCGACGCACCAGCGGCAGGTCGTGCACGCCCACAGCGTCTCGTCGGCGATGACGCCGCCGATCAGCGGCGCGCGGTCGGGCAGCGCATGGCCGTCCGCGCCGGCTTTACGCGCCGCCACGAGCGCGTCGCCCTGATCGAACAACTCGTACTTGAGGTTCTGTATCAACTCTTTGGGCGAGAGCGGCTTGTCGCTGAGCAGCGCGGGGCAGTTGCGGTCGCAGCGGCCGCACTGCGTGCACGAGTAGAGGTCGAGCAGGCCTTTCCAGGAGAATTCTTCGATCTTGCCGACGCCGAAATGCTCCTGCTCTTCGATGTTTTCGATCTTCGGCAGCGCACCTTTAGGTTCGGACTGGCGGAAGTAGGTGTTGGGGACGGCCGCGACGAGGTGCAGGTGCTTGGAGGACGGCAGGTAGATGGCGAAGCCGAGCACGGTCAGGATGTGTACCCACCAACAGACGGCGTAGAGGGTCGTCGCGGCCGCTATGCTGACGCCGCCAAACAGCAGGGCCAGACCACCGCCGATGGGTGAGGCCGCGGCGGTCGTGCTGCCGCCCGCGCGGATGGCGAAGGCCTCGGCCAGCAGCAGCGAGACCATCAGCAGCGCGATCAGGCCCAGGATGAAGAAGGCGTCGCCGCTGTTGTCGAGGCGCGGCGGCCGCATCACCACGCGGCGGTAGACGGCCACGGCGCACGACACGAGCACGAGCGCGGCGAAGACGTCGAGCACGACTTGGTACACGGGGTCGCCGCCGACGAGGGGCAGCCCCAGGCTCGTCGCGAGGCCGCCCAGGATGAGCTGGATCGTGCCAAGCGTGATGATGATGAAGCCGTAGAAGATGAGCAGGTGGACCGTCCCGGCCAGCCGGTTGTTGAGCAGGCGCCGCTGCAGCAGGACGTTGATGGCGACCGTCTTGAGGCGGCCGAGCGGGTCGTCGAAGCGGTTGTCGGACACACCCAGGCGTAGGAAGCCGACCAGGCGGCGCGTGCGCACGGTCACGAGGATGACGGTCGCGAGCAGGGCCGCGATGAAGATGAGATGGCCTACCAGGCCCCCGGTCGGCGTCACTGATGTCTCCTTTGGCATCGGCGCGTACAATCTACCAGTATTCTAGCGTACCATACGCCACGGTAGCGCTCACGGGATCGCGGGCCTGCTCGTTCGCTATATTTTATGGATTTTGAACGGACGCTGAAAAGAACTGAAAATTGTTGTAAAGTGTGGTGAAAGATATGAGATAGTGAAGTATAGCTTCTAGCATTGTGAGTACATGGAGGATGACTGTGCGCAAGATCCTGGAGAAGTGCCCGACCTGCGGCGGCGAGTTCGAGATCCGTGACATCCAGTGCCGCCAGTGTGGGACCGAGGTCCATAGCCACTACGATCCGTGCCCGTTCTGCCGGCTGACCGTGGAGCAGATCCGCTTCCTGGAGCTGTTTGTGCAGGCGAAGGGTAACATGCGCATGCTCGAGCAGACGTTGGGCGTGTCGTACCCGACCGTGCGCAGCAGGGTCGAGAACATCGCCTCTATCGTGCGCGCGGGGCGGCCCGACGCACCCATGCCCGTCGATAACGCGGCTACCACGACGGCCGCGGATGAGAACGCGTCGTAGCGGCGGAAAATACGGGCCTGCGACTTCAGTCGCAGGCCCACTGTGTTGTGCACAAAAAAGTCTCGGAGCGGATCGGTCTCCCGGTGTAGTGATCATAGTCTGATGGTCAGTGCCCCGTTCTGCCCGCCAAACGTCTGATCACTACATCGGGAGTGTCGATCCGCTCCGAGAGTGAGTAGCTGTTGCTACTGAGATCAGTATGCCGCTTGCATGTAAAGGCGCTGTATGTCTAGTGTGAAGATTTGGTGAAGATCACCCGATCGTCGCCAGGACCGTGCCGACGTCGACGGTCGCGCCGGTTGTCACGTCGAGTGACGCGACGGAGCCGGCGCGCGGAGCGGTGATCTCGTTCTCCATCTTCATCGCTTCGACGGTCATCAGCAGGTCGCCCGCCGCGACTTCCTGGCCCGCCGCGACGGCCACACGCAGCACGACGCCGTGCATCGGGCTGGTGACGGTTCCAGGAGCGCCTCCACCCTTCGCCGCGCCCGTACGGTCCTCGCGCGTCGCGCGGCGGGAGCGCCGCGCCTCGGCTACGCGCACGGTGAACCGCTTGTCGTTGACCTCGACCACGAACGTTTCGCCCCGTCCCGCTGTTTGTAGCGCTTCCTCATTTGTGGGCGCGGTGGGTGTGGTGGCGATGTCCGTCGCCGCGTCATACGGGGCGAGTTCCGAGAGGTCCAGCCCGGTGAGGTAGGTCGTGGGTACACTGCCGGCCGCGAACGTTTCATCGGTCATGACGAGGTGGTGGAAGGGGATCGTCGACGGCACGCCCCCGATGTCGAACTGTTCCAGCGCGCGCGCCATGCGCCGCCGCGCCTCGTCGCGGTCGCGGCCCCACGTAATGAGCTTGGCGATCATCGAGTCGTAGCTGCTGGGGATGGTGTAGTCCTGGTAGATGCCACTGTCGACGCGCACGCCGGGACCCGTCGGCGGCCGGTAGCGGCGCAGCAGGCCGGGGCCGGGCCGGAAGCGCGCCGCGGGGTCCTCGGCGTTGATGCGGCACTCAATGGCGTGCCCGAAGGGGACGCAGTCTTCCCGCGTGAAGGGCAGCGGCTCGCCAGCCGCGACGCGTAGCTGCATCTTGACCAGGTCGAGCCCCGTGACTGCTTCCGTGACGGTGTGCTCGACCTGGATACGCGTGTTCATCTCCAGAAAAAAGAACTCGTCGCCTTCGACGAGGAACTCGGCCGTGCCGGCGCCGACGTAGCCAATCTCCGACGCTAGCCGCTCCGCCGCAGCCATGATGCGGTCGGCCAGCGCCGGCGCGAGCGGAGCTGGCGCCTCCTCGATCAGCTTCTGATGGTTGCGTTGCACTGAGCAGTCGCGTGTGCCTACGGCGACGACCACGCCGTGTGTGTCGCCCGCAATCTGCACTTCAATGTGGCGCGGTGCGGTGAGGTAGCGCTCCATGAAGACGGTTGGATCGGCGAAATAGGCCGCGCCCTCGCGTCGTGCGCTCTCCAGCGCTTGCGGTAGTTCCTCCGGCGTGGCCACGACCTTGAGTCCGCGCCCGCCGCCGCCGGCCGAGGCCTTGATGGCCACGGGGTAGCCCACGCGCGCGGCGACCGCCGCCGCCTGCTCGACGCTCTCCAGCGCCGCTGTCGCGCCGGGCACGACGGGCACGCCCAGGCGCTCGGCCAGCGCGCGCGCGGCGATCTTGCCGCCGACCGCCTCCATGCTCTCCGGCGTCGGTCCCACGAATACGAGCCCGGCCTCGATGCAGGCGCGCGCGAAGGCGGCGTTCTCGGCCAGGAAGCCGTAGCCGGGGTGAACCGCTCCCGCGCCGGACTCACGCGCTACCTCAATGATGCGGGGAATGTTCAGGTAACTCTGCGCCGCCGGAGCCGGACCGATCTCATGGGACTCGTCGGCCAGTTGGACGTGCAGGGCGTCGCGGTCGGCCTCGGAGTAGACGGCCACGGTGGCGAGGCCGAGTTCGCGGCAGGCCTGAATGACGCGCACGGCGATCTCGCCACGGTTGGCGATGAGTATTTTGTGGAAAGGCCAGCTAGACGTTTCATTCATCGCGGCCGCTCCGCCGTGGCCCACCCAACAGCGGCCGGTAGCGCGGCGACCGCCTCGGCGCGCCCAGCGTGCGCCCAACGCGATCCATCACCCCCAGGGTTTCGTCCCGTGCGGTGCCGCAACAGGACGCGTACGGCCGCGAGCGCCGCGGCCATCTCCTCATCGGTCGGCACGTCTTCGTGCGTCATTCCATCTCCTTAACCAGGTACTACCAGGCGCGGGAAGTTCGCCCACTAGACGTTGAACCGGAAATACACCACATCGCCGTCCTGCATCACGTAGTCCTTGCCTTCCAGGCGCGTCAGGCCGCGCTCGCGCGCCGCCGCGTACGAGCCCGTCGCGATGAGGTCGTCGAACGAGGTCACCTCGGCGCGGATGAAGCCGCGCTCGATGTCGCTGTGGATCTCGCCCGCGGCCTGTGGCGCCTTGGTTCCCTTGCGCACCGTCCAGGCGCGCACCTCGGGCTCACCGGCCGTAAAAAAGGTGATCAGGTTGAGCAGCGCGTAGCTGGCGCGGATCATGCGCCGCAGGCCGCTCTCCGCGATACCCATCTCCTGTAGGTAAGCCTGCGCGTCCTCGGGTCCCAGCTCGGCCAGTTCGGCCTCCAGCTTGGCGCTGACCGGCACGGCCTGCGCGTCCTCGGCGGCGGCGATCTCTTCCAGCGCGAGCAGGCCGCCCGGCTTCACGTCATCCAGGTTGGCCAGCGCGTCCTCATCAAGGTTGGCGACATAGAGGATCGGCTTCGACGTCAGTAGCGGCACATCCTCCAGGGCCTCGGCCGCCCCTTCCGGCACGGGCAACGTGCGCGCGGGTTTGGCCTCGTTGAGGTGGGCCGCCAACTCGCGCAGGTAGGCAAGTTGCGGCGCGTAGCGTTTGTCACCGCTCTTGGCGGCGCGCTCGGTACGCTCGACGCGCCGCTCGACCGAGGCCAGGTCGGCCAGACAGAGCTCGGTCGTGATTGTGCCGACATCGCGCACGGGGTCGACATCACCCTCGACATGGATCACATTGGGGTCGCTGAAAACGCGCACGACCATGGCCACGGCGTCGACGCCACGGATGTGGCCCAGGAACTGGTTGCCGAGGCCCTCGCCACGGCTGGAGCCGCGCACGAGGCCGGCGATGTCGACGAACTCCATGCTGGTCGGCACGATGCGGCGCGAGTGCACGATGTCGTCGAGCTCTTGGAGGCGCTCATCGGGCACCGCCACGATGCCGACATTGGGGTCGATGGTGGCGAACGGATAATTGGCCGCGACGGCGCCGGCGGATGTGAGGGCATTAAAAAGGGTAGACTTGCCGACGTTGGGCAGGCCCACGATACCCATTTGCAAACTCAAAATAGTACTCCTCGACCATACGCTTAACGATGGCGGCCTCTGCTATGCCCATTGCACAATCCATAGCCGCCGCACTCACCGCGCCGTTACTGCTGACGGTACGTATAGTCGGCTAGCATCGGGATGGCGATATCGTCCGCGAAAGGATACACCATGCTTCCCTTCGCCCCGATTTGTTGCAAGATGCTACCAATCAGGGCTGTTTTGAGGGAGAGCGACGGATCTACCATCCTGCGCATGGTCACCGCGGGGGAAGCTGCTACGTAGGACATGGTGCGCGGATTGTCATGCACGGATGGGGTCAGGCGCCTGTCCTCGAAGACTCTCTCGAACGGTTGGCGGACATCCTCATGGTTAGGAAGCCAATCGTACTTAAAGTTCTCGATTTGGAAGCCAAGAGCATTGTATTCGCCGCCATGGACCAGCGCGAGGACGTCATTGTCCTCCGCGACCGGCATAGTCCCGATCGGTATATCATCGCCGGTATACACGAAGATCATGTCCGCGCGTGGATTGTAATGGACATGCACGTTATCTGGCCGCCATTGGACCTTGTCTAAGCGCAGGGTTTTCATCGTATCGTGGAGGGCTTTACTCACGTCCGAACATCCCTCCCTACCACAGTATACCGTCGGGCGCTGCCGCCATGGGTAGACGTATCGGACGCCTCATCGGAAAGCATTGTACGGCACATACGTCTTGCGCACCTTCTCGTCCCTTTTCACTGTCGGGGTGGCGTAAGCAGTGACCACTTCCCACGGGTCGTCCTGTTCACTATCGGCGAATTCAGCGATTACTTTCAGATGGGAGATGCCTGGCTCTACGAAAACATTTAGCTTATAGAAGCATCTCCTGTTTCCGCTCATCGGATTCTTGCCGGGAATGTTGTCGGTAATGACGTCGGAATGCTCAATAGCCTCTACGATAGCGTCGCTATTCTCGATGAGCCTTGATCTATCAGCCTTTGCCGTGATATGCGTATCCCAATTGTCCAGGGCGCAAATAATCTCGACCCCGAAGTACTCGGAGTATGCAGTGAATACGACCTCAGACATGCTGTTTACCTGTGGGATGCGGGCAGATCGACAGAAGCCTCTCATTATAGCCCATACAGGGCGGGCCACAACGTCATGTATGAGTGCGCCGACACGTTCAACCGGCTAGTGCTGGAGTTTCTCGATAGGTCATAGTGACTGGGTCACTTGGACCGCTGTCGCCAAAAAGTTGAGCCAGCGCCGTGCGCCGGCAGTGCTGCTCCCACGTTCAATAACGGCGTACCCCGCGTTCGAGAGCAGCGTTTCCGCACCGGGGGATGTGTAGCGGGCGAAGAGGCGCTCGACGCTGCCGTAGGGCGCGCTTTCCCAAGCTTCACCTTCGCCTTCCTGTACACCGAGGTAGAGCGTTCCGCCCGGTACGAGGACGCGCCGCATCTCCGCCAGCGCGATGGGCGCTTGCGTCTTTGGGAGGTGCAGTAGCGACGCGCAACACCAGACGCCGTCGAAGTGGCCGTCCGGCAGGTCGAGATGGCGCATATCCATCCCCAGCAGTTCTCCTTGGACGATCTCGCGCGCCCGCGTGAGCATCCCGGTCGAGAGATCGATACCTGTGACCGTGGCCCCTCGCGCCTCCATCCATGCCATATCACGCCCGGCGCCGCAGCCAACGTCCAACACGCGCGCGTCGGGGCCGAGCCGGGCGAGGAAGCGAGTCGCCAACTCGGCAAGGGTGGGCGGCATCGCTGCGTTGATGACGGCGTAATCCGCCGCGATGCGGTCGTAGGCCGCCGCGACGCGCTCCGCCGTCATTGAGTCTGTCTCACCACGCATTAAACACTCTCCTTGGTGGCGTCGGCGAGGTGCTGCCGCGCGCTATAGGCGTTGTCCTGCTTCTTTGTTGGCGCTGTCCATGATCGCTCGGATCCTTTCGCTAACAATGGCGTGATGGGGCGGCGCCGCGCATGCCTTAGGACTCCCGGAGGCGCCGCCTCCAGGAGTCCCAAAGTTAGCCGGTCCGCGTGTCGCCCAGGCGGAGATCGGCTGAACCGGCCCGCGCCGGTCTAACGCGAAGATTAGCTGTGTTGCTTATCGCTATCAGCCACCCTTACCGCGCGACGCCGGCGGTAGAGCAAGAGGGCCACGATCGGGGCCAGGCCGGTCGCGAGCAGCTCGCCGCTGCTGAGCTCCGGCGTGGCGTTCGGCGGTCCGCTCGGCGCGCCGCCCGACGTGGCGACGGCGAAGATGTGCATGTTGCAGTCGTTGGGCAGCGTAATCGCCTCCACGGTCTTGCCGGTCTCCAAGGATACCCCCGTGTAGTAGATGCTGACCGCGTGCGGCCCCTGGCCGGGCGGCGCGTTCCAGGCGGAGGTCGTGGCGATGAGGTCGTCGCCCGTCGCCGGGTTGTTGGCGTACCAGTCGGCGAAGGTGATCGTATACGGCTGCGTCGTGCCGTCCGTATACGTGATGACCCCCGTGCCCGTCTGCGTGCCAAAGGTCCCCGTGCCCAGGAAGCCCAATGTCTGCCCCGAGCCGGACAAGTCGATAGCCTGACCGCCCGTGGCCACGTTGTCCAGTGCGCCCGCCGGTACATCCGGCCAGGTGAAGGTGATACCGGCATGCTGTACGAGAGCGCCGGGCGCTAATCCGGCGGCGGTGAGGGCTTGCTGCGAGTAGCTGTACCCGTGGCCGTCCAGGTTGGCCGCGGCCGGGTCGCTGTTGTCGCTGATGCCCACGTTGTTGTAAGCCGCTTGGAACGAGGCGAAGGCGCCCTGCGGTGTGCCGGGATTCTGGCTGATGGCCACGGCGAAGATGTGCAGATTGCTGTTGGTGGGCAGCGTGATCGACCGCACGGTCTTGCCCCCCTCCAGGTCTGCTCTCGTGTAGTAGACGCTGACCGGGTGCGAGCCGAGTCCGCTGGGCGGTTCGTTCCAGTTGGACGTGATGGCCAGGATATCGCTGCCCGGCGTCGGGCTGTTGGCGTACCAGTCGGCCACGGTGATGGTGAACGGCTGTGTGCTGCCGTCCGTGTACGTCACCAGCCCTGTCCCGGACTGTGCCCCGAAGGAGCCGGCGCCCAGGAAGCCCAATGTCTGTCCCGAGCCGGAGAGGTTGATCACCTGGCCGTTCGCGACCACGTTGTCCGCCGTCCCGGCCGGCGCGTTGGGCCAGGTAAAGGTCACGCCGTCGTGCGTCACGGTGGCGCCCGGCGTGAGCCCGGCGGCGGCGAGGGCCTGCGCTGAGTAGCTGTAGCCGCCGCCGTCATAGTTGCCGACCGCCGGGTCGCTGTTGTCGCTGATGCCCACATTATTGTAAGCCGCCTGGAACGACGCGAAGGGGATCGCCACCGTGGCGCTGTTCTGGCTGCTCCCCGCCCCTTGCTCGTCGGTGTAGGTCGCTTGCCCCGACAGGGTGAAGGACCCGGAGCCCGCGTTAGCCGGAATCGTCACCTGCCAGGTGACCTGCTCCGACTGCCCCGCGGCGAGCGAGGCGAAGGTGGTGGGAGACGTCGCGATGGCGCTCCACCCGCTCGGCGTGCGCAGGTTGAGCTGGACGTTCTGGAACCCGAAGTCGCTGCCGTTGGTGAACGTCGTCGTCACCGCGGTCGTGGTCCCCGGCTGGGCGATGCTCGGCGCCTGGATGGTGACGTAGCGCGGCCCGTTGGCCTGGCTCACGTCGAAGCTGCCGTGCAGCGGGAGGTCGCGCGACGAATTGCCCACCATAACCTGGTACGTCCCGCGCTGCACGACCCAGTCGTTGGCCCGCGTGTCCCAGTAGGATAGGTCGCGCGCGTTCAGGGTGAAGGTGACGTGTTGCGTCTGACCCGGCGGCAAGAGCACCTTCTGGAAACCCTTGAGTTGCTTGGGCGGCTCGGCGACATTCGTCGCGGGGATGCCCAGGTAGAGCTGCGCGACGTCCGCGCCGGCGCGCTGGCCGGTATTGGTCACGTCCAAACCCACCGTTGCTGAATAGGGGGCGGACGCGCCGCCCGTCGTGACGCTCAGGTTGCTGTACCCGAAGGTCGTGTAGGACAGGCCGTAGCCGAAGGGGAACAGCGGGGCGATGTTGTTCTGGTCGTAGTAGCGATAGCCGGCGAAGACCCCTTCGGAGTATTGCGCCACGCCGTTGATCCCCGGATAGCGCGCCGGGTCACTGGTGGGCGCGTCCCCGGCGTTCTTGGGGAAGGTGACCGGCAGCTTGCCGGAGGGATTCACGTCGCCGAAGAGCACCGCCGCGATGGCGTTGCCGTCCTCCTCGCCGGGATACCAGGCCTGCACGACGCCCTGGACCTGGTCGAGCCAGGGCATCAGCACCGGCGCGCCGGCGTTGAGTACGACGATGGTGTGCGGGTTGGCGGCGGCGACAGCCTGGATGAGCTGATCCTGATTGCCCGGCAACTCGAGACTGGAGCGGTCGATACCTTCGCTCTCCTGGTCGCCGACGAAGACGACCGCGACGCCCGAGGACTTGGCGGCCGCGGCGGCGGCCTGGGGATCGCTGCCGTCATTGTAGGTAATCTTCACGCTGGCGCCGGCGCGGTTGGTGATGCCGGTCAGCGGGCTCACCGCGTAGAAGGGGTTGACGTGTGAGCTGCCGCCCCCGCCCGTCATGGCCTGGCCGGCGTTGGGTCCGATCACGGCGATCGAGCCGAGCTTGCCGTTATCCAGGGGCAGGAGCGCACCATCGTTCTTCAGCAGCACCGTGCCCTGCTCGGCGATGTCGCGGGCGATTGTGCCGTCCGCCTGCTGGTCGATGGTCCCGCCGGGCGCCGGGCGGTCGAACAGGCCGAAAGCGAACATGGTGCGCAGGATGCGGTGGACGTGCTCGTCGATCGTCGCCATGCTGACCTGACCGTTTTGCACCGCCGCTTTGAGCGCGTCCGAGAAGAATTGGCCGGTCGGCAACTCCATGTCCAGCCCATTGTTGGCCGCAGGGACCGTGCTGTGGGTCGCACCGTAGTCGGACAGCACCCAGCCCTGGAAGCCCCACTGGTCCTTGAGGATGGTGGTCAGCAGGTCGCGGTTCTCGGACGAGTAGACGCCGTTGACCTTGTTGTAGGCGGCCATAACCGTACCCGCGTGCGCCCGCGTGACGGCGGCCTCGAAGGCTGGCAGGTAGATCTCGCGCAGCGTACGCTGGTCGACGTTGGCGCTGACAGTGCCGCGGTTGTCCTCCTGGTTGTTGGCGTCGTAATGCTTGACGTTGGCGATGACGTTTTGGGCCTGGATGCCGTTGATGTCGGCCACGCCCAATTGAGAGGTGAGGTAGGGGTCCTCGCCGAGCGTCTCGAAGTTGCGTCCCCCTTGCGGCACGCGCACGATGTTGACCATGGGCGCGAAGATGACGTCGTTGCCCAGGTCGAAGGCCTCGCGGCCGAGAACCGTGCCGTACTGCTGGGCCAGACGCGGGTCCCAGGCCGCGGCGAGCGCGGCCGGGGCCGGCAGCGCCGTGGTTTGGCCCTGGTTCGGGCGCACGCCCGCCGGGCCATCCGTGAAGGTGATCGCGGGGATGCCCAGCCTGGTGTTGGCCGGAACGTAGCCAGTATGCCCCTGGGTGTCGCTCACTCCATGCATCATGGTGATCTTCTCGTCGAGGGTCATGCAGGGGATAAGGGCATCGGCCCGTTGATCGGGGGTTTTGGTCGTGTCCATCCAGGGGGGAGGCGCGGCGGTGCATGACGCGCTGTCGGCGTGTGCCCTGGGGATGGCCGCGGGCATAGCGAGGGTGACGCCCATGATGACCAACAAAGCCGGCACGGATGTGGACAAACTCAAACAAAGCATACGACGCATATAGTGGATCCTCATGTGATTTCGCGCTCCCTAATCTCCGGCCAGTAATAGAGAAGACCTTAGGCTACAAGCGGCGCATCCCCTTTGGCGCCATCGCGTGGATCGTGCTAGGCGATGCGTATGGCGTTACCTTTTCCGATATCGATTGCAAAGACGCTACCGGTTGGCAAGGTATCATAGGCGCGGGGCGCTTGTCAACGACGTTCTATTGCATTGCAGGGCTTGCAGGGCTCGCGCATTATGCCTGGGACCGCCGGCCACGCTACATCACGAGCCCTGTTCGCCGCGAAGCTGCGGTAACGCACTATATACTATATAGGGATTGCGTGACGGTGGTATGCTGGCATGGGAGTAGCACGATGTGCCGGTAGTGGAGAGATAAAGGTGGGGCAATGAACGACGCGATGGGGGTGCGCATCATTCGCCCCGACGAGCGTTCGGGCGCGACGGCGCAGAGCGCGGGCATGCGGCGCGAAGCCGCGCTCTCGGCCGAGACGACCGGCGCCCAGGCCCTGTGGATGGGCCTTGCCACAACGCCGCCCGGGACTGTGTCGGCCTGGCACCACCACGGCGACTGCGAGACGGGCATCTACGTCGTCAGCGGGCGCGGGCGTTTCCACTGGGGTCCCGGTGGCGCGGACAGCGCTGATGTCAGCCCCGGCGATTTCCTGGCCGTCGCGCCACACGCCGTCCACCGTGAGGAGGCGCTCGGCGACGAGCCGTTCGTGCTGGTCGTGGCGCGCGGCTGCAGCGGCGTTCTCTCGGTGGACGTCGAGGGACCGCAGCCAGTCGATAGTCGATAGTAAGACGCGTCATGATGGCGCCCAAATTGGTAGCGCCATCACCATGATTACTAACGACCATCGACCATCGACCATCGACTAATGAGAGTGAACATGAAG
>JAABVA010002563.1_pt1 | contig 17979 bp, 18 predicted proteins | sample 5560331 | NCBI WGS metagenome assembly JAABVA01 (sample SAMN12812661, study PRJNA571458) | rock metagenome | isolation source: Antarctica rocks | place: Antarctica: Victoria Land, Mt New Zealand sud | collected 2016-01-07 | reverse complement strand
CAGCGGGCTCAATGTCGTGGTGGGGCCCCAAAAACTGCATTGAGCCCGCTGAATGCGCGACGGTGGGCCCTCAGCGGTTGCTACGGAAGGCGGCGAACACCGCCAGGAATAGGCCGACCGGAAGCAGCATGCTCAGCAGGTACAGCGCCAGCGGTGGGTTGACGTCGGCGACCGGTCGGCTGAGGAAGACCGCGAGGACCCCGATCAGCCCCAGCGCGAAGAGCACGAGGGCCGCGGTGAGCAGTCGAGGGCGGGGCGGGCGGCTGCCGGCGGCGTGAGGGGACACGCGCCAACGGTAGCGCGGCAGGGAATGGAGGTGCCGGCACGCTCGGCGGCCGGTATCCTGAAAACACGCGCCCTCACACGACGGGGCGCGTTCGTCGTGCCGGGGCCGGTGTGGCGTGACCAGTTGTCGACGATGGATGGGTGAGCACGGTGCCGACCGGCAAGGTTAAGTGGTACGACGTGGCCAAGGGCTTCGGCTTCCTGTCCCAGGAGCAGGGCGAGGACGTCTACGTCCGTTCGTCCGCCCTGCCCGAGGGCATCGACACGCTCAAGGCGGGCCAGAAAGTGGAGTTCGGCATGGTGTCCGGCCGTCGTGGACCCCAGGCGCTGAGCCTCAAGGTGCTCGATCCGGCACCGTCCATCAAGCAGCACGCCCCCGCGCCGGCGGCGAAGCGGCATTCGCCCGACGAGCTGCACGGAATGGTCGAGGACATGATCACGCTGCTGGAAGCCACGGTGCAGCCCGACCTGCGCCGCGGCCGTTACCCCGACCGCAAGACCGCTCAGCGCATCTCCGAGGTGGTGCGGGCGGTCGCCCGCGAGCTGGACAGCTGAGTTCAGGGCCGGACCAGCGCGGGGTCGGTCCGCACCGACCAGGTGGCCCGCGCGATCGGGTTGCCCTGGGGGTCGGTGGCGCCCGAGGGCAGCTGGATCTCCACGCCGGTCAGCTGGTCCTGCGGACCCGGCGCGGTGACGGTGACCGCCAGTCGTTCGCCCGGACGGAAGTAACGCTGCGCGATCTGGTCCACGCCGGCAGGTGTCCGGTAGGTGGTGAGCATCCGCCATGGCGCCTGCCCGATGTCGGCAGGCAGGGAGACCTGGAGCGGTTGGCCGACCGGAACGGGAAGCTGCGCGGTGCTCCCCGTGCGGCACTGGGTGAAGTCGAAGGAGCAGTAGGTGGTTGGCCCGGTGACCGTGCTCGTGTAGTCGGCGTAGAAGGTGATCTGGGGCAGCTCCCTGCTGGCGGAGCAACCGGCGGCCGATGCGGCCAGCGCCAGCGTGCACAACAGCAGTCCCGCTCGGCGTTTCACCACGGCTACAGGCTAAGCGAGCACTTAGCGGACCTGACCGGCAGCCGCCACGCCACGTCGGGGCCGGTCGCCGCCGAGCCCGGGAAGCAGGGTGGACCCCCGATTGGTGAGCAGGGCCTGCGCCGTGCCAAGCGCGAGCAGCGCCGAGATCACCGCGAAGCCGATCCAGTAGGTCGGCGGCAGCAGCACCCCGCAGGCGCCGCCGACCACCCAGGCCAGCTGTAGGACGGTCTCGGTGCGCCCGAACGCCGAGGCCCGGGCCGCTTCGGGGACATCCCGCTGCAGGATGGCGTCCAGCGAGACCTTGGCCAGCGCACTGCCCCCGGCGCCGACCAGCGTCGCCAGCGCTGCCGTCGTCAAACCGGGAAACACCGCGGCCGTGATCGTCAGCGCCAGGGTCGATGCTGCGCATCCGAAGATCACAACGTCGGGCTTTCCTAGGTGTAGGCGGGCGCCCACCGCGTTGCCGGCGAAGTTGCCGAGGCCGGCTCCGGCGCCAACGACACCGAGGGTGGCGGCGTAGAGCAGCCCGTCGTCGGCGTGCACCTTGGCGACGAAGGCGATGAAGAGGGTGATGAACCCGGTGAACACCCGGGTGGTGCCGGTACCCCACAAGCTCGCGAGCACGGTCCGCCCCAGCGGCTGCTTCTTGGGCTTGCTCTTGGGCGGCCGCGAGGCAGCGGCCCGCTCGTCGGCGTGGGTGAACACCAGCGTCGTGGGCACCTCGCCCTCGGTGACCTCCACCCACGCCGGAATGCGCATGCACAGCCACGCGCCGACCAGCAGCAGCACGGCGCTGAAGACCAGGGCACCTGCGGAACCGCCGAGGAACGCGACGACTGAGGCCACTCCACCGGCCGCGATGGTGCCGAACAGGCCGAAGACGGTGAGTCGGGAATTGCTTTTCATCAGGCTGATGTTCGGCGGCAGCACGCGCGGCATCACCGAGGACCTGAGCACCCCGTAGGACTTGCTGAGCACGAGTATTCCGAGCGCTGCCGGGTAGAGCTCCCAGCTGTCGAAGTTCAGTGCCATCACGACGGCGAGCAGGGCCCGGCCGACGAAGGAGCCGGCGAGTGCCAGCCTCCTGCCCCGCTGGATGCGGTCGAGCGCGGGCCCGATCAGCGGCGCGATGATGGCGAACGGCGCCACGGTGATGAGCAGGTACAACGCCACCTTGGATTTGCTCTCTCCCGTGGCGGCGGCAAAGAAGAGGGTGTTGGCCAGCGCCACCGCAATGGCGGCGTCGGAGGCGTAGTTCGCCATCACCGTGTAAGTCAGCGAGGTGAGACCGGACTTGCCGGCCCCGTCGGCGCTGGCCGCCCGGTGGAAGTGGTGCAGGCCGTCTCGGGTCAGCTGCCTGCTGCGCATGGCGGCCACTCGGGTGACGGTGAGCTTGCGGGGCATCCCCGAGCGGCCGAATTCGCGGTCCGGTTCCGGCTCGCCGACGTCGGGTGCCTCCGTCTGCAGGGTGGGTAGCTCCCGTGTGGGCGGTGGGGTGTTCGCCGAGGCGCGCGGGATCCGCTCTGTCGGTGCTTCCGGCGAGGCTTCGGGCTTGCGGAGGCCGAGCCGTCCGCGCCGGGGGCGGCCAAGGGGCACCGTGGCGTCCACCGCGGCCCCGCGGGCGGCGTTCGACCGTCTGCGTCCGGCGCTCCAACCCTGCCGGGTGCGCGCCGTACTCCGTGCGGCAGCACCGTCACCCTGAGCAGTCACACCGACGATTCTGCCGCAACACTCATCCCGATTCGCGGCGGCAGGCAAACGCGCTGCTCATGGCGCGTCGCCGACGGGGACGAACCGGACCTCGAAGGTGTTGGGCCAGAACTTGCCGGTCACCAGGAAGCGATCGGAGCCGGGGATGGCCGCAATCCCGTTGAGCACGTCGGCATCGGGATTCCTCGAGCGGTCCAGCAACCCAGCGGCATCTACCACCCCGGTCACCTGGCCACTGCCCGGATCGATGCGCACGATGCGATCGGTCTGCCAGACGTTGGCCCACACCACGTCGCCGACGCACTCCAGCTCGTTGAGCATGTCCAGCGGTTGACCCTGCATCCGCACCGTGACCGACCCGGTGGCGGCAAAGGTGACCGGGTCGCGGAAGGTCAACGTGTCGCTGCCGTTGCTCATCACCAGGCGCTGGCCCTGGTGGCACAGGCCCCAGCCCTCGCCCTCGTAGCTGACATGGCCGCGGTCGGCGAGCGTGACGGGGTCCCGGCGGATCGCGAAGCCGTTCTTCCAGGTCAGCTGCCACAGGGTGCCGCCGGCCACCGTCAGCCCCTCGCCGAACAGCTCGCCGGGAAGAGCCGCCTGTGCGTGGTCCCCGGTGGGCAGAGCGGTCCGGCGAATCGAGGAGCGCTCTTCCAGGCCGGTGCTCTCGTACAGCTGTCCGCCGTCGATCTCCAGTCCCTCGGTGAACGCGGCGGGATCATGCGCCCGGGTGCCGAGCACCTGCACGGCCAGTTTCTCCGGCGCGGGACCGGTCGGCTGGGCGGGACTGCTGCAGGCAGCCGCGAGCAGCAGCGAACCCGTCGCCACGACCGCTGCCCATCGACCCATGGTCTCCAGCATGCCGTAGCGGACCCGCCGAACAGCCGTTATGGCACCGAGTGGATGCGGTACACCATGGCGGCGCCGAGCACGGTGGTCACGCCCGCCACGCCGAACAGGACGCCGTATCCGCCGAGCGAGCCGATGACCAGGCTGGCGCCCAAGGGGGCCAACGCCTGCGGCCCGGCGGAGCCGGCATTCATGATGCCCAGGTCCTTGGCGCGGGAGAGCGCACTGGGCAGCACCGCGGTCACCAGGGCCTGGTCCACCGACATGAAGGCGCCGTAGCCGGCACCGAGCAGGCCGGCACTGACCATGGCCGTTCCGAAGCTGGGGAAAAAGGCGAGCACGAAGCAGGCGATGGCCTGCAGCCCCGAGGCCATCGCCACGTACCTCCGTCGTTTACCGCTGCGGTCGGAGGCGAATCCGGCGAGGTAGGTCGCGACGAGGGTGAACACCAGGTAGATCAGCGTCAGCGTGACCAGGGAGCCTTCGGGGTCGGCGACATGCAGGCTGTCCTGAAGGAAGAAGAACAAGTACGTCGTCCCGAAGGCGTTGCCCAGGTTCACCAGCGTGCGCCCACCGAACGCCCAGGCGAAGTCGGGGTGGCGCCGCGGGCTGATCCACATGCCCTCCGCCAGCCCACGCAGCGACAGCGGCAGCGACTCGGTCCCGGGCGGCACGTCGCGATAGCGCAGCACGAACGGAACTGCGCAGGCGATGAGCACCCCGGCGAGGATGGCGTAGCTCAGCGCCGCGGAGCTGGTGATGGCGGTGATGACCACGAGGCCGACCACGATGCTCACCGCCTGCGGCCCGTAGACGGCTCCGGAGATCACCCCGCGCTGGCTCGCCAGAACCGCGTCGGCGATGGTGGCGGTGAGCCCGGCGGTGGCCATGCTCGCACCGAGGGTCGCCACCAGCCAGGCGAGACCGACCCCCTGCCAGCTGGATTGCGCCCCGGTGAGCAGCAGCCCGAGGGCGTACAGGGCCACGCCGCCGGCCATCCAGACGCGGCGCTGCCCGAAGCGCGTACGTGTGCGGTCGCAGAGTGCGCCGAACAGCGGCAGGGCGAGGACGGCGACGACTCCGGTCAGGCCACTGACCACGCCCAAATCGCGCACCTTGTGCGCGGGGTCGAGCGTGTTGAGCTGGCTGGGCAGCAACAGTTGCACCGGAACCAGGTTCGCCATCCAGTAGCCGAACCAGACGAGGCTGAACCGGGCAATCCAGCGACGGGGCACCGCCGTAATCGGCTCACCGGCCGGGAGCGTGCCCACGACGGTGCCGTCGTCGGAGGTCGGGGGACCGCTCGTCAGATCTGTCACAGCGAACTCCTGCCGTTCTGCGTGCTGTGGAGCATGGAGCGCGAACCCAACATAGTCAAGCGTCCGACTTCTCTGGAGCCCGCCGGGCTTGGTGGTGCGACAGGCTTTCGCCGCATGCGGCACAATCGGGGGGTGAGCAGCACCGAAACTATCGCCAAGGCACCCGTCGCCGAGCAGAGTCCCGTACGTGCCGTCCTCGCCGAGGCGGAAGGTTTGGCGCGCGCGGCCGCGGACGAGCTGGGTGAGGGCGAGGTCGGCGCGCACCTGGGGGTACACGCCGAGCCCGACAGCGCCGGCGTCGCGGCCACGCACCGCTTCGCCGCGGAGCTCAGGGGTTACCGGGGTTGGGAATGGGCTGTGGTGGTGGCCGCCGCGCCGGACACCGACCGTGTCACGGTCAGTGAGACCGTGCTCCTGCCCGGCCCGGATGCGCTGATCTCACCCAGCTGGGTGCCCTGGGAGGAGCGGGTACGGGCCGGCGACCTCGGTGCCGGCGACCTGCTGCCCCCGCCCGAGAACGACCCCCGGCTGGCGCCGGGCTACCTGGCCAGCGACGACCCGGCCATCGAAGAGGCGGCGCTGGATATCGGTCTCGGCCGCCGCCAGGTGCTGAGTCGCGAGGGCCGACTGGACGCCGCACAACGGTGGTACGACGGTGAGTACGGCCCTGCTGCCGCCGCCACGCTGCATTGCGGCACCTGTGGCTACTACCTGCCCCTGGCGGGTGCGTTGCGCGCGGCCTTCGGCGTGTGCGGCAACGAGATGTCCGCGGACGGTCAGGTGGTGCACACCGAGTACGGCTGCGGCGCGCACTCCGACACGGTGATGGCCGAGGTGGCGGCCACGCCGGTATCCGAGATGGCCTACGACGACACGCAGCTGGAGCTGGTGCAGCTACCGGCACAGCCCACCGAGGTCACTCCGCCGTCGCCGGAGAACCTCGCGGCCGAGCCGCCGCAGGGAGAGTGACCGAGCACCTCGCCGATCCCTTCGGCGCTGCGGAGCTGCGCAGCGCCACGCTGCAGAGCTGGCACCGCTCGCCCACCAGGTTGCGGGAGGACACCGCGACCGAGGCCGACCTGGTGCGCGGCGGCTACCGCGACCGGGTGCTCACCGAACTCGCGCAGAACGCTGCCGACGCCGCCACCCGAGCCGGGGTGCCCGGCGAGCTGACGGTCCGTCTGGCGGACGGCGAGCTCCGGGTGGCGAACACCGGGGCACCGCTGGACACCGCGGGAGTGCAGTCACTGGCCGCGCTGCGCGCCTCGAGCAAGACCGCAGGCGTCGGCCGCTACGGGGTGGGCTTCACCGCGGTGCTCGCGGTGAGCGAAGAGCCCCGGGTGCTGTCGACCTCGGGTTCCGTGGCGTTCTCGGCGGCGCGCACCCGCCATGAGCTGGACATGCACGTGGTGCCAGTGCTCCGACTGGTCTGGCCGGTCGCTGAACGGCCGTGCGCGGAAGCGAGCACCGAGGTGGTGCTTCCGCTGCGGACGGGTGTCGACGGAGCCGAGCTGCTGCGGGCGTTCGCCGCCGATGCGCCGGAGCTGTTACTCGCTTTGCCTGGACTGCAGAGCATTTCGGTGGACGGCCGTCGCGTGGAGCGCACCGAGCGAGTCCTGGACTCTGGGCTGGTGGAGTTGAGCGTCGGCGCGCAGCGGTGGTGGTGCAGCGGTGCCGCGGAGGTGCGGTGGCTGGCCCGCGTCGACGACGAGGGCGAAGTGCAGCCACTGGAGCACGACGTGCTGCGGGCCCCCACCCGTACCGACGAGGAATTGTCCCTGCCGGCGCTGCTCATCGCCGACGTGCCCCTGCAACCCGACCGCCGCCGGGTGCTGCCGGGGGCCTCGCTGGCCGATGCCGCGTCGAGGTACCCGGCGTTGGTGTCGGCGTTGCCCGCAGCGCAACGCACCCGGCTGGTGCCACTGGCGGGCTTCCCGCGCAGCGCGGTGGATTCCCAGCTTCGCGAAGCCATTCTGACCGGACTGCGGGACACCCCGTGGTTACCGGGTGCGGCGGGTACGGACCTCGCCCCGCGCGCCGCCGAGGCACTCGACGTCGCCACCCCTGAGCTGGTGGAGCTGCTGGCCGAGGTTATCCCGGGCCTGCTGGCCGCGGAGCTGACCGACGCGGCACACTCCGCGGCGCTGGTCGCCCTCGGTGTTCCGCGGATGGGGCTGTCCGCGGTGGCCGACGCCCTGTCCGGCCTGCGCCGCGAGCCCGGCTGGTGGCGGCGGCTGTACACGGCCCTTGATCCGGTGGTCGTCGACCGTCGGGCGGCCGATGAGCTTGCCGCACTGCCGGTTCCGTTGACCGACGGCCGCACAGTGCTCGGCCCGCGCAGCGCCGTGCTCGCCGAGGTGGCGCTCGCGGTACCGGGCGATCGGGTGGTGCACCCCGAGGCCGCTCACCCCCTGCTGCTGCGACTGGGCGCGGTCACGGCCGGGGCAGATGAGCTGCTGCACGACGAGCTGCTGCACGAGGCCGTGCGCGAGGCCGATCCCGAGGACCGGCTGGCGGCCGCCGAGCTGGCGGCCGGCGTGCTGGCCCTGGTCGACGCCGCCGGAGTGCGCCCGGGGGAGCACCGCTGGCTGGGCGAGCTGCTGCTACCCGACACCGAGGATGAGCTCCGCCCGGCCGACGAGCTGTTGCTGCCCGATGCGCCGCTGCGGGCAGTGCTGGCGCAGGACGCTCCCTTCGGCACCGTCGCGCCGCATCTCGTCGGCACCCACGGGGCCCAGCTGCTGCAGGCGGTGGGCGTGGGCAGCGGATTCACCGTCTTGACCGACGAGGACGCCACGGGACCCGATCATCACCTGGACGCCGAGGACGACTGGTGGGAGCAGGCGCACTCCGAACCCAGCCGGGTGCTGGCGGTGCGCGATCTCGATCTCGTCGATCCCGGGCACTGGCCCCAGGCGCTGCGGCTGTTGTGCAGCGAGCCGGACACCCTGGCTGCCCTGCGGGAACCGGGCGGCTACACCGCCTGGTGGCTGCGCAGGAACGCGGAGCTGGACGGGGTGGTGCTTGGCCATTGGCGCCACGCCGCCGACCGGGCGTTCGACGGACTGCTGGACGCCGCGCCGATCGCCGAGCTGCCGCCCGAGGTGCTAGCTGGCTCCACAGTGGACTCTGTTGAGCTTGCGGTGCTGCTGCTGGACCGCCTCGCCGATCCGCACCGCAACCCGAGTGTCGCGGTGGTGGCCAGGGCGCACGCCGCCCTCGCTGCCGCGGTGGCTTCGGAGCAGCTGCACCCGGACGAGCTCGATCCACCCGAACGGGTCCGCGCGTTGAGCGGCCGGGTCGTCGACGCGTCGCAGGCCGTAGTGCTCGACCGGCCCTGGCTGGCCCAGGTCCTGCCGGCCGATGAGCTGGTGCTCGGTGCGCTGGGCGAGGGAGCGTCGAGCTTGGCCGACGTGCTCGACCTGCCGGTGGCCGGCGAGCATCACCCCGCGGCGCCGTCGGGCATGGCCGGGCAGGCCACGGAATGGGCCGAGCTGCCCGAGGCGGTGCTCAGCTGCATCCGGCAGGGGGTCGAGGTGCCCGAGGGCTCGGTGCTGGTGCACGAGTCCCTCTCGGTGTACATCGCGGGGCACGACCGTGCGGTGGACTGGTGGGTGGACGAGGCGGGTGCCGTGCACGCCAGCCGCAGCGGGCTGGGGCAGGCCGTCCTGCACGCGATCGGGCCATGAGGCGGTCGCTCGCGCTGCTCGTCCTGCTGGCGTGCTGCGCTGTGCTGGTGGTCAGCGTCCTGACCCGCAGCGGGCTCACCGTGATCGACCAACCGGTGTTGCACTTCATGCTCACCCACCGCACCGCAGAGCTGACCGAGTTCTTCCGTGCGGCAACCCAATTGGGCGGCACCGTGGCCTCGAGCATCGTGATCACCGGGGTCGCAGTGTGCTCGCTGCTGCGGCGGTGGTGGCTGCGGGCCGCGCAGGTGGCCGTGGCCGGGCTCGGTGCCTGGGTGCTGGTCGTGGTGGGCAAGGCGGTAACCGACAGGCGGCGGCCGCCCGTGGCCGATCAGGTCGGCGTGCTGGAGAACCTGTCCTTTCCCTCCGGGCATGCGCTGGGCTCGACGGTGGCGGCCTACCTCGTGGTGGTCCTGACGTTCGCGCTCACCGCGTCGCGGGCGTGGCGGGCCGGCGTGGTGTCGCTGGCAGCGGTGTACGTCATCGTCATCGGGCTATCCCGGCTGTACCTGGGGGTGCACTGGGCCACGGACGTGCTGGGGGGCTGGGCCATCGGCGCCGCCTGGGCGACGGTGTGCGTGTGCTTCCTGCCGCTGTCAGCTGAGCCCGCGCTGGCCGCCGCGGCCGCCTCGCCGCACCGCCCGGCGCTGCCAGAAGAAGATGCCGTAACCGAGCCCGCCGAGCGCGGTGCCGACCGCGCAGGTGGCGATGGTCGTGGAACCGGCATCGCCGCCGACGAGCAGGACCAGTAGCGCCACGGCCCAGACGATCGTGCCCAGCGCCATCACCGGGCGCGGGTCGGCCAGCGTCTTGGGCAGCGGCGGGGGGCTCGGGCGTTGCTGGGGCACCCGCCCACGGTAGCCGGAGGACCGCCGGATCGGGCAGTCGTGCCTGGTCAGAGCTCAGCGTGTGCGCAGGTCCACCGCTACCCTGTCCCCATGAGTGAGCATGATCGGCAACTTGCGAGCGACCTTCGACTTGCCGTGCTCCGGCTCAACCGCCGCCTTCGGGCGCAGCGAACCGATGCTCGGGTCAGCCTCACCCATATCTCGGCGTTGGCCACCCTGCGGGCTTGCGGGCCGATGACGCCCGGTGCGCTGGCCGCCAAGGAGCGCGTGCAACCGCCGTCGATGACGCGCATCATCGCCGTGCTCGAGAAGTTGCAGTTCATCGGACGCACCCCGCATCCCACCGACGGGCGCCAGGTGATCGTCAGCGTGTTGCAGCCCGGGATCGACTACCTGCAGGCGGAGATCAACGCCCGCGAGGCCTGGTTGGACCTTCGGCTCTCCGGTTTGTCCCTCGAGCAGCGGCAGACGCTGCGCGAGGCCTCGGACATCATCGAACAGATGGTAGGCAGCACGGAGTAGCGCAATCAGCCGACACAGGCAGCACGGAGTAGCGACAGCGCAGGGAACGCTGGCCAAACCGCCGTCGCTGCCGAATGATGGCGCGGACATCGCCACCGAGGGAGAGCACCCATGATGCGTCGGTCCGTTCTGCTCGCTGTGCTCGCGGCAGCTGCCGCGCTGCCTGCCGCCGTCGTGGTTCCCGTGGCGGGCGCGGCAGCCGATTCGCCGCCGGTGGTGCACCAGCAACTCAGCCGTTCGTGTGGTGATCCGGCGCCGGGACTCGTGGCCTGCAGGGCGGTGCTCAACTCCGCGGTGACCGCGAGCGGGCAGGTCGTCCGGCAGGCGAGCACGGCGCTCACGCCAGACGGCTACGGCCCCGCCGATCTGCAGTCGGCGTACCGGCTGCCTTCGAGTACCGGGGGAGCCGGTCAAACAGTGGCCGTCATCGCCGCCTACGACAACCCCAGGGCGGAGGCCGACCTCGCGGTGTATCGCGCGCAGTACGGCTTGCCCCCGTGCACCAGCGCCAACGGATGCTTTCGCAAGGTCGGTGAGTTCGGTACCGGTGTGCTCCCGACCCCGGACAGCGGATGGGCGCAGGAGGTCTCCCTCGACCTCGATGTCGTCTCCGCGGTGTGCCCGAACTGCAAGATCCTCCTGGTCGAGGCCAACGACCCCGGCATCATCAACGTCGGTATCGCGGTGAACACCGCGGTGTCGTTGGGCGCGACGGTACTCTCCAACAGCTATGCGTCCACCTCGGGCATCTTCGACTTCCTGCTGGACTTCTTCTTCTACAACCACCCGGGGATCCCCTCCACCGCCGCGTCGGGAGACGACGGCTACGGGGTGGCCTATCCGGCGGTGTCCCAGTTCGTCACGGCCGTGGGGGGAACCTCCTTGCAGCGTGCCGCGAACGGACGCGGGTGGGCAGAGGCGGCGTGGCCGGGGACCGGATCGGGCTGCGCGGTCTTCGACGCCAAGCCACCGTGGCAAAGCGATCCCGGCTGCGGGATGCGCACCATTACGGACGTCTCCGCGGTCGCCGATCCGCGCACCGGAGTGGCCGTCTACGACAGTTTTGCCCACAACGGCGCGCAGGGCTGGTTGGTCTTCGGCGGCACCAGTGTCTCTACTCCGCTGATTGCGGCGGTGTACGCATTGGCGGGCAACGGGCGCGCGCGCAACGGCGCCGGGTACGCCTACGCCCATCGGGAGGCCTTGTTCGACGTGGTGACCGGGAGCAACGGCTCCTGCGGCAACTACCTGTGCACGGCGGGCCCGGGCTACGACGGCCCGACGGGGCTGGGCACCCCCAACGGAACGGGGGCGTTCTAGAGGGGCCAGGCGTGCACCGGCTCGTCGGCGTGCATGCCCTCTGTGTAGTCACGCAGCATCTGCGCCAACGCAGCCGGACGTTCCATCCCGCCTCGCTCCAATGTGGCCACCCGCTGGCGCTGCCACACCGAACCGGTGCGCCCGTTCTGACAGCGCCCCTCGATCACCCCGAGGTAGCGGTCGGCGGCGCGCTGGGAAACCCCGTAGGAGACCAGCCCCGCGTGCGCCATGGGCAACAGCCTGCGCAACACCAGCTCGTCGGCCCGCACCCAGCCCAGCTCCGGCCAGTACAGCTGCGCGTGCAGGCCTTCCCTGGCGCCGTTGTGCAGGTTCTCGGCGGCGGCGTTGAACGTCATCTGAGTCCACAGCGGACGTTCATCGGAGGCCAGCGCGCGCAGCAGACCGTAGTAGAAGGCGGCGTCGGCCATGGTGTCCAGCACGCTCGGCCCCGCAGGCAGCACGCGGTTCTCGATCCGCAGGTGCGGCGTGTCGTTGACGGTGTCGTAGACCGGCCGGTTCCAGCGGTACACCGTGCCGTTGTGCAGCTTCAGCTCCTGTAGGCCCGGCGTGCGTCCGGCGTCCAGCTCGGCGAGGGGATCCTCGTCCGCGCACACCGGGAGCAGGGCGGGAAAGTACCGGGAGTTCTCCTCGAAGAGGTCGAAGATCGAGGTGATCCACCGTTCGCCGAACCACACCCTGGGCCGCACCCCCTGGTTGCGAAGCTCGGGCGAGCGGGTATCGGTGGCCTGCTCGAAGAGCGGAATCCGGCTCTCGTGCCACAGCGCCGCCTCGGCGAGGAACGGCGAGTTCGCCGCCAGCGCCACCTGTACCCCTGCCATGCACTGGGCGGCGTTCCAGTGCGCCGCGAAGTCGTCCGGTTCCACCTGCAGGTGCAGTTGCACGGAGGTGCACGCCGCTTCCGGCACGATCGAGTCGGTGGTGACGTGTAGGTGCTCGCCGTGCTGGCGTCCCGGCATCGGCACGCCCTCGATATCCAGCTCGATGTCCTCCCCGCGCAGCGCGAAGATCTGCTGGTTCAGCAACTCGTAGCGAGGGCTCTGGGACAACCACTGGCTGCGGAAGTGCTCCTGGCGCAGCGTGGGCAACATGCCGACCATGACCAGGCGGGCGCCGCGCGAGCGGGCCTTGGCGTCGGCGGCGTTGAGGGAGGCCCGCAACTTGTGCTCCAGCGCCAGGGTCTCGTCGCCACGGAACGACTGCGGCGCCACGTTGATCTCGATGTTGAACTGGCCGAGCTCGGTCTGGAAGTCCGGGTCCGCGATCGCGGCGAGTACCTCGGCGTTCGCCATCGCCGGCTGCATCTCGTCGTCGACGAGGTTGAGCTCCACCTCCATCCCCAGCAGCGGCTCGCCTGCTTCGAAGGCACCCTCGGCCAGCATGCGGGTCAGCGCGTCCATGCAGCGCTGGGACTTGGTGCGGAACCGGGCGCGATCGGCACGGGTGAACTCACGTTGAGTGACGTCCTCGCCCATCTGTCCTCCCGGTGCACGTGGCTGTACGGCCAACGCTGCCATGTCGGGGCAGCGCGGGGCGCGGCAGAATCGCACGCCATGATGAAGTGGTGGTGACGATCATCGAGACGGACGACCCGAACGATGCTGTGTTCGACGATTTCCGGGAGCTCAACTCCTCGGACCGCCGCCCCGATCTGCCCGACGGCAAGGGCCTGGTGATCGGCGAGGGGGTACTGGTTGCCCAGCGATTGTTGGGCTCCCGCTTTCGTCCGCGGGCCCTGTTGGGGGTGCAACGGCGCCTGGCCGAGCTCGAGGCGGACCTGGACGGGGTGGACGTGCCGTTCGTGCTCACCACGGCCGAGGTCATGGCGGAGGTCGTCGGGTTCCATCTCAATCGGGGCGTGTTGATCTCGGCCGATCGTCCTGCGGCACTGCAACTGGCGGATGTCCTCGACGGCGCCCGCACGGTGGCGGTGCTCGAAGGGGTGAACGACCACGAGAATCTTGGGGCGATGTTCCGCAACGCCGCGGGCCTCGGGGTGGACGCGGTGCTGTTCGGTGACCGCTGCGCCGACCCGCTCTACCGCCGTGCCGTCCGAGTGTCGATGGGCCACATCCTGCGGGTTCCCTTTGCGCGGGTACCGGACTGGCCGCGGGGGTTGGCGGGCTTGCGGGACAAGGGCTTTCGGCTCGTCTCGCTCACCCCGGATGCCTCGGCGGTGCCGTTGTCGACGGCGATGACCGGCGAGCGGATAGCGGTGCTGCTCGGCGCGGAGGGACCCGGGTTGAGCGAGCATGCGATGCGGGCCACCGATGTGCGGGCGAGGATCCTGATGGCGCCGGGCACCGACTCGCTCAACGTGGCGACGGCGGCAGCGCTGGCCTTTTACGAGCGTGTCCGGTGACGGTGGTCCTGCGGGTCGGCGGTGGTGTGGAGGGCCTGGACGCGCTGACGCCGGAGCCTGGGATGGTGCCGCGCGGGGGATCCTGGTGGTGGCCGACACGGTCAAACCCACCTCCGCCGAGGCCATCACTCGGTTCCGGAAACTCGGGCTCCGCCCGATGCTGCTCACCGGCGACAACGCCGCCGCGGCGCGCGCCGTCGCGACTCGGGTGGGCGTGAGCCTCGAGGACGTCATCGCCGAGGTGCTGCCCCAAGACAAGGTCGACGTGGTCCGTCGGCTGCAAGCCGAGGGCAAGGTCGTCGCCATGGTCGGCGACGGGGTGAACGACGCCGCGGCCCTCGCCCGAGCCGACCTCGGATTGGCCATGGGCACCGGCACCGACGTCGCCATCGAGGCTTCCGACCTCACGCTGGTGCGCGGCGATCTGCGCGTCGCCGCGGATGCCATCGAGCTGTCCCGCCGCACCTTGAGCACGATCAAGGGCAACCTGTTCTGGGCTTTCGCCCACAACGTTGGCGCGATCCCGGTCGCCGCAGCGGGGCTGCTCAACCCGATGATCGCCGGGGCCGCGATGGCATTCAGCTCGGTGTTCGTCGTCTCCAACAGCCTGCGACTGCGCCGCTTCGCTGCCACCACGGCCGGCCGGGTGTGACCTTCGAGGCGCTCGGTCCGCGCCGCTCGCGATGCGGACGCCACGACCCGTGCTGTGCAGCCTCGTTGCGAATGCGGCTTTCGCACAGTGAAGTGGCGTGAATGTGGCTTTCGCACAACCGCCGGAAGCCTTGTCATCGACACACCGTGGAGGTCCCCACGTGCGCACACCCATCAGTACCGATCCCAGCTGGCCTGGAACGGCTCCACCGGCGCGGGATACGAGACGTACGACCGCACCCACCGGGTCGGAGTTCCGCCCGCACTCGCGGAGCTCGAACTGAGCAGTGATCCGGTGTTCGGTGGACACGATGAGTTGGCGAACCCCGAACAATTGCTGCTGGCCGCAGCGAGTTCGTGCCAGCTGCTGTCCTTCCTGGCGATCGCCGCCCGGTCCCGCGTCGATGTCCTCGCCTATGCGGATGCGGCAGAGGCCGCCATGCCCGAGGACGCGAAGCCCATGCGGATCACTCGCATCGCACTGCGTCCGCGAATTACCGTCGTTCCGGGCACGGACCTCGCCCGGGTGCACCGCTTGGTGCAGCGGGCGCACGAGGCCTGCTTCATTGCCAACACCCTCAACGCGGAGATGATCATCGAGCCCACCGTGGAACACGCCTCGGGATAGCTCCGGCGCGTTCGAGGTTCGGGAAGAATTGATCTGCCCCCCGGGCACCGAGGGTCCTGTTCGGCTGGGCATTCGTGGCTGGCGACCCACCCGGAGTGACCTATTCGCCGTATCGCTGCGGAGACTTTTTCGACTATTACCCGAACGCCTCCAGTTGCACACAAGCCGCTGTGCTCACCGCCAGCTTTTCCTTGTCGCCGTTACGGCCGCGGGGTAAGTTCAGCGAAGGTATCGAAGCCGCCATTCCTCGGTGGCTGACTACTGGTGGCGCCAGTTGGGCAGTGCATGATGGTCCATGAAGCGGTTGATCACGCCCACCGACATCGGCGGGCAACGGGGGTAATTGCCCACGCTGCCGTGCAGCCAGAGGCCGAGCAATGGGCCGGACATCACGGGCCCGGGAGGCACGAAGCCCGATCGCCGCGATCAAGACGGCTAGGCTTGCTCGCCGTCGCGGTGGCAGTCGCGACAGCTGCCTGGCTGGTCGTCGTGACAGAGCATGGGAATGGCCCGGAACCCGCGGCGGGGACGGCTGCGGTGCTCGCGCCCACCGGACAGGCCGCCGTCTCCTGGGTGCGGGCGAATCTCTCGGCATCGGCGCGAGTGCTGGGCGAAGGTCCTGTCGTCGCCGCGTTGGCCGCGGCCGGATTTCCGGCTGAGTCGATCGCCACCACGGGCGCGAACTGGCGCGACTTCAACTACGTCATCACGTCGTCCGCAGCCAATGCGCTCGGGCCGGCACGGCAGTCCTCGAGCCCGGTGGCCGTGTTCGCCGGCCTCGAGGTGCGGCAGATCGTCACCCACGATCTCGTGGGCCTGCTGCAGGCCCGCTTAGCCGATCGTGCCGATCGTGCCGATCGGCTGATGGCAGGCGCGGCGCTGCTGCGCAATCCCGCCCTCGCCTCGGCTGCGCAGCCCAAGACGGTACTTGTCGACGGCGACCTCGACATGCGCCCGGCCGCGGTTCTGGTGGCACTCGGCGCGCAGGCACGAGTGGATCTGGACGCGATCGACGTCGTGCCTGCGGAAGCAGCGGCCGCGCTGCCTGCCCGATCGATCAGCTTCGATCATCGGATTCCGCAAGCACCACGAAGGTACTGACTGGCCTAAGCGTCGCCTACCGGCCGAGCGTCGTCGGGGTCAACCAGGGCGGACAGTTCAACGTGCAATGGCCTGTCAGCCTTGCGCCCACGCCTTCCCTCAACTGAGATTGGAGGACCGATGCGTCGTCGAATTCCCGCTTTGTTGGTCGCCATGGGCTTCGTTGTTGTCTTGGGCGGCTTCAGCACCGCTGACGCCGCCGCTCAGCCTGCGCAGGCGGACACCGCGGCGATCGTTCGTGGTGGCCACTTCTCGCCAGACACGCCAGCTGTCGACGTGTACCTCACCAGCTTTTCCGGTGGCACCACAACGCTCTTCCTTTCGGGTGTCGGCTACGGCGCGGTCAGTGACTACCGACGCCTTCCGGCGGGGTTGTACTCCGTGGGGATGCGGCCCGCGGGCGCCGATCCGTCGACGCCGGTGGTACTGAGTTGGACGTTGGACGCAAAGGCAGGCGATGCCTTCACTGCCTGCGCGGTGGGGAAGAGCAAGGCCCTGCGGGGTGTGGTCCTCAAGGACGACCTCAGGCCACCGACCCAGGGTCAGGGCCGGGTGCGGGTCGTCCAGGCCGCCAGCAACGCCGCCACTGTGGACGTCGTCACCGAGAACGGGCCGGTCATCACCAGGGCGGCGCCGTTCGCCTCGAGCACCAACTACACCGAGGTGCCCGCGGGCACGTGGCCGATCGCCGCCACCTCCTCCGTCAATCCCGGTGTCTCTGCACGCACGTCGTTGTCCATTGCCCCGGGCGCCGTAGCCACCATCGTTGTTCTGGACCTGCCCAGTGGCGGCATCACGATGCACACCGTCGCTGACGCCGCAGGGCCGGCAGCCATGCCGATCGGGTCGGTCAGTGCGGGCGGCGGAGCAACCGCGCGCTCGAGCTCGCATCTCGGCGAATGGCTCGCCCTGGGCCTGGCGGCAACGGCAGCGGTGGGGCTCGCCCTCGTCATCCGCAGGCGTCATTGACCAGACATCCACGGGCGACGCTCGTTCTGGTGACGACGTTCGTCGTGGCGCTGGGTGCATGGGCGTTGCTGTCCGCCAGCCGACCGGCCGCGCCGCACCTCGACCCGTCGTCGCCCCCGGCGCCGTCGCCCACCGTGTCCGCCGGCGCTCCGGCTGGGGCCACTCCGGCAAGGAGCGCTTCTGCTCCCTCCGGTCCTGTTGCCTCCGCGACGCCACCTCCGGTTCGGCTGGTCGTCCCCGCCATTGGGATCGACTCCGCGCTCGAGTCGCTGCACCTTGCGAAGGACGGCACCTTGCAGACACCCGGCGAATGGGCTCGGGCGGGTTGGTACGCGGACGGCGTGTTGCCGGGCGATCGGGGCCCGGCGATCATCGTCGGGCATGTCGATTCGGCAGTCGACGGGCCAGCGGTGTTCTTCCGGCTGCGAGAGCTGCGCGTTGGCGACGCGGTCATGGTTCGGCAGGGCAACGGGGTGTTGCTCCGCTATGTGGTCGATGCAACGCAATCGTTTCCAAAACGGGAGTTCCCGACCGAGCTGGTGTACGGTCCGTCTCCACTCGCTCAATTGCGGCTGATCACCTGTGGAGGAGACTTCGACTCCGGTGCCCGCAGCTACCTGGACAACCTGATCGTCACCGCCCACCTGATGTGAGCCCTTTCATCTGCTGGGTCTCAT
>JAABVA010002562.1_pt1 | contig 17984 bp, 19 predicted proteins | sample 5560331 | NCBI WGS metagenome assembly JAABVA01 (sample SAMN12812661, study PRJNA571458) | rock metagenome | isolation source: Antarctica rocks | place: Antarctica: Victoria Land, Mt New Zealand sud | collected 2016-01-07 | reverse complement strand
CAATGTCGCGCTCGCCACGCTCAGCCGCCAATTCAATGTGCGGCCTTCTGCGATTGATGCAGTGGTGGTGGGATACCTCGTTAGCCTCGCGGTTGTCATCCCGGCGTCAGGGTGGTTGGGCGATCACTTCGGTACGAAGCGGATATACCTGCTCGCTCTGGCGCTCTTCACTGTCGCCTCGGCGCTATGCGGTCTCGCGGGGAGTTTCAGCCAGTTGGTCATCTTCCGCGTGTTGCAGGGCGCGGGCGGCGGGATGCTCACGCCGGTGGGAACGGCGATGTTGTATCGCACCTTCCCACCCAACGAGCGGATACAGGTCTCGCGTATCCTCATCTTCCCGCGCATCCTCGGCCCGGCAGGCGGGCCGGTGCTCGGCGGGCTGCTGATCAGTCAACTGTCGTGGCGCTGGATTTTCTATGTCAACCTGCCCGTCGGGATCATCGCCTTTGTCTTTGGCCTCGTCTTCCTCCACGAGCACCGGGAGCCGACCGCCGGGAGCTTCGACCTGCCCGGCTTTCTGTTGGCCGGGACGGGCTTCCCGCTCGTCATGTACGCGTTGAGCGAGGGGCCGTCGCGCGGCTGGTCCTCGCCCGTGATCATCGCCTCGGCACTCGGCGGATTTTTGCTCATCACCGCATTCGTCGCCGTCGAATTGCGGATTCGAGAGCCACTGGTCCATCTCCGCTTGATGGGTGACCGGCTCTTCAATACGACGAACCTCGTGACGATGTTCTCCTCCGCCGGTTTCAGCGGCATCCTCTTTCTCGTCCCGCTCTTTTTGCAGGAAGCGCGCGGTGCGTCGGCGCTGTCGTCGGGCCTGACGACCTTCCCCGAGGCGCTCGGCGTGCTGGTTTCGAGCCAACTCGTGGCACGGCTCTACCCGACGGTCGGGCCGCGCCGCCTGATGGCCGCCGGACTCGTCGGTGTGGCGACCACGATGGCGCTCCTCTGCTTTATCCGCCTCGACAGCAGCCCATGGCTCGTGCGGCTCTTGATGTTCCTGATCGGCGTCGGCATGGCCTATGTCTTCCTGCCCGCGCAGGCGGCGGGCTTCGCGACGATCTCGCGCGCCGCGACCGGGCAGGCATCAACGCTCTCTAATGTCCAGCGCCAACTCGGAGCCGCGCTCGGCGTCGCGTTACTCAGCAGCGTCCTCGCCGCTTTCGGGCCGATCCATGTGACTGCGGCCGGTCTGTCGCAACCGCATGTGGCGGCCTACCGCGCGGGCTTTCTTGCGGCGGCCGCCCTCGCCGTCATCGGCGCCGTGATCGCCTTGCGCGTGCCGGATCGCGATGCCGCTGCCACGATGCGGCCCCGGCCCACGCGGGATGCGCAGGAGATGGCCCCCACCCCTAACCCCTCCTCCGCCATGCGGGAGAGGGAAGCGTAATCCAGAATTCGTGCCGTAAACCGAACGCATTGGCCAAGCATCATGGCGAGGCGGCCCCTCCCCCGCATGTCGGGCGGAGGGGCGGGGGTGGGGGCATCTCCCTGGAACGATGTATGATGGGTATGACAGTGGTCGTGCGGTGGTAAAGGGGGGCGCGTGGCGCGGTGGCGGCGGAATCTGGCAGCGATCTGGCTCGCGCAGATGCTGGCAATTGTTGGCTTCAATACGCGCTCGCCGTTCTACGTCTTCTTCCTGCGCGACGATCTCGGCGTTCACTCGCTCCGCGCACTGACGCTCTGGTCCGGCGTGCTGAACTCGGCGGGCGCGCTGACCATGATGATTACCGCCCCGATCTGGGGCGTCGTCGCGGATCGTTATGGTCGCAAGCCGATGGTCGTGCGCGCGATGGCCTGCGGCTTCCTTCTCGCAACGCTCTCATCCTTCGCGCAGCATCCGTGGCATCTCCTGATCCTGCGACTGCTCGAAGGGGCGACACTCGGCACTGTCTCGGCGTCGGTCGCCTTCGTCGCGAGCGCGGTCCCGCGGGAGCGGTTGGGCTACAGCCTCGGGCTGATGCAGATGGCGGTCTTCTCCGGCGCGTCCATCGGGCCGCTCGTCGGCGGCTATCTCTCCGATGCGCTTGGTTACCGGCATACGCTCCTGGTTTCCGGCACGCTGCTCGGACTCGGCGCGCTTGTCGCCCTCATTTTCGTACATGAGGATTTCGTGCCGCGCGCCGTGACGGAGGCGAAGCGCCCTTCATTCCTTGCGACGACGCGTGGCCACCTAAGCAATAAACTGCTACTCGTCCTCATTGTCGTGCCAATGCTCGAACAGACGGCGAACCAATCTGTCGCGCCGATCGTGCCGCTCTTCGTGCAGCATCTCATCAGCGTCGGGCAGAATCCGGCCTCGATCACGGGGTTGATGCTCGGCCTCGGCGGCGTGGCAGGCGCGATCTCGGCGGTCTTCTTCGGGCGGATGTCGGACAAGGTTAATCCGAAATACATCCTGCTCGCCTGCTTGCTGATCGGCGGCTTTTCGTACGTCCCGCAGGGGCTTGCGCCGACAATCATTGTGCTGATCGGCTTTCGGCTGCTCTTCGGCCTGACGACGGGCGGCGTCGGCCCGACAACGAATGCGCTGATCGCGGAGATCACACCGCCGGAGGAACGCGGCTCGGTTTTCGGTCTGCTCTCGGCCTCCACTGCGGCGGGTGGCCTGATCGGGCCGCTCGGCGCGTCCGCTCTTGCCGCCGTGACGAGTCTGCGTGTCCCCTTCTTCCTCACTGGCCTGATGCTCCTGTTCGCTGCCCTCTGGGTCTGGCGTGCAGTGCCCCAATCCATCGCCGACACCGCCCGTGGCGACGCATCCTTGCCTGCACCCGTGCCAACTGCTGCCGCGCGGCGACCATAAGATGTATAGAAAGTACCCGACACACCGGGCTTTGGCCTCACGCTGGATGAGACTGCATTCCGCCGCGTGGTTGAAACGGCAGGGTGCGACCTCTCAGCGTAATGAAAGGCGGTACCGTGTTTGACAAACTCTGCGGCATTATATAAAGTGATGGAACCGAACGGGATAGTCGCTCGTTGTATGTGGCAAGAAACGTGCGAAACGTGTTTGCAGCGCCATATTCGTTGGCGCCGGGGGGTCTCGATGCTCATCATACCTAAGTATATTAGAGCCGCGATGGGTCACGTCGAGTACGAAACCATCGAAGATGATGATTCAGTCTTCGCAACGATTCCCGGCTTCGACGGCCTGTGGGCGTGCGCACTCACGAAGGCGGAAGTCAACGAGAAACTAGAATCTGCCCTTGAGGGCTGGCTTCTTCTTGGCATCGCGCATCACCATCCTCTCCCAGTTATTGAAGGGATAGATCTGATGGTGCGCGAGGTCGCATAGGCGCCGCAATTCGGCCCGATCAAACGACGCGATCTCATCAGCAATTTACGGGAACTCGGCTTCACCGGTCCCTACCAGAGCGGTGGCCCTCATCAGCAGTACATGGAGCGTGGCACGGACAAAGTGCCGATTCCGAATCCCCACGAAGGTGATACAAGCATTGGCCTTCTCAGGCGGATTCTGCGTGAGGCGCACGTCAGCAATGAGGACCATCGCTCGCTTCTTCATTTGCCCAACTTTTCCCCTGCTGCCTGCCGCCGCCCCAGCGACCATGACATTTCTTCGGCGGTGGGGACACGGTGCGTCGGGACGAGGCGGGTATCGCTGTCATCCGGCGGATACGGCGGCGCGCAGATGAAGAGGACGCGCGCCTCCTCCGGCCCCGTATTCGCGAAGGCGAGCGTTTGCAGGGGCAGCGTCACGAATGCATCACCTGCCAGCGCCGCGAAAGTCGCCGGTTCGCCTCTCTCGGCATTCCACGTCGTGACAGTAATGCGACCCACCAGCACGTACGTCACTTGTTCGAGCGCGCCGTGCAGGTGGATCGGGTATGGTTCCGGGCGAGGCGGGATGCGCCCCTCGACGAAGGAGAGATACGCGAGGCCGGGCATCGCGAAGGGCAGGATCGTGATGCCGTCCGGCGCGTGGAAGGCACACGTTTCGTCCGCGTGGCTCGCGTCGGCGCTCATGGGATCGTCAGGACGATCTTGCCGAACTGCTCCGCCGCTGCAAGTCGCGTGAACGCCTCGCGAACGTCCCCGAGCGGATAGGCGCGGTCAATGATCGGGTGGAGCGTGTGCGCGCGGTAGAGTTCGAGGAGGCCAGTGAAATCCATTGGGCTGCCCATCGTCGTGCCGAGGATGCTCGCCTGCTTCCAGAAGAGCTCGCGGATATTGATCGTCGGCGTGCCGCCCGTCGTTGTGCTGAACGTCACGATCCGCCCGCCCGCTTTGACGGCAGTGATGCTCCCAGCGAAGGTCGCCTGCCCGGCGCTTTCGAGCACAATATCCACTCCTTCACCTTCCGTCGCCTCCTTGACGGCTTCCAGCCAGTCCGTGTGCGCGTAGTTGATCGTCACAGCGGCGCCGAGTTCCTTCGCCCGCTCCAGTTTGGCGTCGCTGCTGCTCGTGACAATGGCGCGCGCGCCCTTCGCGACGGTGATCTGCAACGCGGCGAGCGCCACCGCCCCGCCAATCCCGTGGATCAGCACGCTCTCTCCCGCCTGTAATCCGGCACGCGGGATGAGCGCGCGGTAGGCGGTGAGGCCGGAGAGCGGTAGCGCCGCCGCTTCCTCCCACGAGAGATGATCCGGCTTGCGGCGGACATTCTCCAACGGCAGCGCGATATACTGCGCGAAGGTGCCGTTATCCGGGCCGCCGAGCACATCGAAGCGGGGGCTGGGCGCGCTCTCCTTGTTTCCCCAGCGCATGGCGGGGTAGACGAGCACTTGATCGCCGACGCCCGCCTCGCGCACACCGGGGCCAATCGCCTCGATCGTGCCCGCGCCGTCCGAGCCGAGGATGAAGGCGTGTCCCTCCGGCGTCCGCCCCCCTTGTAGGAGGTACAGATCGCGGTGGTTGAGCGCCGCTGCCTGGACCCGCACCAGCACCTCACCCGGCCCCGGTTCCGGTTCCGCGATTTCAATCGGTTTCAGGTCCTCCGGCGCGATAGGTGGCGTGATCTGTGCTGCGAGCATCGGTCACTCTCCTTTTAATCCGGTGGCAGCGGGAACGAAGCAATGGCGCGAGTTTGGCTGACACAGTATGGTCGAGAAGAAATGCGGCCATCCTCCTTATGCCATCAGATTCACGTCAAGGCGGGCATCAATGATTTCACGGTTGCGGTGGTAAGGTGGTAATAGGCGAGCGCAGCCTCGACCGCCTCGACCGCCTCGACTGGAACATCGTACCCCGCCGCGACATCGGCAAGATCACCGGTAGATGTTTTCCAATACCCGACAATCGCCCAGACCGAGACGCCATACGTTTTCAGACGCACTTCATCCTTGTCGGGGTGGTTAGGGTTCTGTTCGATGTATGCAGCAACGAGCGCGTCGCTGCGGGATTGTGTCTGCATTGCCGTGCCCTTTCGCTCTCGCTAAGGATACGCCGCATGGCGAAGGGGCGCAATCGCGGTTCCCGTATGCGAACGACGCCAACGTCAGTTGCGGCGCTGTATGCCGATCGACGTGCGCTTGAAGTGATATGGCACTGTTGTATACTCCCTTGTAGACTAATGTGGTAACAGGAGGAATCGTCATGGCTTCTTCACATCTCATCCGCGTTCCTGATACGGTCTATGTGCGATTGCAGTCGCTAGCAGAGGAGGCCGGGGCACCGATGGGCGCGGTTGTTCAGCGCCTAGTCGAACAAGAGGAAGAGCGGCGATATTGGGCGCAATTCGATGCCGGCTATGCCGCGCTGCGCGCCGATCCGATAGCGAACGCGGCGGAGCAACAGGAATATGCACTTTGGGATACGACATTGATGGACGGCCTCGCTGATTATCCCTATGACGATGAGCGATTGACATCACAGACCGATCAGCATGCGGAATGATCCTTCCATACCGATGCGGGGCGATATCTGGACGGTAGACTTCAATCCGGTTCGCGGGCATGAACAAGGGGGAAGGCGACCCTGCCTGATTATTTCTATTGATCCGTTTAATCGGAGCCGTGCGGCGCTCGTGATTGGTCTCCCGTTGACCACCGCCGAACGGCAGATTATCAGCCACGTTTCCGTTGTGTCACCGGAGGGTGGTGTTCGACGGCCGAGTTTCGTGATGTGCGAGCAGATCCGCGTTCTTTCACGCGAGCGTCTCGATCAGCGGTGGGGGCATGTGAGTCCTCAAACGATGCAGGCAGTTGAGGCGCAACTTCGACGCATACAAGGGCTATGAAGACTTCCTCGCTCACGCGGATTCAATGCGGTCAATGATTGCTTGTACCTCAAAACCAGGTAGCGAGAGGGCGACGAACGAGGGCAGGCCGAGCTGGTTCCAGAAGGGGAACGGTTCCCGTCCGGCGCGGCGCGCAACGAAGAGCGTGATTACCGTTCCATGTGCAACGACGACGATATTCCCCTGCGGATGCCGCGCGCAGACATCCGCGACCGCTGCCGCGAACCGGGCGTCCGCCTCGTCCGCCGTCTCGTTGCCCATGATGCGCCGATCCGGCTCCGCGAAGAAGCGGGCAATGGTCACTTCCAGTTCATCGGAATCGAGCCAGCCGAGGCTGGTGCGGTCGTTCTCATGCAAGTCCGCTACAATCTCGATGGGTGCCGCAAGCCGCTCCGCGACAATCCGGCCCGTCTCGGTCGCCTTTGGCTCGGCACTGGCGGCGATAATCGTCGGCGTGTAGGCGGCGAGGCGTGCCGCCAGTGGAATGCACCGTGCCCGCCCCACATCGGAAAGATGCCAATCGCGCGACGGCACGTCCGGTTCGAGCGCGGGCATCGCGTGCTTGATGAGCATCAGCGTGCGCGCCATCCCGTACCGCTCCCTTCTCGTTGCATGCTGCTCTCCCACTCCCGATCGGTACGGAGCACCCATAATGTGCGAGACGACCGGAAACCACGCCTGTTTTCGTCACGCCCCTTTTCAGGGTACCAAGCCGCCGCTCGTCTTTCTATGCAGCGCGGAATACTCTGCTGATGGCCGTCGTTGTGCGTGATGATAGACGGACAACATCGCAATGGTTGGAACGAAAGAGGAGGTTTGCATGGTAACGACCGTCCGCACCGGAACGAATCTCGGCGAACAGTCGCCGGATTGGGTGCTACCACAACTCGACGGGGGCGAACTCGGCCCCGGAGCGGTGCGCGGTACGAAAACGCTCTTTTTCTTCTGGGCGAGTTGGTGACGCTGCCGGGAGCAACTGCCCGGGTGGCAGCAGTTCGTTCAGCGTAACGCCGGCAAGGATTTCCGCTTCGTCTCCGTCGCCGTAGACAATCAGGGCGCGGAAGCCGCCCGCCCGTGGACGGAAAAAGCGGGTGCGATCTACCCGACCGTCGTTGATCGCGACAACACGCTCGCGGCGATCTACGACTACAAACTGATCCCGAACGGCCTCTTCCTCGATGAAGTGGGGATCATCCGGTATCGGAAGTTCGGTGGCTTCACTATCGAGAACGCGGCGGATGTTGACGCGATCCAGCGGCTGATTGATGGCGAAGTCGAGCAGATCGAACTCGATGCGAAGGATGTTCCCTACCATCTCAGCGAGACCGAGCATGCACTGATTGACGCGCGGATGCGGCTCGGCGCGGAACTCTTCGCACGCGGCGCGCAGACGGACGCGGTCGTGGAGTGGAAGCAGGCGCTTCATCTCGATCCGGAGAATCTGACAATCCGCAAGCAAATCTGGATGGCGGAGCACCCGGCGAAGTTCCATCCGATGATTGATTTCGACTGGCAGAAGGGCCAACTCGCCCGCGAGCGCGAAGCAGAGATCGCGCAGGGTATCTGCGGCCCAGATGGGTGTCCGCTTCCTCAAGGGTAGGTCGTCCTGACCGACGTGCGTATCGCCGGTGCGCCGCTCGGCTTTGCGTTCGCGTTTGCCAACTGCGCGTTGTTCATACAGTACGTGATGCTTGGGCACCGGATCGCTCAGGACGGCGGCAGTGAAGGCATTGATCGGCTGGGCGCCGCGATGATCGTCGCGCTGCTCGCGGCGACACCGGTCGGCATTCGCGGTGCCCTGCCGGTCTTCACACACCCGCATCCGCTGCTTGCGGGCATCGGAGTGGGCATCTGCTCCTCCGTCGTATCAACGAGTTTTTCGAGATTTCGTTCGATGGTATCAATCAATAGTTGCGATTCGAGTGCCTCGTTGCTAATCGCGGTGTATTCTTCGACCCGTGCGATACAGACAATGATGTACCAGAGGTTGCGTGCGTCGCGGTTCACAGCGCAACCGCTGCACGGAGCACGGTCGCGCGAATCTCGGCATCCAGCATTCGTTCCGTCACGACCTCCACATCGCGTCCCAGGAGTTCCTGCAAGTCGAGCCGTAGCCCACTCGAAAACCACGGGCTGTAGTGTGGGCGCATCTCCACGAGGAAGTCAACATCGCTTTGCTCTCGCGCTTCGCCACGCACCACCGACCCGAACACGCGCACATTGGCCGCGCCGTGTCGTTCAGCGATTGTCAGGATTGTCTCGCGCTGGTTGCGGACATCATTGAGCGATAGGACCTGCATTACCATGCTCCTGTACGTGTCAGTATGAGGTCATTGCAGGCTACGGTACGGCATTATCATACGTACGCATGCACATTGACGCAATTGCTCCACATCATCGCGCTGTATCGGCTCTCTCAGATGATCTCCGTGCGCCGTTGGTCGCCGCGCACAGACATGCTCATGCCCAGCCAGACGCTGGACATGATGATCGTCAGGCCAAGCATGTATGGCATGAGCGACCAGAGGCCGGCCGCCTGCGCGAGATTGCCCGCCAGCCAGGGGAAGAGCGCCGCACCCATGCTGCCGAGGCTGGCGAGGAAACCCACCGCGCTCGGCACCAGACGGGCGGGCACGAGACCCGGCGCTAGCGCGATGACCGTCGGATAGATCGGTCCGAGGCTGTACCCGGTCAGCCAGAGGCCGAACGCCGCGACTGCGGGCAGCGGCGCGAGCCAGATCACGAGCACGCCGATTGCTGCGCCAATCAAACAGGCGCGGATGAGCGATGCGTCCGCGATCGTGTGGCGCGCGGCGAGCCGTGCCAGCGTCAGCCGCCCGAGCGTAATGCCGAGCCAGTAGCCGCTCACCGACCAACCGGAAATGAGACTCCCATGATGCCGCACCTCGGTCAGGAAACTGTAACTCCAACTGCCGAGGCTCACTTCCGCACCGACATAGAAAAGGAGGAAGATCGCCGCGAGCCAGACTACCCGGAGGCGGAGGGTGTCGGTGAGCAGTCCTCGTCCGGTGGTCTGCATGGCCGGGCATCGCACATCAGTCGGGCTGGCGGCGAAGAGCAGGCTGAAGCCGACAAGCAGCATGAGGCTGCTTGCGCCCCAGAGAGCATAGACCCTGTTCCACGGCAAGCCCGCCGCCAGCACACCTGTAGCGATGATTGGACCGAGGAACCCGCCGATGCCGTAAAAGGCATGCAGGGTGTTGAGCAGTGTCGTATTCTCCGGTAGGCCGGTACTATAGGTATTGAGTCCCGCATCCAGAATGGCGAAGCCGAATCCTAGCACGAGCATCGTTGCCAGCAGAAGCGCGAATGGCGGTCGTAGGCTGATAGCAACGGCGCCCACCGCGAATGCGGCCGCCCCGAGCATGAGAAAGCGACGCTGACCGAACAACGCGACCAATAGGCCGCTCCCGAATGCCGCGACGAAATAGCCGCTCGTGATGGCGAGGAAGATGAGACTGACGACGCCTTTCCCGACGCCATAGTCGGTTTGCAAACGTGGAAGCACAATGCCCGTTGCGCCATCCGTCGCGCCGATCAGCACAAACGCGGCGAACGAGACCGCGATGCGCCGCCGGACGATGGAAGGCATTGCCGCACGATGACTCAATCGTCTACAGCGATTGCGGGTTCGGTAGAGAGGCGGCGCCGAACATGAGGTCAATTGCCATGATTGTGACGGGATGCCCCTCGAAATGCTCCGTCGCGAGCGTCTGCCAGCCAAGTTTCTCGTACAATCCCTGCGCGTCTGGCGTGAACAGATAAAGTCGCGCAATGCCCATTGCCGCCGCCTGCTCAACAGCGTGCCGTACGAGCGCGCTCGCAACCCCGCGCCCGCGCGCGGCGGGTGTGACATAGACGCTGGCGAGCCACGGCGAGAGTTCGCGGTGCGTATGCATATCATGCTCGACGAGGCTCGCCGATCCGAGCGGTGTGTCGCCATCCAGGGCGAGATACGTGGTCGAGATGCGGTTGGGGTCTGTCTGATCACGGAGGCTCGTGATCCGTGCGGCGAGCGAGTCGGTCGGATCGAGGTGGCCCCATTCGCTCCATTGCCAGCGCGCGACGGTTCCAACGCAATCGGGGCGATCAGCAATGTTCTCGATGCGCATCAGATTGCTCTCCTTGCCGCAGCCATGCCGACGCGCGCATGCCCCGCTCAGATTTCCATAACGTTGTCCGCGCAAAGTCACGCATGCGCCGGAGGGTACAGTATACTGGAAGATACGGTGACTCCGGCGAGCAGAGGACGCCTGTTGGAGCATCATCGTCAGAAAGTGAGCCACCCGATGGGTTCCATCCTCCGTCCGCTCTTTATTTCCGCTTCCCGCTCGTCCCGCGCGGAACAGCTCGTCCGTTCCTCCCCGCTCACGCAGCCGCTCGTTTCGCGCTTCGTCGCCGGGGAAACCTTTACCGCTGCCCGCGCCACCGCCGAACGACTGGCGCGCAAGGGGCTGCTCGTCACCTACGACCATCTCGGCGAGGCGGTAACGGATGAAGAGGCTGTGCGGAGCGTCGTCGAGGAATACAAGACGTATTTCGCAGTCGCGGCGCGCGGCGCGCATTTCTCACTGAAACTCTCGCAACTCGGTCTGAGCGTCCGTGAATCGCTCGCGGAAGAATCGCTTATCACGCTCTGCACCGAGGCGGCACGCTATGACCACCATCTCCGCGTGGACATGGAAGAATCCGCCACGATTGACGCGACACTCCGCCTGGTCGAGGCGGCGCGCCCGCATGGCGGCGATCCCGGCGTCGTCATCCAGGCGATGCTCCGTCGCGCACCGGACTTGCTGCAATGGGCACTTGACCGCGATGTACGCGTGCGGCTGGTAAAGGGGGCGTACGAGGAGCCGGAAGCGGTCGCCTATCAGGGGCGCGAGCCGATCCGCCGCGCGTACCTCGCGCTGCTTGGCCCATTACTCGCCAAGAGTCGTGCCCCGGCCGTTGCCTCGCACGACGATGTGCTGCTCGGTGGGGCGGCGCAGATCGCCTCGCAGTTCGGCAGGCCGTACGAAGTGCAGTTCCTCTACGGTGTGCGCGAAGACCTTGCCCAGCAGATCGCGGGGCGCGGTATCCCCGTGCGCATCTATACACCGTTCGGCAATGCCTGGTATCCCTATTTCATGCGCCGCCTCGCCGAGCGACCGCAAAACGTCGGATTCTTTCTCCGACAAGTGATGGACAGGACGAAGGATGTCAGGGGAAGGACTGATGAGTGATAGACAAGCGGATACATCCTGCCGCGCGGGCAACCTGACCCAGGTTTGTCGCGTACCTACCAATTCTCGCTTTGCGTATTCGGCGCATATAACCAGACGACGTTGCGTTCCACGGGATGGTAGTGTTGTCGAATCGCGCGGATCAGCCCCGGCGTTACGTCCCCTGGTGGGTGCATTGGGTCCATCGCGGCCACATCGCCGCGCAGGGCAATTAGCCGATAGCGCCCTGCCGCCACATCATCAACGAGTGCGGAGTCATCCCAGCGCCCCATGCGGACTTCCGCCGCCAGCGTGAACGGGTCAGTGACTCGCACGGTATGCCCGGTAATTGCGAGGACGCCAAGGCCGACATTGTCGCCATAGATCGGTCCTGCGGTACTCGTGACGGCGGATGTAATCCGCTCGAATCCCTGGCGTTCCGCCACCGTGGGCAGACGATATTCTCGCGCAAGCCAGCCTCGCCGCCCTTCTCGCTCGCCGACAGCGACGCCCGTGAGTAGCAGGATCGCGACCAATCCGAGGCTAAAGGGAACCGCCCGACGCGCACGCATGAGGTACCTGCGGGCGGGGCGCGCCGCGACGGATATCTCTCCCCGCACGGCGGATGTCACCAGGATCGCGACGCCCTGTCCAAGCACCAGGGTCGCTGCAATAAGCAGTTCAATGAAGTGGTTGTGGTTGCCTCCGTCCGTCCCCGCAGTGAGGGTCTTCAGGGCGGCGAGCGCGAGCCAGCATGCGCCAAATGTCAGCCGTCGCTGACGCGCGCAGACGCAGACGACAACAAGCAGCGCGAGCGTTGGCAGCAGACCGTACCGCACGGCGAAGGGCCGTGCGAGGAACAGGTATGCGTGCCAGGTCCATGAAAACTGATAAAAGTAGATCTTCTGGATGAACCCGCCCCCCGTCAGGAGCGTCAAAATGCCGAGCGAGAGGCCAACGAACGTCGCGTAGAGGCCCGCGAGGGTCACGGCCACCTTCGGGCGTGATGGCAAGAGCGCGAGCACGAAGGCGAGCGGCACGACGATGAAGGTTTGTTTCGTCCACCACCCAAGTGCAAAGCACGTTGCGCCAAGGGCAAGCAAGCCCAACACTCGTCCCTGCGGCCAGCGTGCGGCGTGCCACCCTTCCCGCCCCGGCGCGTCCCACCAGCGACGCAGGAGCGCGACACCGGCCAGATTGCAGGCGGCCGCAGTCATGTCCGGGCGGACGATGACGCTCCAGTGGGCGACAAGGTGCCAGGTCAAGAAAAGTAGCCCCGCCCATACGCCCACCATCCAGGCAACACGCCCGTCTGCAGATCGGCCGGTGGCCCACGCAAGCCAGGCCGCGACCGCCAGCGTTGCCAGCAGTTGCACGGCCCGCCCACCCGCAAACATCGGCCCCGTGATCTTGACCATAGTAGCGTTGATGACTGTATAGAGCGGCGTGTACGGACCCGCATAGAAATGGTGGGCCGGCGATGGCTGGGCAGCGTACGGGTCCGTACCGTGGGCGATCAATGTCGCCTCGCTGAGAATGACGCCCTCCGCATCGTCAATCTGGAAGGGGTAGCGCAGAATCGTCGCCTCGTACTGCGCCACCCCGACTGACTTCCCGATCAGCAGCGTCAGCGCCAGCACGAGAACGCTGACCACGACCATCTCCACCCAGCGCCCGCCGACCGTAAACCGACGCGCTCTCCGGCACAGCGTATGGAGTAGATCGCCATCGCGCTGCGATGGCGGTACGAGCAGCGGGAACCAGGAGGTCGCGTCAGCGTACCAGTAACCGTGATCGCGCGCGTACATACGAATTCGCTCAACCTCTCCTCGCATTGCTCGTCGTGACCTCCCGCCCCCGCTCATCGCTGCCCCAGGTAATAATATCGCATTACGCTCGCGATGGCGAGCGATCATCGGAACTCTCGCATTATAGAGAACAATGCGCTACATCCGTTGACGCGCTACAGGGCAATCGCATCTCGTTTCGGGGCCGATTTTCCGTCCTTTCTCAGGTCGCACGTCCCTTGGGGCCGCTGTTTCGTCACCGCTTCCGGCTCACGCATGGCTCCGAAACGTGGATTTTGGTCGCCAGTTGCCGCAGGCGGAGGAGGAAGGCACGAATCGTCGGTAGCATGATCGTGAAACCGAAGAAAGTATGGAAGCGACAATTTGAGATGCGATTGCCCTGTGACGCGCTATGATGGAGAAGATGCGCGCGTACAACACCGATGCGATCGGGCGTGACGCGGTAACGTCCCTTGCAACGTGTCGGCAGGGGGTTATCACCTGTCCTGCTGCATCGCGACCGAGAAGGAGTCCGTGGATGATCGGTCGTCTCCGCCGGAGCATACGGCGCGCCTGCCCGGTGCGGTTGCCGGGAACACTGCGTCTCTCCCTCGTCGTGACGCTGATCGTAGGATTCCTGGGGGCATGTGGGGGCAACGCTTCCACGGGCACGACCGCCGGTTTGTATACGAATCCGCTCCGGATACAACCCACTGCCGCTGGGCCGTTCGAGAGTTGCGCCGATCCCGCGATTATCCGGGGGCAGCAACTCGGCGATCCGTTCTGGTACCTGTATTGCACCGACAACCCGCTGAACGGATCTGATCGCGCCGCGAACGGTCGGCTCAACGACCACTTCATTCCGATGCTCCGCTCGCGCGATCTGATTGAATGGACCTACATGGGTGATGCCTTTCGTGTACGCCCGGCATGGTTCGATACGTTCAGCGGCCTCTGGGCGCCGGATGTCCAGTATTTCAATGGCCAGTATTACCTCTACTACACCATCGTCGGCAGGCGGCTCCCTGCGCGGGAGAGCGCCATCGGTGTCGCTACTGCCCCCACCCCAACAGGTCCGTGGACGGATAGCGGCGGCCCGGTTGTCGAGCCGCAAGCCGACCCGAGCGGCGGGCCGGATCGGCGCTGGGTTTTCGACTCGGCGGTCGTCACCGACGACACGGGGCAGCGTTTTCTCTTCTACGGCAGTTTCGTCGGCGGTATCTCGGCGCGACGGTTATCAGCCGACGGCTTGCACACCGATCCAGTCAGCGAGACGCCGATCACGAGTGCGAACCGGTATGAAGCGACGGCAATCGTCCGGCACAGAGATTATTACTATCTCTTTGTCTCCGCAGGCGAATGCTGTAACGGCCCGCTTTCGGGGTACGGCGTACTCACTGGGCGAGCCACGGACATCCTCGGTCCATACACGGATCGCGAGGGGACGCCGCTCCTCGCCGTCCAAGTCGGCGGTACCCCTGTCCTGAGCGCCAACGGCAACCGGTGGATCGGCGCGGGGAGCAGCACAGTCTTCACTGACGCTGCGGGGCAGGACTGGTTGCTCTATCACGCGGTGGATCGGACGGATCCATACTTCGCGGGCGGCACCGCAACCAAGCGTCCGGCGCTCCTCGACCGGCTCGACTGGATTGATGGCTGGCCCGTCGTGCATGGTGGGAGCGGACCCTCGGATACGCCGCAGAAGGCCCCGACGGTGCGGCCGGGCGGCGCGACCGGTGCGGGGATCGGTGTGCTGCGGCCCGATCCGCTTGGGCCATCCGATGACGTATTCTCCGTGGACTTCGCCACGCTGCCGATGGATGCGACTGGCTCGGATCCCTTCGTCCCCTCTGCATCGTGGGAGTGGATACGTCCCCCTGCCGATGATACCGTTGGGCTGGTGGACGGGACACTGCGCCTCGCAACGCAGGCGGGGAACCTGGCCGATCATACCGTCGGCATCCTGACCGAACCCACGCCCGTGGGGGACTACGCCGTGGAGACGCGCGTGGGGCTCAACCTGCCGCCGGAGAGATGCTGCCAGGACTTCGTACAGGCGGGGCTGGTGATCTACGGTGACGACGAAAACTACATCAAACTCGTGCATCTGTCCGTTGGGGAAACGCGCCAGATCGTCTTCACCAAGGCAGTCGGCCCAGTGCCACGACGGACGCCGCACGAGGGGAACGCAGTGGTCGGGCCAGCCGCCACCTGGACGTACTTGCGGATCGTCAAGCGGACGCACGCGGGCGAGGAGACCTATACCGCCTACTCAAGTCGCGATGGCATGAACTGGCTGCGAGGCAGCACTTGGACCGATACACTGGGACCGACTGCCCGCATTGGTCTGGTGGCGATGGGCGGCGAGGGATTCATTGCGGCATTCGACTACGTTCGGATCTATACGCTACCGCCACAATAAAGCCCAAACCCGGACACCAGAGGGGGCCAGTCTCCCGGGAAGAAGACATGAGCAAACAAGTGGACGGTCTCTGGCGACACGCAGATTTTCTCAAATTGTGGGCTGGGCAGTCGGTCTCGCAGTTCGGATCGCAGATCACGGTGCTTGCGCTGCCGCTCACCGCCGCGCTGACTCTGCACGCGAGCACGGCGAATATGGGCTTCCTCGCGGCAGCGAGTACCGCGCCCTTCCTGCTTTTTGGGCTGTTTGCCGGTGTCTGGGTGGATCGTCTACGCCGCCGCCCGATCCTGATGATAGCGGATGTCACGCGCTTCGTACTGCTCTTGCTCCTCCCCCTGCTGGCGCTGCTCGATGCGCTTGCGCTCGTTGATCTCTACGTCATCGCCTTTCTTGTCGGCATTCTGACGGTCTTCTTTGAGGTGGCATACCAATCCTTCCTCCCCGCCATTGTCGGGCGCGCGCACCTCGTGGACGGTAATAGCAAACTGGAAACGACCCGCTCGGCGGCGCAGATTGCCGGGCCGAGTGCGGCGGGCGCGCTCGTGCAACTCGTCACGGCGCCCGTCGCCATCGCCATGGACGCGCTTTCCTTTCTCATCTCCGTCCTCTTCCTCAGCCTGATTCGCACGCCGGAGCCGGAGCCCGCGCGATCGGCAATACGGCGACGGGTCTGGCCAGAGATCGGTGAGGGCTTGCGTGCGGTGGTGGATGACCCGACCCTGCGCGCCACGATGGGGAGCGCGGGCACCGTCAATATCTTCGGCGGTATGCTTTTTGCCGTCTACGTGCTCTATGCGCTTCGCATCGGCATCGGCGCGGGGCTGCTCGGTCTGACTTTTGCCGTTGGCAATCTCGGCTACCTCTGCGGCGCGTTCGTCACGCGGCGGATCACGCGCCGCTTCGGCATCGGCCCGACGATCAGCGCAGGGCTGGTGATCCTGGCAGGCGGCGGCCTGCTCGTCCCGCTCGCGGGCGGTCCACTGATCGCGAGCGTCTCCTGTTTGACGGTCGCGCAATTCGCGCGCGGTTTCGGCGGGACGCTCTTCAACATCAACAATGTCAGCCTGCGACAGACGATCACGCCGGATCATCTGCTTGGGCGCGTCAACGCGACCTCCCGCTTTGTCAGTACAGGCGCGCTGACCATCGGCTCATTGGCGGGCGGGACGCTCGGCGCGGCCTTCGGGCTGCGACCGACATTGGCGATTGGCGCAGTCGGGGGACTCTTCGCGGTCGTCTGGGTATTCTGCTCGCCCATCCGCACCTTACGCGAGCAATCCACACCGATTGAGGAACGAGCGAACGCCGCATAATGGTAGCGTAGGCTTCAGCCTGCGGCCCCATCCGCAGGCTGAAGCCTACGCTACCCGGATTAGTGCGTCGCGTCGCTCTGCTGCTCCTGATAGACATAGAAGTCGGTGATGTTGTCGTAGATGCCATCCGGGAAGCGCAGTTCGCTGTAGACATTGCAACTGGTCGGATCGTCCGGCGTCGGGCAGATCGGGAAGTCCTGCTGCGCTTGCCATTCGAGGATGCGGTCGCGCTTCGGCGGGTTGTAATCCTTCGCTTCCACCTGCCGCAGGAGCGCGCGGGCCTCGGCCTCGTTGTGGTCGGGCTGGTTGCCGAGCAGCCGCACCATCTCGTCCTCAGCGAGGAAGTGGCGCGCAACCATTGCGAAGACCAGCCGCCCGTAATGGCCGACGTCCGTGCCTTTCTCCAATGCATCCATCAGGTGCGCCATCATCGGCGAATCGCGCAGGTCGGCGCTTCGGGTATCATCCGTGGTTGTACTCTGGCTCGCCGTTTGGTTCGTCTGTTCATTCGTCCTCTTCGCCTTTGCCATTTATCGTCTCCTCTCGATCACAGGCGGGAAAGCCGATCATCTGTTCGCCCTTTTCTTGCCAAGAACCGTGCCATAACATCCCTCGTGAGACGCACACTATGCGGCACGGCGAAGGACGGCGATTGGTGCGAAGATAGTCGCGCAGGCGCTCGACGCCGCACCGTGAGTGAGTAGGAGTTGATGCGCCCGATGACAACACCGCCACTCGATGCCGCGCTGACACGGGATGTTCTCGTTCATCTCGGCGTCGCTCCCGCCGCGCTTACGACTGATCTGCTGGACGAACTCATGACCGCGTATACCCGCGTCGTGCCGTGGGAGAGCGCGTCCCGCATCGCGCGCCGCGCCGAGACGGCGGCAATCGGCGATTGCCCCCGCTGGCCGTAAGAATTCTGGCGGCAGACGTTCCAATATGGCACGGGCGGGACATGTTTCGAGAGCAACTACGCCTTCTTCAGCCTCCTGCGCGCGCTTGGCTACGATGGCTATCTGACGATCAACAATATGGGAG
>JAABVA010002561.1_pt1 | contig 17984 bp, 13 predicted proteins | sample 5560331 | NCBI WGS metagenome assembly JAABVA01 (sample SAMN12812661, study PRJNA571458) | rock metagenome | isolation source: Antarctica rocks | place: Antarctica: Victoria Land, Mt New Zealand sud | collected 2016-01-07 | reverse complement strand
TCAAAACCTAGACGTGAGCCAATAATACTAAATGGCTGGCATGGAAAACCTGCAAATAGAATATCATGATCAGGAATAGTAGTGGCATCAACCTGACAAATGTCACCTATCGGCCTTTCGCCAAAGTTTGCTTCATACGTTAGCTGACAATCAGGGTCTATGTCTGACGAGAAGACACAAACGGGTGCTATATCTCGTTCTTTACATATGTTCTCGGTCGCCAAACGGAAACCACCAATGCCACAAAATAAATCTATATACCTGAGCCTCTCCATACGCCCTCCGTTGTCTCTATGTTGAAGCGTATTGTAACACATAATAGTGTAAGTTATCACAACAGAACACGAAGCCATTTGCCCAAAAAGGCAAGTAAACATCACCTTTCGTCTGATGATTTCCCTTCCTCATCATGCTATTGTATACTCAACTGAAGAATAAACAATAATAACTCAAGTGGAGGGAACCACACTATGCCTCCTGTTATCGAATGTATAGACCTTACAAAATCATACGGGCTGCGTGTTACAGCATTGAATAACCTCACACTGACGATAGAGCAGGGGGCTTCGTTCGGGCTGTTGGGCGAGAATGGCGCGGGCAAGTCTACGCTGGTACGTATGATTATGGGCTTTATTTTTCCTACGTCGGGCCGTATTCGTGTGTTCGGCGAGGAGCGGGTTGCGCTGGCACATCCTAAGATTGGCTATGTGCATGAACGGCCTATCTTTGAGACGCGCTTCACAGGTCGCGCCTATCTGACCTACCTCGCGCAACTTTCTGGCCTATGGGATGAGGCGAACAAAGCACAGATACAGGCGTTGCTCGAACAGGTCAATTTGCACGAGGCGGCGGACCGCAACACGGGTACGTACTCGAAGGGGATGTTGCAACGCCTCGCCATCGCGCAGGCACTGCTGACCAATCCCGAACTGCTGATCCTCGACGAGCCGACGAGTGGACTGGACCCGCGTAGCCAGTGGGAGGTACGGCAGATTGTCGCGGGCCTACGTAAAGAGGGCAAGACGATTTTGCTCTGCTCGCACTATCTCTCGGAGGTCGAGGCTTTGTGCGACTCCGTGTGCATCCTGCGGCGTGGACGGCTCATTCTGAGCGGTGCGGTAGCGGACCTGTTACACTCACAGGGCATCGTCGAGATCGTGCTGGCAAACCAGCAGGATGCAGGGAACGTCGTGGCACGCCTCGGCCTTGTCGAGCAGGTGATAGAGATACAGGGCAATTTGTTTCGCATTCCCGACCATGCACAGACCGCCGTACTCGCACAGCTTGTCAACGCCAATATTCCTATTGTATCGCTCACACCCGTCAATCGCACGCTCGAAGAGGTCTATGTACGCACAACGCAAGCGAGCGATAACGCCGCTACAAATCGCGTGGGGGTATAAATATATGAGCATCACAAGCACACAAACCCAGTCACCATCCTCTAGCGTATTGACACGTTTCTGGCGGTTGCCAACGTTGACGGTAGCACGTTTTACGCTGCGAAGCTATGTGCGTAGCGGCTGGATACTAGGCGATATCGTTTTTATCTGGCTGACCTATGCCATCTTTTATTTAGAGTTTGGCGGCAATGTCTCATATTTCTTTGGCACGGCTGGCGAGGCTATGGGTGTACTGTCCGTGCTAAGTACAATTGTAATAACACAGAGGGCAATGAGCGCGAGAGTCTATCTGCCACTGGCGCGGCTGACATCGCGTGCATCCTACATTCGTGGCGTGATGCTGGCAACCTGTGTACTGCGTGTACCAGCATATTTGCTGTTAATGATTCTTGCGATGAGCTATCACCGTTTCAGTCCGCCATCGTGTAACCCATTGTGTATTGCTGATGCGACGGTGGGTAGTATGATGCTAGGCTCGCTTGGGCTACTCATCAATTGTAGTATTCTTGCCATACTCACGGTTCTGCTCTTCCGACCGATTGCGACACGGCTCATACAAATTATCTTCGTGGCATGGCTGGCACTAGTGTTGTACACAAACACCAGTAACAATATCGTGGCAACGTATTTTTCGTGGGTGCGTATTCCGCTCGCACCTCTTGTCGCATGTTACAATCTCGGCACAACTGGTACGATTGATTGGTATGGTGTGCTTATGCTCATAGTAGCGGTAGGCTATGTTGTTGGTCTGGTAACACTGGTCAAGTTCTTGTTGAGTAAACGTGATTTGATTCGCCTGTAGGGACCGATTGATCGCGTCCTCTTGGCGATTGATCATGTCAAAGGGGGTTGAAACGTGGACAATAGTCTTCCAAGTGGTTCATTACCAGAAGGACGCGATCAATCGGTCCCTACACGATCATTTTTACGTCCTTCCAACAGGATGTGATATACGTGGTCTTCCACGCAGTTTCTTTTTTTGTGCGACAATGGGGAGGAGGGACGGTTGTAAACCTCACACTAAATACAACAAGAGGAGATACAAACACATGTGTTATGATGATAATGCACGTCCACCATTGCCGCCAGGGGAGAGCGGATCGGCTCGTGGCGAGGATATTGTGTTGACCGCCGCTAATGGCAACCACTTTTCGGCATTCGCGGCACATCCCAGCACGCCAACGGGCGCACAGATTGTGATTTATCCCGATGTGCGGGGCCTACACCGGTTTTACAAAGAGCTGGCATTACGCTTTGCCGAGATTGGTATCGCGGCGGTGGCAATGGATTATTTCGGGCGCACGGCTGGCCTGACAGCACGTGACGACTCGTTCGAGTTCCGACCTCATGTGCAGCAGATGTTGGCAAAGAATGTTTATACCGACGCACGCGCCTCCCTTGACTATCTGCGTCTCCATGTGGGAAGTGCGAACAATACGTCGTTCACGGTCGGCTTTTGTCTTGGTGGCAGCATGTCGCTCTACACGGGTTCTGAGGACCTCGGCCTGGATGGTGTGATTGCCTTCTACGCAGGTTTGAGCCGTAGCATGGATGATACGAAGGGGAGCGTGCTTGAGTCTGCGGACAAGATTCGGGTTCCTGTGCTTGGTCTCTTCGGTGGTGCCGATCAGGGCATTCCTCCTGAGCAGGTAAAGGAACTTGACGAGCAACTGGACAAGGCGGGCGTGTCACATGAGATTATTAGCTATCCAGGGGCACCGCACAGCTTCTTTGATCGGCAGGCGGTCAAGTTCGCCAATGAATCGGCGGACGCGTGGCAACGCGTATTGAGCTTCATCGCCGAGCAGTCTCAGTAGGTTCCTGCATAAGCAAAAAAAGCGATAATGTTGAAAATCGGCGTGCCGATTTTCAACATTATCGCTTTTTTTGCTTGCGTTTTCTCTTCTATTCTGTTATAATGTCTTGGTACAAAAAACAAATATCCTCCAGCTATGATGAAGAGGAGTAGTTCGTCAGGAATGGCAGAGAGCTGACGGGTGGTGCAAGTCGGTGGTTCAGGACGAATGAAGGGCACTTCGGAGTTGGTTTGAATGAGTGGCTTCACAGAGTGAAGAAGCAGGGTGGAACCGCGCTTCATGCTGTAAGACGTTGTGGCCCCAGGCCAGCGCGAGCATGTGTCGTCCCTGGGCATACGATATGCCTGGGGCTTTTTTATTATCAAAAAAGCAGTAACGACAACAAGGAGACCACTCATGACACAGACCGAGAACAAGCCAGAGGTCAACGATACGCCTCTGGTTCCGATTGAGAAGATTGTGTCGCTGTGCAAGCGGCGCGGCTTCGTGTATCCCAACTCCGAAATCTATGGCGGCGTCTCAGGCATCTACGATTTTGGGCCAATGGGCGTCGAATTTCGCAACAATATTCGCCGCTACTGGTGGTGGTCGATGGTGCAGAACCACGATAATGTGCTGGGCATCGAAGGTGCTATTATCACACATCCGCGCGTGTGGGAGGCAAGTGGGCACGTCGAGAACTTCGTTGACCAGCTTGTCGATTGCAAAAAGTGCAAACGCCGTTTCCGCATCGACCACCTTGAGCCAGAAAATATTGAGCAGCATAAGTGTCCCGTCTGCGGTGGCGAATTGACTACAGAGCCGCGTGTCTTCAACCTTTTGATGGAAACCTATCTCGGTGTCGTCGAGGGTGACCGCATGAAGACCTACCTGCGCGGTGAGGCTTGCCAGGATATCTACCTGGACTATGATAATGTACTCAAGTCGTCGCGCGTACAGGTTCCCTTCGGTATCTGCCAAATCGGGAAGGCGTTCCGTAACGAGGTGACACCAGGAAATTTCTTGTTCCGTCAGCGTGAGTTCGAGCAATGGGACCTGGAATTTTTCGTGCATCCAAGCGAGATGCAGAAGTGGTTCGACTACTGGAAAGAGTTTCGCTTTCACTGGTATTCGGGCATCATCAATCACAAGGACCGCATCCGCTTTCGTGAACATGCTCCAGATGAGTTGGCGCACTATGCCAAGCAAGCCTACGACATCGAGTATAGAACTGTGCTTGGCTGGCAGGAATGGGAAGGCATTCACTGGCGACAGGATTGGGACCTTTCGCGGCACAGCCAGTATAGTGGACAGGACTTGAGCTATAGCGACCCGAACACGAAGGAACGTTATATTCCCTGGATCGTCGAGACCTCTGGTGGTGTAGACCGCACCTTCCTGAACCTGTTGCTGGATGCCTACGAGGAAGAGCCTGATCCGTCTGGGAAAGAGCCACGCACGGTATTGCATCTCAACCCGATGCTGGCTCCGGTCAAGGTCGCGGTGCTGCCATTGCAGAAAAACAAGGAAGAACTGGTCTCAACGGCGAAGGACATCCACAAGAAGCTGCAACGCCTGATGGTGTCGCAGTACGACGATGTACAGAACATCGGGCGCCGCTATCGCCGCCAGGACGAGATCGGTACCCCCTATTGTGTCACCATCGACTTCCAGACGTTGGACGACCAGACCGTCACTGTCCGCGAACGTGACTCTATGACGCAGGAACGTATCGCGATTAGCGAACTGCCAATGTACCTGTTGGAGCGCGTAAGCTTCAAATAACTTCTATGTTTGAGAAAAGAGGCATTCCACCGCTCTCAGCGGTGGAATGCCTCTTTTCTCAAACCATTGTTTCTTTTGCATGTTTTGGTTCGTCTGATATAGTGATAGAGAGACATAACTTACAAGAGGAACATACTCCGCATGACACGCATCACTTCCTATAATATTCTTGCTGGTGGCTACGACCTGCGTAAAAACACTATCACACAGCGTACCCAGCAGCTTACTACTATTATTCGCTCGACCCAACCCGACATCGTAGGGGTAGCCGAGGGCATCAATCCCATGATGACACAACGTCCACTCGTCATCGAAGAGATCGCTAAAGAACTCGATATGCAACTAGTGTTGGGTAGCGATCCGTCAAGTCATCGCGATTTTCAAACCGCGCTCTTAACCAAACTACCTATTGTCTATAAGAAGGTTCACACTTGTCCTGGTACCTTAACTCGTCCTGTGCTAGAGGTATGTGTCGAGGAAGCAAACGGGGACCAGCTCGTGGTTTTCGTTGTACATCTTGTTGCTGCCTTCAACCAGAGACGCGCAGGAGACCTGCTCAGGATGCGTGAGATACGTGAAATTCTACGTATCATGGCGCAGGTACGGGACATGCCGCACGTGGTCGTGGGCGATTTCAACTCCATTGCTCCTGGCGATTCTTTTAAGGCAAGTTTCCTGCTGCGCTATCTGACGCAGTTGGATCGTATCATGCAATCTATCGGCTCTGTGGACGGGCATCCGCGTCTTGGAGCGGTTGTTCCGCATCCATTACGTTTTCTCATTCCACTGCTCGACATTATTCCCAACAACATGCTTTTGAGCAACTTGCTTGATTTCGTCTCTTCACTACTAGCACCACGCGGTACAATTGGGCTACTACGGGACGCAGGCTATGTCGATAGTTATCGTCATATACATCCTCATGCACGCGGCTTCACCTGTCCGTCAGCCTCACCAGCAGGGCGTATCGACTTCATCTTCGCGAATCCAATCATGGCACGACGCTTAGAAACCTGCTATACCGTGATTGACGGTGACGGTCTCCCCAGTAGTCAGGCTAGTGACCATCTGGCGGTCGCGGCAACCTTCGGGCTTGCCGTAGAAGAGAACACAGACGCACAAAAGGCGGGTCTTACGGATGCAATGCATCCGTAAGACCCGCCTTTTGTGCGTCCTTTTTTATTGAAAGACATCTTTCGTTTTATCGAAGAGATTGCGAAAGATGTTTTTATCGTTCTGCTCGGTCTGTTCACGTTCGAGACGTGCAAACTCTTCGAGCAGATGCTTCTGCTCCGACGTCATGTTCGTTGGCGTCACTACCTTGACCGACACATGTTGATCGCCACGCGCACTGCTATGGACGACAGGGACACCCATTCCCTTGAGGCGGAACGAGCGACCACTTTGCGTGCCAGGTGGAATCTTGAGGGGTGTCGTTTTACTGTCGATAGTCGGCACCTCCACCTCATCGCCGAGGGCCGCCTGAGCAAAGCTGACGGGTAGCTCGTAGGCAATATCATTGCCTTGCCTTTTGAAGAAGGGATGCGGCTTGACCGAGAGAATGACATACAGGTTGCCAGGGGTGCCACCACGCGCACTCACCTCGCCCTCGCCGGTCACACGCACGTTGATGCCGTCATCGACGCCCGCTGGAATATTGACCACGACGCGTCGATTGTTACGCACGCGCCCCTGCCCGCGACACTTTTCACAAGGAGTAGTAATAATTTTTCCTTCACCACGACAACGCTCACACATGGTCACATTGACAAATTGGCCGAAGATAGATTGCTGCACGCGGCGAATCTCACCAGTTCCCTGACAGGATGGACAGCGTGAGGTCGAGGTGCCCGGCTGTGCGCCGCTGCCGCGACAGGAGCTACATGCCTCCCAGCGTGGAAGTTCAATCTCTTTCTGACAGCCAAATACCGCCTCTTCAAAGGTGATCGTCAGATCATAGCGCAGATCTGCGCCGCGTTGTGTTGTAGAGCGGCGTTGCGTGCTACCACCCGTCGTTCCCGCGAAGAAGGTTTCAAAAAGATCGTTAATATTTGTGAAGCTGCCAAAATCGTTGAAGCCCGCACCAGCACTGGCACCAAGACCCGCATGACCAAAACGATCATAGGCCGACCGCTTCTGCGTATCGCTCAGTACCTCGTAGGCTTCGTTGATCTCGATAAAACGGGTCTCCGCCTCTGACTCTTTGTTTGCGTCGGGGTGATACTGTTTAGCAAGACGACGAAAGGCTTTCTTCACCTCATCCTCGGTTGCGGTGCGGGCCACACCCAATATTTCATAATAGTCACGTTTATTCGTCGCCATTAGCTAATCCTTCTTTTCCGTTACAACGGCTCGTCTTACCAATTAATTCTGCTATCAAGCTTCCTTCTTGTTGGGAATGGTGCTGTATACGCTCCACTTATTTTTCTATGAGATAGACATTGGTTCGTCTCATGAGCATCTTCCTCTTGCCACTACTACAACTCTTGGTGTAGAATTGTAGCAGAGTCACAGAGAGATGACAAGTGTTTGCACCAAGCGAGACGCTGCGTAAGAGTCTCTGTTGTCAGAGACGCGCATTCTTCTCTAGCGAGTTGAAAGTCTCATTTTATGCTTGCTGGTAAGTCGGGCATTTGCGACTCAGTGATGGTACTGTCGGGCAGATAGGAACCTACGGAACTTGCATTCCGTGAAACGCTTCTGGACAGCCCCGCCTCTACTCCTGTATCGAAAGGTACTGTGAGCAAGTGGACTGGACGAAAGAAGAATTCTCCGTCTTTCTAAGCGGGGAAGTGTCAAATCAGTTAGCAGTGTATATGCAAGAGTGATAGCCGATATGGAGCGCAACGACACAATCTCCTGAGAAATTGTGTCGTTGCGCTCCATATCGGTTACATTTCCTTGTATTCGCCCTCGATGGTATCATCGTTAGCAGAAGGACCTTGACTCGACTCGGTTGAGCCAGCCTCGCCACCAAAGTCGGCACCAGGTGTACCAGCAGCACTCTGGCCGTAGATCGACTCACTAATCTTGTAGAATGCCTGCTCCAGTGCCTCACGTGAGGACTTGATGCGGCTCACATCGTCAGTTGAGAGGGCAGAGCGGACATCACCAATCTTGGACTCGAGTTCGCTCTTCTGCTCAGAAGTGATCTTGTCACCCAGCTCAGCGATGCTCTTCTCAGCGCGGTAGGACGCGCTGTCTGCAAGGTTGCGCTCCTCGACCTCTTCCTTACGTCGCTTGTCGTCTGCGGCATGAGACTCGGCATCACGCACCATGCGGTCGATCTGGTCTTTATTCAAACCACTCGAAGCAACGATGGTAATCTTCTGCTCACGTCCAGTACCACGATCACGGGCAGAAACGTTGAGAATTCCGTTGGCGTCGATATCGAAGGTTACTTCAACCTGTGGCACACCGCGTGGCGCAGGTGGAATGCCATCGAGGATGAAGGTACCGAGTGAACGATTGTCCTTCGCGAACTCGCGCTCACCTTGCAGCACGTTGATCTCTACGCTCGGCTGATTGTCGCTGGCGGTTGAAAAGACCTGGCTCTTCTGAGTTGGGATGGTCGTGTTACGCTCGATCAACTTGGTCGAGACGCCACCCATTGTCTCAATACCCAGCGAAAGTGGCGTTACGTCCAGCAGGAGTACGTCCTTCACGTCGCCAGTCAGCACACCAGCCTGAATTGCGGCACCGATTGCCACAACTTCGTCGGGGTTCACACCGCGATTTGGCTCACGGTCGAAGATGCGCTTGACCATGTTCTGCACAGCAGGCATACGGGTCTGACCACCGACAAGCACTACCTCGTCGATCTCACCGGGGCGCAGGTTTGCGTCAGAGAGAGCCTTCATGACAGGGCCACGAGAACGCTCAACCAGGTCCTCGGTCAACTGCTCAAGTTTCGCACGTGTGAGTGTCATAGTTAAGTGCTTAGGACCACTTGCATCAGCCGTAATGAAAGGCAGGTTAACCTCTGTTGACATCGAGCTTGAAAGCTCTTTTTTAGCCTTCTCGGCAGCCTCTTTCAAACGCTGTAGAGCCATGCGGTCTTGACGCAGGTCGATACCCTGTTCCTTGCGGAACTCGTCAGCCAGCCAGTTGATCACACGCTGGTCGAAGTCGTCGCCGCCGAGGTGCGTGTCACCATTGGTGCTTTTCACCTCGAAGACGCCATCGCCCAGTTCCAGGTTCGAGATATCAAAGGTACCACCACCCAGGTCGTAGACAGCAATCTTCTCGTCTTTTTTCTTATCGAGACCATATGCGAGAGAAGCAGCAGTTGGCTCGTTGATGATACGTAGCACTTCCAGACCAGCGATCTGCCCGGCATCCTTCGTTGCCTGACGCTGTGCGTCGTTAAAGTACGCGGGAACAGTGATAACGGCCTGTGTGACGCGTTCGCCGAGATACGCCTCGGAGTCTGCTTTGAGCTTCTGCAAGATCATTGCGGAAATCTCAGGTGGGCTATAGCTCTTGCCCTGAATCTCGACCCATACATCGCCGTTCTTAGCGCGTACAACTTTGTATGGCATCAAGCGTTTGTCGCGGTCTACGTCGGTTTCGTCGTACTTGCGACCCATGAAACGTTTGATGGAAGAAACTGTGTTTTCGGGGTTGGTGATGGCCTGGCGTTTTGCAACCTCACCAACGAGCCGTTCGCCGCTTTTATTGATAGCGACAATTGAAGGGGTGGTTCGCGCTCCCTCTGCATTTGGGATAACGACCGGCTCTCCACCTTCCATTACCGCAACACACGAGTTTGTGGTTCCTAGATCAATACCAATAACCTTTGGCATGATTGCCTCCTAATATATGTAGTATTGGGGTGAATATCACACCCCGAACGATGGATTTTGCTGTATTTACAATGGCACATACGTATGTGCCAGAAGTGTTTCAAATGAATGATGCGTATACAGTGGGAGTCGCATCTACTTATATAAACAGATATTTATACGTTCGCTATTCCCAATAAAGGCGTAATTTTATCGCACATTTGATCTTCGTAGGGACCAGATGTATCGCGTCCGCCGTGCGATGTATCGCGCGAGATCGGTTCTGCTATCGGTTGCAAACATGAACGATAAGGATTTCGCGCAATGAATTGCGCCTCGGACGCGATACATCTGGTCCCTACGAAACTTTGTCGCATTAAGCATGCGTTATTGCTCTGATTCGTAGCCGTACATCTCGGCGAGCAGTTCATTCATGACCTGAGCCATATAACGCACAACCGCGATGGCGCGCCCATACTGCATGCGAGTCGGACCAATGACGCCTAATAGACCGCCAATTCTTCCCTCTTGCCCGTAGCGTGCAACGACCATGCTCACGTCTTTCATATCATCCCACTGGTTCTCGCCACCGATGATGACCTGTACACCATCGGAGGTTCGCAGGTGTTCTGCTAAGACAGGCAGGAAGCGGTTCTGCTCCAGAACTTCCATAACCTTACGCACACGCTCATTACGATCCTCTTCGGGTCCCATACGACTGTACTCGGGCTGTTCCAGGATGTTTATCACACCTTCACGATAAAAGACATCGCCCAGTATATCGCCGTGTTGCTCAAGAATATGAGCAATACTGTTGCCGATCAACCGTTCGACAGGTGACAGGTCTTGCTGCTTGAGCAGCGCATTCATCTCGATTGCATTTTTATTCTGCAATACATTGTTCAGATGCGCGGCTATATCGCTTAGCTCTTCCTGTTGAATGGGTGAGTCGAGCAACAAGCGCTGCTGCTTTACCGTGCCATCCATGAGAACCAGCACGACATATGCTGAAAGCTCTGTCACCGAGAGGACCTCAAAGTGTTTGAGGCGTCCCTCAGCGGAACGTGGTTGCGTCATCACGGCGGCACTGTGTAACAGGCGTGCCATGACCGACGCGGTAAGCCGCACCCACTGGTCTAACTGATCCTGTACCTGATAGAACTGGTGACGAATAAGCCTTTGCTCATCCATCGACAGTGCCGATTCGCCCATGAGATGCTCGACAAAATAGCGATATCCCAGGTCAGTAGGCACACGTCCCGCCGAGGTGTGCGGCTGAAAGATCAGATTTGCCTCTTCCAGGCCAGCCAACTCGTGACGAACCGTTGCAGAGCTAAATTGTAAGCCGTACTTCCGTACAAGGGTATCAGACGCAATAGGAGTGGCAGTAAGAATATACTCTTGCACCAGGGCACGCAAAATTTGCTGCTTGCGCTGGCTTAGCGGTGTCATCGAATGTACCTCGTGCCGTCTCCCGTTGTCCTCTTATCTAAGACACTACAGCCTCAAAAAGATGATACAACGTTTGTCAACTCTGATTGCTAGCACTCTCACCATGAGACTGCAAATACAGAATAGCACTCAAAGAGGAGGATTGTCAAGGGGAAATTACTGATATTTCAAAAGTCAAGCATGGCGACCATGCTCGACTTTTGAAATATCTCTTCAGAAGAGCGAAGAGTAGAATGCTGCCTTAGATCGTTGGGTCCTCGCCATCGAGCATCCAGTCAACGTTGCCGCCACCCCTCAAACCATTGAAGCTTGAAGTTGCAGCCTGATGGATGCCAGTAGGGGCGGGAAAGGTTCCTTCAGTAAAGTTGTATGGAGTCGGATTGAAGGCACCACAGGCCACACCATCGAAGGTTGGGCTGTTGGGATCGCAGGGCTTGCCGCTCACGCGCTCGATGATGCTATGCCAGATAGGAGCAGCACCCGTGATACCGACACTATCGGGTGTTAGAGGATTATTATCATTAGAGTTACCAGACCACACACCCACGACGACATTAGGAGTATAACCCATTGTCCAGTTATCTAAGAAGCTATCGGTGGTCCCTGTTTTCGCTGCTACTTGATGTACCTGATAGGTTGGGTCCCAGTCATTGAACGACAGCACATGGTCATTCCCAAACTCGGCAGCACGCGCTGGCTCGTCCGCAAGCACACTCGTCATCAGATAGGCAATTTGCGGACTAATCACACGAATCGCTGGCGGATTGGCGGCATCATAATGGTATAGGTTGTGCCCGTAGTTATCCCAGATATCGAGAATACTTTGAGGCGGGACACGCATCCCTTGATTGGCGAATACTTGATAAGCACCCGTCAGTTGTAGGAGCGATACACCCTCGGTACCAAGTGCGAAGGAAAGCTGCGTTTTTTGGCTCACATTCTTATAATTCGTACCACTACTCTTATTGTAATTTGCAATATCTTTGTCCAGGTCAGTGATACCAAAGCGTCTGGCGGTATTAGCAACGTTGTCGATGCCCGCAAATTCTAGTGCCTTGACTGCTGGCACGTTGCGCGAGTCGGCGGTTGCGAGACGAACGGAACTGTTGGTGTTGCTATAGATTTTACCATAGTCGAAAGGTATGTAGGCAGTAGCTGCATTAGTGTTACCACCATTGGGAGAGGGAAAGTACGTTTTTACATCAGGTAGCACTATACCCGGATACCAGCCCATTTCAAAAGCGGTTGCGTAGACGATGGGTTTCCAGGTAGAGCCAGGGGAGCGCAAAGCATCTGTAGCAGAGTTGAACTGCCCACTAATCGCCTTATCAACTGTTGCATTGTAGTCGGCACTGCCATCCATCGCCAATATTTCACCCGTCTTCGCGTTTAACACCACCGCTGCCGAGTTATGTACATTATTGTCACGACTCAATATAGCATAGTGTCCATAGGGGAAGGGTTGATACTCCAACTGGTTCAGGTGACGGTCTATAGACTTCTCAACATAGTCTTCGAGGTTCGCGTCAATCGTGGTACGAATGTTGAAACCACCTGTATACAGAGCTATAAGTCCAGCAGGCTCGTCACCATTACCTAATTTGACAGCGAGTTGTTGCGCGACCCAATTGAAGAAATGCGGAGCTTTGACTTGTCGTGCATAGCGTGTAAATGTCATTTTCGCGGTCAAGGTCTCGGCTTGTTGAATCATGCTTGTAGTGATGGGTTGCCCATCGACAGACATCCCTGCATTCAGCATGTTGTGCAGCACTTCATCCTGGCGAATGAGGGCACGTTGCCGAGCAAGCGTACCATTGGTTGGGTCATAACTGACGGGGCTTTGTGGCATACCAGAGAGGAGTGCGGCTCGTGCAAGACCCAGCACAGGATCGAGCTTGCCGCTCTGGTTATACTCTAGCTTCGAGATACCAGGGACACAATGAAAGGTCGCATCACAGGTACGTTGCAGATGAAAATATTCTTCCGCTGCGGCTTCGACACCGAGGTCCAGCGTACCAAAGGGGGAGACATTGAAATACATCTCCATGATTTTCCACTTGGGATATTGCTGCGTCAAGCCTATAGCAAGGGTTGCCTCGGTCAGTTTACGACCAGCAGTTTCTTGTGTGTCGTGCGTCAGATTTTTGATCAGTTGTTGTGTCAGTGTACTGGCACCACCCTGCACACCTTGCGCTTGAAAATTGCCAGTTGCGGTACGAATTATGGCAAGCGGGTCAACGCCAGAATTTGTCCAGAAGGTTTTGTCTTCCGCCGCGATCATGGCATCTTTCATCACCTGTGGCAGGTCTTTATATTGAATGGGTGTACGCCGACCAACGCCATTGGGATCGAACAGATCCCCTAACAAGACACCGTTGCGGTCATAGATGCGCGTTGTCTGTTCGACGTGCTGGCTAGCAAGACTTTGTACATGTGGCAACTGGCTCTGATAGTAGCTATAGGCATAGGCACTGCTCGAAGACGTGATGATGAGTAACAGTGCGATCACCGCAATCAAGATACCAATGCCTACACGTCCACCATTCGGTCCCTGCATACCCCAGCGGCTACGACGGTGGCGCATCTGCATAGCGATACGTATAGTACGTGAACGTTTCCAACGTCTTGCGCGTGGAGAAGTGGGAATGGTAGGTAAAGGCGTTTGTGGCATGCGGCGCAAGACCATTGGCGGCTCTGGCTGTCCATAGGGCTGTGCATGTTGGGCGGCTATCTTGCCGGACCACTGCCGCACCTTCTGCATGGCGTTCGTAGCCCATTGCTGCGGTTGCCCTTGCTGGCTGTGTGGCGTCTGCGGCACGTATGGCTCTCGCCCCTGCTGTTGCGGTGGACCATAATTCTGTATGGGCGAATATTGATTTTGATATATTGGTGGAGTCTGTTGCGCTTGAGAACGTGGCGGTGGTTGGTTCTGCTGTTGATGCTGTCGTTGATTATATTCACGTAGCACGTTCCCCGAACGAGGAGCCGCATTTCCCTGTCCCTGATTATTGTCAGGTCGCCAATTGTTGCTCATAGCACTATGTCCTTCATAATATATTTTTTGATTGCAAAAACACACTACCCCTCGTCCACTCTCGCCTGATTCATAATATATAAGAAAGAGAACGAGCCGCAGAGATAGTTTTTAGTACGCACCACCCCAACATTTACGCTATCGCTTCACATTTTTAAGCTTTGTCTTATGTATCGTAACGGATTAGACGAAACCCGTTAACCAGACTACCCATTCGGGTTATATACTGGTACCTCGTAAAAAAGACTAGCAAAGCCACACCACATCGTGTACAATACTGTTTGTGCATACTCTACTGCTGGAAGGGGCCTATTCTATGTTCTCGCGGCGCATCTCTCTGGTATCAATAGTCATAGCTTTTTTTTGTGCTAGCCTTTTTTCAACGACACTTTTTATACCACATACACTCGCGGCAAGCGATCCAATTAGCATCACCGCCCAAACAACGACCGAAACCTTTCCTAAAGGAATAGATTTTCAGGTAACGGTACAGGATACGGCGAGCGCAATTTCCCAGGCAACGCTTATCCTTTCATCCAGTAAACCACGTTATATGGAGGTGGAGCGCAATGTTGCTGTAACCACACCACAACAGACGCTTACACTTACATGGCACGAAGATACGAGTGGGAGCAATTTCGTCTACCCCGGCACGCCCGTAAACTACAAATGGCAATTTCATGATAAGGCCGACCATTGGCACACACAGGACCAGCAAACTCTCATCGTTATTGATAACCGCTTTGACTGGCAGAATCTTACACAGGGACAGGTAGAGGTACATTGGTATGGTCAAGCCGCCGATTTTGGGCAGGTCGTACTCAGTCAAGCTCTTGATAATGTGAAACGCATCAGCAATAATCTTGGTGGCTCGTTGCTCCATCCTATCAACCTGTGGGTATATCAAACGTCTAATGATTTTCATGGCTCGCTACCACCGGATGTGCATGAGTGGGTAGGAGGAATTGCTTTTCCACCGCTCAATGAAGCGTCTATCGTTGTCGATAGCCCAAATGCAGCCACGCTGGTACGTGATATGCCACATGAGTTGACGCATCTTGTCTTTCATCAGTTGACTGAACAAGGCGTCCTTGCTCCCCTCTGGTTCGATGAAGGACTGGCGGTGTATAACCAGACATATCACGAACCTGAAATGCTACAAAGCTTCAAACAGGCTCTCGCGACTCATACACTCTTACGTCTAAGCGATATCTCATATAACTTTCCCGCAAATGCCGACACTGCCTATCTCGCGTATGCTCAAAGCTGGAAGATCATCGGTTATATGTATACAACCTTTGGTCAGACAAAAATGGCAACCCTTATCTCGCTGATGAATGGTAGGCAGAATGAATTTAACGACGACCTGAAGCAGGCATTGGGCGAGGACCAGATACATCTGGAAAACCAATGGCGTGTACAACTAAATCAATCATCGGTCCTCACAGCAGCAGATATGCCACAATCGACGCCACAACCATCGGGGAATACCCTCACAAACCCCGTAACGAGTGACGCCATTACGCCGCTACTGGTTTTGCTAGGCTTGTTGCTCATTATTCTTCCACTTGCGGGTGTGTCCGGGATGTTTGTCTATCAACGACGCAAGCGACAGCGCGAGATAGCACTACAAGAGGCACGGCGTATCCTGTCCTCAACATTCCCACCGTATGGTGGCTCTCGATTCCCCTATCAGCAGTATCCACAACCAGCGCAACAACAGCAACAACGTCCCACTATGCCATTTGAGTCGTATGGCGACATGACCATTGCACCGATTCCATATAGCGACTCGACGCTACCTTACACATATCCCCAGCACTATCAGGCACAACAGGAACATATGCCACAACCCCCTGAACAAGAATACATGAGCCAGCCACCCCCAAGGCAGGCTCCACAGGATTGATTTTTTATGCAGAGAAAGATACAAAACAATGTCGTGTTCGATCTGCCAACGCCCTACTACCCATCAGAGGCGTTGACACTAGATGAACTGGCCCACTGGGTTGCATTCAGTCGCTTCCCCGGTATCGGACCAATTCGCTTCAAAAAGCTGCTTGATTTTTTCGCGGGCGACATCGCGGCGGCATGGCAGGCCGAGAGCAAGTATTTGGTAGAGGCTGGCCTTGATCAGAAAACAATTGCTAAGCTCATCGCGCACCGTCGCACCGTGACACCTCAACACGAGTTAGAGATACTGGAAAAGAAGCGTATCCAGGTCATCACCTGGAAAGATGACACCTATCCACCTCTGCTCAGAAAAATCGAATACGCACCACCCGTCTTGTATGTCTACGGTACCTTTACCGATGATGACCGTCGCTTCTCCATCGGCATCGTTGGGACGCGCAAAATGAGTATGTATGGTCGTCAGGTGACAGAGCGTTTCGCCACAGACCTCGCGCAGGGGCGTATGACGATAGTTAGCGGTCTGGCACTTGGTGTTGATACGGTAGCGCACACGGCGGCACTTGACGCAGGTGGACGCACGATTGCGGTGCTGGCGAGCGGCCTGGATACCATCTATCCGCCTGGAAACTACAATCTCGCCAAACGTATTGTCGAATCTGGACAAGGTGCCCTACTCAGCACCTTCCCATTAGGCGTTCGTCCCGACGCAGGTAACTTTCCGGCGCGTAACCACATTATCTCTGCCTTATCGCTCGGAGTGCTGATTACCGAGGCTCCACCAACCTCCGGTGCGATTATCACGGCAAATTCGGCACTCAATCAAGGGCGTGAGGTATTCGCGGTGCCGGGGGGCATCTTCTCACCCGCAAGTGCAGGAGTGAATAGGTTGATACAGGACGGGGCGCATCCCGTCACCACTACACGCGATATTTTAGAGCAACTGAACATTCACACATTTCCGCATCCCGAAGAGACGCGCAAAAATATGCAAGCCATCCTGCCCGATAATCCAGAAGAGCGGGCGTTGCTCAAGTATCTGAACCTTGAGCCGTGCCATATCGACGAACTAACACGCCAGAGCGCGTTAGAGGCAAACGTGGTGGCCTCGACGCTCGTGATGATGGAACTCAAAGGAATGGTGCAGCATGTCGGCGGCATGCAATACGTGGTGGCTCGCTAGTTTCGCAGGAGGTTTTCCTTATGAGCGTCAAAAAATATCACACACTCATTCCGCTCTTTACAGAACTCAAGGGCGAGCGAGTGACAATACGTCCCTATCGTGAGGAGGATGCACAGGCACTCTTTGAAGCGGTCGCTGAGTCGCGCGACCATATTCGTCCGTGGCTTCCTTTTGCCGACGCTCATCAATCAGTTGAGGAGAGCCGCGACTGGATTATTCATCAGCAAGCAAAAATCCTGTTGCGCGAAGACATGAATTTTAGCCTTTGGGATTCGTCAAGTGGACGCTTCGTTGGTGGCAGTGGCCTTCATCCACATAACTGGGATATTGGATACTTCGAGATTGGTTATTGGTTGCGCGTCTCGGCGACAGGACGAGGTTATATGACCGAAACAGTAGAGCTGCTCACGAACTATCTGTTCACACACCTGCACGCCAACCGTGTTGAAATCCGCTGCGACGCAAGAAACGAGCGTAGTGCAAACGTTGCACGAAGGATGGGTTTTATCCAGGAAGGGTTGAAACGCAATGACGCGCAGACTCCCTCTGGCGAGTTGCGTAGCACGTTGATTTTTGCGATGACACCAGAGGATCGTAAAGGCATTGACAACAAATAAAATTTCGTAGGGACCAGAT
>JAABVA010002559.1_pt1 | contig 17989 bp, 22 predicted proteins | sample 5560331 | NCBI WGS metagenome assembly JAABVA01 (sample SAMN12812661, study PRJNA571458) | rock metagenome | isolation source: Antarctica rocks | place: Antarctica: Victoria Land, Mt New Zealand sud | collected 2016-01-07 | reverse complement strand
GGAGACCACCAGTGGAAAAGTCGGGCACACCGGCCGATCACCCACGCCCAGCCGAGACCACCCCCCACGAAGCGCTCAGAAATCACCCATCAGCGACCCCGACAAACCGGCGCGGTGGATCCAGGCTGAGCAGTTACGGTCTCGCCTGCTGACCTATTTCGCTCGGCACAGCCCTGAACACCCGATGCCATCGCTCGGGCCACTCGTGGCGCTGACCGGAGGATGGGCGAGCAGCCTGTACACCTTCACCGTCCAACGAGCCGGGTTGGGCGATGCTCCCGTGACGACGTCGGTGCTCAAGATGTACACGCCGAACGTACGTGGAGGGGAGCACGCCACACGAGAATGGCGCGCACTCACCTATCTGCGCGCTATGGGCTATCCCGTACCGCGCGTCGTCCTGTTCGAACCGGACGCCCGCCACCTCGGGTGTCCGTTCATCGTGATGGACTACATTCCAGGCGCCTCCTTCTGGCATGTATTCGAGGCCGCTGATCCGGTCACTCAAGCTCAGCTGACGCAGTCCTTCGTGACGCCGCTGGTCACACTCCACGCACTCGACCCGAAGCTCCTCGAGCCGGCGGCCACCCTGACACATCCTGACCAGTACGTCGAACAGGAGCTCGAGCAACTTCGCCGCGATGCTGCAGGCTCGCCGCACGCAATACTGGTTGAGATTGTTCAATGGCTGGAACAACGCAAGATGGCCGTTCCCTGCGAGCGGCCGGCGATCCTCCATCGTGACTATCACCCATGGAACGTGGTGGTAGATGCCGCTGACCACCTACGGGTTGTCGACTGGGATTGGCAGGTCGGCGATGCTCGCTTCGATCTTGCCTGGACGTGCATGTTGATGCAGCGGAGTGGTTTCCACACGTTCAGCGGCTCTTCGGGTTTAAGCGTGGGTGAGCTGGTGGGCGTGGCGTAGCCGGGGGGTGGGGTCGGGGTCTTCAAGGATCGGATGCGACCAAGCAGACCGTTCAGAGAAGACCCCGACATGGATCACGATAGGTGTGGTCCGGGTGCGCGCTGGTGCGCCCGGGCCGACGCGATGTTCAACGCTTCCGGGATGCACGTGCTCGACGTGGTCCACGGCGAGCAGCGGCTGGTGGTGACGGTCGAGACCCACGCGGATCGGACCGGCTGCCCCGGCTGCGGCGTCGTGGCTACCGCGCACGGCCGCCGCCGGGTCGTCGCGGCCGACGCCCCGTGCTTCGGAAGCCCGGTCCGCCTGCTCTGGTGGAAACGGGTCTGGCGGTGCGCCGACCCTGCTTGCCCTACGGGAACCTGGTCGGAGGTCCATGAGCTGATCGGACCGCGGGCGGTCCTGACGGCACGGGCGATCGGCTGGGCCACCGACGCCCTGGCCCACGACGACACGACGGCCGTCAGCGCGGCTGCCACGTAGTCGACGACATCAGGCGGTAGGTGGGTGCGGTCGGCCCACACCAGTTCGCTGCACTTGTCCGGCTCCGCGATGACCGGGGTGCCGTGCCAGACGTCGACGGTGAAAAACATGTCCAGGTACTCCCCGTCCCCGGGGTGCTCGGGGGCGCGGTGGCACACGACCGCCAGGTGGCAGGAGTCCCGGTTCACGGTGACCGCCAGTTCCTCGCGCAGCTCCCGGAGCAGTCCGCTGACGGCGTCCTCACCGCCGTCGAGGTGCCCGGCCGGGAGTCCCAGCTGCCCAGCGCGGTAGCCCGTCCCGGCCCGCCGCATCACCAGCACCCGGCCCTCGGCCCTCGGCCCTCGGCCCTCGGCCCTCGGCAGCGAGGATCCCGTAAACCGCGGGGACAACCCGAAACCGGCTGGTCGACACCGTCAGACGGTAGGTCGACGCCGCGCCGTCCCGGAACCAGACCGTTTCACTGAGGTCTGAGGCGTCGCTCGTACCGTCCGGCTGGGATGGGGCCATGCAGATCGGCAGGACGAGGGCCGGCCGGCCCCGTCGCGCGACCGCGAGCGTCTCGAGCCGGATTCGACCAACCCGAGGCCCCAGCTGGATCAGTGGTGCTTGCCGCGTCCAGCCATCGAGGTCCACACCTAATGGCACCTCCGCTTGCAGCGGTCTCGTTGCAAGGGATACCTTGCGTTCATGGCTGCAGATCCCCCGGTGCGGACCGACGCCCTGTTCGACCCCACCCGGGACGTGGTCACCGACGCGGCCGCGTTGGCGGGACTGGCCCATCCGCTGCGGCTGCGCCTGCTCGGGCTGCTGCGCACCCACGGCCCGTCCACCGCGACGAAGCTCGCCGGCCGGTGCGGGGAGTCCTCCGGTCTGACCAGCTACCACCTGCGTCAGCTCGCCGGCGCGGGGTTCATCGTCGACGCCGACCCCGCCGACCTGGCCGGGGTCGACCAGACCGGCGGGCGGGAACGGTGGTGGAAAGCCGCGCGGCGGTCCACCTACACGGTGTCCCCGCCCACGGGGGACGACACCGCGGTCGCCGCGACCGCGGACTACCTGCGCGCCGTCCTCGCGGCGAACACCGCGAACACCCAGTCGTGGCTGCTCACCCAGCACACCTGGCCCCAGCCCTGGCAGGACCTCGCGACCATCAGCGACATCCCGCTGCGGCTCACCCCGGCCGAGGCGGCCGCGCTGACCGCCGACATCGCCGCTCTACTGGCCGGTTACCGCCGCCACGACCCCACCCAGCGGCCCGGCGCCGACGGTGTCCCCGCCGACGCGGTCATCGTGTCCGCCCAGTACCAGGTGTTCCCCCTGCCCGACCAGGACATCCCCACCGCGGCCCCGACCCCGTGAGCGCGGGCAACGACACCACCGCGGCCAAACCGCCGGCCGGAGCTTCGGTGGTCGCCCCTCCGCCCGCCCTGCCAGTCGATCACCGGGGCCAGCCTCGCCGGGGGTTCACCGCGCTGCTGGTCGCGGAGACGATCTCCACCGCGGGCACCCGGATGTCCCAGCTGGCCCTCCCCTGGCTAATTCTGACCACCACCCACAACCCCGTGACCACCGGCCTCGTCGGCCTGGCGGAGATCGCCCCGTACGTGGTCCTGCAGATCCTCGGTGCCCCCCTGGTCGACGCCCTCGGGGGCCGCCGGGTCGCCGTCACCGGCAACCTCGCCGCCGCGGCAACGATGGGCGCCATCCCGGTCCTGTGGGCCAGCGGACACCACCAACTCCTGCCCCTGCTGCTCCTGGTGTTCGTGGCGGCACCGCCCGCGGGCCCGCGGACTCCGCGACCCAGGTGATGGTTCCCGCGGTCACCGCGACCGCCGGGGTGGGCATCGACCGCGGGGTCGCGCTCCTCGACGGCGCCAGCCGCACCGCGACCCTGCTCGGCGCCCCCGCCGGCGGGATCCTCATCGGCGTGCTCGGCGCCGCGAACGTCGTCGCCGTCGACGCCGCCTCCTTCGCCGTGGCCGCCGTCCTCGTCGTGGGGTTCATCCCGCGCAGCGCGGGCGACACCACGGACGCCAGCACCGACCCGGCCGAACCCGGGTCCGATGGAGCCGCCGCGGGTTACCTGTCCCAGCTCCGCGAGGGGTTCCGCTACGTCGCGCACCAGCGGCTGCTCCGGTCGATCGCGGGCATGGTCGCGTTCACCAACTTCGCCGACGCCGCCATGTCCGGGCTGCTCCTGCTCCTGTGGGCCCAGCACCGCTACGGCGGCACCAGCCGGCTCGGGATCGTCATCGCCGTGTTCGGGGCCGGCGCGGTCGCCGGGACCGCGCTCATCGCCGCCCACGGCGCCCACCTGCCGCGGCGGTGGACCTTCGCGGTCACCTTCGCCCTCGTCGGGGCCCCCCGCTTCCTCGTCCTCGCCGCGCCCGCGCCGTTGTGGGCCGTGCTCGCCGTGTGGGGACTGGCCGGGGTCGCCGCCGGCGCGATCAACCCCCTCCTCAGCGCCGCCGAGTACGAGACCATCCCTCGGCCCCTTCAGGCCCGGGTCCTCGGCAGCGTCGGCGGCATCGCCTGGGCCGGCATCCCCTTCGGGGCACTCCTCGCCGGTGTCCTCGTCGACGCCACCAGCCTGACCACCGCCCTCGTCGTCGGCGCCGCCGTCTACGCCCTCGCGACTCTCGACCCGTTCCTCCGACCCGCCTGGGCCCTCATGAACCGACCCACCGACACCCCCACCGGACTACCGACCAGCGAACGAAACCCCACGCCGACCTGACGAATCGTCCGTAGCTGCCCTTGCCACCGCAGGTGGGTCGCTTCGTCCCCGGAGCGGGACCCACGCGGCCGCTGGCCCATCGATGCCGGTCGGTCCCGGCAAAGCCGTTGCGCTCCGACCCGCCACGGTGGTCGCCTTCGCTGGGTGACGTCGACCTACGACCAGCTCAACGGCTGGGGCCCGGACTACGACTACTGGCTCGCCCTGACCGCACGCCTCGCACCGCAGGCGATCACGGATCTGGGCTGCGGCACCGGACAGCTCACGGTCCTGCTCGCCCAGCACGCCACCACGACCGTGGGTGTCGACCCCGACCCCGCCATGCTCGCCGTCGCCCGCACCCGCCCCGACCACGAGCTCGTGCAGTGGATGGACGGCTACGCCGACGCCATCTCCACCGCCTCCACCGACCTGATCACGATGACCAGCCACGTCGCCCAGGTCTTCCTGACCGACACCGACTGGACCCGCACCCTGGGCCACGCCCACCGGGCCCTGCGCCCGGGCGGTCGGCTCGCCTTCGACACCCGCAACCCCACCGCCCGCGGCTGGCAGGCGTGGAACCCCACCGACTCCCACCGCTCGATCACCACCCCTGCCGGGCCGGCGGCCGTCTGGCACGAGGTCACCGACGTCCGGGACGGCCTGGTCACCTTCGCCACCACCACCCGCTGGCCGGCCGCCGGCCGCGAGGAGACCGTGAGCGACACCCTGCGTTTCCGCGACCAGGACGTCGTCCGCGCCTCCCTGGCCGAGGCGGGCTTCACTGTCGAGGCCCTGAACGGCGACTGGGACGCCAGCCCCGTCACCTCCGCCGCGCCGGAGCTGATCGTCACCGCACACCGCACCAGCTGACCACCCTGCGGCACCACGGCGACGCGGACAGCAGCCCCTACGCCCCGGGGCGCTGGGCCGGTGGTGCTCCATGACGCCGGGAACGCTGACGCGACGACTGCACCGCGCCGCCCTGGTGGCAGACCGGGCGATGATCGCCCGGTGGGCACACCGGGCGAGGAGGTCCTGGCCGGGGGGAACGTCACCGCGGCCGTGGTTCGGGTCGGGCCGACGGTCCGCAAGCCCGCCGGACCGGCGACGCCGGCGGGGGAGGCCTTGCTGGAGCACCTCGCGCACGCCGGGTTCGACGGGGCCCCGCGGACCCTCGGCCGTGACCGCCTGGGCCGGCACGTCGTGGAGTTCTTGCCCGGCCCGATCGCCCACACCCTCCCTCCGCGCACCCGACCGGAGCTGGGTCGGGTGGGGGCGCTGATCCGCCGGCTGCACGACGCATCCGCCGGGTTCGTCCCGCCCCCGGACGCCCGCTGGGAGGTGGTCATACCCCCCGACCGCGAGGAGCCGATCTGCCACCACGACCTCGCGCCGTGGAACCTCGTGCTCGGCGTCGACCGGTGGGTGTTCATCGACTAGGACGGCGCCGGCCCCGGGTCGCGGATGTAGGACCTCGCCTGCCGCCGCCGTGTCCCCTTCGCCGCCCGCGGGAACCCGGCCGTGGACGGCCCCCGACTGCAGGCCCTGATCGACGGCTACGGCCTCGACGAGAAGCAACGCCGACAGCTGCCCGGGCTGATTGGGGCGACGACCGGGGTGGTGTCTTGGCGGTCCTGCTCGCACACCCGGGCCATGTACGACCTGCTCCACAGGTCCTCGGCGACCGGCGCGCAGCCGTGGGCGCGGCTGTACGCCGAGGGCCACGCCGGCCCCTGGCAGCCGCGGACCACATCGACCACCACCACGACAGGTGGGTCGACGCGCTGCTGGTCTGACCGGACCCGGTCGCCGTCGCGGTGTCAGCCGGCGATGAGCAGGCGGTATCCGTAGTCCACGGTCTCCGCGGTGAGCAGGTCGCGGTGGCGTCGCCGCCAGGCCCCGGAGTCCAGGTCGGCGCGCAGTCGGTCCATGGCGGGCTCGACAGTGCTGTCGGGGAGGGACGCGAAGGTGGAGCTGGCGGCCCGCACGGCCGGGTCGAGGTAGGCCTCGGGTCGGCGCCAGAAGGCGGGCTGGTAGCCGTCGGTGAAGTCCCACGGGATCGGGAAGGGCACCACGGTGTGCGCGCCCAGGAGGTCGACCATCTGCGCCAACGGCGCGAACCGGGACACCTCCAGTGCCCGGATCTGCGGGACGTACTCCTCGACCACCCACAGCACCCGGTGCCAGTCCGGGTCCCACGTGAACACGACCTGACGGGCGGCGACCCGCCGGAGCTCCGCCAGCCCCGCCCGCAGGTCCGGCCAGTGGTGCACGGTCATCACCGCCAGAGCGGCGTCGAACGTGCGCGCCGCGAAGGGCAGTGCCTCGGCGGACGCGCGGACCCGGTGGGGGCCCGGGTGTTGGGCGAGCATCACCGCCGACGGTTCCACCGCCACCACCCGGGCCCGGCTCGGCTCGTACGACCCGGCGCCGGCCCCGACGTTGACAACGGTGGCCGCTCCGGTGAGGGCCTGGTCGATGACGGCGGCCAGCCGTGGATCCGGGCGGCGGATCTGGGCGTAACCGGCCCCGATCCGGTCGTACACCGCACCGCGGGTGTCGCTCACGTCACCAGCCCCACTCCCCTCACGACGAAGGCTCCCTCAGGTCGTCTGCGTCGACCGGCGGTGACAGCCTCACTCGTGTGCTGGTGAATCTCAGCATGTGGTGCGCGCCCACCTGGAACTCGTACGGGACGGGTACCACCTTGACGGTGTGACCGTCACCGTGTAGTGCGTCGATCAGCGGCGGCAGGAACGACACCGGAGCCCCGGTGCCCCTTCACGACCAGAGGGAAGACCCGCACCTCGGTGGCCACGCGGAGCAGCTCGCGCAGACCGCGTTCGTGCCACGGCCATCGAGGACGTCGGACCAGGTGAACAGCAGGTGCGAGCACAGCGCAGGGTCGAAGGCGTTGTCGGCGAACGGCAGCTCCGGGAGCTGCCCGGGCACGTAGCGGTGCGGGGACTGCCGGAAGTCGGTGGAGAACGCGTCGAGTGCGGACTCGCGCAGGGTGCGCCGGCGCTCCGACGACCCGTACCAGTCCCACACGAACCGGTGGTCGTTGCTGTCGATCAGCGCGTCGGTGCCGACGCGCGCCTGGGCGGCGTCCTCGAGCGCCGACTCCCACGGTCGATCCCCGCCGGCCGTCCGGGCCCGCCAGGTCCGGCTCCTACTCGACGGCTACGGCCTACCCGCCGGCGACCGGGTCGGGTTCGTCGACAAGCTCATCGGGTTCGCCGTCCGCGCGGCCCGCGCCGAGGCCGTCGACCACCGGGTCACCCCCGACAGCCCGCGGTCACCGACACCGGCTACCCGGTCCTGTGGGCGGTCACCTGGCGCATCCGCAGCGCCGCCTGGATCCTCGGCCACCGAGCCCTCCTCGAGCGCGCGCTCCAATGATCCTGACGAGCGTGACCACGGGCAGAAGCTTGGGACGTTCAGCCCGCGGTCGCGCGTGGCGGAGTCTCGGTCATCCGCATCGGCAACGCGGCGGCCTTCTCTCGGCTCGGCCCGGCGGAGCAGGCTGGAGCGGTGATACCGAACACGGTCGAGACAACTCAGCAGTCCACCGCCGGACGGCGGGCCGCCCAGTGAGCAGGGCCGCGGTCGGGGTCTTCCCGTTCAGGGCTCGGCTGCTCGGCGCGGTCCTCGGCGCCGGTGCCGTCCTAAGGGGCCATGGCCTTCGATCCCCCGACCCGACGATGGCCGGCGCGCCTATCCGGGCCCGGAACGGAGGCAGCTGGTCAACGACGCAGGTGACCGGTCCGCCTGTCGACACGGCAGCCTGATGGGCGCGGCCCGTGGGGTGGTGCATCACATCGAGCTGTGGGTGCCTGATCTTGACCGCGCCACACAGCAGTGGGCGTGGCTGCTCGGCGAGCTCGGGTACTCCCCTTTCCAGAACTGGGCCGCTGGGCGCAGTTGGCGCGCCGGGGACACCTACCTCGTCATCGAGGAGTCATCCGACATGCTCACCGGCACCCACGACCGCCTCCGTCCGGGCCTCAACCACCTCGCCTTCCACGCCGGTGACCGCACCCACGTCGACACCCTCAGCGCGGCCGCCCCCGGGCACGGCTGGACCCTGCTGTTCCCTCAGGCCCACCCCTACGCGGGTGGCCCGGACCACTACGCCGTCTACCTCGCCAACACCGACGGCTATGAGGTCGAACTCGTCGCCGACGACCCGCAACCGACCCCGAATCGATCCACCGCCGGCCGGGAGGATTGCTGACCGCTCGCCCAACCGGGCGAGCGGGCGCCTGTGGTGGTGGTCCCAACGCCGCGGCTTGCGGGGTTCGTCAGCTCTCACGACCTGTGGTGGGTGATGGTCGACGACGTCGAAACCCGGCCGGTCTCGGCCTGGAGCTGATCCCGCTTTGACCGAGCCGCCCGGCTCACCGGACGATCCGAGCGGTCCGGGCGAGGTGCTCGTACAGGGTGGGTCGGCTGACCCCGATGGTCACGGCGACGAGGGTCTTGGACTGCCCGGCGGCGAGGAGCTGGCGAGCCACGGCCAGCTTCGCCGGGGTCATCGTCGGCGGCCGACCGCCGACCCGACCCCGGGCCCGGGCGGCGGGGAGACCGGCCATCGTTCGCTCCAGGACGAGGTCACGCTCGAAGGCCGCGAGGGAGGCCATGATGCCCAACCGGAGCCGCCCGGCGGGTGTGGTGGTGTCCAGGGCCTCGGTGAGGGGGCAGAACCCGATGCCCCGCTCCCCGAGTCCGGTGACGGTGTCGATCAGGTGCGCCGTGGACCGGCCGAGGCGGTCCAGGCGCCACACGACCAGGGTGTCCCCCGGCCGCAGCCGGCCGAGCACCACGTTCAGCTGGGGTCGGTCGGTGGTGGTGCCACTGGCGTGGTCGACGAACACCTCGTCGCAGCCGGCCGCGTTGAGGGCGTCGAGCTGGCTGGCCGGGGTCTGGTCGGCCGTCGACACCCGGGCGTAGCCGAGGCGGTAGGCGGTCACCGCTCCCCCACCGGCCCGGCCCCCGCCGGGGCAGCCCCGGTGAGCGGCCGCAGCTCGCCGTCCCACTGCGGCGGCGGACCCGTCGGGACCCGCGCGGCGGTCAGGAACAGGGAGAAGTGCGCCACCGGGACCACCCGAACCTCCGCGGTGTGTCCGGCGTAGTAAGCGGCGTCCTCCCAGTCCGGGCCGACACCGCCCGCGCCCACCCCTGCTCCTCCGCCGCCGGTATCCGCACCTCACGGCCCAGGGTCCGGTGATGGGCAGCCACCGACACGTGCATCTCCACCAACCCGGGCACCGGCGGGCCGGGCAGCACCCCCCGGGTTACGGCGTCACCGATGTCGACCATCGACGCGCCCACGCTCACGTCGGCGAACCGGTCACTGACCGCCCGGCCCTGCACCGTCGGCGCGACATGCAGGCCGGTCCCGAGCTGGTGTTCCCCGGCCGCACTGAACAGCGCCCGGTGCAAGGTGGTGAGCGCCGCCCGCTGCCGGCGGCGCACCACCGCCGCGATCTCCCGGGCCACGGCCTCCACCGCCGCCGGGACCGGATCCCCCACCACCAGCCGGGCCTGCTCCGCGTCCGCCATGACGTCGGACTGTAAGGAAACCCGTCACGGCCGTCGACACCGCCCAGCCGGTTTCCGCCGGGGGTTTCCGACACCTCTCCCCCGGCGTGTCGCTGTAAGGCACCCAGGTGACGGAAACCGATGGCCATCGAGTACCGCCGGCCCCGGTGGCGAGGACGGGCATCAGGTGAGGCACGTCGACAGGCGCGTCCACCGCTCATCTGGCGAGAGAAGCCACGTGCAACATGTGCGCACCGTCAGACGCCTACGGTCCACCCGTGCTCGAAGGTCCCACACCAGCCGACACCCCGGCGCTGCTGGAGGACGACTCCGCCGAGCCGCCGCTGTTCGGGCCCCTGCCCCATGACCCCCCAGTGCGAGATTTCCCGGCCGCGGTGGTCCTGTGCTTCTTCCACGAGGTCGTCACCGCGCTCGCCACCCACCCCGGGCCTCGCGTGCTCACCACCCTGACTTCTGTCGCGAGCGAGAACCCGGTCTGGCAGATCGACGTCGACGGCCGACCGGTTGCGGTGGTGCGTCCGTCGATGGGGGCACCGGCCACCGTGGCGGTCCTCGAGGAGCTCATCGCCCTCGGCGGCCGCTGCTTCGTCGCCGTCGGCGGTGCCGGCGCGCTGCTGCCCGACCTGGTCCTCGGGCACGCGGTCGTCGTGTCCGGCGCGGTCCGCGACGAGGGCACCTCCTTCCACTACCTGCCGCCCGCAAGGACCGTGGACGCCGACCCTGCCGGCGTCGACGTCCTGCAGCGGGTCCTCACCGCGGCCGGGGTGCCGTACCTGACGGCCCGGACGTGGACCACCAACGCGATCTACCGGGAGACCCGGACCCGGATCGCCCGCCGGGTCGGCGAGGGCTGCACCACCGTCGAGATGGAAGCCGCCGCCCTGATCACCGCCGCCCGCCACCACCGGGTCTCCTTCGCCCAGCTCCTCTACGCCGCGGACTCCCTCGCCGGCGAGAAGTGGGACCACCGCGGCTGGACCACCGCCGCCGCCCGCCAGCCCCTGTTCGACCTCGCCGCTCAAGCCGCGGCCACCTGGAGCACCACCGACCCGACCGGCTGACGCGCCCGCGACATCGCCGCGTGCCACCGCTGCTACACCGGCTTCTGTTGACCCGGCACTCAACCGTTGCTCCGCCATCAACCCACCCCCTGCATCTGATCCTCCCTAGCCCGGGGCTAGACCCGGCGGACGTGCAGGTTGAGCCCGCCGGTCGTTCCCGCCGGCCCGGCCCCGCCGGGGCCGTTACGGTCGGTGAGGACGTGGCGGAAGCGGCGCGGTGGAGTCATCGGGATAGCGCTGATCGTGTACGTCACCGGTGCCCGCCGACACAAGAGGAGAACCGATGACCAGCCCTCGACGGGAGACCCCGGGCCCGTTCGGCGGGGGAGCCGGAGCGTCCGGATCCCACGTGGGCCTGGCGGGGAGGACGTGTCAGGGTCGTGGTCGTGAACTCGACCCGTTGATCATGGCGTTCTACCGGGACCGGTACGAGGAGGGCGTGCGCCTGACCCGGTCGCGGCACGGGCAGCTGGAGTTCATCCGCACCCAGCAGCTGCTGCGCCGGTTCCTGCCGCCGGTGCCCGCACGGATCCTCGACGTCGGCGGCGGCACCGGGGTCCACGCCCGCTGGCTGGCCGGCGACGGGTACACCGTCCACCTGATCGACCCCGTCCCGGGCCACGTCGACCACGCCCGCGCCGATGCCGCGGGTGCGTTCACCGCCGCCCTGGGCGACGCCCGCGCCCTGGACGGCGCCGACGGCAGCGTCGACGTGACCCTGCTGCTCGGCCCGCTCTACCACCTCGTCGACGCCGCAGACCGGGCCGCGGCGTTGACGGAGGCGGTCAGGGTGACCCGGCCGGGAGGGCTGGTCGCTGCAGCAGCGATCAGCCGCCACGCGGCCCTGCTGGAGCTGACCGGTCTCGGGGTCCTCGGCGACGCCGACCTGCCCGAGATCGAGGAGCTGCTCGCAACCGGACGCAACATCGACGACCCCGACGGGTTCACCAACGCCCACTTCCACCGGGCCGGCGAGCTCGCCGCGGAGCTCGAGCAGGCCGGGCTCGACCGGGTGTTGGTCTACGGGATCGAGGGACCAGCCGCTCCCGCGCTGGACAACGCCACCGAGGAGAACGCCGCGGCGGTACTGGACTCTGCGGTCCGCTGCGCCCGACTCGTCGAGACCGATCCCGCGCTGCTCGCCGCCAGCCCACACCTCCTCGGCGTCGGCCACATCCGGCTCACGTAGTCGGAAGGAGTGTGGCCAGCCCTCGCGGAACCGAGCAGTGCCAGGCCACAGCGGCAAAGGCTGACCCTGACCCCGGACCGCCGCCACCTGCACGGTCTGTCTCGACCACCCATCTTTCTTGCCACTCCGCCAGGTGTCGAGACCCCGTCGGATTGCCCAACCCGTCGATGGTTTCCGACACCCCAAGCTTCTGACCTGGCGTCAACCTCACGCGGTGCGGTTCTCACATGAACTCCGGGTCAGCGTTCTGCGAGGTGGTCGACGACGGTGACGGTGGTGGCGTCGCTGCTGATGACGGTGCCGGCTGGGTGGCCCTGCCAGGGGCTGAGGAGCACGTACCGGTGTCCGAGGAGGGTGCCGGTGGTCTCGTCGAAGATCATCTCCTGGCGTTCGCGGCCGGTGGCGATGGTGACGGCGACCCCGCGGCGGCCGTCGAGGTCGACCGCGCCGGGACGAGTTCGATCCCGGGGATCCGCGCGGCGACCTCGTAGAGCGCGGCCGCGACAGCGGGTGGGGCGAGGGTGCCGCGCAGGGCGTCGTCGATGGTGACGAGCATCTCGGCGTGCAGTGAGGACCCGCCCCCGCGGGAGTAGGACTCGACCCGGGCGTAGAGGGTGTCAACGTCGGTGGGCAGCGACGCCAGGAACGGCCACGACGCCGCGGTGAAGTCATTGCCCCAGGTGTGCGGGCCCAGCTGCTGAGTCGGACCCGACGAGTAGTCGGTGCGGAGGCGCCCGTCGGCGCGGAGCAGCCCGGCCGCCCGCGCCCGCTCCCGGTCCCCGGGCTGGAGGAACACCGTCGGGCCGGAGGTCTGCTGCCCGCTGCGGGCCGGGTCGACCGGCTCCCACGTCTCGCTGACGTCGGAGACGAGGAACGAGGTGGACCCCGGGTCGGGGGTCGCGGCGTCGGTCAGGAGATGGGTCTTGGTGTCGGCGTAGTAGGTCGACACCGTGCGGGAGTACAGGTACTGGTCGGCGCGGGAGGTGACGAACGGCGCGGCGCGGGCGTTGCGAGCGGCCCGGTGCAGCGCCGACTGGGCGGTGGCCGCAGCGGACGGGGTGAACGTCCGGGTGCCGATCACGGCGACGACCCCCGTACCCACCGCGGCCACCGCGGCGCCGCCGAGGACGAGCCGCCGCGTGCGCCGGGTCCCGACGGACCGGGTGGGCCGCACCGCCGACGGGACCGGTGGGGTGGGGACGGCACCCGCGGGGGTGGCTGCGTCGACCGCGTCGAAGGTGGCGCGCAGCCGGCGCCCGAGGGCGAGGTCGTCCAGGGTGTTGGGACGGGGGGTCATGTGAGGTCCTTCCGGAGGCGGGTGAGTCCGCGGGAGCTCAGGGACTTCACGGTGCCAGGCCGGCAGCCGAGGATCCGGGCGATGTCGGCTTCGGGGAGGTCGTCGTAGAACCGGAGCACCAGCACGGCCCGCTGGCGGGGCGGCAGCCGCGCGAGCAGCGCCCACGTCTCGTCCAGGTCGAGGGGCAGCTGCACCGGCTCGCGGGCCGCGGCCAGGAGGACCCGGTCGCGCATGACCCGGGTGCGGTGGCGCCCGGCGCAGCTGACGACGCTGCGCCGCAGATACGCCGCGGGACTGTCGACCTCGTCGAAGTGGCGGAGCAACCCCAGGAACGCCTCCTGGGTCAGCTCCTCACCGACCTCCCGCGACCCGACCACGAAGTGCGCGAATCGGGCGATCGACGGCCACAACGCGACGAAGACCGCGTCGAAGTCGTCGTGGCGGTCTCGTCCGGTGCGAAGGGCAGCGGCCCGGTCACCGTCGACTCCCCCGCGGCCCCGATCCGGTCACACCCCCACGACACCATCCGCGGCGGATCGGTTCCCTCCCGGCGAAGACCGTCGTGGGCGGCTGCTGACCTCGACGAGGCTGACCACCGGGGCGGCCTCGTCTCACGTCCCGACGACCGAGGAGCACCGATGACCGACCTGACCAGCCTGCCGGCCGACCTGCCCGTCTCCGCAGACGACGGTGCAGCCGCGCACCTGCCCGGGGCGAAGATCCCAGAACTCGAGCTGCGGGCCACCAGCGCCAGCTCCGTCCGCCTAGATCTACCCGGGCCGGGACGGACCGTGCTGTACCTCTATCCGCTGAGCGGCCAGCCCGGGGTGGATCTGCCCGACGGATGGGACGGCATCCCCGGTGCGCGTGGCTGCACCCCCGAAGCCTGCGGATTCCGGGACCACCACCACGACCTCATCGCCGCCGGCGCGGCCCGCGTCTATGGCTTGTCGAGCCAGGACAGTGACTACCAACAGGAGTTGGTCAACCGGCTGCACCTGCCTTTTTTGTTGCTGTCCGACCCCACCCTCGAGGTGGCCGGAGCACTCGATCTGCCCACGTTCGAGGCGAGTGGCCGGACCCTGTACAAGCGACTGACCCTGGTCATCCGCGACGGCGTCGTGGAGCACGCGTTCTACCCCATCTTCCCCCCGAGCGAGCACGCCGAGCAGGTGCTGTCATGGCTCCGCCACTCCGCTGAACCCACCACGAACACGGCCGGTCGCGGCTGAACCCGACCGCCACACGCCGCCGGGTCATCGCCGACCCAGCCGTGAGCCTGTCCCGGTGGCACCGGTCGCGGGGTAGATGGGAGCTACCTTGCGCGCCCCCGCCGACCACCCGTGGCGCTCTGGGGTCCGTTCCCGGCGCGGGTCCCGGGGTGACACTCGATTCCCATGAGCACCCTGCCTGATGTCAAGGTCCTGGCCGGGGTCGCCGATCAGGGATCGCATCCGGCGATCCGGCGGTGGCGCCCGGAGGACGACCGGCTCGCCGCGCTGGAGGAGGAACTGCGGTGGTGGGTCGAGGTCGCCGCGCGGGACCTGACCTGGGCCCGGGACTACCAGTCCCACGCCCCGCAGAGCGGTGCCCCGCCGGAGCGGTATCTCGAGCGGTGGACCGAGGTCACCCCGGACCTCGGGGTCCTGTGGGGACCCCGCTACCGCGCCCGGGACCCCGACACCCCGTTTATCGGGCTGACCGCCAGCAGCCGCCCGGTCAGCCGCACCGACGTCGCCGCGCTGATCGCGGCCGCCCGTGAGGGGTTCGCCGAGTTCACCCCCGGCTACCTCAACCTGTGGACCGCCGACCCCGCCGGCACCTGGCCGGGCACCCGCGCCGACAGCCGCCTGCTCGCCGCCCCCCTCGGGGAGCTCCGGACCCGCCCGGTGCCCGGGTCGCTGACCGTCCACCCGGCCACCGACCTCGACTTCTACCCCCGCTACGTCGACCTCCAGGAGCAGCAGTTCCGCGCGGACCCCGCGCACCGGCTGCACACACCCGCAGCGAGACCCGGGAGACCCTCGACGCTCTCCGCGTGGCGGGCACCATATTCGAGGTCCGCCTCGACGGCCGCTGGGCCGGGGTCCTCGCCGGTGAACCCGCCGTCAGCCACGGCCTGCGCGGGGCCGTCGTCATCGAACTCCTCCTCGACCCCGCCGTCCGGGGCCGCGGCCACGGCCGCCACCTCAGCGTCCTGCTCGCCCGGGCCCTCCCGCTGCCCGACGATCAGCTCCTGTTCGGCACCATCCACGCCGACAACTCCCCCGCCTATCGGGCCGCCACCCGGGCCGGACGCACCGACGTGGGCGGTGAGGTCCTCATCCCGATCCCGTCCTGACCCCAGCACGTGCCGCCGACTTCCACCGCTGCCCTGCCCACCCCTGACCCGAACCACCGACGTGCCGCCGGGTACGCACCCGGGGCCACCCGTTTTCGTGACACCCGAAGCGGTGTCGAAAACCCCGTCGGATTGCTCGACCCCACCAGTCGCGGTCCCAAGCCGACGCGGTTATCCGACGCCCCCGTTCCCCGGATCCATCTGGAGCGCCCACCTGTGATCACCACCCGTGTCGACATCGGTCAGGGACTGACCGGTGCCCTGGCTTCGGTCCTGGCTTTCGTGCCCAAGCTGCTGCTGGCTTTGGTGATCATCGTCGTCGGCTACGTCGTGGCGAAGGCGATCGGAAGATCCTGACGAAGCTGCTGCAGCGGGTCGGTTTCGACCGGCTCGTGGAACGGGGCGGGTTGAAGAAGGCCCTGGACAGCGCGAACACCGACGCCTCGGCGATCCTGGCGAAGATCGTGTTCTACGCGATCATGCTGTTCGTGCTGTCGACGGCGTTCGGGGTGTTCGGGTCCAACCCGATCAGCACCTACCTGACCGCGATCATCGCCTACCTGCCGCTGGTGTTCGTCGCGATCCTCATCGTGGTGATCGCCGCGGCGATCGCCGCGGCGGTGAAGATGCTCATCGAGGCCGCGCTGGGGTCCCTCCCCTACGGCAAGCTCCTCTCGAACATCGCCTCGGGGCTGATCATCGCCCTCGGCGTGGTCGCCGCCTTGGACCAGCTGCACATCGCGACCGGGGTCGTGGACGCTGTGCTCTACGCGGTCCTCGCCGCCGCGGCCGGGGTCACGGTGGTCGCCGTCGGCGGCGGCGGGATCCACCCGATGCGCGCCCGCTGGGAGAAGGCGCTGGCCTCCTAGGACCAGGAGAACCCCAAGATGGCGCAGGCGTCCAAGCAGGCCCCCAGCGTTACCGCGCAGGCCCAGCAGGTGAAGACCACCGCGCAGCAGACACTCGGCCAGGACAGCACCGGCCGCGCCCCGGGCGCCACCCGCCAGCGCTGAGCCTTACGGCCCGGTCGCGGCGACACCGCGCTGTGCTGTGCTGGAGCAGATCCACCGGGTCGCCCGGGTATCCCCGAGCGGACCTGGTGTCCCATCAGGCCCGCATGTCGGGCGAAGGTCAGGGGAGCACATGGCAGACGGCGAGCTCGTCCTCAGGACGTTGCACGACGCGGAGTTGGCGGTGTGGTTCGGGGGGTCCCTCGCGGGGGCGGTCGGGTTCAACGGCGGCGCGAACGACGTCAGCGACCCCACCGACCGGTTCAAGGTCGCGACGGCCGCGTGGGCGCGGTGGACCCCGGTCGCGGCAGCTGCGATCGGTGTGCACCTGATCGGCGCGGCCGGGCTGACCTTCACCAACGCCGACCGGATCCGCACCCAGGACGGGGTCGCGGCGGCCAGCATCGGGAAGGCCGCGGTGACCGTCCTCGCGCTCGGGGCGACCGCGGTGAGTGGGTGGCTGGGCCAGAAGGACACCGCAGCGGTGGCGAGCCCGGAGCACGCCGGTGGGATCCCCGCTGAGGGCGGGTCAAGCCGTCGGCGGGCACCCCGCCGGAGATCGCGTCCCGCCAGCAGCGCCTGCGGGTCCTCCAGTGGGTCATCCCGTCCCTGACCGGGGTCCTCGTCGCGTTGACCGCCCAGCAGGGTGAGCTGCAACGCCCCGCTCAGGTCACCACCGGGCGCATCAGGAAGTCCCTGCGATAAGCCACGCCGCCTTAGCCCGGATCCACCGCGGTTTGTGGTGTTGAGGGCTGATCGCGGGGTCTGAGGGCGCGGCTGGGGTGTTTCTGTTTCGTCCCGTGCGTGTCCGGCCGGTCTGCCGGCTTCTCCGGGTCCTGGTCGTCGGGACGGGTGGAGGGGTCAGTAGCGGAGGGGGATGGCCTGGATCGCGCGGAGGGCGGTGGTGATCGCTGGGGCCCAGGGCCAGCCGGCGGGGAGTCGGAGATGTCGCCGGCGTCCGGACCGGACGAGCCGGCCGGGAACGGTGAACACTCGCCGGCGGAGGGTTCCGGCGGTCGCGGTGGCCAGGTCCGGTCCGGCGAGCCGGGCGACGGCGCGGCCGAGGTTGTGGGCCATCGCGGTGAGGGCGAGCCAGGCTGCGTTCGCGCCGAACCGGCCCGAGGGCAGGTGCGCGAGTCCGGCCGACTTCAGGTCGGCGATGACCTGTTCCACGACTGCGTGCCGGCGGTGATCGGCCTCCAGCTCCAGGACGTTCCCGTCCCGGTCGGTGACCAGCGCGTGGTAATCCCACATCGTGAACAACGCCAGCTGCGATCCCGGGGTCGGGCGGACCCGACGCACGATCAACCGCACCGGCACCGCGTCGCGGCCGGTGAAACAGGTGTAGGGGATCTCCGCGACGTCAGCGCCGGACACCTCCGGGGAGGACAACCAG
>JAABVA010002558.1_pt1 | contig 17992 bp, 15 predicted proteins | sample 5560331 | NCBI WGS metagenome assembly JAABVA01 (sample SAMN12812661, study PRJNA571458) | rock metagenome | isolation source: Antarctica rocks | place: Antarctica: Victoria Land, Mt New Zealand sud | collected 2016-01-07 | reverse complement strand
CTCCGGGAGTGTGGCAGTGGGGGTCGAGAACGCCCGGTCACCCCGAACACTTCCACACTCCCGGAGTCGAGACGACGACCGGTCCTCTAGGACAGGGTTTCGGGAACGGGGTAGGGATGGGCATCGCCGAGCGCTTCCTCGCCGAGCGGTACAACCGCATAGGTCACGAGGTCATGGACCACCACGTCTACGCCATCTGCTCCGACGGGGACTTGATGGAGGGGGTAGCTCACGAGACCGCTTCCATCGCCGGGCAGAACGCCTTGGGCAAGCTCGTCTACGTCTACGACGACAACCGCATCACCATAGACGGCACCACCGCCATCTCCTTCGACCGCGAGGACAAGGTAAAGCGCTTCGAGTCCTACGGTTGGGACGTACAGAAGGTAGAAGACTCAGAGGACCTCGAAGCCCTGGAAGAAGCTCTCACGAACGCCCGCGATGAACAGGAGCAGCCGTCGCTGATTATAGTCCGCTCTCACATAGCCTATCCTGCCCCCAACGCCATCGACACCGCCGCCGCCCACGGCAGTGCTCTGGGCGAGGACGAAGTGCGGGCGGCGAAAGAGGCTATGGGCCTCGACCCCGGCGAGCATTTCGCTGTCCCGGACGAGGTCCGGGAGCACATGGACTGCCGCACCTGGGGGCGCGAGCTGGAAGAAGAGTGGGACGAGCGCTTCTCGGCGTGGCGCGGGGAGTTCCCGAAGCTCGCGGAGGAGTGGGACCGGGCGTGGAGCGGCGAGCCGGAGCCAGGCTACGAGAGAGAGCTGCCGCGCTGGGACCCGACCGAGACCGAGAATCTGGCGACCCGTAAGGCGGGCGGCGCCGCGATGGACGCCTTCAAGAGCTATGCACCGACCATGATCGGGGGCGCGGCCGACCTCGTGGGCTCCACGAGCACCGTCTTTTCGGGCGGCGGGCTCTTCGGCGCTAACCACTCCGGACGCAACATCGCCTGGGGGGTGCGCGAGCACGGGATGGGCAGCGCCGTAAACGGGATCTGTCTGCATGGCGGCATGGTCAGGCCCTACGGCTCTACCTTCCTCGTCTTCTCCGACTACATGCGCCCGGCCATAAGGCTCTCGGCGCTAATGGAGCTCCCCGTGGCCTGGGTCTTCACCCACGACTCCGTGGGCCTGGGCGAGGACGGCCCGACCCACCAGCCCGTCGAGCACTACATGGCGCTAAGGGCGATACCGAACCTCATCGTCATCAGGCCCGCGGACGCCAACGAGACCTTCGCTGCCTGGCGCTCCACCCTGGAGGCCAAAGGTCCTGTCGCGCTACTACTCACTCGCCAGAACGTCCCCGTGCTCGACCCGGATGCTGCGGCTGAGGGCGCGCTGCGCGGGGCCTACGTATTGGCGGACGCTGAGGGCGGCGAGCCCGAAGCCATCCTCATCGGCACCGGTTCCGAGGTAGCTGTTGCCCTGGAGGCCAGGAAACTGCTCGCGGAGAAGGACGTGACGGCAAGGGTAGTGAGCATGCCTTCCTGGGAGATCTTCGACGCGCAAGGGCAGGAGTACAAGGATGCAGTGCTGCCCCCCGGAGTAGAGGCGCGAGTCTCGGTGGAGGCGGGGATCACCATCGGGTGGGAGCGGTATGTCGGCTTCCGGGGGACGAGCGTGGGGATAGACCGCTTCGGGGCGTCGGCGCCGGGGGAAGAGGTGCTAGAGAATCTAGGCATTACCCCGGAGAACGTGGCGAATGCCGCTCTGGGCCTGCTCGGGCGGGAGGAGGAGGCCAGAGAGACCTCCGGCACTACCCCGGCCTTCGAGGAGACCGCCCCCGAGGAAGGGCATTCGTAACCGGTAGAGGCCGGTGGATACGGACGGAAGCGGGAACGTGGCGCGCCGGCAAGCGTGCCGCGCGGGCAGAGTTTAGGCTGGCGATCCGCCGCCATGAGTTGAGGATCGAACGCGGGCTTCTTTGGAGCCTGCGGGTGTAAACTGGTGACGCGGCGGGTACACGCGCCGCAAATCTACCTTCAGGGGGTGTCGCAGGCGAATGGACGAGCGGTTGCACGAGTTGGCTGAGGAGGGGCAGAGCGTCTGGATCGACTACCTCTCCCGCGACTCGATACAGGGCGGGGAGCTGCAAGGGATGATCGAGGACGGCGTCGCGGGCGTCACCTCGAACCCTACGATCTTCGAGAAGGCGATCTCCGGCTCGGACCTCTACGACGAGCAGCTACAGCAGGTCTCTGGAGAGCTGGACGATCCGAAGGAAGTCTTCCTGGAGCTGGCCCGGGGAGACATCCAGAACGCCTGCGACCTGCTAATGCCGGTCTTCGAGAGGACGAACAGGCTCGACGGTTACGTCTCCCTGGAGGTCTCCCCGGACTTCGCCTACGATACACCGGCGACCGTCGAGGAGGCGATGCGCCTTCATCAGATGGTGGACAGGCCGAACCTCATGGTAAAGATACCAGCGACCCAGCCGGGCCTCGCGGCGATAGAGGAGATGACAGCCGCGGGCCACTCCATAAACGTCACCCTGATCTTCTCACTCGCCCGCTACCGTGCGGTGGCCGAAGCGTACATCCGCGGCCTGCAACGCCTTGTCGCTGCCGGCGGAGACTCCTCCGGCGTCGCCTCCGTGGCGAGCTTCTTCGTCAGCCGGGTCGATACCGAAGCCGACAGGCGGCTGGAGGAGGTCGGGCGCGAGGACCTGCAAGGAAGGCTCGCGATAGCCAACGCCAGGCTGGCCTATGAGGCGTTCCAGGAGATCTTCTCCGGCGACGATTGGGAGTTCCTGGAGGCGAAGGGTGCGACGAAACAACGTCCCCTCTGGGCCTCGACCTCGACGAAGAACCCGGAGTACAAGGACACGATTTACGTAGATAACCTCGTCGGGCCGGACACCGTAAATACCCTTCCCGCTTCGACCCTCGAAGCGCTCATGGACCACGGCGAGGTAAACCCGAAGGCGCTCGAAGAGGGCCTGGATGAGGCACGAAAGCTCATCGGGGAGCTGCGCGAGGCCGGGGTCGACTACGAGGACGTAACGGAGACGCTGGAGCAGGAAGGCGTCCAGAAGTTCACCGACTCCTTCGACGAGCTACTAGAGGGCATAAAGAGCAAGAGTCGCCAGGTAGTCAGCTAGTCGTAAGAGCCTGGGGGCAGGTCAGCCTTTTCTGCTGACAACCTGACGGCTTCCAACCAAATGGAGGAACTTTGGAGATAGGTATCTACGGTCTCGGCAGGATGGGGGCCAACATGGTGCGCCGGCTCGTGCGTAGCGGAGAGCACCGCGTCGTGGCCGGTAACCGCTCGCCGGGGCCGGTGGACGAGGTGGTCGCGGAGGGCGCCGAGGGTGCTTACTCGATGGAAGAGTTGGTCGAGAAGCTAGTGGCTCCGCGTGTGGTCTGGATCATGGTTCCCGCCGGCGACGTTACCGAACAGGCCCTACTCAAGTTCGCGGACCTCATGGACGAGGGCGATATTCTGATAGACGGCGGCAACTCCTACTTCCGCGACTCCGTCCGCCGGGCACAGATGCTCCGCGAGAGGGATTTACGTTTCCTGGATGCGGGGACGAGCGGCGGCGTGTGGGGCCTACAGGTAGGCTACTGCCTGATGGTCGGTGGAGATTCCGACGCCTACGAGCACGTCGAGCCCGCGCTAAAGACTCTCGCCCCCGAGAACGGTTACGCCTACCTCGGTGAGGCGGGGGCCGGTCACTTCGTCAAGATGATCCACAACGGCGTCGAGTACGGGATGATGCAGGCATATGCCGAGGGGTTCGAGATCCTGGAGAAGAGCCAGTACGACTTCGACCTGCGCGCTATCTCGAGCCTGTGGAACCAGGGGAGCGTGGTGCGGAGCTGGCTGTTGGAGCTCGCCGAGAGCGCCTTCGAGCAGGACGGCCACCTGGAGAGCGTCCGGGGCTATGCGGAAGACTCGGGCGAGGGTCGCTGGACGGTGCTGGAGGCCATAAACGAGGACGTGCCGGCGAGCGTCATCGCCAGCTCCCTCTTCGCCCGCTTCGCCTCGCGTCAGGACGACTCCTTCGCCATGAAGGTCATCGCCGCGCTGCGCGGCGAGTTCGGCGGACACGCCATCCAGGAAGCATCGACAAAGTACCCCGAGCAGAAGTAGGGGAGGGATACCGTGGTCGAAACGCGGCTTCCGGCGGAGCTCCTCCGCGACGACCCGAGGATTCCAAAGACCCCGGACCCAAGCGCTATCGTCATCTTCGGCGCCTCGGGCGACCTGACGGCCCGCAAGCTCATGCCCGCCCTCTACGAGCTCGCCGCCCAGCGACGTCTTCCAATGGAGTTCGCAGTCGTCGGCATCGCGAGGACTCTGATGAGCCACGACGAGTTCCGCGAGAAGCTGCGCCGCTCCCTCGAAGGACAGCGCCCCGGCGGGGTGAGCGACGACGTCTGGGACTCGTTCTCCGCGGGAATCTTCTACCTCGCCGGTGACTCGAAGAAGGCAGAGACGTACAGCGAATTGAAGGAGCTTTTGAAGAAGCTCGATAGGGAGCGGGGGACGCGTGGGAACCGAGCCTTTTACCTGGCTTCTTCGCCGACACTATTTTCGACCATCGTGGAGGGGCTTGGGGAGGCGGGGATGAACGAGGGGGAGGATGGAGGCTGGGCGCGGCTTGTGGTCGAGAAGCCGTTCGGGCGGGACCTAGCGAGCGCTAGAGAGCTAAACGCAGACATCCGGCGGTACTTCGAGGAGACCCAGATCTACCGGATAGACCACTACCTCGGCAAGGAGACGGTCCAGAACATACTCGCCCTGCGCTTCTCCAACAGTATCTTCGAGCCCCTCTGGAGCCAGCACTACGTGGACCATGTCCAGATCACCGTCGCCGAAGACATAGGTATCGGTGGTCGCGGCGGCTTCTACGAGGAGGCCGGCGCCCTGCGTGACATCCTCCAGAACCACGCCATGCAGATCCTCTGTCTGACCGCGATGGAGCCGCCAGCCGCCTTCGACGCCGAGAGCGTGCGCGAGGAGAAGGTGAAGGTCTTGAAGGCCGCCCGCCGCATTCCCGAGGACGAGGTCGAGGACTTCGCCGTCCGCGGCCAGTATGTGCGCGGCTGGGTGTGGGGCGAGGAGATACCGGGGTACCGCGAGGAGAAGGACGTCGCCCCCGACTCCACGACCGAGACCTATGTGGCGCTCAAGCTGTTTATAGACAACTGGCGCTGGGCGGGGGTGCCGTTCTACATCCGCACCGGCAAGAGGTTGCCGAAGAGGCTCACGGAGATAGCCATCCAGTTCCAGCCGACGCCGCACGCGCCGTTCGCCGGGGCCGGAGACCTGGAGCCGAACGTGCTGGTGGTGCGCGTCCAGCCCGAGGAGGGCGTTTCGTTGAAGATCGGGGCGAAAGTGCCGGGAGCCGGGTTCGAGATCCGGTCTGTCAACATGGAACTGCTCTACGGTACGGCCTTCCTCGAAGAGGTCCCGGATGCCTATCAGCGGCTCCTCCTTGACCTGATGCTCGGCGACCCGACGCTCTTTATCCGCTCGGACGAGACCGAGGGGGCGTGGGATATCCTGGACCCGGTGATGAGAACCTGGACAGAGAACGGGGAGATACCCCTTTATCCGGCGGGGACTTGGGGGCCGGATCAGGCGGAGGAACTCCTCGGACGCGACGGGAGGAGGTGGCGGAGGCCGTGATAGGGAACGCCATGTCAATCGAGGAGATAGAGTGCGAGCTCGCCCGGCTCAGGACGAGCGAGGATGGCCCGCCGGGCGCACGGGCGTGCGTCGTCAACGCGATGGTGGTGACGAGTGAGGAGTCCGCGCCGGAGGTAGCCCGCATCGTCTCGGACCTCTCCGGTCACCACCCCTCCAGGACGATACTAATCGTCTCAGACCCTGACGAAAAGGAGGCGAACTTCGAGGTCTCGCTCTCCACGTTCTGCGGCACAGGAAGGGGCAAAGATCAGATCTGCGCCGAGCAAATAACGATCCACGTCGAAGGCTCACCCGCCGAACACCTCGAAAGCCTTGCGGGTCCGCTCCTGATCCCCGAACTCCCCACGTTTCTCTGGTGCCCGAGCGCCACGCTCCCCGATCCGTTCTCCGGCATGGTCTCCCTGGCCGACCGCCTCATCCTCGACTCCGGCCCGGCAGAGGACCACGAGGCGTTTCTGCGGGCCGCGTCCGACCTCTGCCGGGCCGGCCTACCGGCGGTCAGGGACCTCCAGTGGACCGCGCTCTCCCAGTGGCGCGCGCTTGTCGCGGACCTGTTTGCTCCCCCGGAGAGGGCCGACGAACTAGCGAAGATAAGGTGCGTGGAGATCCAGCACGGCCCGGCGGGCGAGAGCCAGGCCCTTCTCCTCGCGGGCTGGCTCGCCTCCGCCCTCGCCTGGCGCCCGGAGCAGACGAACCGCACGGAGAGTGGCCGCAAGCTCTCCCTCTCAGCCCCCTCCGGCGCGGTAACGGTAGATCTCTCCCACAATAGCCCGGAACCCGGCCTGGGCCAGGTCCGCCTCCGCTCCAGAGAGCTTGCCTTCGAGGTCCGGGTTTCGCGCCGTGGGGAGCGCGCCTGCGCTTGTACCACGGTGACGCGCGGCGAGGAGGTCTTGGGCGAGCGCACAGTACACCTGTGCTCCTCCAGCTTGGCAGCCCTGCTCAGTGAGGAGCTATGCCTCCCCGGACGGGACCTGGTATACGAGGCCGCCCTCCACAAGACCGTGGAGATACTCGGCTATTAAGCTGCGCGTCTACGAGGATGTCCAACAGCTCTCCGAGGCCGCCGCCCGTACCTTTGTAGCAGAAGCCCGCAAGGCAATAAGAGAGTCCGGCCGCTTCGCCGTGGCGCTAGCCGGCGGCTCGACCCCGAAGAGCACCTACGAGACGCTCGCTGCCAGGTACGGCGGGCCGGAGAACCTCGACTGGGGCAGGGTCCATTTCTTCTTCGGTGACGAGAGGAGCGTGCCGCCCGACCACGAAGACTCGAACTACCGCATGGCCCATGAGGCGTTGCTCTCACGCGTGCCCGCAGGCGGCGTACACAGGATGAGGGGCGAGCTGGAGCCCTCCGAAGCCGCCGCCCTCTACGAGCAGGAGCTGGAGGAGTTCTTCGGCGGTGCGCCGCGCCTCGACCTCGTCCTGCTCGGCATCGGCGAGGACGGCCACACTGCGAGCCTCTTCCCCCGCACCCCGGCCCTGGAGGTGCGCGACCGCTCCGTGGCCCAGAACCCGATAGAGAAGCTGGGGACGACCAGGGTTACGCTGACCCTCCCCACCATAAACGCCGCGAGGAACGTCGTCTTCCTCGTCGCTGGCGAGGGCAAGGCCGAAGCCCTCAAAGAGATCCTCGAAGGCGACGCCGAGCCGCGCGACTACCCGTCGAAGCTCGTCGAACCGCCCGGTGGAGCAGTCTGGATGGTAGACTGCCCCGCCGTGAGCTTCCTGGGTTGATGTTGAAGCGCCACGCTACCGAACCTCAAGCCCCGGATGAGAACGGTCTTCGTCTCGTGCATAGTGGTCACGGTGCCGGTGCTGCTCCTCTTTCTCCTCGTCACGCGGCGGCCCGGAACTCAGTGCTCGTACAGGCGAGGGAGTTCTCCCTCGCGATGGAGGGGAACTGCTGGGCATGGCGGCCTCGGGCACGCAGGCGCTGATCCTCGCCGGGGCGGTATCGAACCGTGCCGCGAGCGTAACCATAAGGTGGGCGAAAGGGTCTTAATAGCGGTGTTGTTCATGAGCATTGATCCCGTGGTTCGTAGCCGCAGTGCGAGAACCATCCCGCCACGTCCTCCAAAGTGACCGCCCGTAGCGCCTCGCCCATCGTCTCGTCGAGCGCCTCGCGGATGCGCGCTCCGGCCTTCCTGACGATGTTCTTTATCTTGGAGAATGCTTCCTCGATGGAGTTGAGGTCCGGTGAGTAGGACGGCGGGAACAAGAGCTCGGCACCCCACCTCTGGATGAGTTCCCCAACCCTGGCGGTCCTGTGAGCCCCGAGCCCATCGAGTACACGACGACCTGGCCGGCCTTCAACGTCGGAGCCAGGAACTCCTCCACGTCGTCGTAGGTCTCGAAGACCTCCGCGCGTCGGTCGCGCCCTTGATGGAGACGGGCTCGCCCATCCCTCCTTCCAAGGTGATCGAAGCGATCAAGGTCTGGTTCCTGCCCCGGTTCCTGGGGAGACCTGACCGTAGGCCCGTTTCCCCCTGGGCGCCCTCGACCTCAGGCGCGTCATGATGGAGGTGGGAAACCCGCTTTCGTCGATGAATACCAGCCGCCTCGCGTCGAAGCGGCTCGCCAGCCATCGCCACAAGCCCCCTGGACTCCTCCTCCTCCTCCTCCTCCTCCTCCTCGCGCTCTTCTTGGGCTACGGGCGACTTTTTTGAGCGGCCAGCCGACCGGGAGGCGTGAGATCCTCCGGCTCATCGTGGCCGTGGACACCTCGACCCCCGAGTCCTCCTCAAAGGCCTCGCAATGCTCGGCGAGCGTCAGCAGGTCGGGGTTGTCCTCGAGCTGGTTAGGCAACCATCGCTCAAGCAGCGCCCCCTTCTTCTTGGCCGGAGGACCGGGCCTGAGGCTCGGCTCCACGTCCCCGCCCGTCTCCCTGCGCCGCTTGAGCTAGCGCTTGATCGAGGGCAGCGATACCCCGAAGATCCGTACCACCTCTTCACGGAGCATCCCGCGATCGACGGCGTCCAACACCTTGAGCCTGAGGTCCTTCGAGTACGCCTTCATGCCGGTAGCTTCCACGAGGATCGTCTTTCACGCAACCCACTGCAAGAGGTAGCGGGCCGGACTTAGTGACGTGAAAGCAGCCAAAGAGCGACGAAGCACAGCAGCTTTGCCGACCCGCTATGTTTAGGTTTTACGGTAGAAGGGGGGCGCCGGATCATACCGGAGTCCCCCTTTCGAAAAAGTCGGCAAGAATTACATAGATCTATGCAGGCGGGACCTCTAAAAGACCTTTTTGAGCAGCCCGATCGCACCCTGACTCCAGGGCACGCGGTGCGAGACTCCGGAGGCGTTCTCGAACTGCGCCCGGTTCTCGATGTACCACCGGAAGTTCCTCAACAAGGCATCTTTGTTGGAATACTTCGGCCTGAAGCCTAGCTCTCGCTCCGCCTTCTCTATGGAGACGAACGAGTCTTTAGAGGCCGTCTCGTAAACCCACTTGTAGAGCGGCGAGAGCCCGAGCCTATCGAGAACTCTGAGGCCCCAGATCGCCGGGGTCGCCGGGAAGCCCAACACCTTCTTGCCGTGCCCGGCGAAATCCAGGACGGCCTGGTAGTCTTCCTTCATCGTCGTAAACTTCGCCGCCCCAATATTGAAGGTGTCGTTCACCCGAGTCTCCGGGAGCGTGAGGGTCAGGTAGATCGCCTCGCAGAGATCCTCGACGTCGAGGAGCTGGTAGCGGTTCCTGCCGGACCCGACCATTGGGAAGTTGTGCCCGGTAATCGCCCAGTCGTACAGGAGCGCGAAGACCCCCAACCTCTCGGGGCCCACGAACGACTTCGGACGGATAACCGGGACGACCAGCCCGCGAGCGCGGTACTCCAGGCAGAGCATCTCGGCCTGTATCTTGGCCTGCCCGTAAGGCCCCACGCCTTCCAGCTTGTCCGTCTCGTAGAGAGGATGGTGGTCCGGTATCCCGTAGACCGCCGTGGAGGAGACGTGGACCACCCTTTTGACTCCGTGGCGCAGGGCGGCATCGAGGATGTTGCGGGTTCCCTCGACGTCAGTGGTGTAGATGTCCTCCGGAGTATAGAGCGGCAGGGCGGCGGCGGTATGTACCACGAAGTCAACGCTCTCCATCGCCCGGTCCACGAGCGCTTTGTCGCGGATGTCGCCCTTTATGAGCTCGACCCTGTCTCTCTCCGTGTAGTCGAACTCCTCGACGTCCAGAGAAGCCAAAGCGTATCCGCGCTCGTCGAAGTAGCGGATGAGGTTGATCCCCAAGAACCCGGCCCCACCCGTGATAAGAACCTTCTGCCGCTCCATCTAAGCGACGCCTCCTTCTGTATGCTAGACCTGACCGCCGCGCGGATTTATCGCGCGGGTGAGAACTTAGCATATCAAAAGCTCGCCGCTTGTAAGACTTTGCTATGCGCCCTGCTGCCTGCCTTGTTCGATGATCTCCTCTAGCTCTTTCTGAAGCGTATAGAGAGCTTCATCGGGCGACACCTCGCCGTTCAGGGAGGCGTTGAACTGCTTGGCCATCCTCAGGGACATGTCGGAGTAGAACGGCGAGACGGGGCGGGGGCGGGTGTTCTTTATGGCCTCCTGCCCGAGCTCGGCTACCAGCACCTCCTGCAGCAGCTCTTCGTCCTCGTAGAGCTCCTGGCGCGCGGGCAGTACGGAGCCCTCTATGGCGCGGTACTTCTGCTGCTTGGGGGCGCTCATGAAGCGAATGAACTCGTAGGCGGCGTCCGAATCTTTAGTGTTCGAGTTCATGAAGAAGTTCCAGCCGCCCAGAGAGCTGTAGCTCTGGAGACTCTCTTCGGCAACGGGGATAGAGGTTATCTGGATCTGGTCCGGGCTTATGCTCGACTCGTCTGGGTCGGAGGCGAGGGCGTACATGCGCGGGACGTTGCGCATGAAGACAGCGTCCCCGCCGAGGAAGATCGTGGCGACCTCCTGCTCCTTGTATTGGGTAATGCCTGCGGGGGCTATGCCGTCATCGATCATGCTACGCTCGATCTCCAACCCCCGCTGTGCCTCCGGGCTGTCTATGACGATCTCCTGGTCCCCCTCCAGCACGTCCCCGCCTGAGGTCCAGATGTACTCTAGGGCGTTTACGACCCCGCCCTCGTAGTCCGCTCCCTGGAAGACGTATCCGTACTGCGTGCCGGACTGCTCCTGCACCGTACTGGCCTGCTCCTTGAGCTCGTCCCAGGTCCTCGGCGGCTCCGTATAGCCCGCCTCTTCCAGGAGGTCGCTGCGGTAGTAGAGCATCCCAGCGTCGGTGTACCAGGGGACACCGTAGATACCGCCCTGGTAAGTCATGGCCTCGATAGTCGCGGGGAGCAACGCGCTTTGTTCGTCTTCGGTAAAGCGGTCAGAGAGGTCGGCGATATAGCCGTTAGCAGCGAACTGGGCCGGCCAGATCACGTCGCCCCCGATCACGTCGATGCCGATCTCACCGGACTGGAACTCCGTATTGAGCTGGTCGAAGTGCTGTCCGGAGTCAGCGGGCATCTCCCTCAGCGATACGTTTATGTCACCCTCGTTCTCGGAGTTGAACTGGTCTATGAGCGCCTGCACGCTCCCCGTCCGGTCCGGAAAGAAGGAGAAAGTAAGCTCTGTCGCCCCTCCGACCCCGCCTCCGCCACCACCACCGCAGCCCACGACCCCCAACAACGCCGCTTCGGCGAGCCCGGCGGCGCCGACCTTCAAAAACTCTCTACGGCTTATACCTCCTCCCGCGAAACTCCGCTCGCCCGACGCATCCTTCTTGCCCATAAGGCTCACCCTCCTTACACGACCACTTTCCTCTATGGCCTCTAATTATGCATTAAGTACAGAACCCGGCTCTCGTACAGGCCGGAGTGGAGTCGCTCTCTGTTAGGGAGTAGTCGCCAGAAAAGAGCGGAGGCGTTCGTAGCTTTCGAGGAGGAGGGGCAGCTCTGTGTACTCGTTCTGCTGGTGGGCCTGTGAGGTAAGGCCCGGGCCGAAGTTGGCGGCGGAGACGCCGTGTTGGGTAAAGCGGGCTACGTCGGTCCAGGCCTGCTTGGGGCGCACTGCGAGGTTGCCGGAGATAAAGCTCCGCAGCAGTGGGTGGTTCAGGTCCACCGTTCCGCTCGGGGCAAAGTCCGCGACCTCGTAGCGGGCACGGCCCCCCGACTCTTTTAGCAGCCCCTCGAAGATGTGTTGCACGTGGTCGAGGCCTCTGCCGGGAGGGAAGCGATGGTTCACGTTGATCCAGAACTCGTCCGGCACGACGTTCTTCGCCCGCCCGCCCCGCGCCATCGTGGGCACGAGCACCTCGTAGAACGGGAGTCCGTGCACCACCACCTCCTCTGCGGGATACTCGTGCAGGGCGGCGAGGAAGCGTCCCGCGGCCGTGAGAGCGTTCTCGCCCTGCCAGGGGCGGGCCGAGTGGGAGGGCGTGCCCTCGAAAGTTACCTCGACGTGTGCCGTTCCGACGCAGCCGGCCTCCAGAGCATTTCCCGTCGGCTCCAGGAGGAAGGCCAGGTCCGCGTCCGCGACCCAGGGACACTCCTCGAAGATCGTGCCGAGCCCGTTCTCGGCGTGTGGACCCTCCTCCCGCTCGTAGAATATGAAGATCGGCTCCGCCCAGCTCCCCTCCCACCGGAAGTCCTCCAGCAGCGCGAGCATCACCGCGTCGCCAGCCTTCATGTCCGAAGCGCCCCGACCGTAGACGCGGTCCCCCTCAACGCGAACCGGCAGACCCCCCGCCGGCTCCGGCACTGTATCCAGGTGTCCGGCGAAGACGAGACGCTCCCGCGAGACGTCCGGGTCCTGGCGACTCAAGACGAGGTTATTCGAGACCCGCTCGACGCGCCAGTCGGGGAGTCTCACGACCCTCCTTTCGAGGTCGTCGCAGAGTGGACCTTCCTCCCCCGTCACGCTCGGGTGTGTGAGGAAGAAGAGCAGGGCCTCCAGCAGACGCTCCCGTAGGGGGGGCATCACACGCTCACCCCGAACTGCCGCAAAGCATCGTTCAGGGAAGTCTTCTGGTCCGTGGATTCGCGGCGTTGCCCGATGATGAGGGCCGTCTGGAGCTGATAGGAGCCGGCGGGGAACTCCTTCGTGCGGGTCCCGGCGACGACGACCGAGCGGGCGGGGACGCGGCCGCGGTGGACGACCTCCTCCGGGCCTGTGACGTCGATGATCTGGGTAGAGGCCGTCAGGACCACGTTCGCCCCCAGCACCGCCTCCTGCTCGACCCGCACTCCCTCGACTACAATGGCCCGCGAGCCGACAAACGCACCGTCCTCGATCACCACCGGCATCGCGCCCGGCGGCTCAAGCACCCCGCCGATGCCGACGCCGCCGGCAAGGTGGACGTTGCGCCCGATCTGGGCTCCCGAGCCGACCGTCGCCCACGTATCCACCATGGTCCCGCTCCCCACGTAGGCCCCGATGTTTACATAGCCCGGCATAACCACTACGCCCGGCTCGACGAAGGCGCCGTAGCGGACCGTGCCGGGTGGGACGACGCGCACCCCGGCCGCGGAGAGGTTCTTCTTTGTGGGGACCTTGTCGTAGTACTCGAACGGCCCCGCGTAGATCGTGTTCATCTCCGCCACGGTGAAGTACAGTGAGATCGCCTTCATCACCCACGCGTTCGACCGCCACTCGCCATCTTCTTTTTCGGCGACCCTGAGCTCCCCCGAGTCGAGCGCCGCGATAGTGTCGCGTACCGCCTGACGGTACTCCTCCTGCTTCAGTAGGTCCCGGTCCTTGAACGCGGCCTCTATCTGCTCTCTCATGGCGCCCCCTCGGTCAATGGAAAATCCGGCGATAGTGCGCCAGTTTAGCAGGAGGCCGCGCCTAAACGATCGTCGAATCCCAGAGCTGACCGTACTCTGACCCGTGGGAACATGGTCGGGGAGCCACGGTAGCCAACTTTCCCGTAGGAGCGCTGGTTGCTGCTGGCTGGCCCTCTCATGAGTGGAGGGCCAGCCCCGGGCGGAGGACCTACTCTGCCGGTCCCCGGTAGGTGATTTCACCCGTCCTGCGCATAACTTCCATGGTGTCTTCGACGGTGAGCAGGGTTGTAGTCTTGAGGTGCCTGGCTGAGGCAGCGGCCAGGACTGTGGTCGCTGCGTTGGAGTCGTCAGGGGCCTCGTAGATGATCACACCATCGTACTCCCCGCAGCTGTAGTGGAAGGAGATCAAGCGCCCACCCATGCTCTCCGCCAGACCGCGCACCGCAGCGCTCCGGTCCTCCGGGTTCCGGGCGAGCGCCGTCCAAGCCTCGGAGGTGTAGGCGAACTGCGACATGTAGAGGGGCATATCCTTATCCTCCTTTCCCCCGTCTTCCCCTGGCGGGTCACGGTTCTATTTCGACTATAGCCGCTACTCGAAGGCAAAGGAAGACTCTGCTCAGGATTTTGCTCTAAAGGGGGATTCTTGCGGATTGGAGGCGCTCCCACCGCGCTATCGCCTCTTCGCACTCTTCTAGCGTGGGCACGAGCGCGACCCTGAAGAAGCCTTCGCCACCGGGTCCGAACGAGGAGCCGGGCGCGACTATTATCCCTTCTTCGAGGAGGTGCAGGGCGTAGGCTTCGTCGTCTCCGCCATATTCTTCCGGTACCTCGGCCCAGAGGTAGAGGCTCGCGTTGGTAAAGGTCCAACGGAGGTTCGCCTGCTTGAAGAAGTTCGTAAACAGCTTGCGCTTACCGGCGAAGATGCAGTTGCGCTGCTCGACGTGGGCGTCGTCGTTCCAGGCGGCGGTCGCGGCTCCCTGAACGAAGCCGGGGCTCGCGGCGCCGATGGAGGGGCGCAGCTTCTTGAGGGCGGCGATGAGCTCGGGGTCGCCGGCCATCATCGCCGAGCGGTAGCCAGTCATGCCGCTGCGCTTGGAGAGGGAGACGAAGGCCAGGGTTCGCTCTCTGATTACCTCCAGGAGCGAGGGCGGGGAGGTACCGGAGTAGACGTCGTTGTAGCACTCGTCGGAGAAGAGGAGGATGTCGTATTCGCGGCAGAAGGCGGCCAGCTCTTCGAGGTATGCGCGGGTGGCGGTCGCGCCGGTTGGGTTGTGAGGGTAGTTGATCCAGACCGCCCGTGTCCTCGTCGGGTCGAGAGCCGAAGCCGGCAGCAGGAAACCGTCCTCCGCGCGAAGCTTGATGGGCAGGGCCTCCCCGCCGGTAAAGAGTGTCCCTCGCTCGTAGACGGGGTAGCCCGGAGTGCCATAGGCTACCCCGCGCCGCTCGTGGGAAGGGTGTAGAAAGGCTAAAGGTGTATGGAAGATGGCCTCCTTGGAGCCCGCGGCCGGCAAGACCTCCGTATCGGGGTCTAGTTTGACGCCGTGGCGGCGGCGCATGAAGCCCGCGAAGGCTTCGCGCAACATTTTCGTGCCTGTGGCTCTCGGGTAGCGACTGGTTTCGGGGACGGCGTCCACGAGGGCCTGACGGATCTTTGCATCCGTTGGCTCGCGGGGGTCGCCGGTGCCGAAGTCGTAGAGGGTGGCGCCATCTTCCTCCAGCTTGCGACGACGTTCGTCCATCTTGACGAGGGGGTAGACGGGCATCCGCTCCAGCACGGGGTTCAAGAGGAGACGGGGCGGCGACTCGGGGGCGGGTTGTTCGTTCGGCATCTTCACGGTTCCCTCCAGGACCGGTTCGGGTGAGGAGCATAGTCTTCTTTGAGAGGCGAAAGTCTGGCGCTCTGGTTTCGGATTCCTGGGGCCGGATAATATAACATTCAGCGGGGACAACGGGATTTATGAGGAGGTTCACCTTGGAGGACTTTTACTACGGGGAGGGCGGCCTCCGGTGTGAGGACGTAGCCCTCGCCGAGATCGCCGAGAGCGTCGGCACTCCTACCTACATATACAGTTATGCGGCGCTAGAGAGGGCCTACAGGGAGTTGGACGATGCTTTCTCCGGCCTGGACCACATGGTCTGCTTCGCGGTCAAGGCGAACAGCAACCTCGCCGTTCTGCACGCTTTGGCGTCATTTGGGGCGGGGGCTGACATTGTCTCCGGCGGGGAACTCTATCGGGCGATGAAGGCCGGTTTCGACCCGAAGAAGGTCGTCTTCGCGGGGGTTGGCAAGACCGAGGACGAGCTCGTGGCCGGCCTGGGAGAGCGGATACTGCTCTTCAACGTCGAGTCGGCCTCGGAGCTGGAGCACCTGGAGCGCTGCGCCGCCCGCCACGGCAAGACGGCACGCGTCTCACTGCGCGTCAACCCGGACGTGGAGCCCGGCACGCACGCCCACATCTCCACCGGTCAGGGCGAGAGCAAGTTCGGCATCCCCGTCGACGAGGCTCTGGCGCTCGCCGAGAGGGTGGGCGAGTACTGGTGTGTGGAACTCGTCGGCGTACACCAGCACATCGGCTCCCAGATCACTAAGCTCGCCCCCTACGCCGAGTCGGTCGAGAAGAGCGCCGGGCTGGTCGAGGAGTTAAAGGGCCGCGGCCTCGGCATCAAGTACTTCAATATCGGCGGGGGGCTGGGGATACGCTACAAGGACGAAGAGGTTCCCACGCCGAAGGAGTTCGTAGACGCCGTCCGGCCCACCCTCGAGGCTCTTGGGACGAGCGACACGAAGATACTCTGTGAGATGGGCCGCTACATCGCCGGCAACGCGGGCGCCCTGCTCACGCGTGTGGTCTATCGCAAGAAGAGCGGAGCCAAGAGCTTCCTCGTCGCCGACGCCGGTATGAACGACCTGCTCCGCCCGAGCCTCTACGGGGCTTACCACGAGGTGCGCTCCGTCAACGAGGGCGCCGCCGTGGCCCCGTCCGACCTCGTGGGCCCGGTCTGTGAGTCGGGCGACTACCTCGCTAAGGACCGCGACCTGCCCGACGCCGCTGAGAATGATCTCCTGGCCGTCATGAGCGCCGGGGCCTACGGTTTCTCGATGGCCTCAAACTACAATTCAAGGCCTCGTCCCGCCGAGGTGCTGGTAAAGGGAGACCGCTGGTCCACGGTGCGCGAACGCGAGCACCTGGCGGACCTCATAAAAGGAGAGATCGTACCGGCTTTGTAGCTGTCAGCCGACAGCTAGGTTGAGAAGTAGCGAGGCCAGGTAAGCTGACAGGTTCTACGCCCTCCTGCCGCTGCGGGTGCGGCGGTTGATGAGGATGGGAGCGAGGCGCGGACGGCTGCGGGATAGAGCGGCGTCCAGGGAGAGAGCCTTCGCGGCGGGGCTCAGGAGCACGATGAGCGAGATCAGGGCGATAAAGAAATCTATGTTCAGAAACTCGGGTGTGCCGAGCCCGCCCCCCAGCCGGACACCGCCTTGTGAGATGAGGATGGTGAGGCTCAGGAGAATGCTCCCCACCGCCGCCAGGTTGGTGAGCAGGCCGAGGATGAGCGCGAGCCCCAACGCCAGTTCCCCAAAGCTCTGAAGCTGCGCGTAGAGCTCGGCGTTCGGCACGACGGTGTCCTGCATGAAGCTCTGGAACCACGGGGGCGCCTGCGAGATGTATCCCCCGGCACTGAGGCTCGCGGCGAACTGCCGGGCGAAATCGGGGTTCGAGAACTTCTCCACCGCACCGTTCAGCCAGACGGCGCCGACCAACATCCTCACCCACGCCATGCCGCTCATCACCAATCCTCCTCATAACGCATTGAACTACCCTATTCTACGCATACGACGCGCCACAGGTTCGCAGGATGGAGATTACGGCAGAACCGGAAGGATAAGTATGGTGTATATACTTGCGTGCGCTCGTGTGGCGTGGAGTTCTGGAACCGAAGAGAAGAGGAGAACGTTTTGGCGGAAAGAGCAAGCATCTCGCGCGGGAGGTTCCTCCGACTCGGGGCGGCGCTTGGCGTAGGCGCGGCTGGAGCTTCGGTGATCGCGGCGTGCGGTGGGGGCGAGCAGTCCGGAGGAGGTGGCGAGGCCGGAGAGGAGGAGAGGAGGAGAGTGGCGGCGCCGTCGGGGGCGCGCCCGCGGCCGGCGGCGAGACCGTGGCCCAGGTTGAGAGCGGGACGGCCATCGCCCAGGAGTCCGATGTGCCGCAGGGTTCGGCCCTTGAGTTTACCGACGAAGAAGGTAAGCGGCCGGCGGTGCTGGTACACCTGAACACCAGTGACGTCGTGGCGTACTCGGCAGTCTGTACGTACCAGCAATGCACGGTGGGCTACAGCAGCGACGGCACCCTCGCCTGCCCCTGCCATGGCTCGGTCTTCGACCCGGCGAACGGCGGCGCGGTGGTGAATGGCCCCGCTAACCAGCCTCTGGCGGAGATACCGGTAGAGGTCCGCGACGGGGAGATATTCAAGGCCTAGAGCGGTTTGCGAATAGAGTGGACCTGTGTAAGGATTTGACGCATGGGCATCTACTCGAAGGATCTCAGAGTCAGGGCGGTGGCCGCGGTAGAGCGGGGGATACCGAGAAGGGAGGTGGTGGAG
>JAABVA010002556.1_pt1 | contig 18008 bp, 17 predicted proteins | sample 5560331 | NCBI WGS metagenome assembly JAABVA01 (sample SAMN12812661, study PRJNA571458) | rock metagenome | isolation source: Antarctica rocks | place: Antarctica: Victoria Land, Mt New Zealand sud | collected 2016-01-07 | reverse complement strand
GAACCAGTCTGCTCACCCAGGCCAGCGTCTTCGCCCGCCGCCGGCCTGTCCGTGCCCGCCCCGGGCCTGCTGCCCGAACCCGTCGAAGAGCACGAGCCGACTTCCAGCACACCCCGCGCCCAGCCATCGAGTCGCGACCCAGACCACGTCCACCGACACCACCGACACCATCGGCCCAACCACCAACGATCAGGTAAGGACATCGAAATGGTTTCCACAACGCAGACCGCGCGGCCCCGCGGGCAGGCAGCAACGCAGGACCCCGGCACCAACAGCGACCCGCCCGCCCACCACCGGGGAGGGCACTCCAACAGCGACGCTGCCGAACACGCCGTTCAGACCACCAGCGCGCACCTTCACCTCACCGTTGGTGACACCCGCGTCGATGTCACGGCGCCGCCGCTGGACAAAATCGCCTTCTACATCGGCCTGACCTGCGCTGCCGCCTTCGGCTTAATCGAATGGCCAATGGCGGCCCTCACCGGCATCGGCCACCTACTCAGTGACGACCGGGGCAACCGGGCGATGCGAGCCCTCGGCGAAGCGCTCGACGCCGCCTAACCCCAGTCCGACGACCACCGCGATGGTCACACCGCACGACAACTGCACCACGTGACCCACCACACGGAGGACATCATGGCCAGCGTGGACGAGCACGGCAAGACTTCCTCGGACGCCGCTGCTGTCCGCCGACGTTCCGAGGAGGCCGTCCAACGGCGGCACCCCAGTTTCCTTCGGCCGCTCTTTGACGACGAGCCCGTGTGGGCGCGGGACTTCGAGGACCTTTCCTATGAGTGGCGGCGGCTGTTCAGCGAGCTGCTGGGCACGTTCTTTCTCGTATTGGTGGGCGCCGGCGGGGCCGTGGTCGGTGCGCTGACGCACGACGGGATCGGTCGTGGCGCGGCGGTCGCCGCGCCGGGGCTGATGGTCGCGGCGATCATCTTGTTCATGGGCGCGGTCTCCGGCGCGCATCTGAACCCCGCGGTGAGCCTGGCGTTCGCGGTGCGCGGCGACTTCCAGTGGCGCCGGGTCCCCGGCTACGTGCTTGCCCAACTGCTCGGCGCTTCGGGCGCCGCGGCGGTGCTGCGAGCAATGTTCGGCACAGCCGGGCATCTGGGCGCTACCCTGCCTGAGCCCGGCTTCACCGGCGGTCAGGCGTTCGGCATGGAGGTGCTGCTGACCTTCGGACTGGTCAGCGTCATCCTCGGTGTCTCCTCCGCCGCGCAGAACGTCGGTCAGTTCGCCGCTATCGGTGTCGGCTCCTACATCATCCTGGCCGGGCTCTGGTCCAGCCCGGTCAGCGGCGCCTCAATGAACCCGGCCCGTTCGGTGGGGCCCGCTCTGGTTTCCGGGGACCTGCACCAGTTGTGGATTTACCTGATCGCGCCGCCGGTCGGCGCGATCGCAGCGGTCGGCGCCGCCTGGATTCTGCGTGGCTCCGGCGGTGACCGCACCGCTCGCGCCGCCGCCGAAGGCAAACTCCACCGCAAGTGAACCCAACCTGGACGGACGAGGCGACTGTTGTACCTCGACGACGCTCATCTTCATGTGCTGCCGCCGCGCGGACACCGACAGCTTCCTGACCCGACCGCCGGAGCCTGCGGGCGCGTCGCCTACGTTCCCCTGGGGGCGCTGAACCCGGCCGTCATGTGCAGCGCTTGGATGTGGGCGGCTCCCTGGCCGGTTCATCCCTCACGCACTTTGCCGTCGTCGGACTCGTGGCGGTGGCCACCAGCGATCCATGTTGTTGCGCCCCGGGTCGCACAGCAGCACAACGAGAGGCAGTCCATGTCCTGGTTAACGAGTAATTCCGCCGAGCTCGGTTACACCGCGGCCAAGGCCACGCTGATGTACGCGACGGCGGTCATCGGGTTGCGCCTAAGTGAACGGCGCACCCTGGCCCAGTGGTCCACCATCGACTTCGTGGCCGCGGTCGCGGTAGGAGCGATCGTCGGCCGAACAGCTATCGCCTCAACTCAAAGCTTCCTCACCGGAGCGGTCGCGCTGCTGGTGCTACTGACGTTGCACCGCCTGATCAGCCTCGCCCGGTTCAACCGCAGGTTCGCCGCTCTCGTCGACCACCGCGTTCGGCTCCTCGTCCGAGATGGGAAGGTGCTGGAACGGGAACTGCGGCGGTGCGGGGTGACCGAAGACGACTTGTCTGCTCACCTGCGCCAGCGCGGCGTGCTGACACTCGCCGACGTGAAATTTGTTCTGTATGAGGCCAAGGGCGGCATCACCGTCGTGCCCACCGCGACGTCCGAGCCGGCCGAACTTCTCGACAGCGCTCTTTCGAAGGTCCCGGCCGGTCCCGAGGCGCCGTGAGAACGCGGCGGCGGATCAGGCTGCGTCGTGGGCGGCGTCGAGGGCGCGCAGCCCCCCGTTGCCACGGTCGTCGCCGAGTGGGAGCCGACACCGTGCGTCGACCCTCGGCCATTCGATCCGCCGAGGGCTGCTCCGCCGGTCACGACGCAGCTCGCGCACACTGGTGCCGGCTCGGTGTCTGGATCTGTCCCCAGCCTCGATACCGGGGGGTGGGTGAGCCTCGTTCACCGCGCGAGTGGCCTCCCGAGCCCACGGTGGCCGCGCTGACCGGCGTGCCGCCGTGTCGCTAACATCAGCTCACTGCCGCGCCGCTGTGGTTTCGGCGTGGCGGCATCGGCGAAGACCTGCGCCGTCTACGTATCACGTGCTGGCCGAATGGGTCCTTGGGCCTGTCCTTGGACACTGACTGGAGGGGGTACCCGGGTGGTTTCCGGTCCTGCGTCATCCCTGGGCGATCGGCTCAGTGTGGTGTTGCTGACGTATAACTGCGCGCATCGCATCGAGCCGGTCGTGGAACGGCTGCTGGGTCTAGGGGTGCCGGTGATCGCCGTGGACAACGGCTCGGGGGACGGGACCGCGGAGGTGCTGGAGCGTCACGAGTCGCTCGAGGTGGTCCGGTTGCCACGCAACATCGGCGCCGCCGGGCGCAATGCCGGCGCGGACCGCGCCGACACGCCGTACCTGCTGTTCTGCGACGACGACGGCTGGTACGAACCCGCCGGACTCGCCGAGGTGTGCGACTTGTTCGATGAGCATCCGCGACTGGGCGTGGTCAACGCCCGCATCCTGGTCAACGACGAAGAGCGTCTGGACCCGATCTGCGTCGAGATGGCCGACAGTCCGCTGCCGGACCGGCACGGCCTGCCCGGAGCGGTCCTGCTCAGCTTCATGGCCGGTGCCGTCGTGATCCGGGCGGATGCATACCGGTCAGTCGGCGGCTACGACGAAAGGTTTTTTCTCGGTGGCGAGGAGGAGACGCTGGCGCACAAGCTTGCGAAGGCCGGCTGGCAACTGCGCTATCTACCTTCGATCGTGATGCATCACCACCCCAGCCTGGCGAACGCGGGACGGCTACGCGCCTACGGCATGCGCAACACCGTGGTCAACGCGTGGCTGCACCGCCCATGGCGCAGCGCGCTGCGCTGGACGTTGTTCACCCTGGCCGACACGCCGAAGAACCAAGATTTTGTCCGCGGTCTGGCGCTCACGGCGGGGGCCGTGCCGTGGATCGTGCGGGAGCGCGATCCCATGGTCGCCGCACTTGACTCGGACCTGCTGGCATTGGACAGACGCCGCTTCGCCGCCCGCCGGCCCGTCCTGACGCGTCGGAGTTGGCGGCCGGAAGACTCCCGGCCCTCGCCAGCGCCGCGAGCAAGCGGAGTCGCTGCCACCGAGCCCGGTGTGGACAGCGGCGGTGGCCACCTCACCGCCGGGATCGGTGGTGGAAAGGGCACAGCCGGCGGGGCGCTGGAGGAAAAGCGGAGCATTGTGCGGGGAGGGTCGGCGCCGTGGAACGGGTGAAGCGTGTGCTGGCTGGGATCGACCGCTGACAGCGACGGCACCAAGTTCCCGCGGTCATCTGGGCGGTGCAGAAAAAGGTCGGCGACGACAACGCGAACCTGTGGGTGGTGTCGCTGGCGTGGTACGGCTTCCTCGCCATCTTCCCGCTGCTGCTGATCGTGGTCACCGTCTTCGGTTACATCGGCGCCGCTTCCCTGGGCAACGGCATCGTCTCCACCCTGCGCCGTTTCCCGATCATCGGCGCTGACCTGCAGGTGGGTAGCGGCGGGCATTCGTTGCACGGCAGCCCGCTGGGCCTCATCGTCGGGATAGCCGGTCTGTTCTACGGCGCCCAAGGCGTGACCCAGACCGCAGAACAAACCATGTCGACGGTGTGGAACGTGCCGAAGGTCGAACGCCCGGATTTCCTGCCGCGCCTTGGCCGCAGCGTCGCCGGACTGCTGGTCATCGGCGCTGCCGCCCTGATCAACGCCTTGGCGTCCGGGTACGCGACCAGCAACGGACAGTCCTGGGCCATCCGGATACCGGTCGTCGCCGCGCTTGTGCTGCTCAATGTCGGGGCGTACCTGCTCGCGTTCGGGGTGCTGACCCCCGAAGGTGCGGCACAAAGCGCTACTTCCAGGATCGATCCTGGACGGCGTCGTGTTCACCGCCCTGATCACCGCGGCACCGGTCTCATCCAGAACGTGGTCAGCGACAAGTCGAACACCTACGGCGCCTTCGGCACCGTCATCGGCATCGTCGCATTCCTCGGAATCCTCGCCAAAGTCAGCATCCACGCCGCCGAACTGAACCCGGTGGTGCAGCGGCGGCTCTACCCACGGCAGTTCCTCGCCGGTGAACTACCGCCGCTGACGAGCAGGTCCTGCACGACATCGCCCACCAGGAACGTCGCCGCGAAGACCAACGCATCGGCGTCGGCTTCGGGCACGCGGCCCCGGCCGAAGCAGCCACCGACGCCCGGCAACGCAACGACGACGCAACCCAGCCACAACTCGATCCCCGCTCCGGCGACCAACCACCAACCAAGTCGAAAGGCTCTTCGCCTTCGTCACCGAGGATCTCCTGCAACGCAGCCACCACAACACCGTCCAACACCTGGAAGCAGACATCCGCGCCTGGGTCAAAGACTGGAACACCCACCCAAAACCCTTCATCTGGACCAAAGGCGCCGACGAGATCTTCGAATCCCTCGAACGACTATTAAACCGAATCTCCGGCGCGGGACACTAGTCGTCTCCTTGCCGTCGCTTCTCGATGCGGACCAGCAACTCGCCTACCGAGCCTAGAAGCATGCCGAGACTGCCGATGACGAACAGCCAGATCGCCAGTATCTTCACACTCGCCCAGAAGAACATCACGCTGCCGACGACGAACAACGTGTTGCCCACCAGACCAAGGCCCAGATGCACCCACGGAAAGTCTCGCAGGGCTGTACCAATCCACCGACGCTGCGCGCCGCGGGCCGTCAAATCTCGTATCGAGGTCATCGGAATCTCCTCATCTGGTGCCCGGCCCCAAAAGCTCCACTCGGCACCAGGCTCTGAGGGGTTCGAGCTGTGGTGGTGCTCTCCCGGAAGGTGCTGTTGGTGATGGTTGGAGCGGTCAGTCCTGAACCCGTGCAGGCTATTCGGTTCTATCGGTTTTCTCGATGGTAGTCGTCGACATCGCGATCGCGGGCCTGGATGCCCCCGTCGTGCTCGGCCTCGAACGCCGCGAACTGCACCGCGAGGTCGTGGCGCAGCTGCAGGCTCGCGTGACGTCGGAAGTCGGCAAGGGACTCGCGCTCCTCCTCGCCCATGTGGTCGCTGTGCTCCTGCCGGGCACCGGCCACTGCCTCCCACCACGCATCGCTGCCGACCTCGAGGGCACCGACCTTGGCGGTGGCGTCCCGGATCTGGTTGTGGTCATGGACCGCGTCGCGGGTCTCCCCCTCGGCGCTGTCCTTGCTGCCCGCGCCGGTACCCAGATCCATCAGACGGGGGTAGAACAACTTCTCCTCCGCCGCCGCATGCTCCTCCAGCAGGATCTGCAACCGTTTCCAGACCGCCGCCACCGTTGCTGTGTCGGACCGGTCGACGTCGTCGAGCATGGCCAGCATCCGCCGCTGCTCGTAGTGGTCGCTCAGGATCAGTTCAGTGGTGTCTATGGTCGAAACCTATCGGCAGACACCGGACTGGGTGAACGGAAAAGGTAAGGGCCGGACCCTGGGGGGAGCGTGTTTGAGGCGCGCGTCAGGCGTGGTCCGCTCGCGTCGCGCAGGGCAACGTGGTCGGCGGTGTGGTCGGTCGGGGGGCGTCGGGACCGGGCCGGTCCAGTTGATGATCAGGATGACGGCGTCGTCGCGTAGTTCGGTGCTCTCCTGGTGGTGATAGACCCCGTTGGTGATAGCGGATCGCGGTGGTGATGCAGTCCTGCCGGGTCTCGCGCAAGAGGTCAAAGAGGGCGTTGTCGGCGAATCGTTCGCGGGTGAGTGACCGGGTGTCGGGGACGCCGTCGGTGAGTAGGACGACCCGGTCCTGAGGGGTATACCGAGAAGTGTTCCTCGGCATGTTCGTCTTCTAACCTGCCCAACGGGTCTTGATCGCTCAGCTCAGTTGCGGTTCAAGCACTGTTCGGTGGAACGTGAGGCGTGCCAGCAGGGTGGAAATGTGCCCCATCGCAGATTCACTCAGGTTTTCTGGTGAGCATTAAAGGGCTCAGCGGTAGAGGAGGTCGGGCGTGCGGAACGCCCCCAGGGCTGTTCGGCCTGAAAGGTCTTGTGATCTCGGCGTACGCGTTTCACGGCGTCGGCTGCGAAGTCGACGACGTCCTGCACGAAGAGGTCCACCGCGCCCATGGCACTGGAGATGGCTGGGTCGACGTCGTGGTCGACCTTGCCGTTTTCGTCGGACATCGCGTGGGTGCGCGCAAGTACCCGTCCGCAGGCCCGCACGGCGCATTCGTCGAGGTGCATCAGCCGCTCGGGCCGGTCGACGATGAGGCGCACGCTATGCCATTGGCCTAAGGGCGCTCCGGTACCCAAGCGGATGAATCAGCTCGGAGCGGCCGTACACGCCGTTCCAGGGCTGGTCCTGCCCAAGGATGTCTCCGGGCATCTCCCACCGGACACGCAACAGGATCCCGCTGGTGATGCGCCACCATCAGTCGGCTACCGCCATGAAGCGGGCGCCCGTCGGCAGTGATGCGCCCGCAACGGCTCAACGGGCCGACAACAATCAATCAGCACCGTCTGTAGCGACATCCCAACAAAATGTAATCCCTATCTGGAGTGGACCTGATGATTGGCCGCCGGGAGCTGCGCACAACCCCGGAGTTGAGCACAATTAAGATGCCCAGACCAGAGAACCCAGCGATACGGAAGGCGGACACCGATGACTTCAATCGATCCTCAGACCCCGGCAAGCGATCTCATGCGCAGCCTCACGGACACCGTCGGCGTGCTGTTGCATCAGGAGCTGCGCAAGGCCCAGGAGGAAATGACCGACAAGGCCCGGCAGGCCGTGAAAGGCGTGGGCATTCTTTCGGGAGCGGCAGTGCTGGGCGCTCTCGCGGCGGGCACCTCCGCGACATTCGTCGTCAGACTGCTCGATGGGATCATGCCGCCGCGCGCGGCAGCCGCCTTCACGACGGCTACGTTCGGCGCGGCAGCGGCCGGCTTGGCAACGTGGGGGATCAGAGAGTTGCGCTCCCTTCAGCCCCCGGTGCCAACTCAGACGATGCAAAGCATGCGAGACGACATCGACGCCGCTCACCGGGAAGCTCATCGATGATCGTGTCCCGGCTGGGTTGTCGATTCTATGGGGCCACGACGATGTTGCTGCCCTGGGTGTGGACGGTGATCCCCGATCCTTGAACGGCGATGGTGATCTGTTGACCGAAGGGCAGTTGGTGCAGCGGAATCAGGAGGGTGAACCGCTGGCCGAGCAGGATTTCGCCGGCCTTGTCGAGTGAGGTTGGGGTGTGTAGCCGGGTCGGATACACGGCCAGTGTCCCTTGTTCGCTGGTGATCCTTCGGCGAGTATCTCTGTCGGCGCGGTGACTCCGCGGATTCTTGATCCGTCGAGCACGCGTTCGCCCTGTTGCACCGGGTCGTCCTGCGGCAACCCGGAGGTGAAGGACAAGTCGAATCTCAAATGGGTCAGTGGCACTGCAGCCAGCAGCGGCACGGTCACACCAACGAGGGTCGCTACTGCCGCGCCACGCCGGTGCGCCACGACCCGGACCAGTCGGTCGGTGCCTTTTGTTCGAACCGCTCATTGCCTGCGCGGTGCGTCCGTCCGGCTGCCAGGACAGGAACAACACCTTGCCCAGGATCGCCATCAGAGCGGGCACCAGCGTCAACGACACGATCGACCCGACCATGACTGTCATCGACAGTGCAGGCCCGAAAGCTCGGAAGAGCTGGAAGTTGGCCGCCAGCAGGGCAGCGGTACCTGCGGCGACGGTGTTACCGGCGACGGCGACGATCGGGCCGTCCGTGGCTACCGTCCGCCGGGTTAACCAGGGGGATCTGCCCGACCAGAGGTGCGGCCGCGAAGATGATCACCGCCAGGACCACAGCATGAGTTAGGGCGGCCACCCTGGTGTTGACTGCCGTCCTGGCGATCGCTCCGGTGGCCGGCATCCCTCCACACAGACCGGAGGCGATATTGGCAAGACCCTGGCCGAAGAGCTCACGGTCGGGGTCGTAGCGTGGCGCGTCGCTCATCCGTCTGCCGCCCTCGCCGACATCAGGCTCTCCGGCGAGGTGGACGGTGCCCGGTGCCAGGTGCCCGGCGCCGCCTTCCCGTTGCGCAAGTTCCTCCACCAAGTCCCCCAAAGCCTTTGCCCCGGACGCATCCAGCATCACCAGCGAACTCAAGCGGAGGATGACGACTCGAACGTCGACCACCGCCGTCATCTCGGTGAGGAACCTGCCGACCACCGGGAAGAACAGCGGCCCGTCCAACCGGTAGACCAGCACATGCTCTGCCAGCAACACGTGTTCGGCGTCGGTGCTGAGCCCATCGGGCATCAGGGGCACCGCAACCGCCTGCGACGTTCCGGCCAACCGACGCAGTGCGAGAACACCAGCGAGCACCAGGCCGACGGCGACCGCAGTGATCAGATCGAACGCCACGGTGCAGATCGCAGTGACGGCGAAAACGGCAGCGTCACTGCGGGTCGAGGTGAACACCGACCGGATGTTGCGGATCTCGACCATGCGGGAAGCCGTCACCAACAGGACCCCGGCCAGGGCCAGATCACCGTGCTGTTCAAGGGAGCGAGCCCCCAACACACCAGACTTCTTGAAGCGGCGTTTACACGCGACGCGGTGGAACGGGCCGCCCCGGCGGCGTCCTGACGAATGCCTGTGCTTGGGCTCGCGCTGACTCAACCACCGCTGCTACTGGATCATCGCCGAGCTGATCACCCGTGAGCATGGTCCGAGCCTCGTCGCGATCAACGCCGGCCATGGTCGGTGGCCGGCCGCCGCTTTCACGACCGAACCGGCCATGGGTGCGGGTTTGGCGCCGCTGGTCACCCCGGAAACCCTGGATGCTGTGCTCAGCACCGGGTGGGACGACGACGACTGCCTGGTAACCGGCGTCACCCAGCTCATCGACGGCGCCGTCCGAGTGCTGATCGGGCACCAGGTGATCACCCTGACCCCGGACGTGGACGGCCGGTACGAGGTAAGTCCGCTCTGATGGGCGCTCCGATGCGTACCGGCAGACACCGGCGCCGCGAACAGCGGTCAGACACGCTGACCTGACGGGCGGGGCCGGAGCTGCTGTTCCGGCCCCCGCCCCGCCATTCGGCGCGCAATGGCGGCGCCTATTGATGTCTAGTACACCTTGCCTAAACAAGGCTATACCGAATAGTGCAGTCAACCTTAGGCGTTATCACCCACGATTCCATGCATTATCGCGGGTAACAAATGGGCATGATCATGGTTGATTAGTACGAATTTTCGTTGTCCGATCTCACGGAAGTTGAGGCAGATTCCAGATTCCAGGTACGTGAGACAGACTTCGAGTTGTCTCACCTACTTGAGGCACTTCGTCGATGTCCGTGCAGAGCGGGCCATCAACGGTCGCGCCGCGATTTGCTCCTGTACGGCGCTCCTTTCGCCTCGAGGACGCTGACTCAGGTGGTCGGTTCGCCTCGTCAAAGCCGTGAGGAACGGCGGCCGCGAAACGGCTCGCTCCGCCGACATTCGTCGAGATGTCTCACGCAGTTGAAGCACCCGGACCGCAAATCTGCCTCAACTACGTGAGACGGCACGGTCAGAATGTCTCAACTTCGATGAGACAGGACATTCGTCTCGGCTTCCGTCGTCATACCGGGTGTCGCCGACCTCCCTCGACGGCCAGGTGGTGACGCCTGCTACGGACAACGGCTGGTGATTGCGGCTTTGGTGAGCAACCCAGCTGGCAGCGTGATGTCCTGACTCAGGACCGCGACGTGGGCGATGCAGAGCGCGGGTCTGCAGTGGTAGTCAGGTTTCGTTCACTGCACGTTCGTGTGGCTGCTCTATCGTGTCCAGCATGTTGATGGGAGGGACTGATGCATCGATGGCCCAGCCCGAGCCGGTACCACCAAAGACGACCGCAGCTGATTCGCCGGCCGCAGCCTTTGATGAGGCCTACATCAAGTTGCGCGGTACCTATGTGAAGGCGCTGTCGGGCGCGACTTCCGAGGAGGAGCAACAGATCCTGCACGATCAGGTCATCCGGATCATCCGGTTTCGGGCCCTGGTGAACCTGGAGGACAGCGGTGAAGTGCTCGACGCGACCGCGGCGGTCCGGGCCGATCAGGAAACCGCAGACACCTACATCGCAAACCAAATTGCGGCCCAGACTGTCCGCGCTGACCGATGATGACTGCGGATTCCTGGCGCGCAGTTAGAGGGTTCAAGGGCCGCGCCGAATTGGGGCGCGCGGCGTCGGTCGGTGGTCGTCGGGGGGCTCACGACAGCTCAAGTCGGGTTGCGTGGGGTTCACGCGTGTGAGCAAACTGTGTTGCAGAGGGAATTCCGCTGGCCAATCGGCTCGTGTGTACGGTACAGTTCCGTTCATGTCCCGGATCGTGCGCTCCACCGCCAACACAGTGGTGTCCGCGAAGTTGGCGGCGCTGTCGAAGTTGAGCTGTCAGCCGGGAGGGCGGGGTGCTGGCCGGGAGGCGGCGATCTGTCAGGCCGTGGTGGAGTTGCTGAATGAGACCAGCTACGAGTCGGTGACGATGGATGCGGTGGCGGCTCGGGCCAAGGCTTCCAAGGCCACCATCTACCGCCGCTGGGCCAACAAGGACGAACTGGTGGTGCAGGCGTTGCAGGGCATGGTCGGCCGCCGCGATCTACCCCTTCCCGACGCCGGCAACTTGCGTGATGACATCGTGGCGCTGATCGCTCAGCAGATGAAGGATCCGGTGCTGGCGGCGGTCCACACGGCGTCTTTGAAGGTTTTGGCCTATGCGGCCTCGAGCGATCCGGAACTGGCGAAAGGGATGCGTGAGGCCATCCGGGACGCGCAGCTGGCCGCTTGGCAGATGTTGCTGCAACGAGCCCACGCCCGGGGTGAGCTGCAGTGCGAGGTCGATGCCGCCCTGACGTTCGAGGTCATCCAGGGACAGTTCTGCGCCAGGACCGCCGTCGAAGCTCAAGCCCTGGATATCGGCTACGTCGAGCACATTGTCGACGACGTGATGATGCCGGTGATTTTGCATGCCGGTACGGCGAGCCCGGTCCCCCCGGTGCCGGCCGTGAGCACAACCAGCTAAACCGATACTCAAGCCACAGCAACAATTTTTGTGTTCCCGCGGACCTGACCGTCGGAGTTGGCTGGTCCGGTCCGCCTCATAGGCAGTACATCTTTTGGTGCCCCGACAGAGCAGTTGTGGGTAGAGACGCGACTGTCGGTGCCCACCGACATCTGTTGCCGGGCCTGGTTCAGGCTGCGGTTCTGATTCCAGCTGTCCCTTTTTGAGAAGGAGTTTTCCCGTGAGTAGTGCTATGACCGATGTACAGCAGACGAGGTCGGTCAGCGAGCTCGACCCGAGACGGTGGATCGCCCTGATCGTCATCGGCATCGCGCAGCTGATGGTGGTGTTGGACGCCACCATCGTCAACATCGCCCTGCCCGACGCGGCCACCGCACTGCACATCTCCGACGCCAACCGGCAGTGGATCGTCACCGCGTATGCGCTGCCGTTCGGGGCGCTGCTGCTGCTGGGCGGCCGGATCGGTGACTACCTCGGCCGCAAGAAGATCCTGATGATCGCTTTGGGCGGATTCGCCATCGCCTCGGCGATCGGTGGTATCGCGCAGAACTTCGTGATGCTGGCCGGTGCCCGCGCCCTGCAGGGCGTGTTCGCCGCGATGCTGGCGCCCTCGACCCTGTCGATGCTGACGGTGACCTTCCGCGATCCGAAGGAACGGGCGAAGGCGTTCGCCGTCTTCGGTGCCATCGCCGGCGGCGGCGCTGCCATCGGATTGGTGCTGGGCGGCCTGCTCACCGAGTACGCGACGTGGCGCTGGTGCCTGCTGGTGAACATCCCGATCTCCGTCGTCGCGATCGTCGGCACCTCCATCTACCTGCACGAATCCAGCACCGAACGCCAAGGCAGCTACGACATCCTCGGCGCCATGTTGGCCACCCTGGGTCTGGGCATGCTGGTGTGGGGCTTCAACCAGGCCTCCTCGCACACCTGGTCCTCCCCGAACACCTGGGGCTGGCTGATCGGCGCGGTCGTCCTGCTGACGCTGTTCGCGGTGCTGAACAGCCGCAACCCGCACGCGATCCTGCCCATGCGGATCCTGAAGAACCGCAACCGCGCCGGCGCCTACGTGGTTGGTCTGCTCGTCGGAAGCGGGCTGTTCGCCATATTCCTGTTCCTGACGTTCTTCCTGCAGGAAGTCAAGGGTTGGAGCCCGGTCAAATCCGGTGTCGCGTTCCTCCCGTTCAGCGGCGGCATCATCATCGGCGCCGGAGTCGGATCGCAGTGGGTCCTCAAGGTCGGCGCGAAGGTCGTCGTCCCGGTCGGTCTGCTGCTGGGCGTGGCCGGACTGCTCCTGCTGTCCCGGCTGTCCCTGACGACCAGCTACGCCACCGGGATCCTGCCGGCCATCCTGCTGATCGCGATCGGCATGGGTTTCATCTTCATGTCCACCACCAACGTCGCCCTGCACGGCGTCGACGCCGCCGACTCCGGGGTGGCCAGCGCCATGGTCAACACCACTCAGCAGATCGGTGGCTCCCTGGGCACCGCACTGCTGAGCACCTTCGCGGTCAGCGCCACCGTCAGCTACCTGGCCGGTCACTCCACCGGCGGGGCTCCGGACAAGCTGTTGCTCGCCGCCGCCCAGGTGCACGGCTACACCATCGCGTTCCTGTGGGCCGCCGGGTTCTTCGCCGTCGCAACCATCGCCTCGGTCCTGTTGATCAACGCCGGCAAGCACGAAGCCGAAGCCGCCGAACCCGCCATGGTCTGACCTGGCTTCACCAGCGCGCTGCGGCCGCCCGATGAAGAGCAGACCTACCCGAATCGGCCTTCACAATGCCGGTGCGGGTAGGTCTGTCGGTGTGGTGATAACGCTCATTGGGGCGGTCCAGGTGTCAGAACAGTGCTGGGAGTTAGAGGCAGAGGGGCAGCTCCGACCGGTGATCGTCGAGAAGGTGCGGAAGTCCGATGTATTCAATCGAGCACTCCGGTGTGCCTGCGGTGGCAGGGGCCATGGTGTTGTGTGCGGTGCTGGTGCTGATGGCCCGTTTTTGACCCGCTCAGGGTCGTGAGCCCGCAGCTGCGCGGAACCCTTCCCGCCATCCCGGGTGCTGCCTGACTGCTGCAATGACCGGCATCGCGGTGCCGTGCTGGGAGGGTCAGAGCGAGCCGATGGCGGTGGGCACTGCGCCGATTTCCGGGCACACCCAGCAGGCGATGCCTTCGATGAGCTGCGCGCGCAACTGGTGCTGGTGGGGATGGCGCGCACACTGCGGCCACCCCCTGATGTCCGGCTGTGCACGTTGGCGATGAGGCTGGTCGGTGTCATCGGATCCGGCTAGTGTTGGCGGACCAGCTCGACCGGGATGCCGGTGTGTTCGCAATCCCGTAACACCGGTTCCGGCGCCCACATCAACTCCACGCCCATCGCGAATCTCCCCACCGACGCAGGACCCGCGAGTCGGCGGTGCTGGGGCCGTCAGGGTCCGCTGAAGGGGCTTGCTCTGTGCGCATGACCGTCATTGTTGTCCAACCCTGCGCAAATACGCCTCGCTACCGACGACACTGCGGGGGCGACCGTCGGGGCCGCCGGGGGCAGGGATGCCGTGGGCGGGCGACCTGTTGATCGGTGAGGCCGGTCCTTCGGCTGCGCGCTTCGGGCTGACCGCCACCCAGTTGCGGGCCCAACACAAATGTATGTGGTGGTGGCGGTGAGGTCCCAGCGGGAATTGCCAGATGGAAGCGCACCATACAGCCCGACGGTCCAGGCGGTCACGGGGATGGCGGGTCGCGCACCCGTACATCAACGGTTGAACTCGTCAGGTGAGCCACCGGTGGCTGAGGTGTTCGCGGTTCACGGGATCCAGCTGTCCGCCGGACCAACCGGCACCCCGTGGTAAGTCATGGACAAGCGCTGGTATGGCCAAGGGTGCTCCGCGAAATCGGGCGACCGCCAACCCCTGTCTGCCGGTCCCACCGACGCCAGGGGCACCCGCGGCAACCCGACGTTGGTCGGCCGCAGTGCAGGTGCTGCTTTGATCAGGTCAGCACGTCAAAAATTGGTGGTATACCCCAGGATCTGTCGGTGCTCGCCGGTGACCAGGTCAAAATCGTGGTGTGGAAGGAAAGGTGTCGGTGTGGTGTCGGCGTTGTTGATGGTGGATGCGGCTGCGACCAGGGATCGGGATGACGCGTTCGCGGTGACTCGGGTCGGGTCGGGTTGGCGCGTGGAGGTGCATGTCGCGAATGTCGCCGATGTGGTCCCGGTCGCCGGCACTGCCGATGCCCGGGCGTTTGCCCGGCGGGCCAGTATGTATCGGCGCAGCGGGACCACTCCGATGCTGGGACGGGAGGTGGAGGCAGCGACCACTTTGGTCCCGGGTGTGGACCGGCGGACGGTCCGGTTCGACATCGAACTGGACCACGCCGCAGCGGTCACCAAGACGACGCTGTCGCGGTCCTGGACCCAGGGTCGGGCGGCGGCGTTGACATACACGGCGGCGGCAGCGGTCTTGGCGGATCCGGCGGCGCCGCTGCACGCCGAGGTGTTGGCGGCGCAGCAGCTGGCCACCCTGTTGTTGGCCCGGCGCCGGGCTGCCGGAGCGCTTGCGATCTATGACCTGGTCCACGGGTTGGCCACCACCGAAGAAGGCAACCTCATCGTCCTGGACGACCAGGAGCGGAGCAACACCTACATGGTGGTGGCGGAGTTGATGATCCTGGCCAACTCGGTCGGTGCGGTGTGGGCGGCCGAGCGGGAACTGCCGATCCTGTACCGCAACCACCGCGCGAACCCGGTCGGCGCCGCCGCCGATGTGGTGGCCGCGGAGATCATGGCGGCGCTGGATGACCCGGCCCGGTTGGCGGGGGTGCGGGCGCGGTTGGCGGTGACCATCGGCCGGGCCAGCTACGACCCGGTCGTGCGTGGCCACCACGGGCTGCAGTTGCCGCTGTACACCCATCTGACGTCCCCGCTGCGCCGCTGGCCCGATCTGGCCTCGCAACGGGTCCTTTTGGCTGCCCTGGACCGCGCGCCGGCGCCGTACCGGGTTGATCAGATGGCTGCGCTGGCAGCGGATTTCAACCGCCGCGACACCGCGGCCCGGGCGGCGACCGCTGCGCATCACCAGGCCGCCGACCACGCCGAAACCCTGCGGATAGCCGCGGCCGCCCCCGATCTGGCCGGCCTGGACGATGGCCGTTGGCACAAAGCCCTGAAACTTGCTGTCGCCCACACCGCCGACCCACCGCCGGCGGTCGCGGACCAGTTGCGGCGCCGGCCGGCCACCCCGCGGGATCTGGTGGTGCTGCTGCACGCCGGCGCCGGCTGGGCCGGGCTGCGCACCGAGGTGTTCGACACGGCCCAGGCCGGCGCGCCGGAGTTGGGGCCGTCGGTTCTGTCGGGGTATCTGCAACTTGTTGGCCGGACCGCCGGCTACAGCGATGAGCAGGCCGGGCCGCCCCATCAACCCGTGTTCGCCGCCCAGGTCATCGACGGGGATCTGGTCACGGTGTGGCGCCGCGGTGGCAGCAAGAAAGCGGCTCGGCAGGCGGCCTGCTGGGAAATGCTGCACGTGCTGTCCGGGACCAGCCGGCCCGGCGACCCGGCCAGCCACCCCGACCTACCCGCACCCCGGCCGCCCACACCGAAACCAGCGCCTGCGGTGATCGACACGGCCGGCCGCAACCCGATTTCGATGCTCAACGAGTACGCCCAACGCCACCAGCTACCCGTGCCCGGCTACACCTACACCGCTGACGGGCCCGGCAACGCGCCCACGTTCACCGCTACCGTCGCCGTGCACCAGCACAGCGCCCAAGGCGTTGGCCCGACCAAAAGCATCGCCAAAACCCGCTCGGCGGCAACGCTTCTGGCCCAGCTATCTGGTGCCGGATCTGGCGGCGGCGCAGATACTGGGCCTGTCCCGGCAATGGATCCGGCCGATGGTCAACGAAGGTAGCCCCCCGGCCGCACCGCCGGCCGGATCGCCCGGGCACCCGGCGATGGTAGTCATCGACCGGTTCACCGGTGACCAGGGTTGGCTGTCCAACTCCGCGGCCGGGCAAGTCTTCATCGGCGGTAAGGTCTATCCGACCCGTGAGCACGCGTTCCAGGTGGCCAAAACGTTGGACCTGGACCAGCGGGCCCGGATCGCCGGGGCCGCCACCTCCGCGGACGCGCACCGTCTCGGCCAAGCCGTCACCTTGCGGCCCGGATGGGATGACCATGTCCGCTACGCGGTGATGTGGCAGGTCCTGGCCTCGGCATAGGACAACAACCCAGGCCTGGGGGCCCGCCTGGAAGCCACCGGAACGGCGCTGCTCGCCGGCGGCAACACCGACCACGACCGGGACTGGGGCGCGGTGTGTCTTTGTCCTGATCACCGGGAGATCATCGGCGGTAACCACCTCGGATCGACATTGATGGCCATCCGCTCGGTCCGCCGCAACGACCCACCGCAGACCTGGGACCGGGTCGCGGTCATCGGACACGGCACGCTCACCGAACTGCAGACCGCCTGGGCCCGGGAGGAGCTGCGCCGCGTCTACCCCAAACTCTGCCGGCAGCACGGCACCGCCGCGGTGCTCACCGCCGCCGCCGGCGGCATCGACGTGGACGCTGCGGAACTGGCGCAGCAGCTCGGCGTGCCCGTGTGGTGCTACCTGGGCGCCCCCGACCACACCGCGCAGCTCCCCCGGTCCCTGGCCTACCGGCATGAACAAGTCCGGGCCCGGGCCCAGCGCACCGCCGTCCTGGGCTCCCACCTGATCCAAGGCCGGCCCGGGCGCGCCGCCGACCTGCAGACCAAGGTCACCCGCTGGCTGCTCCCCGACAGCGACGCCCTGATCATCATCGCCGACCGCAACCACACCGCCGGCCGCGTCCACCAGACGATCACCGCCGCCGCCGCCTCGGCGCGACCGGTCATCACCATCGACCCCCACGCCCGAACCGTCACCATCGCCCAACACTGAGCACACCTGGCGCGGCTGACATCTGCGCGAACTCCGGGCGGCTACTGGCCGCGAACGACGCCGGTGGCGGTCTCCTCGCGAAAGCCGCGGCCCGTGGTTAAGAGCTCGGCTACCGACCTGTGGGAGTGAGCGAGAAAGTCGCGGATCATGACCGCGTTGAAGCGGAGATAAGTCGTCTTGGTCGTCGGTGGAACGGCGGGCGTATCCGATGAGCATCACGGCCATGATCAGGCTGTACCGGTTGAGCTACCTTCACCGGGCTTTAAAGCGGACAGGTCTTCCGGGACGGTTGACCAAGGGTCACCACGAGGGTTTCACCGGCGGATCGACAGCAAACCGAGTGTCCCGGTCAGCCTTCGTGTTGCGGGACGACGTGGTGTCATTAGGCCCGATGGCTGTCAGCAACGTAGTCCCTGTCAGCTCATCGCCTTCGAACGCCAAAGTCGATCAGTGGCTGGTCGTTGCGATACCCGTGTCGGTCA
>JAABVA010002555.1_pt1 | contig 18011 bp, 15 predicted proteins | sample 5560331 | NCBI WGS metagenome assembly JAABVA01 (sample SAMN12812661, study PRJNA571458) | rock metagenome | isolation source: Antarctica rocks | place: Antarctica: Victoria Land, Mt New Zealand sud | collected 2016-01-07 | reverse complement strand
GTGCCCACCTCACCGAGTTCTTCGGCCCAATGCTCGCCGTCATGACCGCGGACACCCTCGCCGAGGCGATCGAGATCCAGAACGAGGTCGACTACGGGCTCACCGCCGGCATCCATTCGCTCGACCCGAGTGAGATCGCCACGTGGGTCGACCGGGTCCAGGCCGGTAACCTCTACGTCAACCGCGGCATCACCGGAGCCATCGTGGCGCGCCAGCCGTTCGGTGGCTGGAAGAAGTCGTCAGTCGGCGCGGGCACCAAGGCCGGCGGTCCCAATTACCTTTTCGGGCTCGGCAGCTGGGAACCAGTCCACTCGACCACCGACACCGACATAGCCCTCGGCCGGCCCATCGAGCGGCTCCTGGCCGCAGCACGCGAGTTCTGTCCCGACCACGAGGAACTCGATTCCCTCGGGCGTTCCTTCAGCAGCGACGCCCTTGCCTGGCATGACGAGTTCAGCCAGACCAGGGATGTCGCGCAACTCGTGGCAGAGCGCAACCTGTTCCGGTACGTCCCGTCTCGGGTCCTCATCCGGCTCGGACCTGATGCGCCTACCACCTCCCTCATCCGGGTTGTCGGCGCAGGCATCACGGCCCGGGCGGACATTTCCGTGTCGAGTGCAGCCGCACTCCCCGAGTCGATCCTCGCGACGTTCGCCGAGCTCGGGATAGCCGTGACCATGCAAGACGAGGATGAGTGGCTGCGTGCCGCATCGACGACTGACCACCGTCGGGTCCGGCTGGTCGGACCCCCGGCATCCTCACTCGCGGAGCCAACGGGCGGACGAGTCGACCTCGCGATCTACGCGCACCCCGTCACCGAGGCAGGTCGTGTCGAACTGCTTCCGTTCCTGAAGGAGCAGGCGATAAGCATCACCGCGCATCGCTTTGGCACCCCCAACCGCTTGACGGACGGGATCCTCCCGACGACCACCACCCAGGCGGTCGCGACGTCGTCCGATCCTGGTTGACGGTCATCGACCGCCATGCAAGTCTCATCTCACCCATGCGCACCGGGAAGGCGATATGACCGAGAAGAGCCGAGCGTCGGGCCCTGGGTCGCCGCGGACCACCTCGGTGTCGGTGAACCCGAGGGCGACCGTGGCGCGGTGGAAGGTCCCGGCGAAGGTGGGGTAGACCGTCGCCGCGTGGCGGCCCCAGTCGCTGCGGCAGCTGCTCACGTAGCGGGCCTCGGCTCGGGGAGCCGTGGCCATGAGCAGGAACGCCACCAGACCCGGGGTCGAGGAGGATTCGTACAGCCGTTAGCGCTAACGATGTTCTCGCCCGGGGTGTTGGAGCCCTGGCTTGCGGCTGGGGTGGTTGGTAGGTCTAGCCTCCGCGGAGCATGCCGCTGGAATTTCTGTCTGATGCGCAGGTCGCCGGGTACGGGCGTTTTGATGGTGTGCCCTCACGGGCTGATTTGGAGCGGTTTCTTCGTCGTCGATGACGTCGATCGGAAGCTGATAGGTGATCGGCGGGGTGAGCACAACCGACTCGGGTTGATGCTGCAGGCGAGCACGGTGCGTTATGTGGGCCGGTTCCTGGAGGATCCGCTGCCACCCCACGACGTCATAACGCGACCAGCTGGCATCCGGGGTGCCCTGGCGCGGTGGCGGGCTGAGCGGTCCGCGCGAGGACCGCGCGATACGCAGACTCAGCCCGCCAGTGGTCGCGGACTGCAGATGCAGGCCGGTGGTGGCGTCGCGGTAGGTGTTCGGTGGGGGAGTGGTGGTGTCGTGTCCGTTGCCGGGCGGACTCACGTGTCCGGGGTGTCCTCGAGGAGGACCTTCACCGCGAGCATGAGGTCCTCGCCGCGGTCGTTGCGGATCGCGGTCAACGGGGTGGCCTCATGCAGCACGGGGTTGGCCCCGATGAACCACGAGCGGGCGACGTGCTCACCTTCGGCACCCGCGGTGTGGGTCCACGCCCGGTGGGCAAGCTGCAGTCGCCGGGAGTAGGCAGGTCCCGGTGTCGGGCCGTCGGACTTGGCCCAGCGGATCGGCAGCTTACGGTCGGGGGTGCCAGCCAGCGCAGCCACGAGCGTGGGCCCGAGGTGGCTGTTGAGCTGACGAGCCACCTCGTGAATGTCCATCCGAGCGGTCGCAGCATGCGTCCCGGTCACCGTCACCGAATCCATACCGCCACTATGCCACCCAAAAGCCACCCTCACAAGTGGCCGGTTGGTGGACTTGCCCGTTACGTTACGGACCTATGCGTGACCCGATAGGGAGCGGGGGGCCGTCAAGCCAGCCGGCGAGGGCTCGCGTAAGCACCTCCCGCGCTGACCACAGGGGAGCCGCGCACCGGCGCGAATACCGCATCCGATGCAATACGCACTCCTTGATATATCATACGGTAAGTTACCGGCACCGTTAACACGTTGCGGGGGAGTCGGTTTCATATTCGAATGTCATAGCGCTGTACCACTGGCCACCCTCGTGGTCACGGAGGCCCCAGCCGTGGGAACTGAACGAACCGTTGTGGTGGATGCGGAGTGCGTGGGCAAGCTGCCCGGTGGGGTCGCCCTCCAGCGCGCCCGCCAGACCACCCTTCGGAGGGCGGGGATCCCGGTCCCAGTCGGTACGGTCACCCACGCCTGTTGTGGCTCCCTTTTCCACTGTTCCCGACCTACAGGTATCCCTATCCTTGACGCCTTGACGCCTACGGGGGTTGCGGGCATCCTTGGGGGTATGACAGTTGCCGATGTGGTTGCTTCCGCGGATGCCCAGGCTGCGGCCGAGCGGTTGTTGACCCGTCTCGGGCCGCGGGTCGGGCAACGGTTCGCGCTGCTGCTCAGCTCCGGTGTCGGTGTCGAGGAGCTCGAGCGAGAGACGGACACGTTGGTCGCGGCGATGGAGCAGATGTTGCCCGCCCCGTCCGTGCCCGCCCAGGTGTCCGGCCCGGTGTGGACCACCGAGCAGGTCCGGGTGGCCCTGGGCCGCCCCGGTGGGGCACCGGTCAGCCGCCAGGCCGTGGACGACCGGGTCCGGCGGGGCACCGTGCTGGCCCTGCGGGTGGCTGAGCACGGTGAGCGGGCCTACCCGCTGTGGCAGTTCGTGCACCGGGAGGATCGGTGGGAAGTGCTCCCGGGGTTAGCGGCGTTGCTGCGCGCGGTCCCGGAGACGGTCACCGACCGCTGGACGCTGGCGTCCTGGCTGCGTCAACCCCACCCTGCCCTGGACGGGCACACACCCCTGGACCACCTGATCGAGCACGGACACGCCGACGAGCACCTGCTACAGGTCGCCCGTGCCACCGCGGCCCGCTGGGCGGCGTGAGCCGCCCCGCCCGGGACCGCGCCACCCAACAACCTCCCCCGACCACTCTGGCCGGCTTCCCCACCCTGGTGCGCCCGCGGCGCCGGCTGTGGCGGGCCGGGCGCAGCGCGCACGCCAACCCGTGGTGGTTCGACGGCTCCGGTGCCGGCCGGTTCGACCCGATCGGCACCGGACAAGCCAGCTGCTATCTGGGCACCGACCGCCTCGCCGGGTTGCTGGAAGTGCTCGGCCCGGAAATGGCCGGGGGCGCCGTGCACGTCGATGACCTCACCGCCCGCAGCGTGTACCCCCTCGACCCGACACAGTTGCCCACCCCGATCGCCAACCTCGCGCACCGCCGCGCCGCCGGGTACGGGGTCACCAACGAGCTGTCGACCATGACCCCCTACCGCTGCCCCCAGCAGTGGGCTACGGCCCTGCTCGAGGCAGGGTTCCGGGGCCTGCGTTACCGCACCCGCTTCGATCCCGGCCCCAGTGCTCGCGGCCTCGCCGTGTTCGGACCGACCGGACTCAACCCCTGGACCTGGCCGGTTCCCCAGACCCCAACGCCCGCAGTGACACTGCGCCGCCAACTGACACTGAACTGCGGGATCACCATCATCGACACCCCACCGTTGAGCACGCTGCCCGCCGCGCCAGCACCCTGAATCCGCTGAGCGCCGCGAGTTGCGTCGTCTTGCCGTGATGCGGGCAATGCGTTCGCACCGCCAGCCTGATGCACGGCTGGCAGGCAGGCAACCACGATTCCCGCGAGCATCGCGCTGACCGATCCAAACAGTGCCGAAGGGCCCACGTGGGTCGAGAAGACAGCTCAGTCGGTCACCGGTGATGGCTCGGGGAGGTCGCGGACGAGTTGGCGCAGGGGCAGGGCGTTGGCGGCGGCGCGGACGTGCCGGCCGGCGGCTTTGGTGTAGACCTGGGTGGAGCTCAGCGAGGCGTGCCCGAGGAGGTCCTGCACGACGGTGGCGGACTCGCCCAATCCGATGAGCTGCATGGCGACGGTGTGCCGGAAGGCGTGGGCGGCGGCCCCGGGGGGCAGGGGTACGTCGGCGCGGGCGAACCACCGTCGCACGGAATGATCCAGCGCCGCGGTACTCAACGGGGCCAACCTCGTGTTGAGGAACACCGGGTCCTTCGTGCGGGCCGGGATTCCGGTCCGCACCTGACGGCTAACCAGGTAGCTCTGAAGGACTCCGACCAGTTCCGGGCTCAGTGGGCAGTCTCGGGTGACGCTGCCCTTGCCGATCACCCGCACATAGGGTTCCTCACCGAGAAGGACGAGATCGCCCACGGTGAGTGCGCACACCTCACCGGCACGGGCGGCGGTCCCGGCCAACAACCCCGCCAACGCCAGGTCCCGCTGCGCCCACGGATCCCGAGCCCCCGGATCCGGGGTGGCTGCCGCCTTGATGACCTGGGCGAACTCGGCGGGCTTGTCCACATAACGGGGGAGACGTTTACCGACTTTGGGGCGCTCGACGCCCGCGGCGACCAACGGGTCCGTCTCGAGCAGACCTTGCTGGATCAGGTAGGCGAACAACCCGGTGAGGGTGCCGTGCAGCCGGGCCCGGGTCTTGTCCGCGGCGCCTCCGGCCTGGATCGCCGACAACGCCGCCGTCACTGCCGCCGGGCTCAGCTGGGACAGTGCGACCCGGCTCGCGACCCCGCGATCGGTGGGGGACACCCCGTGCAGGTGCGCAGCGAAGGTGGCCACGTCGGCCCGGTAGGCCCGCACGGTGTGCGGGCTCAACCCTCGTCCAGCCCTCTTCACCGTCAGCCATTGCTCCACCGCGTCCGCGAGCGTCGGGGAAGCAGGGGAGGGGGAGACCACCGGCCGAGGATATCGCCAGTCGGCGGATAGTGTGCGCTATCCAAAACAATACCCGCTGCACCCAGTGTCGCTTGCCAGGGTGATGGGGGACTGGCGGGCTGATCAGCCGCGAGTGCCCACTCCCGTCAACACCATGAGCGACGTGGATGAGGTCCCTGGGTTGCCTGACGGCCCAGCTCTTACGTTGGGAGTACGCGGGTGAAGCTAACCAAGGGAATGAGGGGGTCTTGACTTTTTGGATTTAATGTCTCAGAGTGACGGAACTCACCGACGAGAGGTTCCTCACATGCCGTACCAGGGGTCCTATAGCTTCCTCACCCAACTTCGTTGCTCGCGATGCGAGACGCGGCATGACGCGGATGTGATTCAGAATCTTTCGCCTTGTTGCGCGGCGCCGTTGCTCGCGGAGTACGACCTCGAGCAGGTTCGGGCGCACGTCAGCCCGGCCGCCATCGGAGACCGGGCGCAAACCCTGTGGCGCTACCACGAGCTGCTGCCAGTGCGTGATTCCAAGTACGTCAACGGTTTCGGAGAAGGCATGACCCCGCTGATCCCGCTGGCCCGCCTCGGCGCGCGCATCGGTGTGCCGGGGCTGCTGGTCAAGGACGAGGGACCACTCCCCACGGGTTCGTTCAAGGCACGAGGAGCCGCCGTCGGAGTCGCGCGTGCGGCGGAGCTGGGGGTGAAGAGCCTCGCGATGCCCACCAACGGCAACGCCGGTGCCGCCTGGGCGGCCTACTGTGCCCGCGTCGGTATTCAGTCGACCATCGCGATGCCCTCCGATGCACCGGCGATCACCCGCTCGGAGTCGGTCTTTGCCGGGGCAGACGTCACTCTGGTCGACGGCCTGATCTCCGATGCTGGCCGCATGGTCGGCGAACTGGTGGCCGCTGGAGGCGTGTTCGACGCATCGACCCTGAAAGAGCCTTACCGCATCGAGGGCAAGAAGACGATGGGCTTGGAGATCGTCGAACAGTTGGGTTGGCGCGTGCCGGACGTCATTGTGTACCCGACAGGCGGAGGGGTCGGGCTGATCGGCATCTACAAGGCGATACGCGAACTGCAGTCCCTCGGCTGGATAGGCGCCGATCTTCCACGTCTGGTTAGCGTCCAGGCCGAAGGCTGCGACCCCATCGTGCAGGCATTCAATGACGGCGCGCAGGACATCACCGCCCAGCAGGACACCCGCACCGCTGCCTTCGGCATCAACGTTCCCTCACCCCTCGGGGGACGGCTCGTCCTCGAAGCGGTTCGTGCGACGGGAGGCACCGCATTATCGGTGTCCGACGATGATCTGCTGCAGTTCATCGGTACCTGCGCGCGAGACGAGGGCCTGTTGTGCTGCCCGGAGGGGGCCGCCACCCTGGCGGCGGTCGCTGCGCTGCGCAGCTCGGGGTGGATCGCCCCCGCCGATGAGGTCGTGGTGCTCAACACCGGGGCCGGCAACAAATACGCAGAGGCCATCGCAGTGGAGCTACCCACCATCGCTCGGGACGCTAGCCTGCTCCCCGCCCACTGACGCCTTTCACCTATCCGAGGCACAAGGAGGACAACATGTTCCGTCGCAGCATCAGCAAGCGCCTGCTGGGTGTAACGGCAGTAGTCGCGGTGGGAGCCTTGGTGCTCACCGCCTGCGGCATAAGCTCCTCGGGCCCAGGGGGTGATCAGGCAGCGGGTTCGGGCACGACGATGACCATCGACCTGACCGACTACCCGGCCAGCCTCGACCCGGGCCTGCAGTACGACGGTTCGACGTACCCGGTGTACCGCAACATCTACGACCAGCTGCTGCGGCGGGACAGCACGTCACTGAAGCCCGCCCCTTGGATCGCAACTGCGTGGAAGCAGACGACCCCGACGACGTGGCAGTTCACGTTGCGCGGCGACGTCAAGTTCTCCGACGGCACGCCGTTGACCGCGGAGGACGCGGCCTTCAGTCTCAACCGCATCTTGGACAAGAAGTTGAACTCGCCTCAGTTCGCCAACTTCAGCGCTGTATCGAAGGCGACGGCGGAGAACCCCACCACCCTGATCATCCAGACCAAACAGCCTTCCGCCACTCTGTTGACCTACCTGACCACGCTGAGCATTGTGTCCAAGGCGTACGTCGAGAAGGTAGGTAACGCGAAGTTCAACGAGCAGCCGATGGGCTCTGGTGCCTACAAGATGGAGTCGGCGACCGCGGGTTCGGAAATCACCCTGGTCCGTAACGACAAGTCCTGGATCCCGGCACCTGCTGTGACCAAGGCCGTCTTCCGAGCCGTCCCTAACGTCGCTACCAGGGTCGCCGACCTCCGTTCCGGACGCGCCCAGCTGGTGACGACGCTGGGTGGCGACCAAGCCAACCAACTGCACTCCGTCACGGGGGTGCAGATCCTCTCCACGCCCACCGAGCGGGTCGCCTATCTGGGACTGAACGTCTTGGGTGACACCCCCACCAAGGACCTCAAGGTTCGTCAGGCCATCTCGCATGCCATCAACTACGACTCGCTCATCAAGAACCTGACTGGCGGCTACGCGCAGCCGGTCAACACCGTTCTGACGCCACTGGCATTCGGCTACCCAGCAGGCGCCAGCAACTACACGTACGACCCCAACGCCGCACGCCGACTGCTGCAGGAATCCGGTACGCCCAATCCGGTGCTCGACTTCCCAGCTTCCCCGGCCTACAGCCCTCAACTGCTTCAGGCAATCCAGTCGGAGCTGCAGGCCGTCGGCTTCACGGTCAACATCACCAACACCGACCAGGCGACGTATCTGAAGAAAGTCCAGAGCCCTCAGCATGACTGGGGCAGTGTGCGGTTCGGCCGCTGGTCTTGCTCCTGCCTGGACGCGGACGGTGTCATCTACCCGTTGTTTCGCACCGGAACGGTGTGGTCGAGCTATTCGAACCCCGAGTTCGATGCGGCCGTCGACGCGGGGCGAACCAACACCGACGAGGCGCAGCGCAAGGTCGACTACAACAAGGCGTTCGCCATCCTGAACCGCGACCTGCCCGGAATCGGGCTGTTTCAGGAAGATGCGATCTATGGGGCCACCTCGAAGCTGTCGTGGAAACCCGACGCGGTCGAAAGCATGTACCTGGACCAGATGAGTTTCCAGGCCAAGGGTTGACGTGCGGCGTCTCGAGGGCCTGCTTGCCTCCGGCTCTGCCCGCTACGTGGCGGGCAGAGCCGGGCAGGCGGTCCTGCAGCTGTTCGGTGTCACGACCATCGTCTTCGTCCTTCTCCGCCTGTCCGGCGACCCGGCCCGCTTGCTCGTGCCTCAGCAGGCAACCGCGCAGGACATCGCCCGAATCCGCACCCAGCTCGGGCTGGACGCGCCGATTTGGAAGCAGTACCTCGACTACCTGAACGGGCTGCTGCACTTCAACTTCGGCTACTCCTACTTGCAGAGTCGCAGCGCCCTCACTCTCGTCGCTGAACGCCTGCCCTTCACGATCAACCTCGCCGTTGCCGCGCTCCTGCTCTCGATGCTCATCGGGATTCCGGTAGGCATGGCCAGCGCCTACTATCGCCGACGTTTCCTGGGACGGGCACTGATGCCCTTCGTTCTGGTCGGCCAGTCGATGCCGGCGTTCTGGCTGGGTATCCTGCTGATCCTGCTGTTCAGTGTGCGGCTCGGGTGGTTGCCCTCCACCGGTTTCGACGGGCCGTCCTCGATCATCCTGCCTGCCGTGACCCTGGCATCGCTGACGATGGCCACGCTGGCCCGGATCACCCGTTCTAGCTTCCTCGAACAGCTCAGCGCGGACTATGTGCGAACCGCCCGTTCGCGCGGCGCCGGAACCGGGCGAGTGCTCTTCGGGCACGTCCTACGCAATGCAGCTCTCCCGGTCGTCACCCTGCTCGGCCTCGAGGTCGCCAGCCTGCTCGGTGGCGCAGTCATCACCGAAACGATCTTCGCGTGGCCGGGTATCGGACAGTTGACGGTGCAGGCCATCCAGGCGCGCGATTTCCCCGTCGTCCAGGCCATCGTGCTGCTGGTCGCGGTGATCTACATCGGGATCAACTTCGTGACCGACATGCTCTACGCGGTGATCGATCCCCGCGTGAGACTGACGAGCAAGCAGGAGGCGGCGTGACGACCACCGATTCGCCCGACCAGGAACACGACCGGTCGGCCGAGGACCTCACCGTAGGGGGGCCCGCGGCGTCGCGGCGTCAGCTCTTCGTGGCCAGGCTGGTGCGGTCTCGCCGGGTCTGGGTCTTCCTGCTCATCCTCGTCGTGTTCTTGGCGTTCGCCATCGTGCCAGGCTTGTTCGTCACCGCGGAGCCGCTGCGAGCGGACCTGCCGAACCGGCTGCTGCCGCCCGGCAGCTCGGCCGGGGGGGTCTATCACTGGATCGGCACCGACCAGCTCGGACGCGACGTATGGAGCCGGCTGGTGCACGGCACCCGCGTCTCCTTGATTATCGCGGTGGGCGCCGTGCTGTGCGCCGGCGTCGTCGGTACGACGCTCGGCATCCTGGCCGGAACCGTCCGGGGCGTGCTGGGTGCGCTCATCATGCGGGTCGCCGACATGGTGCTGTCTGTGCCCTTCTTCCTCCTGGCGATTCTGACCGTGGTCGTTCTCGGGCCGAGCCTGACGAATGTCGTGCTCTGCCTGGCCTTCGTGCGGTGGCCCCGCTACACGCGGGTGGCATACGCGCAGACCCTCGATGCGGGTGGTCGCGAGTTCGTCCGGTCCGCCGTGGCTGTCGGCTCCCCCCCGCTGTGGGTGATCCGCAAGCACGTCCTACCCGAGGTCATCCCTCCGGTCGTCGTCGTCGCCACTCTGGAGCTCGGGCTGATGGTGCTCTACGAGGCGTCCCTGTCCTTCCTCGGACTGGGTGTTCAGCCGCCGACACCCAGTTGGGGCTCGATGCTCTCCGACGGGCAGCAGTACATCGGCAGCGCCTGGTGGCTCGCCACCTTCCCGGGCGTGGCGCTGTTCTTGCTCGTGCTGTCGGTGAACATGCTCGGCGACTTCGTCCGCGACCAACTCGACCCCTCCGAGCGAGCCCTGCGCTCGTGACCGCCTTCCTCGGGAGCAAAACCATGACCGAAAGCCACCCCCAGCGCGTCATCGTCACCGGAGCCGCTGGCGTGATGGGCACCTGGATCAGTCAAGCCTTCGCCCGGGAGGGTGCCGACCTGCTGCTGACCGACACCCGCCCGGAAGGCCTGGAGCGGTTAGGCAACGAACTCCGGGATGGCGGTGCCGGCGTCACCACGGTGGTGGCCGATGTCAGCCGGGACGCCGACGTCGAGCGGCTCATCGGATCGATCAGCCGCCGATGGAACAGCCCCGACGTACTGGTCAACAACGCCGGCATCTACCCCCATGCACCCGTCCTGGACACCACCGTCGCCGATGTGCGGTCGATGTTCGAAGTGAACGTCCTGGCTCCCTTTGCCCTGAGCCGGGCGGTGGCGACGTTGATGGTGGCCGCCGGTGTCGCGGGATCGATCGTCAACATCGGCTCCGGCGCCGGTGAGGCGCCAGCCACGGGCGGTGCCCCGTACGCCGCGAGTAAGGCGGCGCTACACATGCTGACCCGCGCGTTCGCGATCGAGCTGGCACCCATGGGGATCCGCGTCAACACCGTGCAACCCGGTTTTGCCCCCGGCAGCGAGGTCAGCGAACTGGACGAGGCGTACATCGCGCGAATGACAAGCACGATCCCCCTCGGACGCACGTCAGGCCCCGCCGACGCCCCGGAGGCTGTCTTGTTCCTCAGCTCCCCGCGGGCCTCCTTCATCACCGGGGCCAGTCTGGCCGTCGACGGTGGGCGCACTGCCGGGACCATGCGGCCGATGCCGTTACGCACCATGGGCGGGAGGTCCTGACGTGGACACCCCGGCCTGGCCGCACGACCACGCCGGAGCCTGCGTCGTCTCCGTCGACGTCGACGGAGAGGTGCCGCTGCTGTGGCGGTCCCGCAACGGGGCCCCGGGACTCGCCGAGTTGGAGCAGCGGCGCTTCGGTCCGCGCGTCGGACTGCGTCGTCTGCTCGACGTCTTCGCCGAGCGCGGTGTTACCGCGAGCTTCTACGTCCCCGGGCAGTACGCCGAAACCCACCCCGAACTGATCGTGGCCGTCGCCGAAGCCGGGCACGAGGTCGGCTTGCACGGCTACCTGCACGAGCCGCCGACGGCGCTGTCGAAAGACGAGTTCGCGCAGGCATTGGTGCGCAGCACGCAATCCCTGCTCAACGCTGCCGGTGTGCGCCCAACCGGGTTCCGGTCCCCCAGCTGGGACATGACGCAGGACGCATTCGACGTCCTCGGGCAGGCGGGGCTGCGGTATGACAGCTCCATGATGGGTTCGGACCGCCCGTACTGGGTGAATGACCTGGTCGAGGTCCCCGTGCAATGGACCCTCGACGACGCCCCTTTCTACCGCTACGTCGGGGGAACCGAGCCGCGCCATCCGCCATCGCGTCCCGCAGACCTCGCCGGCCGCTGGGTCGAGGAGCTCGAGGCGGCGCAACGGTTCGGCACTTTGGCGGTCCTCACGGTGCACGACTGGCTGTCCGGGCGGGCGGCGGCAGCCGCGGCCCTTGATGAGGTGCTGCGTCGACTCGAGACGCTTGACCTGTGGCGCGCGACGGCCGATGAGGTTGCCCGCTGGCACATTGAGTCCGAGGGCCGCCCGCCGGCCGACGGCCCCTCGAACGGTGACGGCGGTGAGTGAGCTGTCTTCGGCTGAGACCGCCGTGCCCGCTGCTATCGCTGTGGACACCGTGTTGCGTGTGGAGAACCTCTCGGTCGCCTTCGGCCGGAAGGGGGAACGACAGGCGCTAACCGATGTCTCGCTCACCCTGTGCGCCGGGGAGGTCGTGGCCCTGGTCGGCGAGTCCGGGTGCGGCAAGAGCCTGACCGCGTTGTCCGTGATGGGACTGCTGCCGCCGGAGGCTCGGATTCTCGGGGGGTCTGTCACCGTCTGCGGCCACGAAGTGGTCGGCACGTCCGAACGTCAGCTGCGGCGGTACCGTGGAAAGCTCATGGGCATGGTGTTCCAAGACGCCATGGTGGCTCTGAACCCGCTACAGCCGGTGGGGCGGCAGATCGACGAAACGCTGCGAATCCACACGAATCTTTCACGCGGGTCGCGGCGGGCGAAGGTCATCGCGTTGCTCGAGGCCATTGGTATCCCCGACCCCGCGAACCGCTTGCGGCACCTACCACACGAGTTCTCCGGGGGGCTGCGTCAGCGGATCATGATTGCCATGGCGCTGATCGCCGAGCCGAGGTTGGTTATCGCCGACGAGCCGACGACGGCACTCGACGTGACGATCCAGGCTCAGATCCTTGAGGTGTTGAAAAGCATCACCCAGTCCCTCGGTACCGCCGTCCTGTTCATCACGCACGACATGGGCGTCGTCGCCGAGATCGCGGACCGTGTTCTGGTGATGTACGGCGGACGCGTCGTCGAGGCCAGCGACGTCGTGGACGTCTTCAGTCGTCCGGCGCACCCCTACACCGACGCCTTGCTGCACAGCGTGCCCCGGGTCGATGATGCGCGCGACGTCGACCTACCGGCTATCCCGGGAAGTGTGCCTGCCCCCGGTGCTGCGCCGGCTGGATGCCCATTCCGTCCGCGCTGCGCCGACGCCACCGAACGGTGCTTGACCATGCCGCCGCTGAGCACGGTCCTGCCGAACCACGAAGTCGCCTGTTGGCACCCGCATCTCGCCCCGGAGAACACCTGATGAGCGCCGAGACAACCATCATGCAAGCCAGCGGAGTGCGTAAGCACTACCGGGTCCGGACACGGTCCGGACCGAAGGAACTCGTCGCCGTGAACGGCGTGGACCTCACCCTGCGACGCGGGGAAACCTACGGCCTGGTCGGTGAGTCCGGGTGCGGAAAATCCACGATGGCCCGCCTGCTACTGAACCTGGAGACCCCGAGCGCTGGTGAGGTCACCTACGCCGGTCGGGTCATCACCGGGCTGCGCGGTAAGGAGATGCGGAAGGTGCGAGAGGACCTGCAGGTGGTCTTCCAGGACCCGTTCGCCTCCCTGAACGGACGGATGACAATCCGCGCTCTGGTGACCGAGCCGCTGCGCGTCCACAAGAGATACTCCGGTGCGCGGCTCAAGGACGAAGTCGAGGACCTGCTCCGGCTCGTGGGGTTGCCCATCGAATTCGCCGACCGCTACCCCCGTCAGCTCTCGGGCGGGCAGCGACAGCGCATCGCGATCGCCCGGGCGATCGCGCTACGGCCGAAGGTGGTCATCTGCGACGAGCCCGTCTCCGCCCTGGACGTATCGGTGCAGGCCCAAATCATCAACCTGATGAAGCGTCTGCAGCGGGAGCTGGACTTGACGTACCTGTTCATCTCCCACGACCTGTCACTGGTCCGGTACATGTGCGAGCGGACGGCCGTGATGTACCTCGGGGATATCGTGGAGGAAGGGCCCACCCAGGAACTGTTCTCCAACCCCCGCCACCCCTACACGCAGGTGCTGCTCTCCGCAGCTCCGGTACCGGTGCCGCAATCACAGCGGCCACCGAGGGTCAAGCCGGTGGGCGAGGTCCCCAGCCCCTTGGCCCGCCCTTCCGGTTGCCCCTTTCACACCCGCTGCCCGCTGGTACAGGACGTGTGCCGCAGCGACGTTCCACCACTGCGGCAGATCACCGCTGATCACCAGGCGGCTTGCCACTTCGCTGAGACTGCCGACGTCCGGAAGCTCGCGTGACAGCGGATCGACGACCCCCAGGGCGGGAACAGCGGGTGAGTGCCCTGGATGGGGAAGTCAGCATCGAGCGCGACGATTTCGGCATCCCCACCGTCCGGGCGACGACGGAGGACGACGGATGGTGGGGGCTGGGGTACGCGGCCGCTCAAGACCGGCTATGGCAGATGGAGTACGACCGCCGCCGAGCCACCGGTCGCTGGGCAGAAGTCGTCGGCGGCGATGGTCTCGCGGCGGACACACTGGCCCGTCGCCTGCAACTCGCCGAGGCGGCGCGCTGCGACGTGGCGGCCATGACCACTCCAACCCGCCGCTCTTTCGAGTGCTACGCCCAGGGGGTAAACACCGCCGCCGCGAGCGATGGTGGACTGCCTGCCGAGTATGCGGCTACCGCAACGACCTTCGAGCCATGGCTGCCGTGGCATTCGGTCGCGGCGTTCAAGGTGCGCCACGTGCTGATGGGTGCCTGGCAGTACAAGCTGGCACGCGCGACCCTGTACGCGACAGACGGTGGCGAGGCATTCTCGGAATTCGACCCGGTGAATCGCCCGGGAATGCAGGTCTCCTCACCCCCCGGTGACGTGCAAGCAGCCGATGGGCCGCACGAGCATGCGCTGCTAGCGCAGGCCCGGACGGACGTGGCGGCCGCCGCGGCGGAGCTGGGATTCCTGGCTGAGGTTGAAGCCGGGTCGAACGCCTGGGTCGTCGCGGGCTCGCGGACAGCCAGCGGAAAGCCGTTGTTGTGCAACGACTCGCACCGCGCCGCCGACGTCCCCAACGTTTATTGGCAGGCCCGACTCAAGACCCCTGACCTCACGGTCGCTGGTGCCACGTTCCCCGGTATCCCGGGCTTCCCGCATTTTGGGCACAACGGCAGGGTGGGGTGGGCCATCACTAACGCGGCGGCGGACACGCAGGACCTGCTGGTGGAGATTTTCCGCGCTGCCGGCGACGTGCTCGAGGTGCGGACTACCTCAGGCTGGGAGGAAACGCCGGTGTGCCGGGAAACAGTCTTCGTTCGCGATGCCGCCCCGGTGACTGTGGAGTGCATTAGAACTGGTAACGGGCCTGTGGTGCACGGGGATCCCCGCACCGGTCGGGCACTCTCGCTGCGTTGGACCGCGACCGACGCGCCTTGCGAGCAGTTCGGCGTGTTGTCGGGAATGCTTCACGCCACAACGGTCGAGGAGCTACTCGACGCCCAGCGTTACTGGGTGGACCCGGTGAACAACTTGTTGTGCGCCGATACCGACGGCAGCATCGGGTATCTGCTCAGGGGCTCACTGCCCGTCCGCTCCGGCCGGGCAGCGATGCAGGTTCCGGTGCCGGGATGGCATGAGGACAGTCAGTGGCAGGGGCGAGTGCCGTTCGAGCGAATGCCGCGGGAGGTCGATCCCACGCTGGGCTTCATCGCGAGCGGCAACAACGCCGTCGCCGACGCACGGCACGGCGTCGAGGTCAGCCACTCGGTGAACGACTTCTACCGGATCGAGCGCATTCACGAACTGCTCGAGCCCTCGACCTCGCACACCCCGGCTGCGATGCAAGCGATGCAGGCCGACACCGTCTCGCTCGCCGCACGCCGCTGGTCGGACCACCTCGCGGGGCGTGGACCGTACTCCGGCGATGCGGAACAGGCCCGCGTCAGTCTGATCGGCTGGGAGGGCGACCTCGCAGCCGAGCGCCCCGCAGGTCTGGTCTACGCCTGCTTCCGGCGCGCGCTGGCTGAGGTATTGGTCACCGCACGATTGTCGCCGCAGGGCCAGCGGCTGCTGCAGGGCGCGGACCTTCCGGCGGGCGCTGTCCTGCTCAAACGATGGTTCGCTCAGCTCATCTGGTCCGGCTCGGGCGACCCCGCGCCAGCGACGGCAATCGCCGACAGCACGCTGGCTCGGGCACTGGCCGACGGATGGGCGGACGCGGCGACGGTGGGGGGACCCGCACACGTCTCGTGGCGGTGGCGGGATCACCACCCGCTCGAACCCCGGCACACCCTGAGCGACACCTTCCCCAGCCCGACTCCGGTAACAGCATCCGGTGACGCCGAGACAATTCAGGCGGCTGCATACGGGTGGAAGCGGGGGAGCTCGTTTACCATCACCAACTGCTCCGTGTTCCGGCAGGTGCTGGACATGTCGGACCTCGAACACTCTCGGTGGGTGATCCCTGGGGGCGCCTCAGGTCGACCGGGCGACCCACACTACGAGGACCAGCTACCCCTCTGGGCAGCCGGCACGCTACTTCCGCTATGCCCGCGCGCAGAAGACCAGGTGTCCAAGCTTGCCGTCAGCAACGGCAGTGACGGTGGGAAGGTAGGTCGGTGAACGAAATCGGAGTGGTGCCGCAGAGACAGCGCTCAAGCCTGGTCGACGAGGCCTACGACGCGATCCGCACGATGATCGTCGAGGGGCATCTCCCCCCGGGGGCACGGGTGACAGTGCGTCCCATCGCCGACGAGCTAGACCTATCGGTGACACCCGTCAAGGCAGCCCTTGCGACCCTTGAGCGCGAAGGCGTGCTGGTCGCCAAGCTGCACCGCGGCTACTTCGTGCCGCAGCTAAGCATCCACGACATGCGCGAAATCTACGAGATGCGTGAAGCTCTCGATTGGCTGGCCGGCCGGCGCGCGGCTCTATCGGTCGACCATGTGCAAATCGCCTCGGAGCTGCGCGCCCAGTGTGTGGTACAGCGAGAGTTCCTCGAACGTAATGACGTCGACGGTTACCGCCAGAGTGATATTGGCTTCCACCAAAGTCTCTGGGTCCTGTGCGGCAACGCGCGCCTCCGTCGTACCGCCGAAGAACTGACGGCCCAGATGAAACTGGGCAATAGCCTGTCCGCGCGGCTACCCGGACGCGTCGCAACCTCGCTGGCAGAACACCTGACCATCGTCGACGCGATCGAAGCGGGAAACGTCGACGCTGTGGAACAGGCGACCCGTGACCACATTCGCAGCGTGCAGCGCACCCTGATCGCGTCAATACCCGACTCCGACTGATGGGGTGACCTGCCGTGAGTACACACCTCGCAGCGGTCACAGGGTCGGCGAACGTCCGAGCGAGCAGCTCAGGCCAAGAGTCGAGGCGGAAACTCGACAGGGTGGTACTGGATCAGATAGGCAAGAGCCGAGCCGGACAGACAACCGGGGTCCGTGCAACAGGGCGGAGACCGAGAAGAATTGCCTATCCGTATTTGGATAGTACATACTATCCACTTAATACGGGTCACCCAGCGGGGGAGCGGCTTCGTGGAGCCCCACTCTGTCTGGTGGCCCGTCATCCTCGCTGCGCCCGCGGATCCTCGGCATCAAGCCGGGACCGGCGGACCCGGACTACGCGCTACGTTGACTGGGCTTGCGGCGTTGTGGGACGCGGGGGGCCCCTTCTCGACGGCCTAGGGGCTCAGCCATTCAGTCCTGTGACCCATCGTGGCCATACTGGCGGGACGACGAAGCGGCGGATGGGGCCAACACATGGACACGGGTGTACGCGGACGGGCCTTCGCCGGACGTCAGTGGTGGTCGCGCAGCCTGCCCGGGCACGGTGTGCGGCGGGTGCGCGAGCTCAATCTGGCCACGCACGTCCTTGCGCTCAGCGCCCAGCAGGTCTTGTGCACCGCGCCGCTGGTGGTGGCGCTGTCCGCCGTGCTTCAGCGGGTCACCGGACAAGGCGTCGGAGCTGTGCTCTCCCGGTTCTTCGGGTTGCACGGGGCGGCCGCAGCGGACATGACAGCTCTGTTCAAGGGGTCGGAGGCGGTGAGCTCGACCGTGCTGCTCGTCGGACTGCTGGTGGCCGTGGGATTCGCCGCGAGCGTCGCCGCGACCCTGCAGCGCGGGTTCGAGCTGATGTGGGGTCTCCCGCACGTAGGCGGTCTGCGCTCGCTGGCACGCCAGCTCGTGTGGGCCGTCTCGCTCCCCGGCTACGTCGTCGCGGTCATCTTCGCTGGTCGGGCCGGTCGGACAGTCGGCCACATGGTTTCACTCGGGTTACCCACTGAGATTTTGCTGCAGGTGTCGCTCACCCTGCTGTTCCATTGGTGGGGCCAGCATGTGCTGCTCAACGGGCGGGTGAGTTGGCGGCACCTCGTGCCCAGCGCGCTCACCGTCGCCACCGGCACCCTCCTGCTCGTCAAGCTCTCCAACCTCGTGCTGCCCGGGCAGATCGATGAGCAGGTCGCCGAGTACGGCCTCATCGGCGCAGTGTTCGTGCTCTCGATCTGGT
>JAABVA010002553.1_pt1 | contig 18012 bp, 17 predicted proteins | sample 5560331 | NCBI WGS metagenome assembly JAABVA01 (sample SAMN12812661, study PRJNA571458) | rock metagenome | isolation source: Antarctica rocks | place: Antarctica: Victoria Land, Mt New Zealand sud | collected 2016-01-07 | reverse complement strand
CTCGCGGGAGTGGCCTTCGGGGTCGGGATAGCGCTGCTGGCGGCCAACGTCATTTCCTGGCTCTGGAGCGCGTAGCTCACTAATCGTTCAACCAATCAGGGCTTATGGCAGACACACTCCCAAATCGCCGCAATCGAGTCTTCAAGAGCCTGCACAAGCCTCTGACCTACCTCGGCATCGAGCGCCGGATCTTTTTCTGTGTTGCCGTGGGCGCGGTCGCCTGTTTCAACCTCTTCGATTCGTTGCTGGCAGGCTTCGTCATCTTCATCGGCGGCATGATCTTCGGCTATTGGGTCACCAACACAGACCCGGCGTACCTCACCATCCTGATGCGGAGCGAGAAGTTCAAAGCACGCTACGACGCGGCCAAGCAGCAGATTCCAGAAGTGGAGATTCGCTAGATGCTGAACATCCGCAAGGTCATCAAGCCGTGGAAGGAGGCCGGATCGTTGAATGCCAACATCAGTCTGTACGGCTTCGTTTCGGACGGCGTGTTTATGACGAAGTCGGGCGATCTGGGCATGACCCTCAGCTTCGGGGGTGTGGATCACGAGAGCCTCGATTCGAACGAGCAGCAGTACGCTGTGCGTCGTCTCGAATCGGCAATGAAAGCCTTCGGTGAGGGCTTCCACATCTACCAGTACCTGCTCAAGACAAATCGTCCCGAGATCCCGTTTGCCCGCTACGGCGCTGAGGTGATCGATACTGCGATCGACCAGCGCAGGGACTACTTTGAGGCGAAGCTCGACCAACTCTACAAGATCGAGATCGTCTATGTCGTCCTGCTCGAGGGCTCACGGTCGAAGACTGGCATCCTTGCCGCCCTGAAGCGCTTCCCGAGTGACCGTGAAGGCGCAATGCGCGAGATTAGAGCGCAATTTTCGAGCAACGGGACCAAGGTCCTGCTGCGCAAGCAGATCCACGCGGACCTGCAATCCCTCCGGAGCCGGGTTGGAAACTTCATCCGCCATATCGCAGACTTCATGCACATCGAGGTGATGGACAACCAGGGCCAGTTCACGTTCTTTCGCCGATTGCTCAACTTCGATCCTTGGCGAATCGCCGGGAAACCCCATTCGGATCAGTTTCTCGACTTCCAGGTGGTCAATTCGGATGTGGAAGCCGAGCGCGATCATCTTCGCGTCGGTGAACACTACGTCCGCATTCTCACCATGAAGGAGGCAATAGCCGAAACCCGTCCCATGGTTCTCGGTCAGCTCCTCAAGATACCGGCCAGCTTCCACATAGTCACGGAGTGGACGCCGGTATCGACCTCGAGAGCCCGGAAGGAGGTCAAGAGCAAGCGGCAGCACTTCAACGCGGCGAAGAAAGGACTGGTCGCGACCATGCGGGAGGACACCACGCGCGAGCGCGACGAGCTAATCGATGAATCCAAGCAGGCCGATGTCCAGAGTCTCGGCGATTGCATGCGGGCGCTGGGAGAGGGCGCGACCTCGGGAGGGATGTCCTTTACGGTCGTGCTTTACGGAAGGGAACTGGAGACGATCAATCGGGTGGTTGGCGACTTTGCTGGCATCTTCAGCGCCGCCGACGGCGTTCTCTTCGCTGAAACGTACAACCAGCTCAACGCGTTCTTCGCGACGGTCCCAGGCAACTACGTCCACAACCTCCGCAAGCTCTCTCTGCTGAATTCCAACTACGCGGACCTCTCGTTCCTGTTCACCATCCACAGCGGAGAGACGACCAACGCGCATCTCGGAACCGAATACCTTGCTGTCCTTGAGACTGACAACGAGACGCCCTATTTCCTCAACCTACACAACGGCGAAGTCGCCCACACCCTCATCCTGGGGATGACGGGCTCAGGCAAGTCCTTCCTGCTTTGCTTCCTTATGATGTGCCTGCAGAAGTACCGGCCAGCGGTGTTCATGTTCGACATCGGCGGCAGCTTCCAGTCCCTTACCGAGATCTTCGGCGGCGCGTACCTGAACGTCGGCCAGGAGTCGCGGGATTTCACCATCAACCCGTTCTCCCTTCCACCGACAAAAGAGAACAAGGAGTTCCTCTTCTCTTTCCTCCGGGTGATGATCGAGGGCAACGACACCCGCAACCCGCTCGATTACAGCGATAAGCGGAAGCTGTGGGATGCGATCGAGCGCATGGACACGGTTCCCGCTGGGCGGCGCACGCTCACGACGCTTGCCGGTCTCATAGGGGATTCATTGAAACAGCGTCTCCATCGTTGGACCAGGGAAGGGCAGTACGGCTTCCTCTTCGACAACGCCGAGGACACCCTTTCCTTCTCCCGGTTCCAGACCTTCAATTTCGCTGGTTGGGGGGATGTCCCTGACGTTCTCGAGCCCCTGCTGTTCTACATCCTGCACCGGGCGACGAACGAAATCGCGAACCCCGAGAAGCTTGCGACCTTCAAAGCCTTTCTCATTGACGAGGCGTGGTCCTTCCTCAAGAACAAGGTGGTTCGGGAGTACGTAACCGAGGCGCAGAACACATGGCGCAAGCACAACGCCGCCATGATCCTCGCCACGCAATCCATCAAGCAGCTCTCCGAATCGGGGATGCTGACGAGCATCTCCGAGAGCTGCCCGACCAAGATCTTCCTTTCAAACCCTGAGATGGACCGCAAGGTCTACGCCGAGGCATTCCACCTGAACGACACGGAGCTGGAGCTGATTGCCGACCTCGTTCCACCGAGCGAGATGCTGATTCGGAAGGCCCAAAGCTCAAACAAGGTGAAGCTGAACGTGGATTCAGTTTCGTACTGGATTGCCACTAATAACAGCCGCGACAACCTCAAGAAGCGCGATTACTTCGCCCGCTACGGCATCGCCGAGGGCATCCGGCGACTTGCCCAAGATCACCCGTTCCCGCCCACGCAGGAAAGCAATAACGCCGCGAAAGCCGTCGCCTCGTCCCGTCCTCAGCCCCTCACCCTTGTCGCTCGCTAGGAGACCGCCATGCACTTCCGAAACGCCGCTGCTTTCCTGACCATCGCTGTGTCTGCCTCAGCCGCTACCAATCCCAGGCCGGCCGAGCCCACAGCTCAACAGACTTCCGCAGCGGGCGAGTCAGCCCGCACCGTCCAGTACCACGCCCAGGACATCGTTCCGATCCACGCGAAGCTCAAGTACACGACTCTCATTGTGGTCCCGCCGACCGAGAAGATCATGGAGGCCGCGACCGGAGACAAGGATTTCTGGATCGTGGACGTGGTTGGGAACTTCTGTTTCGTTCACCCGGCCAAGCAGGGAATCAGCTCCAATCTGAACCTCATCACCGACAAGGGCAACATCTACAGCTTCACCTTGCAGGACGTGTCCGGGACCAGCGCCGCCCCGGACCTCAAAGTGATGATCGAGCCCGCGGATCGCAGCTCTATCGTGGCTTCGACCGGACCCTCCGCGTATGTTCCCGCAGCCCAGGTGCAGCAGATGCAGCAGCAGCTCGCCCAGGTCCAGGGCCATATCGGGCAGGCCGTGGACGAGTACAAGGCTGCTTACCCGCTCTCGCTCAAGTTCGACTACAGCTACAAGGCGAATGAGGCACCCTTCAACATCCAGTCGATCTACCACGATGACAAGTTCACCTACATCAAGACCAACGCGCCTGAGAGATTCTCGGTTTATGACATGAAGGACGGCAAGCCGAACCTCATTAATTACGATCTTCGGGAAGGGACGTACATCATCCCGCAGGTTCTTCAGAACGGTTATGTCGAGCTAGGCAAAAAGAAGCTGGACTTCGCGAGGAAGGGATAACGACCATGCTTCCGATCACGCCCAACGGCGCACCGACGACCCCCATGCCGAATCCGGTCCAGACCGAGCCGGAGTTGAAAGACCGAACCACCAGTCCCAAGGGTGTTCTCCAGAAAAATCTAAAGATCACCGTTTATGCCGGTCTTGTGCTCCTCCTGATCGTGGCTATGTTCGTGAGCAGCAGCAAAAAGAAGGGACCCGCGACCGCGACGGCCAAGGATGCAGCCCCGGGGCCGCTGGTCCAGGACAACACCGCGAATAATGTCCAGGCGCTCCACACCCAGCTCGAGACCGAGCACCAGCGGCAGAAGCAGGAGGCGAGTCTAGCGGCGGCATCCGGTGGAACCCCGGCGCAACAGGCAGCGGCAGCCTCTTACGGTGCGACAGGCCAGCCCGTTCCCTGTGTCCCCGGCCAGGTCTGCAATGTCCCGGCTGCTTACGCAGCCAGCGGCGTCCCACAGGGCGGCAGAAGCGACGGCGGTCAGCCTCAGCTCTCTCCCGAGCAACAGCAGATACAGCAGCTTGCAGCCAAGGAACGGGAACGGCAGTATGCCTCTCGCTTCGAGTCGAATCTTGTTTACAACCACGCGGCTCAGGAGCAGCCACCGCGACCGGCAACGGGGCAGGGAAGCGCTCCGTCCCAGGCCAACTCATACGTGGCGAGTACTCAGCCAGGACACCCGACCAACTTCATCGCGGCTCGCCCCGCAGGGGAGGAACCCGCAGCGGCATCGGCTCCAGGGACAGCGCAGAGCTACAAACGGGCGGCAGAGGTCAACGTCAGCGCCGCCAGCGGCCAGCCCTATGTCATCTTCGAGGGCCTGTCGCTCGATACCATTCTGATGAACCGCCTGGACGGGGACGCAGCGGGGCCGGTGAAGGTTCTCGTCTCGAACCCTGTCTATTCGCACGACCACCAGCACGTCCTGATTCCCGAGGGAACAATCGTGCTCGGGGAGGCCAGGAAGCTTGGCGGCGCCGGCTTCGGCCAGCAACGCCGCATGGCCGTCATCTTTCATCGAATGATCATGCCCGACGGATTTTCGGCCGATCTCGACCAGTTCCACGGCCTGGACCAAATCGGCGAGGAGGGGCTGAAAGGCAAGGTGAACAACCACTACCTCGAAGTCTTCGGGACCTCTATTGCCCTCGGTGTCATCTCGGGCGCGGCCCAGATTACGCAGGGAGGCACCGGCTACAGTTCGACCGGCTCCCAGGCTTTCGTAAACGGCGCGGCCGGCGGCATCTCGCAACAGGCCACAACCGTGCTCGACAAGTTCATCCAGATCCCACCTACCATCACCATTCGGGAAGGACACCGGATCAAGGTCTACTTCACCCAGGACATGCTCCTCCCGGCCTTCACGAACCATACCATTCCGCAGACGTTCTAAGGAGTACCATGCGCAGCTTTGTCTTAGCCGCAACCCTTAGCATTGCCGTCTTCTCCCTCGCCGGGTGCAAGAGCCAGCAACAAACCCAGCGAGAGAACGCCGACCAGCTCACGGCGAAGATGCTTGATGTTCAGGCCCAATACCGCAGAGTTTGTGACACGCCGTCCGATGCCGTGAACAGAGCAATTATGCGTGACGCCATGGGTAATGGAACCCCAGCTGAGCATAAGGCCCATGCAGATCAGGCCAAAGCAGAAGAAACAGCGCGGGATGCGAGCCCAGAGTGTCAGACGCTCGAAGCTCAAAGCGAAGCGTTGGGCAAGAGGATCAACGAAGTGATGAACATTCACACCGCCCAGTAGCTCTTTCGCCTCCATACAGTTCCTGATTGCCTCTTACCCTGGCCTACTACAACAGCGGCTCACGCCGCACAGGAGATCTACGCCTATGAAACGATTCGCCTTATCCGCAGCGCTCGCCGTGGCGGCTACCGTCCCGGCACACGCTCAGTTTGGCTGGAGTGTGACCTTCGATCCGACGCAAGCGACTCACGTGCTTTCGCAGATCGCCCAGGCCGAGAAGACCTACACCACGACGGTCCAGACTACGGAGAACGTCATCAACGCTTACAACCTCGCCAAACGCATGGCGTCTTCCCCCAGCTCGCTCTACACGAGCTACGGATCGGGGCTCCCGTCGTGGGTGCCGATGCTTCCGAGCCAGGACACCTACGGCAACACCGGGGGTTATCTCAGTTCCGTCAACAAGTACACCGGACAAGCATCGTCGGCCATTCAGAACGCAAGTGTGGCCCGCGTCGCGCAATTGACCGGCTATGAGAAGCAGACGGCGAACAGCCAGAAAGCGATTGCCGCGCAAGCGGCAACCCTCGATCTGGGAGATTCCGTCGCAGCAACGAATCTTCAGGCAGTGGGCACGATTCGCAACAACCAGACAGCGCGGCAGACCGAAATAGCCAATCTCGAGGCGGCCAGCCATTCGCTCGACCCCAACCAGCAAACTGAGATGGCGGCGTTGCAGCGGATCAATCAGGCGCTTCTCCTGTTGGTCCGCACGCAGCAGGACCAGAGCCAGTTGTCGCAAGGGCAGACCTTGCAGCAGATGGTTCAACAGAAGCAGCAGCAGGACGAACTAAAACTGTTGTTCCAGGCTTCGCAGGGGTACGAGGCCAACTTCAACAGCAACAGCTGAACCTCTGCAGCTTCTATGAATAAGGCTTTCCACTACTAGGAAACAGGGGAGGGGCAATCATGGGATATAGCGGGAACGATGTGATGGCTTACATCACAGCCGGTTGCGACAGTTTACTTGCAGGGACATCACCAACCATTGACGTGATCGGAATGAGAATGCTGCTCGGCCTAGCAACCATCATGATGGTCTGGTTTGGCGTACAGGAAGCATTAGCGTCAGCACAGGGCGGTCCCGGTTTCAGCATGGGAAAGTTTCTGAATTTTGTCATGCTCCTCAGCTTCGCGTATGGCTTTGTCTACTACTACGACAGCTCTATACCAGGCGTCGGTTATTCGCTCACCGGATTCATTCGGCAAGGCACCTCGGCACTCGCAGACAGTATCGGTACGGATCAAGCAAACACGATGAGAGCGGCAATTCAAACGACGCTCTCGCAGTCCGGGCCGGGAATGGTTTCCATGACGGAGCCATACTTGTTTTTCGTGTATGGCGTGACTCAGGTCATGCTGGCTATCCTGTCCGCGCTCATTGCCGCCATCGTCGCGTACGGAGCGATCGCGGCCACGATTCTCGCTTTGATAGGACCACTGTTCATTCCCTTTATGGTCTTCGAAAAGACCAGCTTTCTATTCTGGGGATGGCTCAAGGCGTACATCAGCTTTTCCTTCTACAAAGTAGTTGCTGCGGCGGCCATGAGCATTCTGGGACAGATGTTCTTTGGGTATTACCAGGGAGTCGCCTCCGTAAATAGCGACCAGAGCAAAGCCGCCCAGCATTTCCCGATTCTGATTCTCCTCATCATCATCAACGTATTCATCATTACGAAAATACCCGCCCTCACCGCGTCCATCTTTTCCGGCCACACAGGCGGGCATGGCGGCGGCGTGGGCGTCATCAAAGGCTTCTTCTAAGGAGATCTCATGGCAGTCACCCAGACGCACAACCCCGCCACCACCAGGGCCGCAGAGTGCTATCTAGAGCAGTACGGCGAGCCGATGGTGATGAACACCTATCTGAAGATCACCATTCTCGTCCTCGCGGTCGTCTGCCTCATGCTGGGAGCCCTCACGTTCAAGTCGCAAAGGGCACTCGCGGGCATGAAGCCGATGGTGATACGGATCAATGAAGTCGGACGGGCCGAGGCCATTGATTACCGCAATTACGAATACAAACCCCAGGAGGCCGAGAACAAGTATTATCTCGCGCGCTGGGCGACGCTCTACTTCCAGCGGAACCGCTACAGCATCGAGAGCGACCAGACAGCATCGCTCTACTTCCTGAATAGCGACGTGCAGCGTGCCGTAATCCAGCAGGAACAGACAGAGAAGACCATCTCCAGCTTCCAGCACGACCAGACCCTTCCGTACGTCGATATTGCTGTCAGGAGCATCGTTCTGGACGGTTTGCAGAAGTCCCCTTATTCCGCCCGGATCGAGTTCGAGAAGGTCTACACCAACCCAGGCGACCACACAATGTTGAAGCGGGAGCGATGGATCGCCAGCGTCACCTATGTGTTCGCGGAGAAGGTAGCGAACGAGGCCCTGTCCGTCAATCCCTTGGGACTCACCATCATCCGTTACCGCGCAGATCAGGCGTTCAATTAGGAGCTGTCAGTGAACAGAGATCTTGAATTGCTTATTGCGTTTCTCGCGCCCATCAAAGCTCTGCTACTGGACGACTCCGTGACCGAGATCATGGGGAACCCGGACGGGAGTTGGTGGTACGGGCAGGCAGGCCGAATGCACCGTGCCGAGGGAGTCACATTCGACGCCCGGAACCTCAACACCAGCCTGGAGGTAATCGCAAATCAATTAGGCAAAAAGCTCGACAACAGCAATCCCCTCCTCAATGCGCAGCTCCCGGACGGAAGCCGTCTCGCCGCGGTCCTGCCTCCGGTCGTGAAGCCTTTTCCGTCCGTCACCATTCGGAAGTTTAGGACGGTGCGGTATACCGTCAGCGACCTTGTAGAGCGGGATGCCATGCCAATTGCAATTGCCGAATTCCTACGCGACCAGATCGAGGCCGGAAGGACCATGCTCATCAGCGGCGGAACCGATAGCGGAAAGACGACCGTCCTAAACGCGCTTACCGACTTCATTCCCGAGAACGAGCGCATTGTCGTGATTGAAGACACGCGGGAGTTGCGAATTGCAAAGCCTAATGTTTTAGCCGCCGAGTGTCAGACAGACGCGCATAGCGGCACGGTGGACTTTGATGATCTTCTCAAGGCGTCTCTCCGGTGGCGTCCCGACCGGATCATCCTGGGCGAGATCCGGCGAGAGGGAGCCCGGACGTTGCTCGATTCCTTCAATACCGGACACGCAGGCAGCATGGCGACAATTCACGCCAGCAGCGCACGGCAGGCGTTACGGCGCTTTGGTGAATTGGCGATGCGTTCCCATCAGCAATCGACCAGGGACGACATCGCCGAGGAGATCGGGGAATCGGTGCAGTTGGTCGTCCAGACCCAGCGTTTCAAGAGCACTCGCCGCATTAGCGAAATCATTCTGGTGCGCGGGTACGACCGAATTCTCAAGGCATTTGAGATTGATTCCTTCTACGACGTTGCGCACGAGTCGATAAGCACCCCGTTCGACAATTCCCACGCAGCCTAAACATTGCAATTTCGAATTGAGGAGAGAAGCATGCCATTGCTCAAAGTCACCCACGTCAAGAAGCTCAACGCCCTCGTTTCACTTGAAGAGTCAATCGCAAAACAGGTTGACCAGTACGCCGCGTTTATGAAAGCGCCAGCGGATGAAGTGGTCAATAAATCGCTCGAATACGTGTTTAGCCAGGATCGCGACTTTCAGGTGTTCCGTACCGAGAACCCCCAGGCGAAGGCTTCCGATGCATTGCGGGTGCGGAAGCCGGTAGATGCGACGGCGGGTAAAAGACGAGGCCGAAAACCTTCTATCTCCCCGGTGACCGCAATTGCCTAAACCAATTCCTCTGGGGCTGCGTGCCCCAGAGGAATGATGACGCCCGGGGCGTCATGGAACAGCAACAGCCCGCAGCACGAGCCTTTATGGATTGCTATTTAGAAGTGGTGGCGAATCGCGAGACGTGCTGCGCACGTGGTGAAGGATGACACTCCACCCCTTCCAGGGTTGAGTTTCAGCCTTCGGCGTAGACGTACGACAACGCTCATGAAATGAGCGGGTTAGCTGCACTCCGTCTACATACGTCTACGCTGTGAAGACGTACGTAGACGGGAGCTTTGGAGGCAATATGGAATCGCTGATGGTTTCGACCGGGTTGAGTTTTCAAGAGCGGCTAACCCGCCCGAAAGGCAGGCCGATCCGCAATCGCATGGCTAGCGCCCGGGTCACGAATGAGGAGCTGAAGACGCTGGAGGCCGCCGCGCAGGTGGAAGGAAAGCTGCTGGCGGAATGGGCGCGGGAGGTGTTGCTGAGAGCCGCCCGGTCCAGCAAGGACGACGCTCTTTTCACGGAGGTAGTCGCCACCCGAATGCTCCTCAATAACCTCCTAGGGCCAATCGCAGCCGGTCAGACGGTGACGCAGGAGAAGTTTGTCGAGATCATCGCAACGGTCAGAAATGGCAAGCGAAACGCCGCGCGAGAAGTGATGCAGCAGTACACGGAAGCAGAGCAAAAGGAGCAGTGATGGCAACCGAGTGGGGACGCAAAGAAACGATCTTCTGGCCGCCGCACGTTCCCATCTGGACGTACAGCGCAGTGCTTCTAACCCTCGTCTGCACCGTGCTCTTCGGGTGGGAACGACTCATTACGATGTCCACCTTGCAGCGGTCGTACAGTGCGGATTACGTGCGATCAGAGATCGGACAACTCTTCCACCAGCACGGAAAGTACAGTCTCCTCTACTTAGAAGGCGGGAAAAAAACTCCCCGGTTTGCACTCCCAACCGACTTCGAGACCGGACTAACGACCCTTCCAGACGGTAAGACAATCCCCGTGGTGCTGGCTCAGCAGGCGACCGACGAGGGCTACCGTTATTGGAAACGCGGAGCCGAGCGGAGCTACTTGGACGCTTCCATGTTCGGTTGGCTACAGCGCACGATCTTTGGGGGCAAAGGGCATCTCGCCCTGTACTCCGTTCCCCTCGGAGAAGGGCTGGCCGTGCTTATGATCGCTCTGTTTCTCGCAGTTCCCGCCGATATAAAGCGGTTCAAAGAGATCAAGTACGGGCGGCGGCTGAAGGGTCCAGTGATGGTGACACCGAAGGAGTTCAACAAGGTTCTGAAGGCGGACGGCCTTGCGATCAAGACGGACGACAAGGGCCTGCTCATCCGCATCCCCAAGCGCTCCGAACCGGCCCACATTCAGGTCATGGGGGATACAGGAGTCGGGAAGACAACCCTGCTCACGCAGATGCTTCAGCAGATCGAAGACCGAGGCGAATTAGCCATCGTCTACGATCCGGCGGGGGAGTTCACGCAGCGTTTCTACCGGCCCGAGCGAGGCGACTGGATTCTAAATCCGTTCGATGCCCGATGCTCCTACTGGACACCATCGAGCGAGCTTCGCAGCCCTACCGAAGCCCGGACAATTGCCGCTTCGCTCTATCAACCGACCAAAGACAGAAAGGGCGAGTTCTTTACCGAGACCCCCCAGAAAGTGTTCGCCCATCTGCTCAAGTACCGGCCTTCCGGCGAAGACCTGGTCGCTTGGCTCTCGAATGAAGACGAGATCGACCGGCGCGTCAAAGGAACCGAAATGCAGTACATGATTGCTAAAGGAGCGACGGAGCAGCGGAGTGGCGTACTCGGCTCCATGGGCCTAATCGCGGACAGTCTAAGACTCCTACCAACGAAAGAACAGTCAGACGGGCGCGAGTGGAGCGCGACCGAATGGGCCGACAAACGTAAGGGATGGATTTTTCTTACGTCTAGCGAAACCGAGCAGGAAGCCCTTCGACCGCTCCAATCGTTTTGGATCGACCTACTTATTCTCCGCCTGCTCACTCTCCCCAAGCCAGGCCAGAAGCGGGCATGGTTTGTGATCGACGAGCTTGCCACTTTGCAGCTGCTACCGCAGTTTCATACCGCCCTGACCAAGAGTCGGAAAAGCAACAACCCGATCATCTTTGGTTATCAGGGTAAGGCCCAACTGGAGGTGATCTACGGCCACCTCGCAGAGGTGATGCTGTCTCAGCCTGCGATCAAGATAATCGCCAAGACAGCGGAACCAAAGGCCGCTGAATGGGCCTCAAAGCTTATCGGTAACGTCGAGATCGAGCGTGTCGCGAGAGCATCGCCCACGGCAGACGTGCGGGATCGAGCTTCACCATGGACCGCCAGATCGAGCCGCTGGTGATGGACTCCGAGATTCAGGGCCTAGACGATCTACACGCCTTTATGAAGGTAGGAAACTACGTCTCGCGCTTCGCGTTCCCTCACATGAATGCACCGATCATCGCAAAAGATTTCGTTGCCCGCGACACCGACAAAGATGCATTCTGGCTGACCCTTCCCGAAGAAGAGAAGACCCCAACACCGCCAACACCGACGCCGCCAGGCTCCGGCGAGCAGGCAGGCGGCCACGGAGGTTTGCACCTCGCTCCGAAGACAACGCCCGCCCCGGCGCAAGCCCAGGCAGACGAAAAGGAAGCACCGGAGCCGGTGTTGACCCCAGCGTTCCGGTCCTCCGGCCCAGGAGACCTCTAAACCCATGCTCTCCATCTCCAAGCCGCTCAGTTCAACCCAGGCGCAGACGTACCACAAGCTGGAGTTCACGTCGGAGACCCAGAGCTACTACAAACAAGGCGGCGCGGTCGAAGGGGAATGGCAGGGGCAACTGGCCGAGAAGTTCGGTCTGACGGGTGAGGTGAAAGCCTCAGATTTTGCGCTGCTCACCGAGGGCAAGCACCCCCGGACCGAAGAGCAGATGGTGAAGCATCGGGCGGTCCAGGAGTACGTAAATGCGGACGGCACAAAGACCAAAGCGGTCGAGCATCGGGCCGGGTGGGACGCGACCTTCTCCGCACCGAAATCCGTCTCGCTCACCGCTCTGGTGGGCGGTGACGAACAAGTCAGGGAAGCGCACCGCGCAGCCGTAACGACCGCCCTTACGGAGCTGGAGAGATACACCCAAGCGCGGATCGGCGGCAACAACCAGGCCGAGACCACCGGCAAGTTCATAGCGGCGAAGTTCGAGCACGACACCGCCCGCCCGGTCGAGGGATACGCCGCGCCGCAGCTCCACACCCATGCCGTCATTTTCAATGTGACCGAGCGGGCGAACGGATCGACCCGCGCCGTCCAGCCCCAGAGCTACTTCGATTCCCAGAACTTCGCAACCGCCGTGTATCAATCGGCTCTCACCTATGAGCTGCGGAACCGAGGGTACGAGATCGAGGCCGGGAAAAGCGGCGCACCGGAGATCAAAGGCTACTCGCAGGAGTACCTTGACGCATCCAGTCCCCGCTCCCAGCAGATTCGAGAGCATCTGGAGAAGACCGGAAAGCAGGGTCCAGAAGCGGCTCAGATTGCCGCCCACGCGACCCGCGACAGCAAGCAGCTTCTTACTCCTCGAGAAGTCCTTACCGCGCACAAAGAGATGGCGGCGACGTTTGGAAACCAAGCGTAAAAGGTTGTCGCTGAAGCCCGCCAGCGCGCCCAGAGCCAGGAGCACAGGCCCGAAGGAACCAACCGGGCGAAAGAGGCAATCAGCTACGCACGGGCCAGCAACTTCGAGCGTGAGGCGGTTACGGACGAGCGGACGATCCTACGCGATGCGCTGCGTCGCGGGATGGGTGAGACGACCTATGCTCAGGTTCGGGCAGAGTTCAATGCACGGCAAAGCCGAGGCGACTTCCGCCAGACGCAAGGCAAGAAACATGACACCGGGCGCAGCTTCACAACGCCTGAGACCATCGCCCAGGAGCGGGCGAACGTGGCCCATGTAATGCGCGGCCAAAACACCCTTGAGCCGATCATGACGGCTCAGCAGGCTACCGCCCAGGCCGGAATGAGATCGTTTCTAAACCTCGCGCAGCGACAGGTGATCCAGGAGGTTTTGACCTCCCACGACCGCATCCACGGCTTGCAAGGGTTGGCAGGAACCGGCAAAACGACCACCCTTGAGGCTATCCGCGAGGGCGCGGAGAAGAGCGGCTACAAGGTCGAAGGGTTTGCCCCATCATCCAAAGCGGCGGGCGCACTTCGAGAGGCAGGCATCAGCGCGAACACCCTTCAGAGCTTCCTAGTTCGCGGCCAGGCCAAAGGTCCCGCCGATCCAGCCGAACGGCACCTTTACATGCTCGATGAGTCGAGTCTTGCCAGCACGAAGCAGATGCGGGCGTTCCTTGACAAGGTAAAGCCACAAGACCGGGTGCTCGTCATCGGTGACACCGGCCAGCACCAGGGCGTGGACGCCGGACGCCCCTTCGAGCAGATGCAGGATGCCGGAATGCGAACCTCCCGACTGGACCAGATCATGCGCCAGAAAGACCCGGAGCTGCTGAAAGCAGTTGAGCATCTCGCCAAGAAAGAGACTGAAATCGGTGTCAAGATGCTAGCCGACCAAGGCCGGATCGTGCAGATCGCCGAACCGATCGAGCGCATCCAAACCATTGCTAAGGACTACGCGGCCAGACCGGATAACACGATTATCGTTTCGCCGGATAACCGCAGTCGGCAGGAAATCAACCAGGCCGTTCGCGTCGAACTACAGACGAACGGAACGCTCGCGAAGGACGGCCAGACGCTCAATACCCTCGTCCACAGGTCCGACATGACCGGCGCGGATCGAGAGTGGGCAGCCCGTTACCACACAGGCGACGTGCTCAAATACACAACCGGCAGCAAGGCCGAGGGCCTACAGCGAGGAAGCTATGCGACGGTGCTCTCCACCAATGCCAAGGACAACACCGTCACCGTCCAACGAGCCGATGGCCAGAGTGTAACGTACGATCCAAAACGGCTAAAAGGGGTAAACGCCTATGCCGAGACCTCACGCGAGTTCGCTACCGGAGAGCGCGTCCAGTTCACGACCTCAGACAAGACCCTTGGCGTCTCCAATCGCGATCTAGGCACCGTCACCAAGATCGAGCCAAACCAAATCACCATCCGCATGGACGGAAAAGAGGAACGCAGCGTCACCTTCGATCCAACGAAGATGAGGCATTTAGACCACGGCTATGCCGTGACCTCGCACGGCTCCCAGGGGCTTACAGAACGCAAGGTGATCGCTAATATCGACACCGAAGCCGCGCGCGCCCTCATCAACACGCGCCTTGGATATGTCGCCTTCTCGCGTCCGTCTGACGATCTCCGCATCTACACCAACGACGCCGAATCACTCGGCAAACGGCTAGCGACCGAGATCAGTAAGACCGCCGCGGTTGACTTCCGGCAGCAAAGCCACAACGCCAGTCCGAAGCATTCTCTCGGCAGTGTCCAGAATAAGGCACCCGCCCCCCAGCAGATCGAACCGGCAACACAACCACCGCACATTCGTGAGTTCGCCGACCCCAACCACCGCACCGCCGCCGTCGCATCGGATTATGTCGCCCGACCCGGAAACACCGTCATCGTCGCACCCGACCAGGCCGAGCGTCGAGAGCTTACCCAGCTCATCCGCGCCGATCTGCGGAACCAAGGCGTCCTCACGTCCGAAAGCCGAACCGTTCCCATCCTCATCGACCGGGAGTTGAGCAATCGAAAGATTGCCACGAACTACGCGCCCGGAGACATCATCCAGTACCGAGCAGGCGATTCAGCGCACGGCATCGCCAGCAACAGCGCAGCGACCGTGATAGCCACTGATGCGAAGAAGAACGTTCTTACGATCCAGACTGCAGACGGCAGCCAGGTTGCTTACAACCCGGCCCACTTGAAGTCGCAAACCCAGCAAAGCATCGTCTATAGGAAAGAATCGCGTGAGCTGGCCACCGGCGACCGCATCCAGCTCACCGCTCCGAACAAAGAGCAAGGCATCCGAACCCGCGATTTCGGCACCGTCAGTGCGGTCGCAGATAACAATGCCCTTTCCGTGCGTCTCGACAACGGAAAGACCGTGGAGCTAGATCCCACAAGGGCCAAACACATCGAGCACGGATATGCGGTGGACGGCCAGAAAGCCGTCTACGCAGAGCGTGTTTTGGTGAGCATCGAAGGTGCCGGCCACATTGCGAGGGAAGACCCCCTCTACAAAGCCGTCTCGCGCGTCTCTCAAAACACAACGATCTACGCATCAGACCCCGGCTCTGTCCAAGAGAAGGTAGCCGCCGAGAAGGTTCACTCGCAAAGCGTCGGGCGGCTTGTACCCGACAAATCCATTGATTCCCCGCCCGCCAAGGCCGAGTTTGAGAGACTCGTTACGCCAAGTGCAGCACCCGCCCCACCCCCGGAGCGAAAGTTGCAAATCAGCCAAGGTCTCAGCCTCTAGGGATCACCAACCAGGCTTCAGGAGCCTAGAAAGTGGACACGTCATGAAGCCCCACCCCCCCGCCTCACGCTACAAAACTCGCAAGACCACGCAGGTAACCGACTGGCAGATCGCGGCCAAAGTTCAGCAAGCCCTCAAAGATGACCTTGATTGTCATGTCGGGTTGTGACGGGTTGCGGGGGGGGTCGCCAACCAAAACAGTTTCCTAAAAGACACGTTAGAAACGGTCGTTTGAGAGAGGTCCGAAGTGGCAATAGCAGACGGGAATCCAGAAGCAGAACTCGCTAAAGTTCAACGCAATCAATTCGCCCACTACATCGTTCGCATCGGTGTAGCTCTTGGCCTTGTGGACGGTAAAGACCCATATACCGGAGATCAAGTGGCATTCCTTGCGCGAACGGCGATAGATGCCATCTGTAGCACGAACCAACAATGGGACAAGGGAGCTGCGGCGGAACGTAAGAGGCTGCTTGATTCGATGCCGCCGCCTCGACCGCATTTAGAGGAATAGGCGAGGGGATATAAACGGTGACTATGCGATCTGAAAAGGTAAAGCCATTTACTTAAGGGGGACGAAATGAGTTCAACGTCCTTCCGTCAGAGTGGATCAAAACCGAGCGGCCCTACGCCTGACAACCGGAGTTGTCATGGGCAAACTACATGATTGCCAATCATGCCCAAATGACGGAAAGCGCGTCTGCCAGGACCAGCGTTTATTTTCATTCGAACAGGGCGTTTGTGCCAAAACTTCCCCGAGCGTATGTCGGATGTGACCGTCTATCTCTTTGAGTGAGTGAAAGGAATCGTATTGAGACAGACGTTAGGTGTGGTGTTGGCTTTCGTGATGTGTCTTTGCAATGGCGGCCTTCTCGCTCAGGATCTCTCTGGCATATGGCAGGGTTCCCTCCCCGGCTCTGTAAAGGAGCGTCTTGTGCTGACTATTTCGAAGGGCAAAACGGGTGTTCTTTCCGCTCAGCTTTTGGCCGTTGACCACGCACAGACAAATACTGTGGAGCCGATAACCTTCCAGAACGGGCTTCTCAGGTTCAGCCTGCCGGACTATGGGGCCAGCTTCGAGGGAAGTTTAAATCCGGGCGCTGAGGCGATCACGGGGACATGGAGGTGGAGTGCAAAGGGTTCAGCCATTCCGTTGACCCTCGATCATGCGACGGAGAAAACCAGCTGGGCCGTGGATCATACGGTGCACAAGGTGGCCTTCATCACCGTCGAACCTGGAGTAAAGCTTGAAGTGGTCGATTGGGGTGGAACCGGACGACCTCTGGTTTTGCTATCGGGCTTGGGCGACACTGCGCATGTGTTCGACACATTAGCGCCAAAACTTGCAGTCAAGTATCACGTGTACGGGATTACGCGTAGAGGGTTTGGGTTGTCAGATACGCCTCAAGTCGTTTGGCAGAACTACTCTGCAGATCGGCTCGGCGACGACGTGATGGCTGTACTCCAGCAACTCAGGCTTGAGCATCCCGTCCTGCTCGGCCATTCCATTGCTGGCGAGGAGCTGAGTTCCATTGGAAGCCGTTTTCCGGAAAGCGTAGCTGGGCTCATCTACTTGGAAGCTGGCTCCCCCTATGCGCTATACGTGCATTCTCCAAACAGCATAGGGGTCAGTTGGGACGAGATGAGAAGGAAGGTGGATGCAATCAGCGATGCAGCTACGCCCCAAGCCAAGAAAGCTCTCATTCAGCAGATGCTGAAGACAGATCTTCCAGAGTACGAGGAAGAACTGAAACAGATGAGCGATGCTTTGCGGAGCATTCCTGACCAGCCGCTGCCACCGGAAAAGACACTAAGTAGCCGTTCCTACCGAGTCACACAGGCGGTGCATGATGGAGAGCAGGAATACACCACGATCAGGTGCCCTCTTCTTGCCGTTTTCAATGAGCCAACCCCTCCTTTACTGAAGCCGGATGCTGACGCGAACGCGAAGGCTCAGGCAGCACGATTTGCGGTGAACGTGAAAGGCCTCCATGAGCAGCAGCAAGCATTTGAGGCACTCGGTTCCAACGCGCGCGTCGTTCGCATCAAGGATGCACACCATTATGTGTTCCGTTCTAATGAAGAAGATGTATTACGAGAGGTGAACGCTTTCATTGCTACTCTTCCGTAGACCGAGATTCTGAGTCGGCTCTGGTCGGGTCGGTCCTGCTAAGTCTTAGTGCTGTATCTGGACCGCCCCCTTCGAGACGTGGTTGCGTGCATAGCTGTTTGCGGGCGGTTCAGATACAGCGACTTGAAGGAAGTCGCGATGTCCGGGGCGTCTATGGGCGTTGAATG
>JAABVA010002551.1_pt1 | contig 18017 bp, 13 predicted proteins | sample 5560331 | NCBI WGS metagenome assembly JAABVA01 (sample SAMN12812661, study PRJNA571458) | rock metagenome | isolation source: Antarctica rocks | place: Antarctica: Victoria Land, Mt New Zealand sud | collected 2016-01-07 | reverse complement strand
GGTCGGCCCGGCGGGCGACATGACCGGCGTAGTACAGCAGCGCGTCGGTGATGTGCTGCAACGCCCGGTCGGCGGGCCACAGGGTTGGGACGGCCGGCTGCTCCCAGCGCGGGTCCTGGTCGGGTATGGCTGCCAGCGGGGTGAGCGCCTCCGCTGCCAGGACGACGTCGGCTGGGGCTGGGTCGAGCATGTGCCCATCCTTCTCGGGTGCCTGCCGGGCAGGCGAACGGTTTGTCCGCCGACCCGGTGTCTGCAGGCCCCGGGCGACGTAAGGGACTGAGGGGGCCGGCGGCTGGTCCTCAGCGGGACGACTCCGCGGTTGGTTGCTGGGCCCGGTCGCGGGCGGCGGCGAAGTCGGCGGCGCGCAGCCGGGGGGCGGTCGCGAGCGCGGTGACGGCGAGCAGGGCGGCGCTGGCGGCGAACACGGCGGGCAGGCCGGCGGCGTGGGCGAGCAGCCCGGCGCCCAGGGCGCCGACGGGTTGGCCGCCCAGGCCGATGAACAGGTAGGCGCTGCCGACCCTGCCGAGCAGCCGGTCGGGGATGAGCGCTTGGCGCAGGGAAACGGTGACGACGTTCCAGACCAGAACCGCGACCCCGTTGACGACGAGCAGCGCGCCGGCGACCAGTGGGCTGCGGGTGGCGGCCAGGCCGGCCATAGCAATGGCGACGACGGCGACGGCCAGGCGGATGGCGCCGGCGGTGCCGAGCCGGGCGGCGAGGGGTTCGGCGAGCAGGCTGCCGGCCAGCGAGCCGGCGGCGCCGACGGCGAGCAGGACCCCGAAGCCGGCCGGGCCAAGGCCCAGGATGCTGGCGGCGTAGAGCGCGGCGACGGCCCAGAAGGCCCCGGACACCGCCGCCAGGACGGCGAGCAAAACACACAGGGTGGCCAGCAGCCGGTGACCCGCGAGCCAGCGCAACCCTCGGCGGTCTCGGCGGGCAGCCGCCACAGCGACGCTGCCGGCAGGGGGCGCCGGGTCGGGGTGCGCAGGGTCAGGACGAGTGCCGCGGACAGCAGGAGCGTCGCGGCGTCGAGGGCGAACGGCAACGCGAGGGCGAGCGCGAACAGCACCCCGCCCAGGCCCTGGCCGGCGAACTGGCCGGCGGTGACCTCACCGGCTTGCAGCCGGCCGTTGGCCCGCTCCAACTGCGCGGCGGCGACCAGCTGGGGGACCAGGGCAAGGGCGGCGCTTTCGGCGAAGAGCTCACCGGTGCCCAGGACGAAGGTCACGGCGACCAGCAGTCCGACGCTCAGGGCGCCGGCAGCGACGGCCCCGGCGAGCACGGCGACGACCAGGGTGCGCAGCAGGTCGACGGCTGCCATGGTGCGGCGCCGGTCCCACCGGTCGACCAGCGCCCCGACCGGCAGCCCGAACAACAGCCACGGGACGGTGCCGGCGGCGGCAACGAGCGCCACCCGGCGGGGATCCGTGGTCAGGTGCACGGCCAGCAGCGGTAGCGCGACCCGGCGCAGCCCGTCACCGAGCGCGGACGCGGTCGAGGCCGACCACAGCCGCCAGTAGCGGCCACCCAACGCTCGGCTGGCTGGTGCAGCGACTGACACCCGGCTCCCTCGTCTTGTGTAAGGAACGTACAGTCGTGACAGAACCTACAGTAGGGGGATGGGTGAGCAGATTCCGGTGACGCAGGCCCGGGCGGAGCTGGCGGAGCTGGTCAACCGGGTGGCCTACGCGGGGGAGCGGATCGAGCTGACCCGCCACGGCAAGCTCGTCGCCGCACTGGTCAGCGCCGCGGACTACCAGCGGCTGCAGGACACCGGCCAGGTGCGGACGATCGGCTTCACCCCCGCAGCCGACCCCGCCGATCCTGCTCCGCCCACGGCACTGCCGGTCGCGGCCGAGAGCCGGCCCCCGCTGGCACCAACCGACCCGGGCATCGATCCCCAGGCATAGCCGTCCCGGGCAGCTGACAGGCGGCCCGTCGACCAGTCCCGCAAGCGGGATCCCGCGCGAAGCAGCACTACTCAGTGCTGCCGGACTCGCCGTAGACGTCTGACGTCACGGACGAGCACAATCGAGGGTGCGGGCGCGCCAACGGGGAGCCTTGACGCTGAGCCAGGATGACAGGCGCGTTCTGGCTTGTGGGCGCGGACTGCGCCGACCAACGCTTGTGCTCGTCGAGGGGCGAGTGCCGATGACACCCGCCCCCGCGAAGCCATCGACGTCGTCCGAGCTTCGCGCGTGGCGAGTTGCTGATCGGGGCGGTCCGCGCGCTGGCGGCTCGTACGCACGCGGCGGCCCGGGACGGCTCGTGGCCCGGTGGTGCAATGGGGCCATGGACACGTCTTCGCTGCTGCTCGAGCTGTACGGGCGTATCCCTGCCCTTGCCCGCCAGGCCGTCGAAGGAGTCGAGCTGTCCCGCTTGACCGAACCGCCGGCGCCTGGGGCGAACACCATCGCGTGGCTCGTCTGGCACCTGGCGCGGGTCCAGGACCATCACGTGGCCGACGTGTTGGACGCGGACCAGCTCTGGACCGAGGGTGGGTGGGCGGACCGGTTCGGCCTCGACGCGGACGCGTCGAATACCGGCTACGGCCACTCTGAGGAGCAGGCGGCGGCCGTCCGACCGCAGCAACCGGAGGTGCTTGTGGATTACCTGGAAGCCGTCGACCGCCGCACCCGTGCCATGCTCGAGGACCTCACCCCCGCAGACCTTGACCGCATCGTCGATCGAAGGTGGGACCCACCGGTCACCCTGGGGGTGCGGCTGGTGAGCATCGCCGACGACAGCCTGCAACACGCCGGGCAGGCCGCCTACGTACGGGGGATTCTGCGGACCTGAGCTCCTGGTGGAGTCTTGCGAGGTCCGTGTGGGCCCTTACCGTGGGCGTTCTGGTCAAAACCCGCCGTGAGGGAACGTTCGTGTTCTACTCAGCCGCGGACGTCTACGTCTGTCGGCTGCTGGGTGAGGCGCTGTTCCCAGCCGACCACACCGACCGGGACCTGATCGACCACCCCCCGGACCCGGATCGTGTGACCGCTGCCCCGGGCTGCCCACGGCGGGTAGCACCGCCCGGGGCGTCCGGCTTCCCGAGCGCTTGCCAGCACGCTGTGCGCGCGGGGAGCTGGTGGTCGCCCGGCGGTTACCGCCGCTGGCGGGTGGCCCGGTAGATGCTGAGGGGCAGCAGGACGATGACGGCGAGGGGGGCGATCCACCAGGTTGCCGCGGTGGTGGTCTGGCTCAGTGCCCAGGTCAGGGTGAGGGCGAGCGCGACGCCGAGGGCGACGCGCCAGTCCTCGCCGATGACGAAGTCGTACTAGAACGCTGCGAACGCCCGAAGCCGGCGGGTCACCCGCGTCACGCGCCCACACCGGTCGCGACGGGCGGGCCTGCGACGGGCCCGGCTTGGCGATGGCGCCTGAACAGGGCCACCAGCCCCAGGGCGAACAGGGCAGTCGCGGGGACCAGGACGAGCAGGGCGGCGTCGGAGCCGGGCCACCTGGCGCCGGCGCCTTGGGCGCCCCAGAACATCCCGAACGCGGTGAGCATGACACCGACCGCGAACTTCATGCTGTTCTCCGGAACCCGGGACAGCGGTGCCCGTACTGCCAGGCCGCCAGCGACGACGGCCAGGACGGCGGCACCGGCGGCGGCTGCGGCCAACGGAATGTTGTGCTGGTTGGACCCGAAGGTCACGGTGATGAACACGACCTCCAGTCCCTCCAGGACCACGCCTTTGAACGAGAGGGTGAAGGCGTACCAGTCGCCGACCAGGGGGCGCCGTTGATCTGAGGCGGCGCGGGCCGCGGCGAGCTGGGTGGCGTAGATCTGCGCCTCGTCGTGCAGGGCCTTGTTGCCGCTCGCGCGAAGGATGGCCTTGCGCAGCCACTGCAGCCCGAACACCAGCAGCAGACCGCCGACGAACAGGCGCAGCCCGCTGAGAGGGATGGCGGACACCGCTGGCCCGAGCACCGCGACGACGACGGCAAGAACGGCCAGGCCGGCGAGTACCCCGGTCAGTGCTGAGCGCCAGTCCCGAGCGGTACCGGCTGCCAGCACGATCGTCAGCGCCTCAACAGCGCAGGCCAGGAACACGGCGATGAACAGGGCCGTGCTGCTCACGCTGCTCCTCACCCCTAAACCAAACCGCAGTAACCGGGCTGACCTGCGTGGTCCTGCGTCTGCGTCTGCGTCAGTCGGTCCCGTGACTCGAGTTCCACAGCTGCGGAACCCGAGTCCGAGGCTGGCCTCGTTGGAGGCAGGGATTCAAGATGCAGGCGCTACTTCGGGGTTGCATGCGCTCGTTGGAAGGCCTGGCCAGCTGGAGAGCGCAGCCATTCAGTGGCCATCGTTAGGAGGGCCGCGTCCCGCGGCGTGGTCAGGTGCAGCCCGGTGGCGACTTCGATCGCCTGGAGTCGAGCTCGGACGGTGTTGCGATGCCGGTAGGTCTCCTGGGCGACCTCGGCAATGTTCCCTCGTACGAGATAGCTCCGCAACGTCTCTATTAGTGAGTCGTGATCGCGAAGCTCCATCAGCGGGGTCAGCACCTCGGTGGCCATGACGCTGGTGAGTTCCTGACTGCCCGACATGATCGCGCCGATCCAGTGCTGGTGGATCGGACGGACGCCGGGAGCCGCGTCGCTGCGGATTGCGGCGCGGGCGAGTTGGACGCCGCGAGCGGTCGCGGCCAACCCGGTCACGTCAGCGGTGCCGCAGCGCCATGCACCCAGTGGCTGAAGAAGGGGGTAGACAGTGTCGCGGCGCCGTCCACCGTTGACGAGGCCCAGCAGCTCGTCCCCGATGTAGCTGAAGTGGAAGGGGAGACTCGCTCGCTGAAGTGCATTCCTGCACGCCAACAGGTCACGGTCCTGCGTCGGCACCCCCTCCGCGACGATGACGACTAAGGCTCCCTCGACCGGGATCCCGAGGAGAGCCGACGCATCGGCGACGACGGCCGGATCCTGTTCGCCCTCGAGTACCAGGCGTTCGAATGCCCGGGTGCGCACCTCCACCCTTTGGCTGGCCATGTCGCGTTCCGTGCGTCGGTAGGAGTCGACGACCTCGACGCTGTTGGCGTCGGTCGCCTCCCAGACCAGGAGTAGGCCGTCCAGGAATTCGGGATCGTTGGTGAGTTCCCTGCGCCGGCCCTCTTCGATGATGGCCTCCCACAGGGTGCGCAGATCGAGCTGGAACGAGTGGATCAACGCTGGTAGCGGAAAGCCCTGCTCGGCACGTTGGCGTCCGACGTCGGCCGTCGCCTGAGCCACGTCGGCGGGAACGGTGTCGCCGCCGAGCCGGGTGAGAGCGAGCTGCAGCGTCCTGCGCATCCCCGCCAGCTTCACCCCTGGGCCAGCGGTCATGCGCGCGTATGCGGGCTCCTCCCGGTCGAGTCGATCTTGTGCACTCCGCGCCAGCTCGTCCAATCGTTCGGTGAGCAGCATGCGGGCGATGGAGCGGACGGCTTCGGCATGCTTTCCTGCACCGTGCTTGCCCCGCTCAGCCACGGGACTGAGCCGGGCTCAATGGCAGGCCGTGCCTCCTGGGCCGGCAGGAGACACCGCGGTGATAACGCGGTGTCGTGATCGAGACGCGCGTCCCCAGATTGTGCATGGTGCACATCCTAGGGCCGTCAAGTGGCAGCGTTCCACCTAGTGACCTTCCGTCTGTGACGCGCTTGACTCCAGTAACCCAGTTCACAGAGAAACTCGTAACCCACTTCACAGAAACAATGGGCGCTACAAGTGCCGCCGCTGACTTCACCGCGACCTGTGTATGAGGAGCGCGGCCTCACGGTTGGCGTCCTCCAGCCCGCAATTACCTCTGCTGTCCCCGCGCTCCGTTGGGAAGCTGCCGACCCCACGAGAAGAGAAGTAATGTCATGACAGAGCGCATCACCGCCCAGACCTCTGGCGCAGGGGCGAGAACGCCGGGAGCAGATGGCCAGGCAGGTTTGCGGCGCAATTCAATGAGCGTAGGGCACATCGTGTTCTTTGTCGTCGCCGCAGCGGCTCCGCTAACCGTGGTCGGCTCGCTGTTCTCCGTGATCGTCGGGGTCGGCAACGGCGACGGAATCGCCGGAGCATTCCTTATCGTGTCCGTTGTGTTGCTGGTCTTTGCCGTCGGCTATGTCGCGATGAGCCGGTATATCGTGGACGCCGGCGACTTTTACGCCTTCGTTTCGGTCGGCTTGGGACGTCCACCGGGTCTCGGTGCGGGCGGCCTGGCGATCTTTGCCTACACTGCGATCCAGCTCGGTCTGTACGGAGCGTTCGGCTACTACGCTCACTCCTTCGCCTCGGCCCACCTGGGGATACACCTGACGTGGTGGGCATGGGCCTTCATCGCCATGGTGCTGTGCCTGGTGCTCGGGGTGCGGCGCATCGATCTGGGCGCCAAGGTAATGGGCGTCCTGCTCGTGTGCGAGACGCTAGCCATCCTCATCGTCGACGTCGCCATCCTGATCCGCGGCGGTGGGATGGGCCACCACTTCACCCTCCGACCGCTAAGCCCGACGACGACCTTCAGTGGAGCCCTCGGCGTCGCCGTCATGTTCGCCCACGCCTCCTTCGTCGGATTCGAGGGCACGGCCATCTACGGCGAAGAGTCGCACGACCCGAAGAAGTCGGTTCCTCGTGCGACCTACGTGGCGGTCTTGTTCCTCGGAATCTTCTACACGTTTACCGCATGGCTCGTAATCAACGCGTTCGGGCCCGGTGGGGCTGTCGCGTCTGCCAAGGCCGATCCCGAGGGTTTCTTTTTCAACATCGGCGACCGATTCGTGGGCGGGGGGATGGCCACCGTTCTCTCGGTGCTTATTGTCACGAGCATGTTCGCCGCGATCGTGGCCTTCCACAACAACGTCTCGAGATACTTCTTCGCTCTCGGGAGGCAAGGGATTCTTTGGCACCGGATGGGCCGCACTCACAGCGCGCGCCAATCTCCCTGGGTCGCGTGTTGCGTACAGACCGCCGTGGCGTTCCTCGTGGTCCTGCTCTTCGCGGTGCTCCACCTAGACCCGTTCCTGGACCTGTTCACCTGGCTCACGGGAGTCGGCGCAGTCGGTGTCATCATGCTGCAGTCGATGGCCGGACTGGCGATCATCGTCTTCTTCCGGCGGCGGGACCTGGACAGGCGCGTGTGGAACACCCTCGTCGCACCGATCCTCAGCCTCGGCGGCCTGCTGACGCTGCTCTATTTCGCTTTGCGGAACTTCACAACCCTGGTCGGAGCCACCGGTGGTGTCGCGATCGCCCTGCTGGTGTGCGTGTTCGGCTCCTTCTTCATCGGGTTGGGCATCTCGTTGTACCTACGCTGGCGCGCCCCACATGTCTATCGGCGCATCGGCGCTCAGTTGCAGACCGGTGCCGCCGCCGAGGCGGTGGTCGCACCGCCGGCTCCGGTCGAATCCTCGGCGGTCGTCGTTTCGCCATGACGGTGGTTGACGTCACCACCGAGTGAAGTGCGAGAGTGGCGACCGCGTGCCGCGGGGATCGGCCCCTGTGCAACGTGCACAGATTGGCCGGCCCAGCACCGGACGCTCGCCTATTGGGTCCGAGGGCGCGGCAGCGTTGAATTTCAGACGGATCGGAGTCGGCTGTTTCAGCCTGTCCCGCACCGAGAGACGAGAGGAAGGGCCCTGTGATGACCTCCGCCACCAAGTGGCACGCCGATGAGTGCACCGGCCCGGTTGTCGCACGGCAGCTTCCCCGGCGTGTCATCACCGAGGCGTTGAGGCGCCACTTCGACCTGGCCTGCCTTGACCAAGAGGCGCTGGGCGGTGAGGTCGACCAGAACGTCAAGGTGGTCGACGGGTCGGGACGTTTCCACTTCGTCCGGGTGACTCTTGCCGGTCCGGGCTCGGTCGATGTCGCCTGGCAGAACGCGATACTGGATCACCTGGCGGCGACCGTGCCGGACCTTCCGCTGCCGCGGGTGGTTCGCACGACGAGCGGTGCTTCTCAGGTCGACCTTCAGCATGCCGGTCAGCCGTTCGTGCTGAGGGTGATGACCTGGATACCCGGACGCGTGCTCGCCGAGATCGACCACCAGCCCCTCGCGCTGCTGCATGAACTTGGTGCGACGGCGGGGCGAATGAGCCTGGGCCTTGCGGGCATGGCGCAGCCGGCGGGGCTGGCGGCCCACGACTGGGACATGCGCCGCGCCGCCGACGTCGTCGAAGGCTCGTTGTCCTACGTGGCGGACGGAGCGGACGCGGCCCTCGTGCGGCGGATCATGACGTGGTACGACCGGGTCCGGCCGGCCCTGGACACGCTTCCCCATTGCGTGGTGCACCAGGACCTCAACGACGCGAACGTGCTCGCCGATGCGGACCAGGACGGCGTCCTGCACATCAGCGGAATCGTCGACGTCGGGGACTCGATGTTCAGTGCCCGCGTCACCGAGGTCGCTATCGCAGCCGGCTACGCCATGGTGCGCAAGGAGGACCCGCTGGCGGCCGCGACCCAAGTGGTCGCTGGCTTCCACTCGATCCTCCCGCTCAGCGGGGAGGAACTGGAGGTGATCTACCCGCTGGCCGCGGCGCGCCTTTGCATGAACGCCGTGACGTGGAACCGGCGGGTCGCTGTCTCCGGTTCCGAGTACGGGCGCACCCGCTCCCGGCACACGTGGCCCACGATCCGCTCGCTCGCCGAAATCCCGCCGGCGCTAGCTGAAGCGGCGTTCCGAGCGGCGTGCGCGCTGCCTTCCCGTGCCGTGCCCGGTTCGGACGCTCTGGGGGGAGCCGTCTTCGAGTCGTACGCCAATGCCGTACACGTCGACGCGCGGCCAGCCGCTGACCTCTACGACGAGCTGGACTGGCGTGACTGCGACGCCGTCCGCGCGGCCGTCACCGAGCTGTTGGACGGGCGGGTCGGCGCGCTGGGCCACCTCGAGGCGTCGCTGATCTGGTCCGGGCAGCGGGCGGTCGGCTTGCGAGAACCGACTACCGTCCGGCTCGGCAGCACGGTGCTGCTGGCGGAGGGCACGCAGGTCCGCACTCCCCGGGACGGCGTCGTGGTCCTCGCCGGCGCGGGTGACCAGCCGGTCGTATTGCACCATCCCGGTGCGGGCGCCGACCTGTTCACCTGCTGGTGGAACCTCGAGTCGCCCCACCACGTCGGCGGTGGCCTGGCAGCCGGCGAGCCGATCGGCGTGGTCGGCGCCGGTGACGTCGAGGCGGGCTTCGGCCCCGGCGTGCAGGTCCAAGTCTTCGCAGCCAAGGAGATCGCCACGTGGCCTCCGCCGCGGCGGATTCGGCCCTCGCAGCGGGCGATCTGGCGCCAGCTCACCACCGACCCGACCCCCGGCCTCGGCGCCGAGAGTGAGCCTCGGAAGCTGACCGTGGACGACGTCGTGGCCGTCCGCGCCCGGCGCATCGCCCGTTCCCAGCGCAACTACTACGCGCGGCCGATGAGCCTGGTCCGCGGTCGGGACGTGTGGTTCTACGACGAGGATGGGTTGGCGTACCTCGACTCGCTGAACAACGTCGCCCACGTCGGTCACGCGGAGCCGCGGGTCACCGCGGCCGCGACCGGTCAGTTGCGCAAGCTCAACACCAACAGCCGGTTCGTCTACCCGCAGATCGCCACGTACGCCGACAAGCTGGTCGCGACCCTGCCCGACCCGCTCGAGGTCGTCTTCCTGGTGTGCTCCGGCAGCGAGGCGAACGACCTGGCGCTGCGGATTGCCCGCCAGGTCACCGGCCGCTCCCACGTGGTCAACATCGACGGCGCCTACCACGGCAACACCGGCGTCGTCACCGGGATCAGCCCCAACCGGTATAAGGGGCCCGGCGGGCAGGGCGCCCCGCCGACCACGCACGAGGTGCGCATCCCCGACCGCTACCGCGGCCCGTACGGCTACGACGACCCGGAGGCCGGCGCGCGGTACGCCCGCGACGCCGCCGCGGTGATGACCCGGATCGACGCGGATGGCCGCCGGCCCGCTGCCTTCATCGCAGAGTCGCTGATGGGCACGGCCGGCAACATCGTCTTCCCCGACGGCTACCTCGCTGGCGCGTTCGCCGCCGCCCGCGGGACCGGGGCGCTGTGCATCTCCGACGAGGTGCAGGTCGGCGTCGGCCGGCTCGGGCCGTGGTGGGGCTTCGAGCTGCAGGGCGTCGTGCCCGACATCGTCACCATGGGCAAGCCGATGGGCAACGGCCACCCGCTCGCGGCGGTGGTTACCACCCGGGCCATCGCCGACGCCTTCGACACCGGGATGAAGTACTTCAACACCTTCGGTGGCAACCCGGTTTCCTGCGCCGTCGGCGAGGTCGTCTTGGACATCGTGGAGGGCGACGGGCTGCGTGCCAACGCCGTCGACGTCGGCGGCTACTTCGCCCGGTCACTGCGCGAGCTGCAGCAGCGGCAGCCGCTGATCGGCGACGTCCGCGCCGAGGGCCTCTACCTGGGCGCCGAGCTCGTCCGCGACCGCGCGACCAAGGACCCGGCTACCCGCGAGGCGTTCGCGGTCACCGAGCTGACCAAGGACCGCGGCGTCGTGGTGTTTCCCAACGGGGTGCACGACAACGTCCTGAAGATCAAGCCGCCGATGACCTTCCGACGCGAGCACGTCGACCGCTACGTCGAAACCCTCGACGAAGTCCTATCCCTTCCCGAACTGTCCGTCGATCGCTAGCGAGGAACCCGCTGATGACCACCGATCTGTCGATGTACGTCGCCGGCGCCGCCGTCCCGGCCGCTTCGGGAGCGACCGAGGAGGTGCTCAACCCGGCGACGGGTGTACCGATCGCCCGCGCCCCGCTGGGGGACAAGGAGGACGTCGACCGGGCCGTCGCCGCGGCCGACGTCGCCTTCGAGGACTGGGCCGAGACACCGCCCGGCGAGCGGGCCCGGGCGCTGCTCAGCCTGGCTGACCGCCTGGAGCAACACGCCGATGAGGTCGCCGCCCTGGAGTCGGCCAACGTGGGCAAGCCACTGCACGTCGCCCGCGACGAGGTCGACTTTGCGGTCGACAACCTGCGGTTCTTCGCCGGCGCCGCCCGCGTGCTGGAGGGGCGGGCGGCGGGGGAGTACTCCCGCGCGCACACCAGTTTCATCCGCCGCGACCCGCTCGGCGTGGTCGGCAGCGTGGCGCCGTGGAACTTCCCGCTCAACATGGCGGTCTGGAAGATCGGGCCGGCGCTGATGACCGGCAACACGCTGGTGCTCAAGCCAAGCGAGCAGACGCCGCTCACCGCGCTCAAGGTCGCCGAGCTCGCCGCCGACCTGTTCCCCGAGGGCGTGCTCAACGTCGTCACCGGCCACGGTGACACCGTGGGGGAGGCGCTCACCACACATCCTCGGGTGCGGATGACCTCGCTGACCGGCGACACCGCCACGGGCAAACGGGTCGCCGTCGCCGCGAGCGGCAACCTCAAGCGCCTGCACCTCGAGCTCGGCGGCAAGGCACCGGTCCTGGTGTTCGCCGACGCCGACCTCGACCTCGCCATCCGCAAGATCATCGAGGGTGGCTACGGCAACTCTGGGCAGGACTGCATGGCCGCCTCGCGCGTCTACGTGGAGGCCGGGATCCACGAGGAGTTCGCCGACTCGCTGGCCAAGGCCGCCGCCAACGTGGTCATGGGTGACCCGCAGCTGCCGACGACGCAGATGGGCCCGGTGATCTCCCAGCGCCACCGGGATCGGGTGGCCGGCTTCGTCGACCGCGCCGTCTCGGCCGGGGACGGTGAGCTGGTCGTCGGCGGCCCCGCGGACGGCCCCGGGTTCTGGTACCGGCCCTCGCTGGTGGTCGACGCCCCGCAGCGCTCGGAGATCGTGCAGAAGGAGGTGTTCGGACCGGTCGTGACCACGACCCCCTTCACCGACGAGGCCCAGGCGCTGGCCTGGGCCAACGATGTCGAGTACGGCTTGGCCGCCTCGGTGTTTACCACCAGCGTCGCGCGCTCGATGCGCGCGGCCAAGCGGCTGCAGTTCGGCACCGTCTGGGTCAACGAGCACCTGCCGATCGTGTCGGAGATGCCGCACGGCGGCTTCAAGCAGTCCGGGCACGGAAACGACATGTCGGTGTATTCGCTGGAGGAGTACACCGAACTTAAGCACGTGATGATCAACCTGGTCGAGGGCTGACCGGTGACTGACAACCCCGACGGCCGTACGCTGGTCGTCAACCTGTTCCGGCTGCGCCCCGGCGTCCTACCGAGCCGGTTCGCCGAGTTCTCCGGCACCGTCGACCAACCACGGTGCCTGGCCCACCCCACGGTGGTGACCCACTTCGACGCCTACCTCGTCGGCGGCCCGACCGCCGAGGCTCTGGACGCCGACGTCGTTGAGGTGATGGAGGTCAGCGACTGGCCGTCCTGGGTGCAGCTGCGCGACAGCGACCCGTCGCTGGCGCCGGTCCTGGCTGGCTTCGACGAGCTCGTCGACCCCTCGTCCGTCCGATCGTCCTTCGTCACGCCCATCCGGAGAGCCCAGTGACCGCGCCCGCACCCGTCCACCTGTCGCCAACGCCGTCGTCGTACGACGCGATCGTCATCGGGGCCGGCCACAACGGCCTGATCTCCGCCAACTACCTGGCCCGCGCCGGGCAGCGGGTACTGGTGCTGGAGGCCCGCAACGTGGTCGGGGGCGCCTGCACCACCGAGGAACTCATCCCCGGCTCGCTCTGGTCGTCGTGCGCCTTCATCGCGGGGCTGCTGCGCCCGGAGATCATCCGGGAGCTGGAGTTGGAGCGCTACGGCCTGGAGATGTACCAGACCGAGGCGATGGAGGTCGTGATCTTCGCCGACGGCAGCCACATGTTCATGTGGAAGGACGTCGATCGGACCCTCAAGGAGCTGGAGAAGTTCTCGAAGGTCGACGCCAAGTCGTTCCTCGACTTCGGCCTGCGGGTCAAGCAGTTCGCCTCGATCATCACGCCCTTCCTGATGCGGCCGCCGACCAGCCGTTCGGAGGTGCTGCGCGCATTCGAGGAGGTCGGCGCGGAGGACCTGTTCGACGAGTTCGTGCTCTCCTCGGCCAAGGACCTGCTCGACCGCTACTTTGAGTCCGAGCACATCAAGGGCCTGTTCACCTTCTTCGGGATGATCTCGATCTGGGGCGGCCCGTCCACGCCGGGCACGAGCTACGTGTACGGCCACCACTCCGTCGGGGAGTTCCAGGGCCACCTGGGTCAGTGGGGCCTGGTCAAAGGGGGGATGGGCGGCATCACCACCGCCATGGCCAGGGCGGCAGAGGCGCACGGCGCGGTCGTGCGGCTTGGCGCGCCGGTTCAGCAGGTGCTGGTCAGCGGGTCCCGGACCAGGGGCGTGCGCCTCACGTCGGGGGAGGAGGTTCTCGCGCCGATCGTGCTGTCCAACGCCGACCCGGCCCGCTCGCTGCTGGAGCTGCTGCCGCAGGGCACCGTCAAGCCGTCGCTGGTGAGGTCGATGCGCGAGTACGACACCCGGGGTTCGATGGCCCGCATCCACCTGCTCATCGACGAGCTGCCTGAGTACGTCGGCTTCCCACCGGGACGGGGGCCCCAGCACGAGGCGCAGCAGATCATGGGCGCGTCGGTGGAGAACTTCGAACGCGCCTGGGAGGCCGAGCGGCGGGGGGTGCTGCCCGACGAATACGTCATCGAGGCGATGATCCAGTCGACCACCGACCCCAGCCTGGCGCCGCCCGGCAAGCACACCATGACCCTGGGCGTGCAGCAGCTGCCCTTCCAGCTGACCGGCACCACGTGGGACGAGGCACGGGACAAGTTCGCCGACGCCGTGCTGGAAAACCTCTTCCGGTACGCGCCGAACCTGCGTGACCACATCCTCGACCGGGTCGTGATCACCCCCCTAGACTTGGCGCGGGACTACGGCCTCACCGGCGGGAACATCTTCCACGGCGCGATGTTCCTCGAGCAGCTGTTCGGCAACCGGCCCACGCCGGAGCTCGCCGGGTACCGCACCCCGGTCACCGGCTACTACCTGTGCGGCTCCGGGACCCACCCCGGCGGCGGGGTGATGGGCGCCAACGGCCACAACGCCGCCAAGGTGGTCCTCGACGACCTCGCCGGTCGCACCGCCACGCCGAGGGACGCCCGCCGCAGCTCCGCCCGCAGCCTGCCCGACCGGCTGATGCGCTCCAGGGTCGGCCGGGAGCTCGCCTACCGAGTCGCCCGCCAGCCGGCGATGCGCTCGGTGGTCAAGGTCTTCACCCGCAGTGGCACCTGAGGCCTCCACGGCGTCCCGGACCCCGGCGATGCCGGGGGCGACGCCGACACCGACACCGACGACTGCCGTGATCGACACCACGCTGGGCACCCGAGGCCGGTACGCCTACGACGCGTCCGACTACCGAGTCGTTCCCACCGGTGTCGCGTTCCCCCGGGACGCCGCGGACGTGCACCGCATCCTGGCCGAGTGCCGGGCCGCCCGCCTGCCGGTTACCTGAAGTTGTCCTCGACTTCTCCAGGCACATGAACCGGGTGCTGTCGATCGAGCCGGGTGCGCGTACGGCCACCGTGGAGCCCGGCATCGTGCGCGACGACCTGCAGGCCGAGTTGGCGCCGCCCGGGGTCATGTTCGCCCCGGACCCCTCCTCGCACAGCCGGGCCACTGTGGGAGGGATGGTCGGCAACGACGCGTGCGGCAACCACTCGGTCAGGTTCGGTCGCACGTCGGCCCACGTCACCGCGCTCGCCCTCGTTCACGCCGGCGCGGGAGCAGGCTGGTCACCGAGCGGGGCGGCCTGCGCGCGGCCGACCCCGACGACGCGGCGGGGACCGCGCGGGCCCGGTCCAATACTGCGGTGCTGGCCGACGGGTTCAGTTGCCAGACCCAGATCGGCTACCTGTGTTGCCCCGGTGTTCCATCGGCCCGGCGCCTCGCCGAATTGACCGACGAGGCCCTCGCTCTCACCCCGGCCGGCTCCGGCGACCGGCAGCCACGCCCGATCGGAGGGGATCCGTCATGACCTCGACCACCACAGCGGCGGGCAACCGGGACGTACTCGCAACCGTCGATCCCCGGTTGTTCATCGGGGGAGAATGGACCGGCTCCTCCGACGGCTCCCGGTACGACGTCGTCGACCCGGCGACAGGCGAGACGCTCTGCACGGTCGCCGACGCCGACCCAGCGGACGCCCAGGCGGCGGTCACGGCCGCCGTCGCGGCCCAGTCCTCGTGGGGCCGGACCCCGGCACGCCAGCGCAGCGAAATCCTACGTCGCGCGTATGAGGCGATCCTGGCCGACACCGAGCGGCTGGCCACCATCATGACTCTTGAGATGGGCAAGCCGCTGGCCGAGGCCAGGGGGGAGGTCCACTACGCGGCGGAGTTCTTCCGCTGGTTCGCCGAGGAGGCGGTGCGCCTAGACGGCTCGTTCGGGCACACCCCGGACGGCGGTTCTCGCGCCCTGGTGTTGGCCCAGCCGGTGGGGCCGTGCCTGCTCGTCACGCCATGGAACTTCCCGCTGGCGATGGGCACTCGCAAGATCGGGCCGGCGCTAGCCGCCGGCTGCACCGCGGTGCTCAAGCCGGCGCCGCAGACCCCGCTATCCAGCCTGGCGCTCGCCGGGATTCTGCAGGAGGCCGGGCTGCCCGACGGCGTCCTGAGCGTGGTTCCCACGAGCCGGGCCGGCGCGGTCGTCGAGCCGCTGCTCACCGGCGGGAAGGTCCGCAAGCTTTCCTTTACCGGCTCCACGGCGGTCGGCCGGTTGCTCCTGCAGCAGGCCGGGCCGGCCGTGGTACGCACCTCGATGGAGCTCGGCGGAAACTCCCCGTTCATCGTGCTCGCCGACGCCGACGTCGACCGGGCCGTGGACGGCGCCATGACGGCCAAGATGCGCAACATGGGCGAGGCCTGCACCGCAGCGAACCGCTTCTTCGTGCACGAGTCGGTCGCCGAGGAGTTCGTGGCCACGCTCGCCGCTCGCATGGACGCGCTCGTTGTCGGCAACGGGCTGGACCCGTCGAGCCAGGTGGGCCCGCTGATTGACCGGCTGAGTTTGACCAAGCTCGGTTCGCTGGTGGAGGACGCCGTCGCTCGCGGAGCCCGAGTGGTCGTCGGCGGCACCGCACCGGCCGGCCCCGGCTACTTCTACCGGCCCACCGTGCTCGCCGACGTGGCGCCGGACAGCCGGATCTGCTCGACGGAGATCTTCGGCCCCATCGCGGCGGTCCAGACCTTCACCGACGTCGACGATGCACTCCACCGCGCCAACGACACCGAGTGGGGCCTGGTCGGTTACGTGTTCACCCAGGACGTCGACCGCGCCTTCGCTGTCTCGGAGGCGTTGGAGGTCGGCATGGTCGGTCTCAACGTCGGTGCGGTGTCGAACCCCGCCACCCCCTTTGGCGGTATCAAGCAGTCCGGCCTCGGCCGAGAAGGCGGTCGGCACGGGATCGAGGAGTTCCTCGAGCACAAACTGATTGTGATGCCGCAGCAGCGGTAGCCGACGTCGCCGTCTCTGCCCAGCGCAGGAAGGGAACGTGAGCGGGAACCACCCCGGCCCGCCCCGGCGGTGGGACGATCTGGGCGTGTCGTGGTGGTCGTCAGTGAACGCCGCGACCTCGGCGACGCCGCTGCGCTACTGAGGTGTTCCACTGCCCGGCGGCGCTGTTCGGTTCGGTGAAGGTGGGCCGGGCGTACGGCCGGACGGTGACCGGGGCGCACGGCAAGAGCGTGGGGCGGCTGGTGCCGCGGCGGCGGGTGGTCGGGAAATGGGCTATGACGTGTCGTTCACGCTGCCCAAGTCGCACAGCCCGCTGCTGGCGTTCGCCGACGAGACCACCGCCGCGGCGGTCGAGCGGCTCTACACCGTGGGGGTGGGGGCGACGTTCGACTGGCTGGAGGCTCAGACGGCGTACGGGATGCGCGGCCACCACGGCGAGGGCAAATCCGCCCAGACCGTGCGGGGGTCGGGGTTCCTCGGCTGGTCGATGGTGCACCGCGCCGCCCGCCCGGTCGGCGACCGGGTGGTGGGCGACCCGCACTGGCATGTGCACGTCACGATCGCGAACATGACCCGCGGCAGCGACAGCGGCTGGTCGACGGTCGCAGCGGGCGGGCGGGACCTGATGCGGCACGCCCCGGCAGCTGATCATGTGCTCAAGGCGCTGGTACGCCGCCGGCTGTCCGAACAGTTCGGGGTGGCGTTCGCCCGGTCGGAGCGGACCGGGGCGTGGGAGGTCGCCGCCATCCCCGACGCCACGTTGCGGGCGTTCTCCAAACGGGGCGCGAGCATCGAGGCGATGCTGCGCGACCTGGGGTTCGACCCCGCTTTGGCGACCCGGCGGGCCGAGGACCTGGCGGCGGCGCAGACCCGGCACGACAAGACCGAGCACACCGCAGCCCCCGATGCGACGCTGCGGTCGATCCGGCAGGCCGAGGCCCGCACCCTCGGCGTCGACCCGGACCGGCTCGCCGCCGCCGCACTGCCGCTGGGTGCAACCCGAGCCGCCGCGGCGGGCGGCCCGCCGGCAGGTGAGGACGAGCAGCGCGGGCGGCAGGCGGCGCTGCTGGCTGATGTGGTCGGCAGGCTGACCGACCCCGGAGCACGGGCTGACCTCGGGGCGGCGCCGGTTCACCCGGGTCGACGCCCTGGCCGCGGTCGCCGACGCCCTCCCCGCCGGCGCGGGCGACGTGGCGGAGATCGAGGGGCTCTGCGACCGGGCGCTGACCGCGGCGGGGATCGTGCCGCTGCCCGACCCACCCGGCACCGGGCGGACGGTTGCACCGGCGCCCGGGCTCGAGCCGGCCGCCCGACAGCAGCAGGCGCAAGACCAGGCCGGCCAGGTGCTGGCAGCGGCGGGGAACGCCGCGGCGGCAGATCGGCCGCCGGGCACATGGCCAACGCGGCCAGGTTCACCACCGCCGACGTGATCGCAGCCGAACGGGTCATTCTCACCGCGGCCGCGGCCCGACGCCGAACCCGAGCTGGTCGCCGGGCTACGGGCGGCGCAGGAGCAACGCCGAAGAATGGTCGGAGCCGGTAGCTACGGACGGGCGTAAGTAAGTCCGCGCTCAACCTCGTCGGCGACGTAAGGCGACATGTTGCCGCGGGCAGACTCACTGGCACCGTGATGGATCTTCTGTCTGAAGGTTGGCGGGACGGCGGC
>JAABVA010002549.1_pt1 | contig 18032 bp, 22 predicted proteins | sample 5560331 | NCBI WGS metagenome assembly JAABVA01 (sample SAMN12812661, study PRJNA571458) | rock metagenome | isolation source: Antarctica rocks | place: Antarctica: Victoria Land, Mt New Zealand sud | collected 2016-01-07 | reverse complement strand
ATCGTGGCGCGGCATGGTACACTTCCTCATGCCTTGTTGAAAGGGTTCCTCTGGTCTGCTGCTTCATTTCTTCCTTCTCAATTCCTTATTGATGTATTTTTAGGGCTTGACATAGAGAGTCTTTCTCATGAGTAGTATAAAGGATGACGTTACGTCATACGCAAGTCTTTTTTGGAGGAAATTTTAGAGCGAAAAATAATTCCCATGGAATAAGGCAATTCCATGGGAATTATTTTTCGCTATGAGAACATGTTAGTCGGCACTTGCCACGCTACCCTCTTCATCGTGGGCGAACGAGAGTGGCTGCGCCACACTTTCCAGTGCTTTTCCTTCGGCATCGACGGCGAAGAAGATGGCGATGACACCCGCAAGAATCATCAAGCCAGCACCGAGCAAGTCGCCGTAAAAGACGTAGATGACCTTACCAGTCGCAATCAATGCGCCGAATATCAGAGGGGCCGAGGCACCACCAACTCCCGTACCAATCGCATAGAAGAAGGCGATGGCGAGGGCACGTGTCTCTAACGGGAATATTTCGCTCACCGTCAGGTAGGCCGAGCTTGCACCTGCGGATGCAAAGAAGAAGATGATCGACCAACAAATGGTTTGTGTGACCGCGTTGAGTATCCCCTGAGTAAACATCCAGCCTGTGATAACAAGCAGCACACCGGAGAAGATATAGGTGAAGCTAATCATCTTTTTGCGCCCGATAGTATCGAACAGGCGACCAAGTGTGAGCGGTCCAATAACATTGCCTATCGCGAACGGTACAATATACCAGGGGGCTTGATCCGCAGGAACATGGTAGAAGTTCGCCAGAACAAGCGTGTAGGTAAAGAAGACCGCGTTGTAGAGAAACGCCTGCCCCACCATGAGCGAGAAACCCAGCAGCGAACGCTGTGGATATTGTCGGAACATTGTCTTCGCGATTTGTCCAAAGCTTACCGTGCCCTGTGGACGAATAGAGATTGTTCCCTCTGGCTCTGGTAGGTCCTTAATCGAGTCTTCCTTCTTGACTTCGGTCTCGATCATATTGACGACATCGTTGGCTTCATCGAATCGTCCGTGCATCATCAGCCAACGTGGACTCTCCGGCACATAGCGACGTACTATCAAGACCGCCAGACCGAGGATCGCGCCCATGCCAAAGGCGAGACGCCAGCCAAGGTCTATCGGCAACAGATTGGGGTTGAGCAGGAACGCTGTGGCGATGGCACCGAAGGCCGTACCAAGCCACCATGTGCTGTTGATTGCCAGGTCGGTCCAACCACGCGCACGCGCTGGAATCAGTTCGTCAATCGCAGAGTTGATCGCGGCATACTCACCGCCAATACCCATGCCTGTTAGGAAGCGGCAGGCGATGAACCAGTAGAAATTGAAGGAAAACGCTGTGGCAATGGTCGCGAGCAGGTAGAGTGCCAGCGTAATCATGAAGAGGCGTTTGCGCCCAAATTTGTCGGTCATGCGACCAAATACTAACGCACCAACGACAGCACCGACGATGTAGACCGTACCTGCCACACCGACCTCAAAGTCTGTGATGTGCAGCGTTTTAGGACTCTTAAGGGTGTCGGCGATAGAGCCAACAATCGTGACCTCTAGTCCGTCAAGAATCCAGGTGATGCCAAGCGAAACAACGACGAGCCAATGCCAGCGGCTCCAAGGTAGGCGGTCCATGCGTGCAGGTATATCTGTTTTGACCGCTTTTACATTCCCTGCTGTCGTACTCATAGCTCTGTTGCTCCTTTTTTGGAATTTGGATGCTCCGATGCATCCAAAGATTTCTAAGCTACGAAACAAAGGGCTTTTACCCCAAGTATAAGAGAAATAAGCCGCATTGCTGTTTACAAAATTTCGCTACAAGAATGATTACATGTATGAACGATGCTACAACTAACATGTAGTTATACAACGCGACATAGCATAGTTCGGTTTCACTGTGTGACATTGGGAAGACAAGATGAATTAGACCTCTGCAGTCGCTTCGTTTCTAATTGTTTATTGTATATACTAATGTTTGTCGAATATTTTTGTTGTTTTTCCATGCAGATCGTGCTAGAATTCGCGTATCTAATTCGATACTATAGTAAGCAGAAGATAGGTTTTATGAACTCAATACATTACTTCTTCAATAAGAAGAGTCAGCAGCAAAGCCAGCCTTATGTGAGGTTTGGTTCCTTTTGCATGCGTGTAAGTCTATAAAACAATAAACGCAACCAGTCGCCAGACCTCTTGTATAGGGCTGGCGACTTTTTTGTGTCTTGTTACTCAAATTCTTGAAGGGAGCATGTCATGGAGATAAGTTTCTTCGTGCGCGGTTTGCTGATTGGCCTCTCTATTGCCGCTACCGTTGGCCCGATGAGTATTTTATGCATGCAACGTACACTTTACAAAGGGCAACGTTATGGACTCGTTTCTGGTTTGGGTATTGCAACGGCTGATGCGTTGTATGGTTGCATTGCTGGCTTCAGCTTGACAGCGATTTCTCAATTTCTTGTTGCTCAACAGTTCTGGATTCGCCTCCTTGGAGGGCTGTTTCTCGTCTATCTCGGTCTCAAAACGCTGTTGAGCAAACCGCCTGAGCGAGCGATAGAGGCGAAGAAAGCAGACAACTTTACCGCTGCCTACCTATCTACCTTGCTACTCACGCTGACGAACCCGCTCACCATCCTCTCGTTCGCGGCAATCTTCGCGGGTATTGGTGTTGGGAGCGCGAGTAGAAGTTATGCCTCGGCAAGTCTTGTTGTGCTAGGCGTCTTTGTTGGTTCAACGCTCTGGTGGTGTATATTAACGAGTGTAATCAGCCTTCTTAGAAGGCGGTTTACGCCTATATGGTTGCTGTGGATCAATAGAGCGTCAGGAGTGCTTATTGCGCTATTTGGGGCTGTGGCATTGATCAGCCTTTCGTAGGGACCAGATGTATCGCGTCCGAGGCGCAATTCATTGCGCGATATCCTTGCCCAATTCCTCTCTAAACAGGTGAGAACCGATCTCGCGCGATAAATCGCACACGGACGCCGTAAACGTGGTCCCTACGAAAAATTGTCACATCAAGGTTGATAGTGTATTACGAAAGATGGTCTTGTAAAATGAACATGTATTTAATGCTTAAAAGGGAGGGAGGACTACAATGTCAAAAGATGTTTCAAGGCATACACCCCCTGTAGACTGGACAGTGCTGCTTATCGATGGCCCATCTGGTGCTGGCAAATCAATTGTTGCGCGACAGATAGGGTTACACTTAGGTTTTCCCTGGTTAGAGGTTGACGATCTACGGCTAGCATTTCAAGCAAGTGGCGTTACCTTGCCAGAGAAAACTGAAGACTTGTATCTCTTCACGGAAAAGACACCAGACATATGGAATTTACCTCCAGAGCGTATATGCGACGCCTTAATCGCTGTTGGTGAGGTAATGGCATCTGCTATCGAGGTTGTAGTAGCGAATCACTGCGATCATGCAGGGCCGATTCTTGTGGAAGGCGATGGTATCCTACCATCACTTGCTGCTCGCCCATTGATGAACCAGTATTTGACGAGTGGACAGGCGCGAATGGTGTTTTTAGTAGAGCCTGATGAGCAGGTTTTATATACAAACATGGTAGCGCGTGGACGTGGCATCGCTGAGCGTGCAGATGTAGAGCTGCATACCGAGGCAAGGGCGAAATGGTTATATGGACAGTGGCTTACCGAAGAGGCATGGCGTTACAATATACCAGTGCTAGCTCCCCAACCATGGGAAACATTGATCGAACGCATCATGCAAATATTTGTGATATCTTGAAAGCGTTGTTTTCAGTACAGAAGGAGAGTGATATTCATGAAAACTATCGGTTTATATCGTTACCTTCCTATAGACAATCCAGAGAGCCTTGTCGATGTCGAGATAGACAAACCAGTACCGAATGGTCGTGATTTGCTGGTGCATGTTAAGGCGATATCCGTTAATCCCGTTGATGTGAAGACACGCGCATCTAAGAATCAGGTCGAGAAAACACCGCGCATCCTCGGCTGGGACGTTGCGGGCGTGGTTGAGCAGGTGGGGGCAGAGGCTTCTTTGTTTAAGGTCGGCGACGAAGTGTATTACGCGGGTAGCATTATGCGCCCTGGTGGAGATAGTGAATATCATCTCGTCGATGAGCGTATCGCCGGGTGCAAGCCACTTAGCCTGGACTTCGCACAAGCGGCTGCTCTTCCTCTTACTGGACTCACCGCGTGGGAAGCCTTATTTGACCGTCTCGGTGTGTCACACAACGCCAATGTTAACCATCAGAAACGCATTCTGATTATTGGCGCGTCGGGTGGTGTTGGCTCTATCGCAACCCAACTAGCCAATCTCGCAGGCTTGACGGTCATCGGCACGGCATCGCGTCCCGAAACGATGCAATGGGCTAAAGAGCATGGCGCGAAATATACCATCAACCACCACGAAGCCTTCGCGCCACAGTTGAAACAACTTGGCTTCGACGACGTTGACTACACCTTCTGCCTGAACAGTACAAACAAGCATTGGGATGATATGGTAGAGGTGATTGCGCCACAGGGCAAAATCTGCTCAATTGTCGAGATGCATGGCCCAGTTAGTCTTACCGCTTTACAGGGCAAAAGTGCAACCTTCGTATGGGAACTCATGTTCACGCGGTCCAGGTACCAGACCAGCGACATGATCGAGCAACACAAACACCTGAACGAGCTAGCCCAGCTTATCGACGATGGCAGAATACAGACCACGCTCACCGAAAAGCTTGAGCCAATCACAGCCGCCAACCTGCGTGAAGCTCACAAAAAGGTCGAGAGCGGCAAGATGATTGGTAAGATTGTGTTGGCGAACTTCCCTACGTAGTTGTAGATAACATACTGAGAGGAAATGCACTTTGCGACCAGAGGAATTACTACAGCACATCAACCTATATCATTCAACAACGTTTGTACCACTCGATAAATATGCTGTTGGAGAGCAAGGTGCTTTTGCTATCACGGACTCTCAAGACAAACGTTACGTACTGAAATGGAAGCCTGAGACGCAAAACCTGAGTAGGATGCAGGAAGCAAAGGCGGTAACAGACGTGTTACGAAGCATTGGCTATCCTGCATCACACTTTCTTTTCATTGGTTGCGCCTTGAATTGTGTTTATTCTATCCAGACGACTCTTCCTGGCATACCTATCTATCCAGACCCTTTAGATATCACGCTCGTACCACAATTGCTAGAACTCAACGAACTACAAAGAGGACGAGCATTGCCTAACATGCGCGATTGGCATGAGGAAGCTGTGGTGACTGTACTCTCCGGCGGCGATGGATACTGCCTTCATGCCTCCCTGCTAGAATACTCTTGTGATACTATTAAACTCCTCGACACTCTTCAAAAAATCGTTCTCGCGCACCAAGCCGAGCCGCATCGTACAACTGATATCGTGCATAACGATTTCCAACTCGCAAATATTCTTGTTCATAACCAACGAATTAGCGGCATTATTGACTGGGATGCACCATTCGCAGGGGATCGTATCTTCGATATTGCCACCCTCTTGTTTTACTCCTACGATGACCTTGAAATACGAAAGCGACTCTGGCGATATATCCTCAAGCATGCCACGCTCAACCTGTTGAGTGTCTATTTTGCTCATCTCATCCTGCGCCAAGTCGATTGGTCGCTCCGTTTTCACGATCAGGCGACAAGCGATAGATATATTGAGAGAGGGTATACGATTTTGGCGGATATTGCCCATCGCTCTCTTTAATTAAGTTGTGTGATAAGATGAGTTGAGATTAGGAATTCACAGGAGAACAAATACAAGTAAGGAAGCTCTCTATGACCATTGATGCCGCGTTTACCACCTTTCCCACACTCACCACAAACCGTTTGCGTCTGCGCCAACTGAGAGCAGATGATGCCGAGGCACTCTTTGCGTTGAGAACTAATCAGGATGTGATAGAGTTTATGGGGCAGGAGCCACCCCAATCTATCGACGATACGCACAAACTGATTCAGCGAATGCAAAGAACGTATGAGCGACGTAATGGTATCTTCTGGTGTGTTACGCTCAAAGAAGAGGATATCCTTATTGGTTCATGCACGCTTTTTGCTTTCAATTTCGACTTTCATTATGCCGAAACTGGCTACGAACTCAGTACGGCCTACTGGCAGCAAGGTATTACAAGCGAAGCGATGTCGGCTGTCCTGACCTATGGCTTTACCGAGCTTGAATTGCATCGAATCGAGGCCGACGTTGCGCCCGACAATACGCGCTCGAAGAATCTCTTGCTCAAGCTTGGCTTCACGTTCGAGGGCAATTTGCGCCAACGCTACTTCTTTCGCGGCCAATACGAGGACGAGTATTACTTTGGGTTGCTCAAGAATGAATGGATGAAATAGGAGGCTTGCTATGAGCATTGACGCAGCATTTACCACCTTTCCCACACTTACCACAAACCGCTTGCATCTTCGCCAAATTCAGCCAATGGATGCAGAAGCACTCTTTGCGATAAAGTCCGATCGGGAGGTGATGGACTTCTATGGAGATGAAATTCATCAAACTCTCGAAGACACTCATGCGTTGATTCAACAACTCCAGGATTCTTATAATCGGCACGAAGCTCTACACTGGGGCATCACGCTCAAAGGCGAGGATACCGTTATCGGTTCATGCACGTTCTTTTTTTCCGATCCAGGCTTTCATTATGCCGAAACTGGCTACGAACTCCATCGTGCGTATTGGCGCCAGGGCATTATGAGCGAAGCACTGCCAGCTATCCTGACCTACGGGTTTACCAAGCTTGGATTGCATCGCATTGAAGCGGCCATGGATTCCAGGAATACGCGCTCTAAGGGTCTCTTACTCAAGCTTGGCTTCACATATGAGGGAAATTTGCGCCAGCGCTTCTTCTTCCGCGACCAGTTTTTGGACGCACATTACTTTGGATTGCTCAAAGATGAATGGCTGAAATCTGTTTAGCTTTTTTTGCAACGCACCTTTACGAGGCATTCCGGTCTAAATCGCGGAGATAGTTTTTTACTACCCATCGTACTAACGCGGATTTCTTCATTCCCTGTTCATGCGCGAGAGTTGTAAGTTTGTCGTCCGTCTCAGCATCAAAACGCACTTCAAGCTTCTTTGATAGTTGATACTCAGAAAGTTGTTTATCAAAGTGAACTATAACTGGGTGAAATTCCTCTTCAAAGTCGGTGGTATCGTGCGTATCCCAAAATGCCGCTTCCTCTTCAATACTTGAAAAGTCAGGAATACGATTGGGGGGCTGGTTAGTATCTCGTTCGTTCATGAAGTCCTTCCTCTTAGTTCATGATACCGTTTGGTTTCGCCCTTATTCGCATCGTGGGCGGTAACACAGTAGTATCTCCCGTCGCCTTCAGGCTTTAGAATAATTGCTAGCGTTCGGTAGACGTTGGGCCGGTGATGCGAATACGCCCTTTATAGGTTTGACTGGCGATAAAGTTACCATGACAAACTTGCTCAACTTCTTCTGGCTCTACATCATGGCGTGCGATATGTGTCATGTTCCAGTCATCCCAGATGAGTCTGTGTATACGTATTTCATCCATACGTCTAATTGTACTGCAAAACGTCACAATGTCAAGGGTATTTTCAACGTATCGGGCTGGGTGTTCCCTGACTTGTAAGCATGGGTAGGAATGACCCAATTATGGTGTTAGTCACAGAATGAAAAAGGGGGAAAGCCGAGCAGGGGGGTAAAGGGCATGGATAGGATCATTGTGTGACTCAGCCAGGGCCACAGCGAGATTGCAAGCTCGACTTCCTATATCTAGTGTACTCTCCGTCACAACAAGCGAAGGGTATATCAAGTTATATCAAAGAGTGTCATGGCGCATGCGCCATGACACTCTTTGATATAACTGTTATTATATTCTTCTGCCAGCCCCTATGCGTGGCGTGAGAGGGAATGCAATGAGCATACCTGCAATCAAGCCACCGACATGCGCGAATATCGCGATATTGCTACCTGGGGTCAAGCCAAAGACAAGGTTGAGGCCGATCCAGAAGAGCCAGTTGCCGATAGCACCACGTCCGTAAGCACCGAGGCTACGTCGATTGACGAAGTAGAAAACGCCTAATGCTCCGAAAACGCCGAAAATTGCGCCCGATGCTCCTACGGCAGCACCGCCTGGCGATGTGAAAAAGAACAATATTCCACCCGCTATGCCGGAAAGCAGGTAGATGACGAGGTAACGCCACTTGCCATAATACACCTCAATAGCACGACCTACAAAGAAGAGCGAGAGCATATTGAAGCCGATATGAAGGATGCTCTCGTGTAAGAACATTCCCGTGAAGATACGCCAGTATTCTCCCTGTGCGACCAGCGGATTTACTTGCGCTCCTGCATTAAGGAGCGAAGGATATATGGTGCTGAGGGCAAACACAACAACGTTGATGGCGATCAGGATATAGGTCACAAGACTTGGATACTGACTCAATGCGAAGCGTGTGCGTATGACCTGTCTCTGCATGCCATTTGGACGCGACCATGTAGGCACGGCATCATGCTCGTTGCGTTGCTGTTGCGCTGCTGGTTCTTGTGTTCTCTCTGTCGCGGGTACCTCGTCCGTCGTGCCGCTATAGCCACCAGTGTAAGGTGCAGGCGTCGGGTAAGGTTGTGGTTCAGCGGGTGGAAACACACCGTCGAAGCGACCACCGTAGGAGAGGCGGGCCGAGCGTGCGCGTGCAAGATTGGCGTCGTAGTCTTGATGGTTGAGGCGAAGCAGATACGAACGCAGCGCATGAACATAGGCTATACCTGGATTTTGCGCGATAACTGTATCGACTTTTTGTAAGGCGCGATCATAGTGATGTGCCAGCAGGTCGAGCAGAGCCTGTGCGGTAATGCTTTCGATGCCGCCCGTTGACTGTAGTTCCTGTGTACGCTGGGCCGCCATTTGTACGACATTGTAGTTGCCGAGGGCAAGATTTGCCTCGGCGAGTCCCAGGTGAATCGCTGGATTGTTAGGTTCTAGTTGCGCGGCGTGTGCATAGGCAATCGCGGCCTCGCGCCCCTGACCGTGTGCGAGTGAATAGTTTCCTTGATCCACATATGTTTGTATATCTGTTTGTGCTTCCACGAGTCACCTTCCAGTCTGATGTAGCGCGAGTATAGCCAGTGCCAGTGTACCGACAACTGTCAGAAGAGCCAGAGGCCAGCGACGCGCGAGACTATGCGTATCTTCCAATGTCTGTGCTTGATACAGTGGATACGCGAGTTGATGTATATGTTCTCTTTGCTGTACAGGTGGTGTTGGCACGGCTTTTACTGCGACATAGAATGGCATAAACCACCAGCCCAATATACAACCACTGATAAGGCCGCCGAGATGAGCGTAATTATCTACATTTGGCACAAGTAGACCCAGGCCAAGATTAACTCCTATAATAATAACGAGCCACAGTAACGCCGGTACCCCACCTCTGGGAAATGCCTGTCGATGGTATAACACGAATATACTGTAGGCTCCCACTAGTCCAAAAATTGCCCCTGACGCTCCTACGCTGATCTCCTGTGGCGCAAAGTAAAAGCTTGCAATGATGCTAATGATACCGGTGATAAGGTAGAGTAGCAGGAAACGTAGGTGTCCTATAATGCGTTCAATAAAAATTCCCAGTATGACAAAATTGAGCATATTGAGACCGACGTGTATCAAGTTGACATGCAAGAAAATCGGTGTCACAAAACGCCAGTATTGCCCCTGCTGAATCAAGGTGTTCTCTTTTGCACCGTAGGTTATCAGCACGTTCGAGAGCGCATCATTGTCCTGTGGTTGCACATTAACCGCGTTACCTGCGATATTTGCCAGGACCTCACGTAGGGTATGCGCTCCCACTGCAAGGGCTGTTTGATAGGCGGTAAAGCACCACAGCGCAACCGTGCCGAGTGTAATCAACCAGACGACCCAGGAGACACGATTAAGACTATGTGTTGCTTTATAGTTGTTCAATGCTGTCCGATAGCTTAATCGTATACGTTGTTGCTGCACCAAAGCGGCCTCAAACATGATAGAGACGTTTTCCACATCTACCTCTTCACAAAATCTTGCTTTCTATAGTATACGACTGAGCGTGGGGAATGTAGCAAGATTGGCTGTACAGATTGTAGCAGAAAATATGTCTCAACACAGAATGACCTTGATAACGCATGCGTTATCAAGGTCATTCTGTGTTGAGACACTACCTTATAAGACCACTGGTATGTAGGAACAGAATGAGGCCGTTCAACACAAATTGGATGGCGAGTGCGGCAAGCAGAATACCCAGGATACGCGAAATGACCAGGATACCAGTACGACCAAAAATCTTGATAATACGAGAGCTACCACGCATCACGAGCCAGCTCGCGAAGACAGCACTTGCGATGGCTGCACTGACCGCGAGTAGTTCCAATGGTCGTGGTGTGGCGAGATCGACATACAAGATTGTGGTTGCGATGGTACCAGGACCAGCAATAATCGGAATTGCTAGAGGGAATACGCTAATATCTTCGCGTGTCATCGCTTCGTCCGACTCGGCCTTTGTTTCGCGTGCCCCCGATTGTCGTCCAAACAGCATATCGACAGCGACCAGGAAGAGCAAGATGCCACCTGCCATATCAAACGCATAGAGGCTGATACCCAGACGATCAAGCAAGAGACGCCCGACCAGTGCGAAAAAGGCAATAATTGCTGCGCTTAATAGCGTCGCCCGTGTCACTATCACCTTCCGTTGTGCCTCATCAAGGTGGCCTGTAAGACCAACGAAGACAGGAGCCAGGCCAATTGGATCAATGATGGTGAAAAAAGTTACGAACGCGCTAATAGTAAAAGTAAAGAGTGCCATGTTGATAAGTCCCCCATATGATAGATTGTCGAACATCTAAAAACAAGCTGTTTGTGTTAATTTTTAAATTAAATGTTGCCGCAACAAGGGCACCCGCAAGGGGATGCCCCTCCCATATACGAATGCGCTTGTGATGCACCGTCATATGAGAGGGGCATCCTACTCCTTGCTCATCCATCCAACGAACTTCGTTCTAGCTTCGCTCAGGATGGATGAAAGGATGCTTGCGGGTGCCCTGGCCTCTTTGTATAAGGTCTTGTTATGGCGTTTAGTTATATTATATTTTTAATATAATAGGTATATCATGCCCTACTCTTCATAAGACTCGCGGCGACCTCGATAGTAGCGACGGCGACGACCCCATGAGCGATAGGTGAGCGCGTGCCACAGGGCTACGACGACAATTGCGCCGAGCAGTGATTTGAGTAGTGGTATTGGCTGTCCTGCGATATTAAAATCGCCAGGAATGGATACCTGGATGACGCTTGTGAGTAACCAGATACCAACAAGTGCAGCAATAAAGGCTCCAACAATGCCGAAGGGGAGTCGCCACCCAACAATAAATTCCGCGATGAGTCCTACGATGGCAGCGATGGCAAAGTAGATTAACTGACTAGTCGTGATAACAAAATGAGTACCTAAAAAATTCCCTTCGAGGAACGGACCGTCCGCAAGAAGGAGATGGAAGGCGAACATAAAAAAACCTCCTGACAATGCTTGTTAGCTTTTATGTAAAGAACTCTTCTATTGTATGCAATATCATTGAAATGTCAACACTGATATAAACGTAGACCGGTGCAAAAATACAAACTGTATCATACATTGACTTTTTCTAAGCAAATCACCCATTTTTCTAACAAATGTACTCACTTTTAGTGGCTCATGCGTGTTAGAATAGTAGAGAGTTCTATTAACGGGGGGAGACCGTGTGTGGCCTTCCCAGCAGATAGAAGCTTTTTGCATGGTTCTCTACAATACGTTATAATACATTAGCTCTTGCATTAAGAAAATTTTTATTGATTTGGGAGGCACTTTATGAAGGGTGCAATTCGCAGGGTAGCTATTATAGCTGCGGTAGTCTTAGTGGTGCTTATTGTGGGCATCGTTCTAGCTGCTATTTTCCATGTCCTACTTGATGTCCTCTACATCTTCCTCATGCTCCTGGCGGCTCTCATGGTTGTTGGGACGCTACTCCAGGTACTCTCGGTTATCGCTCTCATTCGTACTATTTCGACGGTGCGCGAAGAGATGAAGCCGTTACTTGCTTCGGTGCAGGAGACGGTTGGCATCGTCAAGGATACCGCGCAAACGGCTGGTCATACTGTGAAGACGGTCAGCAATGCCGCGCAGCTTACGGGTGAGATTGCACTTGCGCCGAGCGTGCGTGCTGTTGCCGCCGTTGTCGCGGGCCAGGAAATGGTGCGCGTCTTCTTCGGTAAAGGACACACTCGAACGCGTGCTGATAAGCGTCGCAAGGAACAGTTGAAGGCAATTGAGGTCATGGAACGCGCCAACCCCGATGCCATAACTGCTGGTGCGCTTGGTGGTGTCACAGCAAGAGAGGAGGCGAATAATGGTGCCTATGGTATTGGCAGATAACAATCCGATTCTGGCGACTGGTGGACAGATTGCCGCCATCGTTATTGGTCTCTACGCTGTATTGTTTATCGTTATTGCTGTTGCCTTCAATTTCGCGATGGCCGTTGTCTTCAGTTGGACGCGCGAGAAGGTGAAGGTTGTCCAGATGTTGCGCCCTACCGTCGATAGTGTTAACAAGACATCAGAGGCGTTGGCGCAGGGCGTGCCAGCACCTGCCAATGAGAACAAGATTGTGGAGACTGTCGCGCAAGGGCCCGCACAGGTGCAGAAGCTCGATAAGCAGGTAGGACAGGTGACAGATAAGGTGTCCAATGCGGTAATCGAGTTTCGGGCGCGAACGATACAGGTGGAGACAGTGGCAAAGGCTCTCTTCGCTCCCAAACTGTTGAGACGCGAGTTGGAAGAGCATGATAGGAACCAGGGATATGACCCAAGCGTTGCCATTAAAAGCCCTGGCTATCAGCGTATAGTGGAAGAGGTGCAAGAGGGTCGAACCGTGCCTAATCTACAAGTCACCGATGTCTCGACACCGACTGTTCGAGTCGTACCCTCGAAAAAATAATGGCTCTCTTCATAGCATATATCCGAGAGTTTGGGCGTTTCCAACGGAACGCCCAACTTTATTTAATCAGTAACACGCTAAGTGGTGTTTCGGCTGGTATCTTGCTTGTCCTCTACAATTTGTATCTCGTCTCGCTCGGCTACAAAACTGATTTTATCGGCCTCGTTTTATTTGCTGGAACACTAGGGGCGGGCATTGCTATTTTTCCCGCAGGTGTATGTATCGACCGCATAGGCGGAAAAATGGTGCTGATTGCAACAACCCTGCTATTTGGGGTTGTTGGTGCCGCCCAAATTCTCTTTCGTCAACCAAATTTCCTACTTGCAAGCGGCTTTATCGCTGGCATTATTACCGCTTTTTACCTCGTCGTCAATGCCCCATATCTTACCGCCAACAGCACGCCGGAAGAACGCTCACACCTGTTCAGTCTCAACATCGTCGTACAACTGGGAACAATGGTGCTGGGGGAAGTTCTGGGCGGCTCGCTCCCACAATGGTTACGCTCTATATCCTTGCTCATGGCTCCCCTACCGCTGCAAATACAATGGCTGCTTGCGACACAGAGTAACGCCCGCTCTTATCAACTCGCCCTCCTGAGTGCTGGCTTGATTGCGGTGCCAAGCCTGATACCGCTTTTTTTGTTGAGCGATGACCGCCCGCAGAGGTCTGATGCAAGGGAACACCCCTCCCATACGAAAGCACATCGGGAACGGATTCGTGTATGGGAGGGGCGTCCCCGAAGCCGCATTCGGGGACTGATGAAGGCAGCAGGTGCCCTTGTTTGGTTTAAGGGAATTGGCAAATCAGGGCGTGATAAATCAGGCCCGTACATGCGTGCGTTGATAGCCACGCCTTTTTTTGCATTGTTGCTGGCGTGGATTCTCGTTGGACTGGGTGCTGGCCTCTTCATCCCTTATTTCAATGTGTATTTTGTGCAACATCTAGGGGCATCACCCGCGCTGTTTGGTCTGATCGATGGGGGCGCGAATGGTATCAATGCGTTGTTGACGTTAGCCGCTCCACTCGTCGCGATGCGACTGGGCAAAATAAATACCGTCGTATTTACGCGCTTGCTAAGTATTCCGCTCCTGCTTATCATCGGTTTTACCAGCGTGTTGCCGCTTGCCGCGCTAATTTATCTTTTTCGACAGGGGACAATGGATATGGCGGTGGGTGTCTTCCAGGTCTACTCTATGGAGGCCGTACCGGAGCAGAGACGTGGAGTAGCAAATAGCAGTTATCAGGCGGCAATGCAGGTCTCCTGGGCCGCTACGACGCCGCTAGGGGGCTTGCTGATTGTCCATGTGGGCTATACCCCTGTTTTTGTTGGTGGTGCAACGCTGTATCTGTTGGCGATTATTTTGTTGTGGCTGCGATTTAGAGGAGGTTCAATAAACGGACAGATAAATGGTGCGCCCGGCTAGCCGGGCGCACCATTTATCTGTCCGTTTATTGAACTGTTATTTTTTCAGAACTTTCATAAAGATGATCGTCAATTCGTACAGGATTGACATCGACGCGCCCAGGATGACAGGACTGTAGGGGTCCGCCCCCGGCATGACAATCGTTGCCCCTATCCACATACTTACATGCGCGACTGCACGCTTCTTCTGCAGTATCTTTGACGAAAGTATATCAATGTATGCCAGGAATGTTAGTACAAGTGGCATTTCAAAGATGACGCCAAAGGCAAGGATGAAGAATGCGATAAAGCCAAAGTAGCTGCCCGCTGTAAGAATCTCCTGAAAGTTGTCACCACCAAATGTAGTTAAAAATGCTACGGGATATTGTAGCACGAAGTAACCAAGCGTAATGCCTACCAGGAAAAGAACGATACCGATAAAGATGAACGGAACGGCATATTTCTTCTCTTTCTCATACAGACCAGGGGAAACAAAGGCCCACGTCTGATAGAGAAGGACAGGTAGTGCTAAGACGAATCCGGCTGCAATTGCAACCGTCAAGTAGACGGTAAAACTCTCAGTGATACCCGTCAAGTACAGCGTGTTGTGGCCCAAAGGAAGTGGCTGTCTCAAGAAAATGACGATATTATCGCGGAAGATAAATGCTATTATAGAGCCAACAGCAATGGCGATCAATGATTTGAAGATGCGCCATCGTAGTTCTTCCAAGTGTTCTATCAGAGACATGCCAGGCTCTTCGCCCTCATCCTCCGGCTCTGGTGAGTAGCCGTCGAATGAGAGCATGGAGTCTTGTTCTTTTATGTTACCAGTTGCCATTTCTACTCTCCAAGCAAGTGATAGTAGTTAGTCAGCACTAGTCAACCTTAACTTCGTTGTGGCTTACCTCACTGCTGGGGACGACGTGATGGTTTACCTCACTGCCGGGGGTCTCACTGATGATGCGCTGGCTAGCATTTTCGCGCTCGATGGCTTCGTAGTTCAAAGTAGAAGGAGCCTTGAGTGCCTCTTCATGCTCTTTTTCCTTTGACATCTCACTGATACCTTTGCGGAACTCTGTGACGGTCTTGCCAATCGAACGACCCATTTCTGGCAGTTTCTTTGGTCCAAAGATGAGTAGTGCAACGACAAAGAGAATGATTAACTCAGGTGTATGTCCCATTAAGCCCATGATAGATATCCTTTCGTAACTTTCGTAACGTCTAGTTTCTTTAGTAGTCTCTACACACTACTACGATAATATATCGGTAGTGGATGTCTTTTGAAACATCGCAACAATAATGTCCATGCCAAACTTCGTATGAAGGCTCGCCGCCTTCGGCGTCGGGAAGAAGGAGAAACTGGGGCACAGCCCCAGACCCCAGTCAAGGGGCTGCTGCCCCTTGCATCCCTGCTCTAAGGAGTTGCGACGCCTTGTGTTGCTTCTTGCCCCATCACAGAGGCTTCGAGAGCCTGCAAGCCTTCTATGCCGAGGTTTACGAGGCCGAGACCGACAGAGCCGATAGCGACAAGCTGTATAGCCCGCCGCCGACTTACCGGATGGGCGTGCAGCCGTGTAACCGCTTCTTGCTCATGTACTACCTCTGCCGCTTGCCGCCGAACCGATGCCTGTAGGCGTTGTTCAAGATCGGCAGGGGCAACGGCGGTGCTTCCATAGTGGCGTGCCAGCACTGTTTCGATTGAATCATTGTGCATACTATGCATCTCCAGGTAGATAGTGGCGCGGAACAAATGCTAAACGCTGCGGCTGATTCTCATTATCATTCGCTGTACGTTCAGTTTGCGCTCCATCCATAGAATATGCGCGGCTCGTTTGTGCCTTGCGAGTGTCGAGAATTTCTTCGCCACTCTCGCGCGTGTACTCCTGTTGAAATTGCTTGCGGGCGCGAGCTAAACGCTGACGAACCGCTGCCTCTTTTAGGTCAAGCAAGTTAGCAATCTCGCTTGTCGAGAGGCCCCCGATAATCGAAAGCAACAGACACGTTCGCAACGCTTCTGGCAGTTTCGCCATTGTGCGTCGCACCGCATCTTGCTCGGCAATTAGCTCTGCTGGATCAGCAGTTGCTTGTTGTCCATAGCCAACAGGTTGTACGGGAGCGGCCTGTGCTGTGAGCGGCTCGTCCTGTGTCTCCCGCGACTCCTGTGTCCCGCTCTCATGGATACGAGAGAAGGGGATGAAGCGGAAGATTGCACGGCGGCGGCGTTGCATACGCACAGTGTTGAGCGCGATACGTAGCAACCAGGCTTTGGCGTGAAAGTGTGTGCCACTTTCGGCGCGGGCAGCATCGATAGCTTTCAATGCCTGGTGAAACGTGTCCTGCGTCAGGTCCTGGCTCTCTTCCCAATCTCCGGTCAGGCCATAGATAGTGTAGAAGACCAGTTTATGATATTCGTACACAAGCGCCTCAACCGCCTGTGCCGCAGGGAGTGTGTCCACACAATACTCTTTTCGCGTTCGCATTTGTGGGGAGAGATTTCTTATGTCCCTCACCGCTTACTAATAGAGATGCACGAGGATGGCAATTTGTGACAAGAAAAACAACGAGTTTTTTCTAAGTTACAAAAGAGAAAACGGATGTATGCTGTGGACATTCGTCGCGACGAATGTCCACAGCATACATCCGTTTTTTTATTAGTGAGCGTGTTCTTCGATGTAATCTTCGGCTTCTTGTACCGTTGTGATCTTTTCGGCATCCTCGTCGGAGATTTGCATACTGAACTCTTCTTCGAGAGACATGATCAGTTCGACCAGATCGAGTGAATCCGCATTGAGATCCTCAACAAATGATGCAGAGGGAACGACCTCGCTCTCGTCAACACCGAGTTGGTCAACGACTATCTTCTTGAGTCGTGTCTGGATATCCGCATTTGCTGGCATTATTTGACCTCGCTTTCAGCTATAGGAGTGGGCGGTTGTTGCGCCCGGTTAAATATGGTGCCGAGTACGCCATTGATAAAGCGGCTAGATGTGTCACTGCCAAATATCTTGGCAAGTTCAACGGCCTCGTTGATGGCTGCCTTGGCTGGTACCGTATTATTGAACAGAATCTCGTAGATTGCAAGTCGCAAGATATTTTTGTCGATGCGAGCCATCTGCTGCAGAGGCCATTCGCGAGCCGCACTCTGGATGTGGGCGTCGATGTCGGCGAGATGGTCGCTAACACCCAGGACCAATGCCTCGGCATACTCTACCACCTGGGATTGCAGGTGACGTTCTTCGACATGGCGCTGCAGAACCTCTGAGAGGGTGTGCTGGGCAACATCATACTCATAGAGTGTTTGCAATGCAATCATTCGTGCTTGTCTGCGTATCCCTGGCATAGTATCCTCGAATTGTTCCTGTTGTAGCAGAGAGAAAACAAAAACGCTTCTGTCTCTGCTGATTGATGTATACGAATTGTGCATCGTTGCTAGTGCTTTATAATAGATATACCACACTATGGAATTGTGTGCTATGCCACGTCCTGAATATAGACGTTGATCTCGCGCACCTGCATCCCTACCATTTCTTCTAGTGACGATGCCACTTCTTCCTGTACGGCGGTTCCCACCTCTACGATGTTGATGCCTGGGGCAACAACAAGATAGAGATCGGCAGAGACCGTATTA
>JAABVA010002548.1_pt1 | contig 18034 bp, 17 predicted proteins | sample 5560331 | NCBI WGS metagenome assembly JAABVA01 (sample SAMN12812661, study PRJNA571458) | rock metagenome | isolation source: Antarctica rocks | place: Antarctica: Victoria Land, Mt New Zealand sud | collected 2016-01-07 | reverse complement strand
ACCGGGCCACCTGGCAGCTACCCGGACCGGACTCACACCGGCAAGCGACGACGAGCTTACGAACAGCAACCACCTACATCAGGCAACCTCCTGTTCTGCTGGACGCACGAAAGCGCGAGGTTAAGTTCAGCTTTGAACTTTGCGTTCGCTCGACTGGCCGCGGCCAGGAGCCGGCCAGGAGGCCTCGCGGTCGTTGGACACGCTGGTCGTGAGTGCGAGCGAAAGACCTGTAGATCGGCCAGCAAGGGTGGTGTCGGTCTTCCGGGCGTTGTACTCACGCCCACTATCCGAGGTACGCGCTGACGATGCGCGGATCATCTTTGAGCTCGGCCGAGTCGCCCGAGAGCACGCAGCGCCCGTTCTCGAGCACGTAGGCCCGACGGGCGAGCGCGAGCGCGAGCGCCGCGTTTTGCTCGACGAGCAGGATGCTCAGGTCGCCGGTGGCGATCAGCTGCCGCATGGCGTCGAAGAGCGTAAGTACGACCTTAGGCGCGAGCCCGGTCGTCGGCTCGTCGAGCAACAGCAGCCGGGGTCCCGTCATCAGCGCCCGCCCGACGGCCAGCATCTGCTGCTGTCCGCCCGAGAGGGCGCCCGCCCGCCGACGCAGCATCTCACGCAGCACGGGAAATAGATCGAGCGCCCGCTCGCGCAACTCCGGGCGGCGGCCACGCTCAACGGCGTAGGCGCCAAGCATGAGATTCTCCTCCACCGTGAGGTCGGGGAACAGCTCGCGGCCACTGGGGACGTGACCGATCCCTGCGCGCGCCAGCGCGTACGCCGGCCGCCCATCGATTCGCTCGCCAAACAGTGAGACACTGCCGCTGCGTGGACGGATCGCGCCCGCGATCGTGCGAAGTAGCGTCGTCTTACCGGCACCATTCGCGCCCAAGACACTGACCACCTCGTTTGCCCCCACCTCAAGCGAGATTCCGTGCAGAATGCGCAGCGGGCCGTAGCCGGCGTCGACATTGTTCACCCGCAACGTAGGCATGGCGGTACGGTCCTCGCCGGACTGGTGGGTCGTTGTGGTTGCGCTCACGTGGGGAGCTCCCCGCCGAGATAGGCACGCACAACCTCAGGGTCCCGCAGGATCGCGTCGGGAGGACCGGAGGCAATCAGGCGCCCCTCGTCGAGCACCACGATACGGTCGGCAAGGTCGACGATCGCGCGAATAACGTGTTCCACCCCGGCGACCGCGCCGACACCGTGGGACGCCATCGCGCGGATCGTCCCGCGCACCCGCTCAAGTTCCTCCTGGGTCATACCCGCCATTACCTCGTCGAGCAGTATGAGATCGGGCTGCAGCGCGAGCGCGCGCCCCAACTCGATCAGCCGTCGGTGACCCGCAGGCAGCGTGACGACCGGCTGCAGCCATAGATCCTCAAGATCCAAGGTGCGGACCACCCACGCAGCCTGGTTGACCGCATCTTGGGAGCAGCGCCCGCCGTACGCCGCCAGCAGGACATTCTCCCACACGGTCATCGACTCGAATGGCCGCGGGATCTGGAACGTCCTTGCCAGGCCCAGTTTCGGGAGCCGGTGCGTCGCATGGTCGGTGATCGCCTTGCCGTTGAAGACGATCTCGCCGTGGGAGGGCTTAACCATCCCGGTGACCGCGTTGAACAGCGTCGTCTTGCCGGCGCCGTTGGCACCGATGATGCAGACCGTCTCGCCCCGATCAACGGATAGCGACACCTCCTGGAGCGCGTGCACGCCGCCGAAGCTCACCCCCACCTCGCGGCATTCAAGGATCTGCTCCGAACGCAGCCCGTCGACCTCAGGCACGACGGGCGGTCGACCCTCCGGGAGCACTGCGGGCGCCTTCACGATCGGCCGTCGCAACATTCCGAAGCGGTTGAAGAGCGAGACGACGCCGCCCGGCAGGAACAGCAGAATCAGGATGATCAGAGCGCCGAACAGCGCAAGCTGGATGCTGGGGTAATTCAGCCACAGCTGGTTGCCGATCAACTCAAGCGAGACGGCGCCGATAAGCGGCCCCCACAACGTACCGATGCCACCCGCCATCGCGAACAGGATCGTTTGCAGATCGATCGTGGGGTCAAACGCACTAGCCGCATCGATGAAGCTGCGGTTGTAGGCCACCAGACCACCCGCGAAGGCGGGAAGCGTGGCGCTCAGCGCGAAAGCCATCACCTTCACGCGCGTGGCCCTCACACCCATCGCCGACGCCACCTCCTCGTCGTCACGAATCGACATTGCGCGCAGCCCGAAGCGCGATCGGCTCATGTACGCATTGAGCCCAAAGGCCAGCACCGCCGCGATGATCATCGCGGCGAACACCGCGACTTGGGCGAGCTTGCCGGGAAGAATCAGACCGGTACCGCTCCCCGTGTAGGACCATCGCGAGGCCGTCAGGGAGAGCACGCTGACGATGGCAAACATGCCCAGCGCGAAGTAAATGCCGCGCAGACGCAGCATTATCATGCCAAGTGGGATCGCCAGCAGGCCGGACATCACGCCGGCGACGGCGGCGGACAGCCACCACGTCAGTCCCGCATGGATGATCAGCAGCGAAGTAGCATACGCGCCGAAACCAAAGAACGCCACCTGCCCGAACGAGATGTATCCCGTGAAGCCGCTGATCACATTCCACGAGTAGGCCAGCGTGACGAACATGGCGATGTCAGTGGACACTTGGACGCGGTAGCGGGTACCGGCGACCGTGACGACGACCGCGATCACAACGAGCAGCGCGAACACCCCGGCCTCGATCAGGTCTGAGCGGCGGGTCGCAGGGCGGGGACCCGAGTCACCTCGCCCGATGAGGCGGTCGATGATCCCGAAGCCGGCGACAGGCTGGACGGCGGTCTCATCGGCGTCGCCGGCTTCGCCGGTCGTTGGAGGCGTGGCAGGACCCAGCGTGCTCATCGGGCAAGCCTCTGGAGGCTAAGGCCCTGCGGGCGGAGCAGCATGATCAGGAGCAGCAGGACGTAGGGCACCGCACTCTGCGCCGTTGCACTTAAGCCGTATCCTGCCAGCGTCGTGGCCACGCCGAGCACAACGGCTCCGAGCGCGGCCCCGAGGTAGTCGCCGAGGCCGCCGAGCGCGATCACGACGAACGAGATGATCGTCAACTCGGTGCCGAGCTCGGGGGAGACCGGCCGCACGAGGATGACGAGCATCCCCGCCGCGCCGGCGAGCCCGGTGCCGATCGCGAAGGCGATCACCCGCATGCGGCGGGTGTCGATCCCGCAGCTCTCGGCACCGATTGAAGTCTGCGCGGTCGCGCGCAAGCTCTTGCCCGACCTCGTGGAGCGCAGCCACCAGTACAGCGCACCGGAAAGCACGACTGCAAGCGCGGCTCCGACCACCAGCGCTTGTACGAAGCGGAAACTGCCAACGCCCCAGGCGGCTTGAAGATAGGGAACCCCGCGGTAGTCCGAGCCCCAGACCGTCTGGCCGATGTTGATGAGTATGAACGAGAGCCCGTAAGTCACGAGCAGGGTAAGCAGCTCGCGCTGGGTGCCGCTTCCCCGTACCCGCTCGATCAGCAGGCGCTGGGTGGCGATGCCCAGCACGAACATCACCGCGAAGACGATGGGCAGGCACAGGAACGGGTTCAGACCGGCGTGCGTGCTGAGACTAAAGACGATCAGCCCAGAGATAACGATTACCGCCCCATGGGCGAAATTCACGATCCGCATGACACCGAAAATCAGATTCAGCCCCTGGGCCATCAGCAGGTACAGACCGCCCAGGAGCGCACCGTTAATAATGACTTGGATGACGGTCAACGAGGCTCTCCTGGGCGATCGAGTTGGTGGGACATTGTCGTCTCAGCCGCCGAACGATGTCGGCTTAGTCTGGGCGTCGGCGGGAGGCCATACGAGCTTGGACGTACCACCGTTCCACTGCAGCAGGTATTCGTTGAAGCCGAGCTGGTGGCCCTGAGCGTCCACCTTGTACTGGCCCTCAATGGTCGGCACGGTGATGCTGTGCAGGGTGTCGTTGAGCTTGGCGGGGTCAATCGTGCCGGCCTTCTCGACGGCCGCCCCGAGGACGGACAGCGAAGCGTAATTCGCGGCCGAGTGGTAATCGGGCAACTCGTTGTACTTCTTCTGGAAGCCAGCGACGAACTCCTTGTTGCCCGGCGTGGTCAGCGTCGGCCACCAGCTCGTAGAGCCCAGCACACCGTCCGCTGCCTTGCCAAGCGACTGGCCAAACGTTGGCTCGGCCGGCCCGATACTGAAGCCGGCGACCTTCGGCGCCAAGCCCTGGCGCGACATCTCCTTGGCGAGGCCGATGGAGTCGGGCACGTAGCTGCAGCCGACGACGATGCCGGGGCTCTGCGCCTTGGCGGCGAGGACCATTGAAGAGAAGTCGCTGGTACCGTTCGGGTATTGCTGCTCAAAGACCGTCTTGATCCCCTTGCCGGCCGCCGCATCCTTCAGCGAACTGCACATGGTCGTGGTGGCCGGCGTGTTGTCGACGAACATCGCCATCGTCTTGGCGTCCGGAGCGGTCTGTGCGGCGACGTCGGCGACTTGGGTCAGGTAAGCATCGGCCGGCTTGATCCCCTGGAGGTTGTATTTCGTGCCGTCGAAGATATTCGAGGCCGACGCCTCGGGCTGGACTATCGGCATCTGGAACTTCTCGGCGAGCGGCGCGATCGCCTGCGAGATGCCGCTGGAGTAGGGGCCGACGATGACATCGACATGATCCTGGGTGATCAGCTTCGTGTAGAGCTGGATCGCGGTGCCCGGCTCGCTCTTGTCATCCATAACCTTGAGCTGGACCTGACGGCCGAGCAGCCCGCCCTTGGCGTTGATCTCGTCGACCCAGTACTCATAACCCCTGAGCGCGAAGTCCGCGCTAGCTGCGTAGACGCCGGTCTTCGAGATCGAAGTACCGATCACGATCGGCCCATTGCCACCACTACCACTACCACCACCACTAGACCCGCATGCGGCCACCGTCGTCGCTAGGCCCACTCCCACAACCAACGCCAGCACTCGTCGCATTACACTCTCCTCGTCCGATAGCTCCCGTTAACTCTCACCCAAGCGGTGATTTGGAGCACACTACTCGATCGCGTCAAGGTCCGACGTTTACTACTACTACGAGGCTCACAGCGGTACACTCACGATTGACCTCGGACCAGGCTTTCGGGACTAGGTTGCGGGACACGCCATTCTGGATGGCGGGTAATACGAGGGAGTTTGGTCTCAATGGACGATGTCACGGCAGTACTGGCGGAGCACGCAGTCGGCCTGCGCTACGAGGACCTGCCCGCCGACGCGATCGACAAAGCGGCGCAGATGGTCCTGGACCTGCTCGGGATCGCGGTATGCGCGTCCGCCGACGCGGACTCCACGCCGTCCATCCGCGACAGCGTGCTTGCACTTGCCGGCCCGGGCAAGGCAACCGCTATTGGCACGGGGCGCACGCTGGCGCCGGCGCATGCAGCACTGCTTAACGGCTCACTCGGCCACAGCCTCGACTTCGACGACACGCATCGCGACGGCTCGGTACACCCGGGCGCTGCCGTCATCCCGGTCGTCCTTGCGCTCGCAGAGCAGCACGGCATCGACGGGCGCCGCGCGATCGCAGCCATCGTCGCAGGCTATGACGTCACGGGCAGGCTCTCGCGCGCTCTGAACCCCCAGTCTCACTACGCGCGTGGGTTTCATCCGACCGGCACCGCGGGCGTGTTCGGCGCGACGGCCGCGGGTGCAAACCTGCTGGGCATGAGCGCCGACGAGCTTGCGTCCGCGTTCGGCATCAACGGCAGCCAGGCGGCGGCTAGCATGCAGTTCCTCGACAACGGCTCGTGGAACAAGCGCATCCATCCGGGTCTTGCGGCACACAACGCGATCTTCGCGCTTGAGTTGGCTCGGCGCGGGTTCATCGGTTCCGCTCACCCGTTCGATGGCCAGTCTGGCCTACTGCACGGCTATTCGGACGCCGCCCATCCCGAACTCCTCGTCGACGGGCTCGGGGAGCGTTTCGAGATCCTTCACACCGCGGTCAAACCGTACCCTGCCTGCCGCTACGCGCACGCCCCGCTCGACATGCTGATCGAGCTCGTCGAGACCAACGACGTGCAGCCTGGGGAGGTCGAGTCGCTAACCGTCGGCCTCTCGGACGCGGGACGCGAGATCATCGGCGTGCCGATTGACCGCAAGCGCCGGCCGGAATGCCTGGTTGACGGGCAATTCTCCATGCCGTTCCTCGCAGCGGTCGCGCTACAACGTCGACGCATGGCGTGGAGCGACTACGAGTTGGTCGGTGACGCGGGCACTAACGCGCTGGCCGCCCGCGTCGAGGTCGTGTCCGACGCCGAAGCCAACGAGGTCTACCCGCGGCGCTGGTTGGCCTCGGTAGAGCTCGTCACTACGCGAGGCACATTTACTGATCGCCGGTGGACCACGCGCGGGGAGCCCGAGTCGCCGCTGAGCTGGGACGAGCTGGAGGCCAAGTTCGACGAGCTGGCCGCTTTCGCCCTCGCGCCAGAGGACCGCCGCGGGCTGGTTGATGCGGTACGCGGATTGGCTGGTTTGGAGGACCTCGGCGCGATCGGCGGGTATCTGGGTGCCGCCGGACGCGTGCCAGTGGGCGCCTGAGCCCGTGCGCCTGCCCGAGAAAGCGTCGATCGTCGAGGTAGGCCCACGCGATGGGCTCCAAAGCCTGCCTGATGTGCACTCGGTGGACGCGCGGCTCGCCATGATTGAGGCGCTCGTGCAGGCGGGCCTGCGGCGCATCGAGGTCACTTCGTTCGTGCGTGATGATATCGTGCCCCAGCTCGCTCGCGCCGAGGAGTTGGTCGCGCGCCTCCCGCGACGGGAGGGCTGCACGTACCGGGCGCTCGTGGCCAATCGCCGCGGTGCGGAGCGCGCCGCCGCGGCGGGGCTGCAGGAAGTCCTAGGCCTAACCACGGCAAGTTCGGCCTACACCCGCAAGAACCAGAACATGACCATCGAGGAGAACCTCGCCGCAATGTCAGCGATCGCCGCGGTGGCGCGCGACGCGGGCATGCGCTTCGTCGTGACTGTCGGGCTTGCACTTTTCTGCCCGTACGAAGGCGAGATCCCCGAGGAGCGCGTCTTCGGGATGGTGGAACGTATCCGCGCCGAGGGCGTAAAGGAGGTCGTGGTATCCACGAGTGCGGGCCTCGACGGCCCGCGCCGGATGTACGGACTGTGTGCCCGCCTACTCGACCGCTGGTCGGAGATGACGCTCGGTGTCCACCTGCACGACGCTAACGGGATGGCGTTGGCCAACGCGCTCGCCGCGCTGCAGGCGGGTGCAACTGTGCTTGAATCATCGATCTGCGGCATGGGCGGCGGGATCCGTATGCCTACGGGCTACCCAACCAACGGGAATGTGGCGACAGAGGACCTCGCCGCATTTCTGGCCGAGCTCGGCATCGACACCGGCGTCGACCCTGCGGCCGTACTAGAGGCTGGCCGGGCAGTCGAGGCGCTCTTAGGTTCCGAGTATGCACGCGGCCACGCGCGGACGGGCGCGACCAAGGCCCACTGCCTTAAGTTGGGGCGGGCGGCGGCGACCTGAGGGCACGACCGCTTACGCTGGATCCCTCTTCAGATCACGCCGTCGCTGCGCAGCGAGACAAGCTCATCCTCACCGAGCCCGAGCAGCCCACCGTAGACGTCAACATTATGCTCGCCCAGGCGCGGGCCGGCGTGCTCGATACGTCCCGGCGTACGCGAGAGTCGCGGCACTACGTTTTGCATCCGCAACACACCCAACTCCTCGTCGGACACCGCAACCACGTTCTCACGGGCCTGAAACTGGGGATGCTCGAAGATTTGCGCTATATCGTGCACGAGCCCGACGGGCGCCTGCATCGCCTCGAAGAGCTCCAGCAGCTCCGGCAAGGTACGTTCTCCCACCCCGCGCTGCAACTCGACGTCGAGCATCTCGGCGTTCGCGATCCGCAGCTGGTTGTCGGCGAAGCGCGGGTCGTCGGCGAGTTCGTCGCGACCGAGCGCGCGGACGATCCGCTCGAACGTGGTCTGCGTGCTGCCGGCGATCGCCACCCAGGTGCCGTCCGCTGTCTGGTAGGTGTTGCGCGGGGCCACGAATGGCAGTCGGCTGCCAGCCCGTTGCTGCACGATCCCGAGCTGATCGTAGTCGACGACCTGCGGCCCCAGCAGCGTGAATAACCCCTCGTAGAGGCCGAGGTCGATCTCCTGACCGATGCCGCCGCGCACGTCGCGTTCGTAGAGCGCGAGCATCACCGCAAAGGCGGCGAAGATGCCCGTCGAGGTGTCCCCGAGCCCGAACGAGGGCAGCAAGGGCGGGCGATCCGGGAAACCAGTGATGTGCGCACAGCCCGCGAAAGCCTCGGCCAGCGTGCCGAAGCCGGGGCGGTCCGACCACGGCCCCGTGCGCCCGAACCCCGAGACGTGAAGCATGACGAGCCGGGGGTTGACCTCGCTGAGCTGCTTGTAGCCGATCCCCCAGCGCTCCAGCGTCCCTGGTCGATAGCTCTCCACCACGACGTCGCACTCGGCCGCCAGGCGATGCACCAACTCCTGGCCGCGCGGCGCCTTGAGGTCGAGTGTGATCGTCCGCTTATTGCGGTTGAGAACCTTGAAGAAGAGCCCCACGTCGCCCTTCCGGTGCCCCCAGCGGCGCAACTCGTCGCCGCGTACCGGATGCTCGGTCTTAATCACATCAGCGCCGAAGTCGCCCAGGTACATGGTCGCCATCGGCGCAGCCAGCAGATTCGAGAGGTCCAAGACGCGGATCCCGTCGAGCGGCCGCCGGCCCGCGGAGTCAGACATCGATGACCAAGATGCCGTCGGCGACCGTCACCGGGTAGCTGTGCACGCGTTTGCGCGGATCGAAGAGCGACACGCCCGTCGCGATGTCGAACTCCCAACCGTGCCATGGACACCGGAGCACGCGGTCCTCCTTGCCGTAGACGTACCGATGCGGATCCGACGGGAGCATGGTCCCGCTAAGGATGCCGGCGCACAACGGCGCGCCCTGATGCGGGCACGTGTTGCGCAGGGCGTAGAGGCGGCCATCGACGTTGAAGACGCCGATCGAGCGGCCCTCGACCTTGATGATCATGCGTTCCCCCGGACGCAACTCATCCACCGAGCAGAGAGCGTGACGGGCCATGGCGTGACAGAATACAGGTGTACTTAACGTCAAACAAATGTACTGAGGTACTATCGTTTCTTTATGAGCGAACAGACGGCAGTCGAGGTCAGCGCGTTGCAGAACGCGCCAGTGCCGAGCGCGGAGGGCATCGCCTTCGGTACCGTCGATTGCGACGTCCATCCGCACCTGAAGGACGGCCTGCGCTCCTTGCATCCGTACCTGACCGACGCCTGGCGTCGTCGCCTGCTCGGCGCTTCCTCCGCGCCGGGCAAGGGGATGGACGTCTATGCCTCGCAGTTCACGTTGCCCAAGAACGACCTCTACATCAACCCGGTTGGGGCGATGCGGCGTGATGCGTTCCCGGCTGATGGGTCAGTGCCGGGCTCGGATCCTGGCCTGATGGCCAGTCAACTTCTGGACGGCTGCGGAATCGATCGCGCCGTGCTCATCGGTGGCAACGTGCTCGGCCTTGGCGCGCTGCCCGACCCGGATGTCGCGGCGGTGATCGCGGCCGCCTACAACGACTGGCTCGACGGACAGTGGCTGCAAGTCGACCGCCGCTTCCGGGGGCGCGCTCGTCGTCGCCCCACAGGACCCGGCGCAGGCGGTCGCCGAGATCGATCGCGCGGGCGATCGCGCAGGGATTGTCCAGGTGTTCCTGCCGCTTATCGGCACGCTGATGGGCGACCGCCATTACTATCCGATTTACGAGGCGGCCCAGCGCCACGGCCTCCCGATCAGCGTGCACCCCAATTCGGTCGACGGAATTTTTCAGCGGGGCCCGACGATGGCGGGCGGCGTGCCGACCTATTACGTCGAGTGGCATACGGCACTGAGCCAGATCTTCCAGGCCAACGTAATCAGCCTCGTCTGCCACGGGGTCTTTGAGCGCTTCCCCAAGCTTATGGTTGTGATCACCGAGGGCGGATTCGCGTGGCTGCCCGAGGTGATGTGGCGCCTCGACAAGGACTGGGAGTCGCTGCGCGACGAGGTCCCGTGGGTCAAGCGCCGACCCAGCGACTACGTGCTCGAGCACGTCCGCCTGACCACCCAGCCGTTCCCAGAGCCGCCGAAACGCGAGCACCTGCGCGCGATGCTCGACATGGTCCACGCGGACCGCACACTCTTGTTCAGCTCGGACTACCCACACTGGGACTTCGACAATTCCCTGCGCTGCCTGCATGCCGTACCAGCGGAGACTCGCACGAGGATTCGCTCCGGTACGGCGATCGAACTATACGGCGACCGGCTGAACTAGCGGCCACCTGACTGGACCCCGGTTGTGGTGCCAGGGCTTATGAGAGCGTTGGTGGGGTCGTGCTCTGTTTGGTGGTGCACCACGTCTGCCGGTAGGCCTCGGGGGTGAGGAATCCCAGCGAGCCGTGGGGTCTGTAGGTGTTGTACTCGATGCGCCAGTCTTCCGCCAGTACCTGGACTTCGAGCATGCTGCCGAACTGTTCGGTGGTGAGGAATTCGTCGCGGAAACGGCCGTTGAACGACTCGCAGGGGTTCCGTTCTGCCAGGGTGAGGCTGGGTCGATGAACGACGGGTCGACGCCGGTGAACCGGCACCAGTCGCTCATGGCGTGCGCGGTCATCTCGGTGCCATTGTCCATCCGAATGTGGGCCGGGGTGCGCCCGGTGCTGGTGATGATGTCATCAAGCACCGCGCACAGCTGGTCGGCGGTGCAGGAGCGGAACGGGCGGGTGGCCAGGGCTTCACGGGTGTATTCGTCGATGATGTTCAGGAACCGCACCTGGCGGCCGTCGACGGTGAGGTCGGTTTGAAAGTCCAACGCCCACATGTGATCCGGACGCTCAGCTCGCATCCGCTGATTACGCCCCTCGCCGAGCCGGCGCTTCTTACGAGTCCGCGCCGGCCGCTTCAATCCTTCGTCCCGCCAGAGCCGGTGGGTGCGTTTACGGTTGGTGACGAGTCCATCGTTTCGGGCGATGGCGTGGGCTTTGCGCCACCCCCACCGCGGATGCTCCGCGGAGATCTGGCGCAGCCGGGCGCGGAGCACCCGCTCGACCTCGACCACCGGGGCCGGTGGGCGCCGCTGCGAGCTGCGGGACTGGCCCACCACCCGACACGCCCGCCGCTGGGAACACCCGAACCGTTCACCGAGCACCTGAACGGCGCGGCGTCGACGGTCCGGGCTCGCCAATTTCCCAGTGATGATGGTCGATGTTGATCGGCATCGTGTGACCCACCAGTTTCACGACCAACAACCGTTGTGTCTTGACCGGGACCGGTCGACGCTGCCGACCAACGCGTCCCACCCCCACCCACCCGACATCGCCGCCGGGATGTGACCTGATAGGAGCACGCGCGACGCACCCTCTGCCTCGTCACTGGCCTGTCCATCCCTCCCCCGTCAGGAGTTCCGACCGCCCACGCGTAAGGAACAGCCCATGACCTCCACCTCGTCTGACCGTCCAACAATCATCGCCGGCGTCGACACCCACGCCTCCACCCACCACTGCGTGGTCATCGACCGCCGCGGCCAACTCCTCGCCGACCGCGAATTTCCCGCCACCACCACCGGATACACCCAGATGCTCACCTGGATACGCGGACACGGACACCTACAGGCAGTAGGCGTGGAAGGCACCGGCTCCTACGGAGCCGGCCTCGCCCGGAATCTGCACACCAAGAACATCACCGTCCTGGAGGTACCCCGCCCCGACCGGCGGCTGCGCCGCCAACGCGGCAAGAGCGACCCGATCGACGCGGAATCGGCCGCCCGAACCGTACTCGCCGGCAACGCCTCCGGCGCACCAAAACACGGCGACGGAAGCGATCCGCATCCTGCGCGTCACCCGCACCGGGGCCCTCAAGGCAAAGACCGCAGCCATCAACACCCTGCGGACCATTGTGCTGACCGCACCCGACCAGCTCCGCGAGCAGCTACGCCACCACAACAGGGCGCAACTGATCCGCACCTGCCAGCAGCTGCGCCCCGACACCACCAACACCGGCGACCCTGCCCAGGCGGTCAAAGTCGCCCTGCGCTCACTGGCCCACCGCATCGGCACCCTGGACCAGGAAGCCACCGCCCTGCACACCCAGATCAACGCCCTCACCGAAACCACCGCACCAACGACCAGCGCCCTGTTCGCCCTCGGCCCCGACACCGTCTCGGCGTTACTCATCGCCATCGGCGACAACCCCGACCGACTCCGCTCCGAAGCCGCCTTCGCCCGCCTCTGCGGCGTCGCACCCATCCCCGCGTCCTCCGGCAAAACCACACGCCACCGGCTGCACCGCGGAGGCGACCGCACCGCCAACCGCGCCCTGCACCTCGCGATCATCGTCCGCCTGCGCTACCACCCCGGCGCCCGCGCCTACGCCGCCCGCCGCACCACCGAAGGCCTGTCCATGCCCGAAATCATCCGCTGCCAAAAACGCTACCTCGCCCGCGAAGTCTTCACCGCCCTCCGCGCCGACTACACCAAAATCACACCAGCCGAGTTTGAGATGATCTACACGACCGCAGAAGCGGCCTAAGAACCACCCACCCCGAGTGTCAACCAAACCGGGGGCAGACCCGAGCGATTGAATCGCGAGGTCTAGCGCCGCACCGACGTCGTCGGGATCTTCCCCAACGCCGCAGCCCTCCATCGCCTCTCAGCCTGCGTGCTGATCGAAGCCCACGACGAGTGGCAGGTGTCCGACGGCCGCTACCTCTCCGAAGCAGCCATGGCACTACTCACCCCACCCGCACCGACCGCACTGCAGCCCCGACCCACCGAGGAGGTACTCGACACGATCACCGCCAAAACGGCATAATCACCAACATCGCAGAGCGACAAGCGATTTCAGTTACACCACTCCAGGGGACTTACCCCGGACCCTCATCACCCGACGGATCGACCTTCAAGAATCACTGTCAACGGAAGCGGTACCTCGCCGAGCAACCGCTGCACAGTCGACCACGCCCGGCGATGCCGGGCCACCGCGCAGCGCCGCCGCGATCCTCGTCCGGAACGGGACCGGAGAAGTGCCTCCTCACTGGACAGAATCACGGCCTTGACAGCCCACATTCTCCCAGTTCGGAGATACTTTTCCATACAATGCACACCCTCACGATCGTGAGGCATCAAGGCGCCGAGAAGCGTTCGCGATCACGAGGCCACCGCGATGATGCGGATTCCTCCAGCGCGAGCTCCAACGCGCCGCTTATCCGGTCGCTTCGACCGTACGCCGGTACGCTTCGTGTGAGCGCAGGCGCTCTTGGGCTAGCCTGTAAATCGGGTAGTCGACGAAGCGCCCATCCACGTTGATCGATACGATCCCGTGCGCCTCCGCCGCTTCGAACGCCTCTACCACGTGCCGCGCGTGTTCGACGGCCGCCCCGGAGACAGCCGAGTACGCGCGTTGGGCGACGGGCACCTGCGGCGGGTACACGATCACCCGACCTTGGTAGCCGAGCTGGCGGGAGCGCTCGCAGTCGCGTTTGAGACCGTTGAGGTCACGCAAGTCGAGGTACGGTCCGTCGAGCGGGTGGGCGAGCCCTGCGGCCCGCGCGGCCACGACCAGGCGCCCGCGAGCGTAGTCCAACGCGAGTCCGTCTGCGCTAAGCTCGACTCCTAGCGCGGTCGCGAAGTCCCCGGAACCGAAGGCGAGGGTGAGCGTGCGTTGCGGTGCCGCCTCGGCGACGGCCTCGCAGCGCGCGATGCCGCGTGGAGTCTCGATCAGCGGGATCAGCCGAACTCTGCCCGTGGGCATACCAGCCGCGTGCTCGGCTTCAGCCAACGCGGCATCAGCCGCCGCCAGCTCGCGTGCGTCCTCGACCTTAGGCACCATGACCGCGTTGAGCCCAGGCACGACGACCGCGGCGATGTCGTCGCACATCCGGCCTCCCGTGTGGCCGTTGACACGTACCATCACGACCTGTCCATCCCCGTACGAGGGCACAGCCTCGCGAACGAACTCTCGTGCTTCAGTCTTGCGATCCTCGGCGACGGCGTCCTCGAGATCAAGGACAACCGCATCCGAGCCGAAACGCCCCACCTTGTTGAGCTTGCCGCGATCGCTACCGGGGACGAACAGCAGGGTGCGCAACAACGCGTCGACAGCGGTGTCAGAGATCACGAATAGTATTATAGGGGACCGGTCGATGACGAGAACCTACGCGGCCATCTAAGAGGCCGGCTTCAGCGCCGCTCGTGGACGCGCAGACCCTGCCCACTCAAGGAGGTCACATGAACGCACCCCGGGTTGGCTTGTTCCTTTCTGGTCAACACCCGTCTGAAGTGCGCCCCGCTGACGCGGTAGGCGAGCACCTAGAGCAGGTCGCGATGGCCCGGGAACTCGGTTTCTCCTCGGTGTGGGCCGGACAGCACTTCCTGTCACATCCGTTCCAGATGTTCCAGAACATCCCGCTCCTTGCCCGGGTGGCAGCCGAGGCGGAGGGCATGACGATCGGAACCGGCATCATTCTGCTCACGCTCCTCAACCCGCTTGAGGTCGCCGAGAATGCCGCGACCCTCGACGCCATCGTCGACGGGCGCTTCGTGCTCGGCGTGGGTTTCGGCTACCGACCAGTGGAGAGCGCGGGCTTCGCCGTCGACCGCGACCGCCGCGGGCTGTTTGAGCTCAAGCTCGACGTCGTACGGCGTCTACTGGCGGGCGAGGAGGTTACAGCTGAGGGCCAGGGCTTCCGCTTAAATAGTGCCCGCCTCTCGCTGCTCCCGGAGATCCCGCCGCCGCTGTGGATCGCGGCCGACGCTGATGCGGCCGTGCGCCGTGCGGCTCGCCTCGGGGATACCTGGATGATTAGCCCTCACACCAACCTGGCCGAGCTTGAGCGCCAAGCCGCGCTGTTCCGAGTGGCGCGGGAGGAGGCGGGGCGGGAACCCGTTGCCGGGCTGCCGATCCTCAAGGAGGTCTGCGTCGCGCGCACCGACGAGGAGGCGATAGCTGTCGCTCGCCCATTCCTGCAGAGCAAGTATGAGACCTACGTGGACTGGGGTCAGAGCGAGGCGCTCCCGGCGGGCGACACGCTACGCCGCGAGTGGGACGAGCTGACCGCCGGTGGCCGCTTCATCCTCGGCTCGCCCGCAACCTGCGCAGCGCAGATCCGGGAACACGTCGACCGCCTAGGGATCGATGAACTAATCTGCCGGGCGCAATGGCCCGGGATGCCGCAGAAGGACGTGCTGCGCACGCTGCGCCTGCTGGCCGAGGAGGTCCTCCCTGCGGTGTGAGGGTCCCCCAACGATTCCCGAACGTCCCCGCCGCAGTCGGCGAGGTGGTCGTCCAAACTGGATTCATGGACCGACCTTGTTCTTGTTGTGGGTTTTGCGCTCGACCGGTGCGAGGTTTCTGGAGTCGAGTAGCCACAGGAAATCCCGCAGGGGGGTGTGCTTACGCGGAACGAACCGCGTTCGCGCGAGGAATCTCTGCGCCAGACTGGACGAGTACGGGCCCGTGTTGGCGGTGGCGTGCGACGGCAGATCGACCCCGTGCAGCGGAGACGGTGCGTACGGCCAAGACATCGCAGGTGAGCCAACCTGCTGCGGCTCCGTGTCGGCCCGGCGCCGCTGGGCGATCTGATCCGCGTAGCCAGCCACACCCGATGATTGAAGAATCTTCTCAGACCACGCACAACCTTTCAGCCACACTGGAATATGAATGTGCTGAAAGTCACACTGTCTTTCATGCGCTGACCGTCAAGACCCGAATCTCGGCTTTCAGCCGACAAAGCGATTACGGCGACGACATTCGGTTTGCGCAAAGCTCGCTCGCAGTGCGCTCTCCTCACCCAGTCATGAACTCGTCATCTTTTCCGGATACGATCACAGTAGACTGCATGACACACCTGAGGAGCCGGAGGCTGTGAGCACGAGCCCGCAGAGCGGCGCCTGGTCACCTAGTCGGTTCGGGTTGCCACCGATGCTGGCCACGGTCGCAGCTACCACTGTCGGTCTACTTCCCGTATTCCTCACCGGCACAATGGCGGTGCAGATCGGGCGGGACCTCACCCTGCCGACGAGTCGTGTTGGAATTGTGGTCGCAGCGTTCTTCGGCTCCTCGGCACTGTGTAGCGCGGGGCTCGGACGACTATCCGACCGGGTCGGCGGCACGACGATGATGCGCTGGGGTATCGCTCCGACTGTCGTGGCGCTCATGGCTATCGGGCTCGGCGTGCACCGCTTCTTGGGGCTCGTGGTGGCGCTGGCACTCGCCGGAGTCGCGAACGGCGCAATCCAACCCGCGGCCAACCACTACCTCACGCGCACGATTAATGCGCGCCGACAGGGCCTCGCCTTTGGCGTCAAACAGGCGGCCATCCCCGCCGCGACGCTGATGTCCGGGCTGGCAGTCCCTGTGGTTGCGCACACCGCCGGCTGGCGTTCGGCCTATATCGGGGCTGCAGTGCTAGCCGTGGCTGTCGGTCTCCTCATCCGGGGATCAGACCAGCCCGCCCGCACCACCAGTTCGACCGTGCAGGCGACAACGGCACAGCGACCAACGTTCGCCCGACCCGCACTCATCACACTCGCGGTCGGCGTAAGTATGGGCTCGGCTGCCGCGAACGCGATAGGTTCGTTTTTCGTGCTCTCCGCAGTGAGCATCGACGTCAGCGATTCCCGCGCTGGGCTGGTGGCTGCGGTGGGCAGCGCTGCGAGTCTGCTTGTCCGCCTCGGAATTGGGCTGCAATCCGATCGGCGCGCCGTGGGCCACCTCCGGCTCGTCTCCGTGCTGTGCGCGGTCGGTTCAATAGGCGTGCTCCTCCTCGCACTCGGCGAGCCCCAGCTACTGTTTCCCGCGGCAATCATCGGGTATGGCGCAGGCTGGGGGTGGGCGGGTCTGTTCAATTTCGCAGTGGCCGGCAGCCATCCGGCTGCCCCCGGCCGGGCGACCGGCCTGACCCAGGTCGGCACGAACACTGGAGGGTGCCTCGGACCGCTGTGCTTCGGGCTTACCGCAGCGCACGTTGGCTATCCGCCAGCGTGGATCGGGGCCGCGGTACTCCTACTCGCGGCCGCACTGGTCATCCTGGCCGGCCGGCGCGCGCTCGATGCCGCCGGGGTCATCAACGGCAGCGGTGATGATGCCCCGCCAAACTGATACTCCGTTAATCCACAGCCCGGAGGGCAGGTGAATTCTCCGACGTTCAAGCACGGCGTACTTGCGGAACGCCATTATCCGGCGCCAACCTCCCGTGCCACCTCACATCCATCCCTTCCGTGATACCTGACATCGGTCATGCTGCCCGGCCTCTATCGGATCGTCGGCAACATGTTTTCTGCACTCACGTCGATCTAGAAACGACCTCATTTAGACATTCGTATTCCGCACCCTAGTGTCGCGTGTCGTAAGTGACTTTACGGTCGGAGTTCGGGACAATGGGGTATGTCTGTTGCTGCGCCGATTGTGTTGCGTCCCGGTGATGAGTCGAGGTTGAGAACGGTGTTGCGGTGCTCCACGGCGGGTGCTGGTGTGGCGCTGCGCGCCCGGATCGTTTTGCTCGCTGCTGAGGGTGTGTCGAACGCGGAGATCGGCCGCCGGGTCGGGGTGTCGCGGCCGACGGTGTTGACCTGGCGTGCTCGGTATGAGCAGTCGGGTATCGCGGGGCTTGGTGATCTCGATCGGTCGGGTCGTCCGCCGGTGATCGATGACCTGGCGGTCGTGGTGGCCACGTTGGCGGCCCCGCCGGAGTCTTTGGGGGTGACGCACTGGTCGGCTCGGTTGCTGGGCAAGCACTTGGGGATTTCCTTCGCCTCGGTCGCCCGCATCTGGCGGGAGCACGATTTGAAGCCGTGGAAGCGGGAGACGTTCAAGTTCTCCACCGACCCTGAGCTGGACGCCAAGGTCCGCGACGTCGTCGGCTTGTATCTGAACCCGCGTGCGCCACGAGGCGCTGATGATTTGAGCGGAGGTGAGAGACCTTCGCCGCCGGACCTGTCGCAGCAGGGTCGGTGAAGCT
>JAABVA010002547.1_pt1 | contig 18035 bp, 21 predicted proteins | sample 5560331 | NCBI WGS metagenome assembly JAABVA01 (sample SAMN12812661, study PRJNA571458) | rock metagenome | isolation source: Antarctica rocks | place: Antarctica: Victoria Land, Mt New Zealand sud | collected 2016-01-07 | reverse complement strand
CAAATGGGCTCTGATCAGCAACAATCGGGCGGAAAGCTGATCAACATCCACATCAGGCAGCGACATAGCACAATTCTACCGAATACAAACAGTCAAACCTACGTAGATACCTAGCGAGTCCTTAGGTGCCGATCGGCGCAAGCGACGGGTCCACCGCATCGTTGACTACGACAAATCGTGTGTTTCGAGTTCGATCCAATAGTGGCGAACATGTCCGTGCTCGGTCTTCCAAATGATGTCCAGAACGCCGCCGCGCCGCTCGATAGTCTTGATCGAAGCCGTGTTATCAGCCTCACAGACGATCAACACCCGTTCCAGACCGAAACCTCTGGCCTGAGTCAGCATCTCGCCCAACGCCCAAGTGGCGACCCCACGACGGCGGGCCGACGGACGGACGCCGTAGCCGATGTGGCCATCCCTCCGGGTGACATCATCCGTGCCGTGCCGCAACGCGATACCGCCGAGTACTCGATTACCCTCCACGATCCAGCGGCAGGTGCCGCGGCGGTCCCGCGAAGGATCGGATTGCTGCTGCAGCGACTCCACCCAAGCGGCGAACCCGCTCGGTGACTCCACGTCGTCCGACGGGTCGAGCCCGAAGCCGTCCTCATGGGCGCCTGAGCCCCACTCGCGGTGCGCCTCAAGCCACTGCTGATGCAGATCTACAGTGGGCGAGAGCAGTGCGAACATGTGGTGATTCTATTGCTTGACGGTCGGGGTGCTCGAGCTTGGATCGTTCAGGTGGGTGGCGACCGGAACCGCACTCCGATGCGCCCGACGACCAAGATCACGATCACGATCGCGTCGATTATGGATCGTCTGCGAACACCGCCCGGTGACGGGGTGCTCTACGGGACGAGCATGATCATCGGGCGTCCGGTCGCCGACGATGCTCGAATGTGTGCTGCTGACCGTTCCACTTGCGAGCCACTTGCGAGACGCGGCTGGAAGCTGGCGGCCAATGGTCAGCCAATGGTCAGGTCCGTGCCTCACTCGTAGTCCGGGCTGTCCTTGCTGGGCGGTTCCGAGCGGGTTACAGGACGTTCAGTCACGCGGAATGCTTTCTTGCGGATGGTGAGGAGGTGGGCGGTGAGGGCCACCGCGCTGAGCGCGGCACCGACCAGTGGCAGGCGGTCGGGGGTGAGCTGGTGGTCGAGGAGCAGGCCGCCGGCGGCGGCGCCGAGTGCTTGGCCGAGGTAGATGCCGGAGGAGTTGAGGGAGATCACGACACCGGGCAGGGGGGGTGCGAGCGCGGTGAGCCGGTGGTTGTTCGGGGTCGCGACGGCCCAGGCGGCGGCCCCGTTGACGGCCATCACAACGAACACGGCGATCACCGAGGTGGCGACGGTCAACGCGGCCAGGGTGACGGTCAGTAGGGTGATGGCCAGCAGCAGGGTGCGGCCGGGTCCGTAGCGGTCGGTGAGGGCGCCGCTGCCGAAGGCGCCGACGGCGCCGCCGGCACCCCAGGTGAGTAGGACGGCGGCCAGGGTGGTGCCGGTGATGTGCGCGGTGTGGGCCAGCACGACGGCGATGTAGGTGTAGACGCTGATGCTGGCGGCGCTGGCGAGCAGCATCACCGCGACGATGGCCAGCACCCGGCGGTTTCCCAGCAGCGCGAACCGCGCTCGCAGCGGCACCGCGGGCGGCAGCGCCAGCGACGGCAGCGTGACGAGGATGCCGAGCATGGCTACCAGGCCCACGACGGCGACGAAGATGAGGCTGGCTTGCCAGGAGATCCGCTGGCCGATGGCGGTGCCGGCCGGAACGCCCAGCACGGTGCCCACGGTGAGCCCGCCGAGCACCATCGCCAGGGCGCGGCCGCGGCGGGCCGGGGAGACCAGGGCCGTCGCGGCGGCGGAGGCGTTTGGCGTGTACAGGGCAGCGCCCAGGCCGGCCGCGACCCGGGCTACGAGCAGCAGTGCGAGGGTGGGTGCGGCGGCCGAGGCGAGGTTGGCCAGCACGAACAAGCCGAGCGCGGCGAGCATCAGCGGCTTGCGTGGCAGTGCGCCGGTGATCCCGGCGAGCAGCGGCGCGGTCAGGGCGTAGGTGAGGGCGAACACGGTGATCGTCTGGCCGGCGGCGGCGGTGCTCACGTGCAGGCCGCCGGCGATGTTGGGCAGGATTCCGGCCAGTACGAAGCTGTCGGTGCCCATCGCGAAGCTGCCCACCGCCAGCACCGCGACCGGGCGCAGCGAGCCACCGCCCGCGGGTCTCACGGGCTCAGTGGCCTCGGTGGCCTCGGGGTCGTGCCCCGTGGATCCTGTCGCGGTGTGGTCGGGGTGGGTCATAGGTCCACACTGAGACCAGCGCGTAGCCTGGTACAGAGGGGTACTTATGCTGGTACGAAGACCACCACGCACCATCACGACACGGCGGTGCGGGAAAGGGTTCGATGTCAGACATGGCCCGTCGGCAGGAACTCGCGGTCTTCCTGCGTTCCCGGCGGGAGGCGGTCAGCCCGCTGCAGGTGGGGCTGAGCGCCGGGCCGCGGCGCCGGACACCCGGGCTACGCCGCGAGGAGCTCGCCCAACTGTCCGGAGTGAGCGTGACCTGGTACACGTGGCTGGAGCAGCAGCGCGACATCACCGTCAGCCGCCAAGTGGTCGACGCGCTGGCCCGCTCGCTGCTACTGACCGCCGCCGAGCGGCGGCATCTTTTCATCTTGGCGGGCCAGCGGTTGTCCTCCGAGCCCACCTCGGGGAGACCCGAGGTGGGCTCGGTGTTGCGCACGCTGGTGACCACCTTGGATCCGAACCCGGCCTACGTCATGGACCAGTGCTGGGACTTGCTGACCTACAACCGGGCCTACGACGCGCTGGTCGGGGGGCTCGATCATCTCGACGAGGCCGAACGCAACGGCATCTGGCTGCTGTTCACCCGCCCCGCCATGCGCACCCTGCTCGCCGACTGGACTGGTGAGGCTCAGCAGCTGATCGGCCAGTTCCGGGCCGCCAACGGCGCCCGCACCGACCACCCCCCCGTCCGCGCCCTCATCGAGGGGCTGCAGCAGGCCAGCCCGGACTTCACCCGCATGTGGGCCGAGCACCCCATCCGCGGGTTCGCCCCCGCCCGCAAACACTTCCACCACCCCGCCGTCGGCCCGCTCACCCTGGACTACGTCAAACTCGCCGCACTCGAAGACCCCGCACAGCACCTGCTCACCTTCGTGCCCGCCGACCCCGACACCGCCGCCCGCCTACCCGACCTACTCGCCCACCCCAGCCCGCAGCCAACAAATTCGGCGTGAGCGCCCAGCCGGAGCGCGCCGGGTGGCGCCGGGAACCGCCATTGAGATCGCCGCGCCTCGCATGTGCCGCATGCGGATCCCCGATCGGCACGAAACGATCATGCCCCGTGAGCCCTGGTGCGATCGCTGATCGTGACCGGTAGACGTCCGGCCTGCGACCCGCAGTCCGCCGTCGGCTTGATCGTGTGCGAAAATTCTCGTCGCCCCGACTGCGACGAAGCCCAGCCCCGCACCCTCACGAATGCCTTTTCGTCGAAATGATGCGGTGTCCTAGCATCGTCGAGTGCAGATGATCGAGGTGCAAGCCGTCCTGCTCGACGCGTTCGGCTCCCACGGTGTCACCATCAACCACCCAATCGACCCGGCGGGCGATCAGACCGAGCCCGCGATCCTGCGAAGCGGTGGGCCCGCCCACGTAGTCACCGCATTGCTGGATCCAGGCGGGAAGATCGGGCGACACCCGGCGACGAGGCCCCAACTGCTGATGGTCATCAGCGGGAAGTTGCAGATCACCGGGGACGGCGGTCAAACCCTGGAGCTCTCTGCGGGCCAGGCAGTGCTCTTCGAACCGGGTGAGCAGCACGAAAGTGTTGCCAGCACTGCCGTGACGCTTGCGATCATGGAATACGACAGTTTCGCGCGTTAACCTCTGGACGTGCAGGAACACCTTCGGACGCAATCCGGAGGATTGTCCGGGGCCCGCAAACGCTGCTCGCCAGCACCGCATGCCGATCCTTGACCGGGCTTGCTCGTGAGGTCGGTGACCGGGAGTTGGGTATTTGGTCGTGCTTCATCCTCGACGAGGAGATGATGGTGCATGCCCCGCGAGAGGGCTGATTTCTCGTATGGCCTACTGCGGGTTCGCTTGGCGGGGCGACCGGTCAGAGCCCGGCTGCCTAGGTTTCGACAAGGAGGGCAGGTCGTGGATCTCGGTATCGTCGTGTTCAACGAGTACGGCGTCAAACCTGCACATCTCGCTCTGGCCGTGGAGCAGCGAGGGTTCGAGTCGCTGTTCTACCCCGAGCACACGCATATCCCGGTTGCCACCACCCGCGCAGACGACTCCCCTGCCCGCGGATACGCCGGCACCTACGATCCGTTTGTAGCGTTGTCAGCTGCAGCAGCCGTGACCACGACGCTGTTAGTAGGCACTGCTGTGTGTCTGGTCACGCAACGTGACCCGATCATCACCGCCAAGGAGGTCGCCAGCATCGATCTGCTGTCTGACGGGCGGTTTCTGTTTGGCGTTGGCGCGGGCTGGAACCGTGAAGAGATGCGCAATCACCAGGTCGAACCTCGAACGCGGATGCGTTACATGGCCGAACAAGTCCACGCCATGCGAGCGATCTGGTCGCAAGATGAGGCCGAGTACCACGGCAGCTTCATCAATTTCGACCCAATCTGGTCCTGGCCAAAACCAATACGCGGTGGCGCCGTGCCCGTCCTGGTCGGTGGCAACGGGCCAGGAACCGAAGCCCGAGTTCTGGCTTTCGGTGACGGATGGATGCCCCAGTGCGGTTACTTCGATACCGTCGATGACGCCCGAACACGAATCACCGATCTACGCCACCGGGCAGCAGACCTTGGACAGCCCGAACCCTCCGTTACCTTGTTCGGTGTCCCACACAGGCGCGAGCTCATCGACCAGTTTGCTGACGCCGGAGTAGACCGGTGTCTGCTCGCAGTCCGCGAAACCACCGAGACGGCAATGCTTGATCGTCTCGACGAACTCGCACATCTCAACCGCCATTGAGGTGATGATGGCGGCCAGCGGCATGTCACAAGCCGATCGTGCCGTTGGACGGTTGAGGTTGTTTCGCCGCGTCGGGCGGAACGTCGGATGGTTGCTGTTTTCTGGCGATGGAACGTGGCGACCGGGGCTAGATCGCGCGCGCTGCGGTCACCAGATGACGTTCCCGCAAGGCCCGACGCGGCGAAACGTGGGACCCAGGGACCGCGGCCGGCCGGGCAGCTTTCCCGGTCCCCTGTCCGGGTTCGCTGGTGTTCGCTCGTACGCTGCCCGCCATGGACGACGAGACGAACGATCCGTGTTGGCGGCCGCCCAGCCACGATGGGGACGCCCTACAGAACCTCCGCGCCCGCGGCGCCCTGGTCATCACCCGACTGGACCGGCTCGGCCTATCAAGTTCTGCTCCCTGGTCACCATCCGCGCCGCGCTCCGCGAATGCGACGTCGGCTTGCGCGTTGTGCGCGGTGCGTTGGCTGACGTTCGGCAACCGAGACGGTTGCCTCCGTTCAGATCACCGGGTGGGTCACCCTGCCCGCGGCGGCAAGCGAGCTGGTCGAGTTCGCGTCGCAGCCAGCCCCGATCAGGTTGCGGGTCGCGCTTCCCCTTCGGTACTCCGAGCCGGATATAGCGTCATCGTGTGCGGCTGGAGGGCGCTGTGAAAGTGATCGTCACCGGGTCATCCGGCCGAGTTGGTCGTGCTGTGCGTGCGGCGCTAGGCGTTCATCATGAGGTCCTCGGTGTCGACGTGAGTCCGTCCTCTTCGACGGATGTCGTGGCCTCGATCGAGGACCGGGTCGTTCTGGAACGCGTCCTCGGCGGTGCTGACGCCGTCGTGCATGCCGCGGGCCTGCACGCCCCTCACGTCGGGCGCGTGCCGGACTCCCGGTTCTGGGAGGTGAACGTCACCGCGACTCGTCTGCTGGCCGGCCTGTGTGTTCAGGTGGGGGTGCCGCGGCTGATTTTCACCAGCACGACGGCGCTGTACGGGCGGGCCTCGACCCGCGCAGACGCGGCCAGCTGGGTGACCGAAGAGACGCCCCCGTCGCCAAGGACGATCTATCACCGGACGAAACTGAGCGCCGAGGCGGTACTGCGTGACGCCAGCCGCGCAGGCGAGCTCGATGTGGTGGTCATCCGTATGGCACGTTGTTTCCCGGAATCGGCGCCGGTCATGGCCGTTTTCCGCATGCACCGAGGAGTCGACGTCCGCGATGTCGCCGAGCTGCACGTCGCTGCCCTCGTGGCGCCGACCCGAGGTTTTCGCATCTTCATCGGCGCGGGTTGCACGCCGTTCTTGCCGACAGACGTGGTGGACCTGCGCGTCGACGCCGGTGCCGTCATCCGTCGGCGTGCTCCTCACGTCGCCGCGGCCTTCGACGCAAGGGGCTGGGCGCTGCCTCGAAGCATCGATCGGGTGTACATCGCTGACCGCGCCCGCCGCGAGCTCGGATGGACCGCGAGGTTCGGGCCGGACGAGGTCCTGGCTGAGCTGGATAGCAGATCACCACAAGTTCTCCCGCCGCCTCCTCAGACTTAGTCGATCCCTTCTTCCAGTTCGCCGGACCCTCTGAGCCTGCCCGGCGCATCCTGGGGGACGCCGTCGGCGGTCCGGTCTCGGTCTGGGTGAGTTCGCCGTGGGGGGATCGACGTCCGGTGACTGTGTCTGCCCCCGCCGGCTCGCCGCAATCACGCAGGAGGACGGCTCGTCTGGCTACGAGCCCCAGACGGTCAGCTGCCCGACGCCCCGGAACCCGACGGCCTGGGCTGCTTCAAGCGGAGTTCCGCTCTCGTAGCCGACGATCGGGACATCGGTTGTGTCGCGCACCAGGTGCGCCACGTCCGACCAGACGTCAGTCAAGAACCCGGTGGGCCCGAAAAGGTTGCTGATCCCGACGACGCCGGCGCTGTCGAAGGCTATGGCCCCGGCGATGAACTCGCCGTCCCGGTCACCGGCGAGGAAGCTCACCCGCGCGTCGGCGAGCAGGCTCGGGGAGAATCGATAGATGGCTGAGTCGCCCCACGCGGTGATCCACCGGTCGAAGTTCGCCTCGCCGGTGAGGGTGCTCCAGTGCGCGAACCGGGTCGCTGTCGGCGGCCGCGCTGCGCGCTCGAGTGAAATCCAGCTCGCTCCGAATAAGGGGTTGAGTCCGTAGGCGGTCAGATCGAGGTTGGCGAAGCTGTCCTTCACTGAGTAGCCCAGCCTGGTCCTGTCGATTGCGGCCGCGACGTGGGCGGCGCTGACCCTCGGGGTCAGGGTAATCGCATCCGGATACAGCGGTGGGGTGCGTGTCGGACTGCTCCAAAGGGACTGTCCGAAGTGGCCATGGATGCCGTCGGAGGCGCAAACAGCGTGGCACCACCAGGCGTTGTTTTCGACACTTGCTTGCAACACATCCACCGAACGAAGCTCCCATAGCAGCCGCCCCCGTCGCAACGCGACTTACCCCGAACGGGGCAGACCGAGCGATCGCCCCTGAAAGAACCCGGCCAGCGGCCACGCGGGCTGTCCACCATCCAGGTCACAGCACCCAGACCGGCGGAGCATGATCGCGAGCATCCGGTCACCGATCCGTCACCGGGCGACCCCACCGAGGTTCTCGTCGGCCCGGGCAAGAACGTACAGCCACGGCTCCACTCGGCCGGTGACATGCTCGAGCGAGAGCACCTGCCAGTCGTTGGCCTCGAGTGCGCTTCGGAGCTCTGGTTCCCGCCAGTAGGTGAAATGGCGAGGTAGCCCGAGCTTTGCGCGACTCCATCCCTCGCCCTCACCCTCTTTCAGGGTGAATGCGAACACGCCGTGGCCGGCAACCGCGTGACGGGCGCGACCGAGCACATCTACGAACTGCTCCCGGCTCAAATGCAACAGCACCGCGTTGGCCATCACCGCATCGTATGGACCGCCGAAATCGTCCACCCGGACGTCGAGCAGTCTGGCTGGATGGCCTGCTGCGAGCAGCAAGTCGACAAACGCGTTCACGGCGTCGGTCCGGACCACCCGCGAGCCTCTGCTCTCCAGGTAGGCGGCGTCCCATCCTGGTCCGCTACCGAGTTCCAGCACCGTCCCGGTACCTACCAGCTCGGCGAGTTGATCGAGGTAGACGCGCACTCGGAGGCCGGGAGGCGGCGACTGCTGCAGGTACGCCCCGGCAGCAGCTTCGTAGGACGCGAGAGTGATATCACCCGCCGGCGCGGCGTGCGGCAGGCTTCCAGGCTCGTCACTCACGCTGACATTCTCCACGGCGACCGTTCCAGCAGTGCTGCTGCCGACCATCAGCGGAACGAGCCGATGGAGACCAGCCACCCGCCGACCTGGTACCTGCCGCCCGCAGGGCGATCGGCGACCGGGAAATCGGCGCAACCCTCGTCCCTCTGCGGTGGTCCGGTCTGGATGCTCTGAGACGCGGCCAGAGTCTTTGGCCACGAAGCCGGCGAGCGGTGCCGAGTCGAGGAAGGTCGGTGCGGGTGCTGCTTCGTTGCGTCGCCGAGGGCTGTGCTACATCTTGGCGGTGTTCTTTGACGCGGTGATCTTCGATTGGCGAGGCACGTTGGTGACGACCCTGTCCGAACGGGAATGGGTCCGCCGCTCATTGGCGCTGGCGGGACGCGAGGCGAGCGGTCAGCCGGTCGAGCAGGTCCTGTCCATGATTCGCGAAGTCGACGGCGACGAGGATCGTCTGGACGCCCCAGGGGTCGACGCCAGCATCGAGGCTCACCGCAGCGCGTACATGGGCGTGTTCGCCGACGCCGGCATCGACGACGATCTGGCCGCCGCCTTGTACGCGGTCGAGTCTGACTACAGGCACAACATCTTCGCTGTCGACGCAACCATCGCGCTCTCGAGCTTGCACCAGCATGGGATGCGCCTCGCCGTCCTCAGCGACATCCATTTCGACCTCCGCCCCGCCTTCGACGCGGCAGGGCTGGGAGGTCTGGTCGACGTGTTCACGCTTTCCTACGAGCACGGCCACCAGAAGCCCCACCCGGACCTGTTCGCCAGCACCCTCACAAACCTGGGCGTACCTGCCGAGGGAACGCTGATGGTCGGAGATCGATCTGGGCCCGACGGACCAGCCGTCGAACAGGGCATCACCACGTTGCTGCTGCCCCCACTAAAAACGCCGCAGGACCGCCGGCTGCACCTCATCACGGCTCTGTGCGGTATCCCCGCGTCCTGAACTGGCCAGGCCGACCTCCGGGACCTCCCTCATTCCACGCCCCAGCCAACCTCGTCTCCGTTGCCGCCTTCCTGCGCGGCGCCCCCTCAGGCCACCTGTCCGGAAGCCTCCTGCCCGACCGGCGTTCGCCAGCACTAGACAGTCCGCGGCCGGTAACTCCAGGTCAGCAGCGCTGTGTCGGCCCCTTTCACCGCGCGGATCGTCTGCCCCGTGAGCACGAAGCCGCATCGGCTGGCGGTTCGCTGGCTGGCGAGGTTGTCAGGGAAGGTGTGCAGTGCCACCTCGTCGATGCCCACTCTGACGGCCCACTCGACTAGCAGTCGGATGGACCTTGTCGCGACGCCGGCGCCGCGGGCAGCCGGTAGGAGCGCGTATCCGACCTCCGCTGGACCATCTCCGGCTGTACCGATGCCGACCGTTCCGCATGCGAGTCCGTACCGCTCGACGACGTATCGCCCTCCCGCGCCAGCGCGGTAACGCGAGATCGAGCGCTGCACCCGTTCCCTGGCCTCCTGCTCGGACAGCCCGGCGGAGACGCTCGTCCATCTGACGACGTCGGCGACATTCGACAGCGCCTGCTCAAGCGGCCAGTCGCTGTTGCTGAGCAGGCGCAAAACCACCTCACCGTCCTTGAACGACCTCGGTAGCAGGGACGGCAGATCCATGCCGCAAGTCTCCCTGACACAGTGACCCGAGGACCGCCGGCCATCAGCCGAGCGAACACGTCGTGATGAACTCTCATGCCGCAGTCGTGCGCTTGCGTTCCCGGTCGTACGCGCAGCTTCCGCTCACATTCGTGGGCGTGGCATGGCGCGCACGGCAACGATCGCTTGCTCCGCCCGTGCTTCCCGCGGTTGCTGAAGCGCTTTCTCGGTGTCGTAAGCCGAACGCCTACCGGTCACGATCGGCGACTCCGGGCCGACTGACGACCAAGATCGCGCGATCGTCATTTGGGGATCCCCAATCGGGAATCCGCCGGGCCGCCGTGACTGGCGCCGGCGGTGGTGCTCGTCGCGGTGCGCCCGGTCAGGTCGGTGTCGGCTGGTTCGTGGTCTCACCCTCCGGTAGCTCACCGACGTGGACAACGTACTTCCCGGTTCCCGCGCGGTGCGCGAGCTGGTCGTGCAGGGCGCCTACCCGGGTGAGGGACTCGACGATCGTGACCGGCGGTCGCACCTGTCCGCGGTCGAGCATGGCGAGACCTGTGCGGAGGGCGTCGGTGACGCGCGCCGGATCGGTTCGGCTGAGCGCGGTCATGCTGAACCCGATGAGGCCGACGTTGTTGCCGAGCAGACGCCCGAACGGTGGCAGCGGGGCCGGTGCGCTACCGCCCACGTTGCCGAACAACACGATGCGGCATCCGGCGGCGGCAAGGTCAAGGTCGAGATCGAGTGATGTCGTCCCAGTCGGGTCGAGAATCACGTCGAAGCCGCCACTGGATTCCTGCAGCGCGGCGTCGCGCAGCGACTCGTCCTGGAGGAGGACTCGGTCCCAACCTGCCGCGGCGGACGCGGTGATCTTGTCCGCGTTGGCCACCGTGCCGATCTGTACGCCAGCGCCGAGTACCTGGGCAACCTGGGGAATGACGGAACCCACCCCGCCGCCGGCGGCGTGCATGAACAGATGCTCACCACCACGGAGCTGGGCGTAGTCACGCAGCAACAAGACCGCGGTGGCGAGCATGAGGGGTGCGGCGGCGGCCACGGACAGGTCGAGACGGTCGGGCACGGGTGCGACCAGGTTGGCCGCGGCCACGGCGACCTCGGCGAGTCCCCCGCCGGGGACCTGGGCCGCGACCCGGTCCCCCACGGCGAGGTCGTCGACACCGGACCCGACTGCCCGCACGGTCCCGGCCACCTCCCTGCCGGGTATCAGCGGCCACCCGGAAGGGGCGTAGCCGGGGTCGCCGCGGCGGGTCATGACGTCCATGAAGTTGATCCCGGCGTAGGCCACGGTGATCGCCACCTCACCCGGGCCGGGGACCGGGTCGTCGGTCTGCACGACGCGGGTCGTCGAGGAGTCGGGTGCGGGAGAATCCATCCGGAGGGCGTCCACGGTGCTCCTTATTCGATGTTCGTAGTATGTCGAACAAGACCATAGACTGTGGCTGTCGCGTTGCCAAGGGAGGAGCAAGGACGTATGCCACGACCCCACCGGTCCGCACCACTCACCCACCCCACCGCGGAGCACATCAACCTCCTGGAGGTCCTGCACGCGTTGGCCGACCCGACCCGGATGACGATCGTGCAGACCCTGGCCGCCAGTCCCGAACGGGCCTGCGGGACATTCCCCGTGCAGGTGGCCCTCTCGACCCTGACCCACCACTTCCGGGTTCTGCGGGAGGCCGGCGTCATCCGCCAACGAGAGGAAGGCACACGACGGTGGACCTCACTGCGCGCGGACGACCTTGCTGCCCGCTACCCAGGGCTCCTCGACCAGATCCTCGAAGCCAGCCGCACGCCATGATCTCAGCCGGCAGTTGGGACAAGTGCCGGTCGGGGCCAGCGAAGACAGCGAAGTGTGGCGGGCCTCCCCTCGGCCAGCCGCCTTTTCGCCCTATGGGTCAGTTCGGGATCGGTCACAGGTGATGCTGGCCGTGCCGGCAGCGATCGCGAGGACTGTCACTACGGCTTGGTCAGCATGACCAACCATCACGCCACCGGAAGGATCAAGGGCGTAGTTCGCCCAGCCGTTGGCCGGAGCGTCTGCCACGAGCACCGCAATGGCCAGAGCCACACCGGTGCGGGTGCGCCGGGCCAGCAGCACCGCCGCCACAGGATCGAAGACCGTCAGAGCGACGAAGTAGGTCCTCAACCAGACCGGCAGATCCGGGTACGGGTCGAAGCCGCTACCCACCAGATGCACGAGATGCACGACGCTCCCGTAGGCCAGCACCACCACCGCAGCCGTGGCAACGACGCCCACCGGCCGCGGGGGGCGTCCCCCCACCGCTGCAACATGACCGCAACGTGCCAGCAGTCGATCCTCTGCGACACGGACGGCTGAGCTCGTCCGACGTCACCGACGAGCTGTAGGGCGCTTTGGGTGCCGGTTGTTCAGCGGGTGGCGACCAGCACTGCTGAGGTGATGAGGAGGCTACCTGCGACCCGGTTGGCGCGTCGGGCAGCTGTGGGGCTTTGTGCGGTGCGTCGCGCCCGCGAGCCCAGGGTGATGTAGACGGCCGAGACTGCTGCCATCACGACGCAGAGCACCACGGCGAAGACCAGGTAAACGCCGCCACCGGCGCCGGGGGTGATGACGGCGGGCAGCAGGGCGACGTAGAAGATGATCGCCTGGGGGTTGCTCAACCCCAGTGCGATACCCGTTGCGGCGGCACGTGCGGGCCTAATCTTCGTCGGCGCCGGTGGGCGGTGCTGTCGTGGGGGAGCGCCGCCACATTCTGATGCCCAACCAGACCAGGTAGGCCGCGCCCGCGATCTTCAGGACCACGAACATCGTGCCCAACGTGGCCGCGGCGCTCACCCCTGCAGCGGCGGCGCTCAACATGATCAGCTTGGCGACCGTGATACCGACCGCCAGGGGCGCGGCCGCGCGTGGTCCCCCGGCCAAGGAGCGGGCGAGGATCAGCATCGTGTCCGCCCCGGGGGCCGCCGCGGACACGGCGAAGATGCCGGCGAACACCATCACTTCGTGAATGACCTGCGTTGTTCCGCCGCCTGGTGCCCGGCCGCGAGCCCGCCGCGGCGCGGCGGCGGCGCCTGGTGCTCGCGCAGCCAGTCCAGGACCTGGGTGGCGTGGGCGTCGGGGGGGAACACGGGGTAGAATACGTGCTCGATGCGTGTCCCGGCCAGGACGAGGGTGAGCCGCTTGTAAAGCCGCTGCCCGCCGCCATCCCGGCGAGGCGTGACCTGGGCGGTGAAGGTCGGCAGCCCCAAAGCCTCAGCCAACATCAGGGTGGGGTCCGACAGCAGCGGGTAGGGCAGGTGCAGCCGGTCAGCGAGCTCGCGCTGGTAGGCGCTGGCGTCGGAGGACACGGCGAGGACCTGCTCGGCCCCGGCCTCGTGCAGCGCACCCAGCTGGTCGCGGAACGAGCACGCCTCCTGGCTGCACCCCCGCGCGCCGGGGATCTCGTCCCACCCGCGGGGCACGTCCACCCCCGGCTCCCCGGTGAGGGGATAGCAAAACAGCACCCACCGTCCGGTGGTCACCTCGTTCAGGGCCACAGGCTTTCCGTCGGTGCCGGGCAGGGACACCGCGGGCAGCATGCGTCCGGGCAGGTGCGCCGCGGCGCCGTCGTCGACGGGGGCGATGAGTCCGTCGGGAAGCGGCGCGGGCTGCGGCAGGGTCATGGGTTGCTCCACGGTGGTGGTTTGGGTGGTTGGGGGGTGGTCGAAGCCGCGGCGGGCGGCGGCCACCATCCGCTGCGCCAGCGCGTCCCGGGCCCCGCTCAACTGGGTGATCATGGCGTCCACCTGGTCGATCTTGGCTTGGTAGGCGGCGATGGACTCCGCGCAGTCGTCGCCGACCTCGTGTCCGGCGCGCAGGCACACCACGAACGGCTCCGCCTCACGCGCTGAGAGCCCCAGCGCCATCAGGGCGCGGACCTCGGCGACTGCGCGCACGTCCGCCCCGGTGTACTCCCGGTACCCGTTGTGCGCTCGAGCCGGGCGCACCAGGTCCTGTCGCTCGTAGTAGCGCAACGCCTTCACACTCACCCCGGCCGCCGATGCTGCCTGTCCAGCTCTCATGGACCACACGGTAAAGCCGGACCCACGGGGACAGGTCAAGTGGCACCGGGGCGTCGTGAACCCACGCTCACTCTCCACGGGTTGACCCCGGCGCGGCACTACCCCAGCCTGACGGTCATGGACGGGCTGCAGAGCGAGGCGGGTGGGTGGCCGTCCACCGCCGGCGGCCGTGGCTTCGCCCAGGTGGACGTCTTTGGGGAACACCCGGGCGGGGGCAACCCGGTGGCCGTCGTGATCGACGGCGAAGGACTCGACGACGCGGGCATGCAGGCGTTCGCCGCGTGGACCAACCTGTCGGAGACCACGTTCCTGCTCGCGCCGACCACGCCGGGTGCTGACTACCGGCTGCGCATCTTCACCCCGCACCGTGAGCTGCCCTTTGCGGGGCACCCCACCCTGGGCTCGGCGCACGCCTGGCTCGAGCGAGGCCTCCGCGGGTTGTGGATCGGTGCCGGTGACGTCCTCGACTCTCAGTGGGTCGACAACGGACCTGGCTGGGTGGGTGTGCTGCTCCTGAACGCTGAGGCGGTCCTCGCGATCGAACCCGACGCGGCGGTGCTCGCCGGTCTCGAGGTGAACGTCATCGGCGCCCACCCCGACGGTGCCCCAGAGGAGTTCGAGGTCCGGCGCCTTCGCCACCGCCAACAACGGCATCTACGAAGACCCCGTCACCGGCAGCCTCAACGGCAGCCTGGGCCAGTGGCTCATCACCACCGGTCAGGCCCCCGTGTGCTACCGCGCCCGGCAACGCACCCGGCTCCACAGACGGGGGTGGTGCACGTCGAAGAGGTCGACAACGACCTGTGGGTCGGCGGTGCGACCACCACCCTGATCAGCGGCACCCTCACCCTGTGAGGACGCGCCGCCCACACCACCGCGTCGCAAGCGCCCGCAGGACGATCCCTGACCGGTTACGTGCACGGCAGGAGGCACGACGTACAGCCCATCCGCATCAGGCATTGCTATCATGCGCTATCAGATGGAGGTGTGGCGATGACAGACGTTCTCATCCGTGAGGTGCCCGAAGAAGTGATCACCGCGCTCGACGCCCGCGCGTCGCGGTTGGGGTTGTCGCGCAGTGAGTACCTGCGCCGACGCCTCGCCCAGGAGGTGATGGGTGAGGCGCAGCAAGTGACCGCAGCGGACCTTGCCGCCTTCGCCGAGACCTTCTCCGACCTCACCGATCCGGAGGTCATGAAGGGCGCCTGGGAGTGACGTCATGGCTCATCGACACCTCCGCACTCGCTCGCTTGGGGCGTAGTCCCGACGCTGCCAAGTGGGCCGAAAAGATCGAACGGGGGCTGGTACGCATCAGCACCGTCACCCGCCTGGAGATCGGCTACTCAGCACGGTCCGGTCAAGATTTGCGCACGTCCATACGTAGACCCCCGCTGGCGTCCATGCCGGTGGAGTATCAAACGACCGCCATCGAGGACCGCGCCGTTGAAGTGCAACTGCGTTTAGCAGACCTCGGGCACCATCGAGCACCCTCGGTCGCTGACCTGATCGTCGCGGCCACCGCTGAGCTAGCCGGACTGACCGTCCTCCACCTCGACAAGGACTTCGAGATAATCGCCGAAGTGACCGGTCAACCGGTCGAGCGCCTCGTCATTTCGTAAACGCGTTCCGGTCAAGGATCGATGACCGGGCACTGATCGGCTGCGGTGGGCCTTGATCTTTATCTCGCGGAAATGATTTGACTGCTGACCGAAGATCGGGTCAAGTGGCCACTGTGCTGGTTACGGACGCGTTCTCAGACCTCCCGGTGCTGATTGGCCCAGCGGTCCGGCTTGAGCCCTTGACCGAAGCCGTGTTCGACGAATACTGGGCGGCCCTGGTCGATCCAGAGGTCAGCCGGCTCACCGGCACTCACGCCACCTTCGAGGCGGAACAGGTCCGTACCGTTCTACGCCACCGCAGTGAACAGCACGACCGGGCTGACTGGGCCATCCTGCGCCAACACGACGGCGCCTTCCTGGGTGAGGCGGTGATCAACGACTTCGATCCGCACAATGAGAGTGCGGGCTACCGGATCTGGCTGGCCGGCCCGGCCCACTTCAACCACGGGTACGGCACCGAAGCCACACGGCTCGTCGTCGACTACGCCTTCGACCGCATCGGACTGCACCGGCTCGAACTGGAAGTCTTCGCCTTCAATCCACGCGCCCGCCGCGTTTACGAGAAGTGCGGGTTTCAGCTCGAGGGGACTCTGCGGGACGCGCTGCAATGGGACGGTGTCTTCATCGACACCCACAAGATGGCCATCCTGCGGGCCGATCCCAGACCCGGCAACGGAGCAAGCGGGCGCCACGCCCCCGACATCACCGCCATCGGGGGTCATGGATAATCGACGATCCGCAGACGATCGCTGACCGGCACGTTACGAAAGGCTGAGCTGATAATTCTTGAGCACGCGATCTTGCCTGTCCACCCCGGCGAAGAAGCGGACTTCGAGTCGGCCTTCGAGCAGGCTCGCCCGCTGATCAGCTCTCAGCCCGGCTTCCGCAACCTCTCGCTCTCACGTTCCACCGAGTCGCCCAACTTGTACCTCCTACTCGTCGAGTGGGACAGCATCGAAGCGCACACCGAAGGATTCCGAACCTCGGACGAGTATCAAGACTGGAAGCGGCTGCTGCACCATTTTTACGAGCCGTTCCCGACCGTCGAACACTTCACCGCTATCCCGTAGATCCGATCCGCGACCGGGAAGGCGGCAGTTATCCGCGAAGATGGGAGCCATGCCAGATGAGACGACGTGGTCGGTGGAGCGTGCTGCCGTCTACGGTCAGCAACTGCTCACGGGTGAGCGGGTCCGACTCCGCGGGCTGCGGGATGACGATCTGCCGGTGCTCGCGCGCTGGTGGCAAGATCCGGAGCTGGGCGCTCTCCAGATGACCTCGGTCGTGCTGCCCTCGACGGCCGCCGCGCGGGAGTTGTTCAGCCGGTGGAGCGCCAACCTGGACAGCGGCGTCGGGTTCAGCATCGAGACCCTGGCCACCGGGGACGACCCTGCGCAGCTCATAGGTCACCTGACCCTGTTCAACGTCCAGTCGAGAACCCGCTCAGCGACGTTCGCGATCGGCCTCGGCCCGGAGCACCTGGGTCGCGGCTACGGCACCGACGCCACCCGCGTCGCGATCGACTATGGCTTCCGGGAGATGAATCTGCACCGCATCCAGTTGACCGCGCTGGCGTTCAACCAGCGAGCGATCGCGGCGTACCGCAACGCCGGGTTTCGCGACGAAGGACGACGACGCGACGGCGTCTTTCACGACGGCAGCTACCAGGACGAGGTCGTCATGTCGATTCTTGCCACCGATCTCAGGTAGAACCGCCTCAGCGGTGCGGGCTGCCAGTAGGAGCCGTCGAGCGGGGTTCCGTAAGCCGAACGCTGACCGGAACACCGGCTTGCTGTCGGGCCGATGTTGAAACCCTCGTGATGACACTAGGCTTTGCGTCCCGTAAGACCGTCCGCTTTAATGCCCGGTGAAGGGTAGCTCAACCGGTACAGTCTGATCATGGCCGCGAGGCTTGCAGCAATTCCGCCTGTTGGGTGTGGCGTACGGCGCTGGCGGCGCACCGGCCGGCCAGTTCGATCAGGGCCACACCTGCCGGGGTGGGCTGGTAGCCGTCGGTCCAGGTGCAGGTCACCGCGGCGACGTAAGGCATGTCGCCGGTCGGTGCATGCTGACGAGGTCCGCCGCCGTCCTGGGATCCGGGTCGATGGCTTACGCATACTTCACCGTGCACCAGGCCGCCGGTGTTCTTCCGATCGTCAACGGCGGCGAACAGGCGGCCGTGTTCTGCTGGAGCCTGCTGCTGCTCGCAGTGACCGGGCCGGGGGCCTTCGCGCTGGGCTCGGCGATCTCCGCCCTGTTCCGTGGCGTCCCGGCGCCAGAGGCCAAACACCCGATCGCGCATCCCGCCCATCAACCCGGGCCCTGACACGTCCAGCACCGGCAAGCCCAGCACACCGCAACCGGGTAGCCGCTGGCCTGATGCAGCGGCGACCTGTAGTGAAGAACCCGACCACTGATATGGAGGATGGGTTTGTCAAGTGGCAGGGTGAAGCGGCGTCCACAACCGTCGCCGCGGACGCCGCTTCCTGTTGACCGATCGATCGCTGTTGATGGTGGCGAGCGTGTCGGTATCGA
>JAABVA010002546.1_pt1 | contig 18037 bp, 8 predicted proteins | sample 5560331 | NCBI WGS metagenome assembly JAABVA01 (sample SAMN12812661, study PRJNA571458) | rock metagenome | isolation source: Antarctica rocks | place: Antarctica: Victoria Land, Mt New Zealand sud | collected 2016-01-07 | reverse complement strand
ATCCGGGGATGACGGCGTGCTGAGGTACGCGGCTCCGGTGTTGAAGTAGGCGAGCTGGTCCAGGGTGTGGCTGCGTGTCTGCCATGCGAGCAGATCGGGAAGGCGCGACCAGGCATGATTGCCGTCGGCACTCGTGATTTCGAAGCGGAGCAAATCTCCCGGAGTGCGGTAGGGAAGTGGCCGAAAGAGTGTTGCTTCGAGGATGGTGAAGATGCCTGCATTAGCGCCGATGCCAAGCGCCAGGACGAAGATCACACTGAAGGCAAAGCCAGGCGAGTGGCGGAGCTGACGGAGGGCGTAGCGGATGTCCTGGATGAGCGTGGTCATCGTTTTGCTCCTGCTACTCGATGCGGAGGGCTTCGGTGGGGCTGACGGAGGCGGCGCGGCGCGCGGGAAGAAGCGCGGCGGCGAGGGCGACGAGGGTGATGAGCAGGGCTACACCGAGGAGGATTGCGGGATCCGCGGCCGAGACGCCGAAGAGCTGGCTGCGAAGCAGGCGGCTGAGCCCGAATGCGACTGGAAGCGCGAGCGCGGTGCCGATGCCGGCGAGGCCGAGGACGTCGGCGACGACGATGCGGGAGACGGCGAGGCGGCTGGACCCGAGGGCGATGCGGATGCCGATCTCGCGGGTGCGCTGCGCGGTCGAGTAGGCAAGAACGCCGTAGAGGCCGACCCCGGCGAGAAGCGTGGCGAGGAGGCCGAAGGAGACGGCGAGGAGGGTGATCATGCGCTCGTTCGAGAGGCTGTCATCAATCTGCGCCTCCATGGTGCGGAGGTCCGCTATAGGAAGGGTGGGGTCGAGCTGCTGCATCGCTCGGCGGACGGTGGGAAGGAACTGTGCGGGATCCGAGGAGGTGCGCAGGTAGAGGAACAGGCGCTCGGGATTGGGGGATTGTTTGAGCGGCCGGAAGAGGGTTGGGTTGACGCCTTGCCGGATCCCCTCATGCTTCGTATCACGCGCTACTCCGACGATCTCGGTGTTGAGTTTGAGGTGGTTGCCGGCGCCGCCTGCAAGCTGCCGACCGAGGCAGGCCTCTGCGGAGCCGCAGAAGTGTCTAGCGAACGTCTCGTTCACGATCGCGACAAGCTGCCCCCCGGCGGCGTCTGCATTGGTGAAGGTGCGGCCAGCCAGAAGAGGAATTTTGAAAGTGGAGAAGTAGGGTGGACTGACGTACGGCTCCTCGATGTCGAACTGTTCGTCGGGAGGAGCGGTGTATCCGGAGACGGTGACGTTGCCGCCCTGTCCGTTGCCGGCCAGTTCGGGATCGTCGGTGGCGGCTACAGCCTGGACGCCGGGAAGAGCGGAGAGCATTTCGATGACACGCTGGTGCAGAGCGGGAACGGCGGCGGGAGCGTATCCGGAGAGCTTGGGATTTATGCCGAAGGTGACCAGATGCGTAGTGGTGAAGCCGACGTCCACCGCGCGGAGCTTCTGCATGGTGCGGACGAAGAGGCCGGCGCCTACCAGAAGAAGGACGCTGAGGCCGATCTGGAGGCAGACGACGACGTGGCGGAAGCTGATCAGGGACCCACTGCTGGTGCCGCTGGTCTGACGCATGGCCAGGGTGAGGTCGGGGCGGCGCAGATGCAGCGCGGGCGCGAGCGAGAACAGGACGCTGACGGCGAGCGCGACGACGAAGTTGAACAGCAGAAGACGTCCGTGGATGGAAGGGGTGAAGGCGAGGTTGGTCTGATCGCCGGCGAGCTGGTGCAGAAGGGCGCGGATGGCCGCGGGCGCGAGCAGCATACCGGTGAGGCCGCCGGCGATCCCTATGAGAAGACCCTCGAGCAGCAGCTGCTGCAGGATGCGCGCTGAACCCGCGCCCAGAGCATAGCGGAGGGAGAACTCGCGGATGCGGCTGGCGGAGCGGACGAGAAGCAGGCTGGCGACGTTGACGGAGGCGATGAGGAGGACGAGGAGGGCCATCGCCATGACGGCAAGGAGCGGCTTCCGGAAATCGTCGCGCTGGTACGAGAAGCCCTTCGCTCCGGGCAGAACGCGGATGCGGCTAGCCGTGACGAAGTCGTCGGTGAAGCGTTTGGACCTGGTCCCGAGCGCCTTAAGCTCTTCGGAACGGAGGGCGTGCCAGAGCGGCTGTGTGGCGGCCTCGGCCGCTGCGTACGATTCGCCGGGCCGGAGGCGGCCGAGGATGTTCATCCATCGATCGGTGTGGTCGATGAGGCGCTTGCCTTTGCCGGGAACGATCTGATCGAGCATGGACATGGGGGCGAAGAGGCTGGGCGTCTCGCCCCAGACGGCGCTGCGAAACCCGGGCGCGGCGACACCGACGATCTGGAAGGGATGACCGTTGACCGAGGCGACGGCGCCAACGATGGCGCGATCGGACCCGAGGTGGTCGCGCCAGAAGTCGTAGCTGAGCACGGCGACGGGGTTGGCGTCCTTGCCGACGTCGTCGGCCTCCGTGAAGAGACGTCCGAGCGCGGGTCGCACGCCGAGCACGGTGAAGTAGTTGCCGCTGACGATCTCCGCTTTGCTGTTCTCGGAGACGCCGTTGCGGGCGAAGCCGATGTTGGCCTGGGAGGTCGCGACAAGGCCGTCGAAGGCCTGCGTGCGATCGCGCAGGTCCTTGTACATGGGGTACGAGAAGTAGGCTTCGTGGTCGCCGCCGTGGGTGCTTGAGTGCCCCTCCCAAGCGTCGCCGGTGCCTTCGAGGATGACGAGCTGATGGGGGCTGCGGACCGGAAGCGAGCGGAGCAGGGCCTGGTCGAGGAGTGAAAAGATGGCGGTGTTGGCGCCGATGCCGAGCGCAAGGGTGACGACAGCGGTGAGCGCGAAAGCGGGCGAGCGGGTGATCTGGCGGAGGGCAAAGCGAAGATCCTGCAGGGCTGCGGTCATGGGGCTCCTTACTCGGTGCGAAGCGCTTCGGTGGGTTCGACGGAGGCGGCGCGGCTTGCGGGGATGAGGCTGGCGGCTGCGGCGGAGAGGAGCATGGCGGCAGCGGCGATGGCTGTGGATGCCCCGCGGCTGGCGAGCACCGGGCTGAGTGCGGCAGGATCGACGCGTGCCGTGGTCGCGATGAAGTGGGCGAGCAACGTCCGAAGAGCGAAGCTGCAGCCTGTTCCCAGAAGCAGGCCGCTGAGTTGTGAGAACAAGTCCTCTTCCCAGAAAGAGATTGAGAACCTGAGAGCGCCGCGCCCCGAGCGCCATGCGAACGCCGATCTCGCGGGTGCGGGAGGCGACCTGGTAGCTGAGCAGGCCAAAGAGGCCGATCAGCGTGAGCGCGAGCGCAAAGACAGCGAAGCCGCCCGCAACCCAGGAGAAGAAGCGCGGGGCAGCGACGCTGCGATCGATAAAGATCTGCATGGGAGCGAACTTGCTGACCGGCACCTCGGGATCAATGGAGGCGAGGGCGGCGGCTGCGACGGAGGCAATGTCAGGGTCGAAGGTGTTGCCGAGGTCTGGGTTGCGGTCCTTGACGCGCAAGACAAAGGTGGTGGGGAACCAGCCATTGATCGCCTTCATCGTAGTGTCCGAGAGCTGCGCGTAGGCATGGTAGATCGTGGGCTCGATCGCACCGGCAAGTTCCTGGTTATGCGCGTTGGCAACGACGCCGATGATGCGCCACGGGGCCTTGCCTTCATCGCTCACGAACTCGCCAATCGGAACGTGTTCAGGCCACCAGAGATCGGCGGCGCGTTGGTTGATGAGAACCACCCGTGGACTGGTCTGCGTGTCAGAGGCGGAGAAGTCAGAACCTGCGAGCAGGGGGGTTCCGACTGTCTTGAAATAGCCCGGTGTCGTGAAGCGGGTCTCTACCGATCTCTCAAGCTCCCGCCGCCCGGCTGGAAATCCCATATCGTTCAGACCCGTGTCGAGCGGAAGACCGTTCACGGTCGCAACCTGCGTCACTCCCGGAACGCCGCGTAGCTTCGCTTCGAATTGGCTGACGAACTGCCCGGTGTGCGCACTGGATGCGTAGGCTTCGCCCTTGAGGTTTACCTGGAGCGCGTACAGATGCTCTGGCCTGACACCGGAAGGGATCGATCGCATGTTGACAAACGTGCCGAGGAACACGGCACTGGTGGAGAGCAGAGCGGTTGCGAGCGCGACCTGTGTGACAACCAGCAGTTTGCCAGCACGCTGTTGCGAAGCGGTCTCGCCGGCTGTGCGCGTGCCCTGCCCGGGGAGGGTGGATTGCCGGAAGGCAGTGAGTGCCGGAAGCAGGCCGAAGAAGAGTGTCGTCCCACAACCAACCGCGATCCCGAAGATCGCCAGATGCAGATCGAGACCTGCGTTTCGCAGTTGCGGCAGATCAATCGGCGAATACGCCAGAAGAGCGGGAGCGAGGACAAAGGCCAGTGCAAGACCGAGCAGTGAGCCTGCGACGGCAAGGACAAGGCTCTCGGTGAGGAGCAGACCCAGAATCCTGGAGCGGGCCGCACCCAGCGCGGTTCGGATCGCGATCTCAGAACGGTGCGCCGCGGAACGGGCGATGCTGAGGCCGGTGAGGTTCAAGCAAGCCATCAGCAGCACGGCCAGGACCGCAGCAGCAAATGCAAGCAGGCTCGGGCGTGCCTCGCTGACAGTGATCTGTTGCAGAGGCCAGACAAACTCCTGCAGCCTGGGCGTACCGACCGGACCTCTCTTCAGGTACGCGGGGAATTCGCGGTAAATGCCCTGGTTTAGCGCCGTCAACTCGGCAGAGGCTTGCGTTAGGGACACATTCGGCCTGAGGCGGGCGATCAGATGAAAGTTCCGACCCTCGTAGCCGTTATCGCCGGGGGACAGATGAAGGGGGAGCCATAGATCCGGGGGTTCCCGTGTGCCGACCCACGAAGGCATGACACCGATGACGGTGTAAGGATCTCCGTTTACGTGAATGACGGAGCCGACTACATTTTGCCTTGTATTCAGGGCGCGGCGCCAAAAGCTCGCGCTCACCACAACGGTGGGGGATGCACCCAGCTTGTCCTCAGTGGACGTGAAGGTGTGCCCAAGTTGAGGGCTGATTCCGAGCGTTGGAAGGTACCCAGAGGACACACGCAAGGAACGGATCGTGTAACTCCTGGTGTCGGCGCCACCGTTGCTGGACGAGAAGTTCTGGTTGAGGGACGATCCATCCGCGATGCCGACGCTGCTGAAGCTGGTTGCATGTGCGAGCAGGAAGTCGGCTGTCTCTCCGGTTTGCACCAGGTTGGGAGCCTCTCCCGGGCGAGAGAGGCCGACGCCGACCAGCTCCGAAGGATGAGGGTATGGAAGCGGCGTGAGCAGAGCGTTGCGCACGACGGAGTACATCGCCGTGGTTGCGCCGATGCCCAGGCCGAGCGTGACGATGGCGGTGAGGGCGAAACCGGGGGAGCGGCGGAGCTGGCGGAGGGTGTAGCGGAGGTCGTTGAGCAGATTTGAGGTGAGCATGGCGTCTCCTACTCGCCCCGGAGGGCTTCGATGGGATCGATGGTGGATGCGCGGCGCGCGGGAAGAAGGCTGGCGGCGACGCCGACGACGGCGAGGGTGAGAGTGAGCGAGGCGAGCAGGGCGGCGTCGTGTGCGGCGTGGAGTTCGACGACGGAGGCGAGCACGCGTTGCAGAGCGAGCGTCAGTGCCCAGCCGAGGGCGATGCCGCCGAGCATAAGGGCGGCGACGCGCGTTACGATGTCGCGGACGACCCGGGCGCGCGTGGATCCGAGCGCCATGCGCACACCGATGTCGCGGGTGCGCAGTTCGACCTCGTGGCTAGTGAGACCGTAGAGGCCGATGACGGCGAGCAGAAGGGCGAAGCCGGCGAAGATGCCGAAGAGCCAGTTCTCCATGCGCTCGAAGACGAGGCTCTCGCTGACGATGTCGGTCATGGTCTCGGGGGCGAGGAAAGGAACCGTGGGGTCGACCTGGTGCATGGCGTTGCGAAGGGCGGGGATGAGGGACTTGGGATCGACGGTTGAGCGCACGACAAGGCTCGTGTTGACGAGATAGCCGAGGTGGTCCTTGACGTCCATCTCGTCGATGAGCCAGTCCAGCTCGGCGAGCGGCGGGGAGTAAAGGTTCTGGCGGACGTCGGTGACCAGACCGACGATGTTGTTCTTGTCGCCTTCGTCGGTCTGGGCGCCAATGGGGTTGCCGCCGTGGGCGAAGAACTTCTTCTGGAAGGCCTGGTTGATGACGACGTTGGCTACTTTGAGGTTGGGGGTGTCCTCGGTTGGGGAGAGCATGCGGCCGCGGAGGAGCTTGATGCCCATGGCTTCGAAGTAGCCTGCTGTGGCGAAGCGCACCTCGGCCAGAACCTCCTGCTGCGGCGGGTACGGCGGCTGGCCGGCGATGTGGATTTCGGAGTTGCTGCCCGAGTTCTGGATGGGCAGGATGTTGATCAGACCCGCAGCCCGGACGCCGGGCAGGTGGGTGACGCGGTCGAGTAGCGGACGGTAGAAGGTGGCGAGCGGGTCGCGGTGTTCGTACTCGCCGGGCGAGAGCTGGATGGAGGTGGTGAGGATGCGGCCGGGCTCGAAGCCGAGCGGCGTGTTGAGCAGAGCGCGCAGGTTGCGCAGAAGCAGGCCGGAGACGACGAGCAGGACGAGCGAGAGCGCAACCTGCGTGATGACGAAACCGGAGCGGAGCCGATGCTGTCCGCGCGAGACGCCCGCTGAACCGCCGGAACGCAGGGCGCGATTGGGGTCGGCGCCGGAGAGACGCAGCGCAGGCGCGAGCGAGGCGGCGACGCTGGTGGCGGCGGCCAGTACAACCGCGAAGAGCAGGACAGCGCCATTGAGCTGAACATCGGCGCCGCGGGCCACGGCGCCGATGAGAAATGCGCGCATGGCGGCGAGCAGCGCCCAACTGAGGAGGATGCCGACGGCGAGACCGGCTGCCGAGAGAACGAGGCCCTCGGTGACGACCTGGCGGATGAGGCGGTCGCGGCTTGCGCCGACGGCGGCGCGCAGGGCCATCTCACGCTCCCGCTTGACGCCGCGGGCAAGAAGCAGGCCGGCGACATTGACGCATGCGATGGCGAGCAGGGCGAAGACGGCGAGCAACAGCGTGCGGAGCGGTCCGGCGGCCTGTCCGGTGACGCTCTCGTGCAGGGGGACGAGGCGTGCGGTGCGGCCGGTGTCCGTGTCGGGATAGGCGCGGCCGAGGTCGGTAAGGACCCGGTTAAGGTCTGCCTGCGCCTCCAGCCGGGTTACACCTCCCTTGAGCAGGCCGACCGTTCGCATCCAGTGGCCGCCACGGCTGGTCTTCAACTTGGGGTCGGGGATGAGCGGCTTGTAGATGGCATTGCGGGCGGAGAGCGGGAAGCGGAACCCGGCGGGCATGACGCCGATGACGGTGTGGGGCGTGCCGTCGAGCCGGATGGTCTTGCCGATCACGTCGGCGCGGCCGCCGAAGTTGGTCTGCCAGACCTCGTAGCTGAGCACGGCGACGGTGTCGCGGCCGGGCTGGTCTTCCCCTGCGACGTAAGTGCGGCCGAGGAGGGGCTTGACGCCGAAGACGCTGAAGAAGTTGCCGGTGCCCCTGACGGAGGGGACCGAGACCGGGCCAGACGGGGACTCCAGATTGATTTTGCTGAAGTCCGAGTATCCGGCCAAGGCATCGAAAGTCTGGAGCTGGGCGCGGGCGTCGATGTAGCTCAGATAGGACCATGGCTGCGTGTACCCGGCTTGGGCGTGGGTGTCTGGAAAGACGAGCCGGTCCTGGTGTGCGAAGGGCAGCGGGCTCAGGAGCACGGTATTGATGACGCTGAAGACCGCTGTGGCGGAGCCAACGCCGAGCCCAAGAGTGACGATGGCGATAGCGGCGAAGCCGGGGGATCGACGGAGTTGGCGAAGCGCGAAGTGAAGGTCTTGAAGGATTGAGTTCATAGGCGTAAACCTCGTCAACTAGTGTTGCTACTCGCTGCGAAGCGCCTGCATGGGATCGACCCGGGAGGCACGCCGGGCGGGAACGATGGTTGCGAGAAGGACGGCGGCGGCGAGGAGAGCCGCTGTCGAGAGAAGGAGCGCGGGTATCTGGGCGGCCGTTTGGGCGGGCGCTCCGAAGAAGATCGCGGAGAACAGACGGGAGGCGAACCAGCTTCCAGCGAGGCCGGCGGCCAGACCGATCGCGAGCACGCGCCCGGACTCTAGCAACAGCAGCCGCAGCACACCGGCGCGGCTGGCGCCGAGGGCGATTCTGAGACCGAGCTCGCGGGTGCGCTGAGCGACATCGAAAGCGACCAGGCCGTAGGCGCCGATGACGACGAGCAAGAGGGCAAGGCCGGCGAAGGCGCTGAGCAGAGCGGCGTTCAGGCGGGGCTCCGTGAGCGATCGGTCGCGGGTGGTGGAGAGCGTGGTGAAGTGGCCGGGGGAGGCGGAGGCGTCGAGGGCGGTGACGATCGAGCGGATGCGGGCCTGGAAGGCGGGGTCGGGAACGGCGTCCGGGGCGGAGATGCGGGCGGCAGTCTGCGGAGCGGAGCGGAGGGCGAACTGCATGTGCGGCCAGCCGCCGTCCTCGGGCGAATAAACCTCGGGCTGTACGGCGCGATCGAGCGGACCTCCGGAACCGCGGATGTCGCCGGTAACGCCGATAATCTCGCCCGCATCGACGAGGTCTTTGTCAGAGCCGGGAGCGATGTGCAGATCCGCCGAGGAGGTCTGCATGTGTTTGCCGATGGCATCCACGCCGTGGAAGTAGCGCTCGGCCAGGGTGCGATTGATGATCAGCACGCGCAGGGCCTTGGGCTCGAAGTCGCGCGCCTGGAACGTCCTTCCAGCGAGCAGAGGGATCTTCAGGGTATGAAGATAGCCGGGGCTGAAGGTGTTCGCCTGGGCCACGATCGTGTCGTGGTTCGGTGTTGGAGGCTGCCCCGCGATGTCGAAGTGCCGGCGAAGGCTGAAGGCGGAGAGGGGAAGAGCGGTGATGGAGCCGGCGCTCTCGATGCCGGGCAAGTTGCTGAAACTGTTTTCGAGCTGAGCGTAGAGTCTATGCGACTTGGCGGGGTCGGCGCCCCAGGGAAGGTCGACGCTGAAGGTCTGGACGCGGCTGAGGTCGAAGCCGAGTGGGGTTGTGAGGAGGCGGTAGAGGTTGAGCAGAACGGCAGCGGAAAGCGTGAGCAGGACGAGGGCGAGCGCGATCTGCAGCGAGGAGAGTCCGCGGCCCAGGGTGCGGGCGCGGCCTACAACAGTTCGGCCAGGGACGGCGTGCCGGGACGCGGTGTTTTGCAGGATGGGAGCGGCCGCGGTGAGCAGGCCAACGGCAACGGCAACGGCGAGCGAGAGCGCAAGCACGGGTAGGTCGATGCGGGCGCGGTCTATAAGGACGAGCCCGGGCGGAAGGCGCGAGACGATGACGCGCAGGACAGCCACGGCGAGCGCGACGCCCGCGAGGCCGCCGGCGAGGACCGGTGTGAGGGCTTCTACGGCGAGCAGACGCGCGAGGCGGGCGCGGGTGATGCCGAGGGCGGTGCGGACGGCGAACTCGCCGCGGCGGGCGGCGTTGCGCGAGATCTGGAGGCCGGCGATGTTGACGGCGGCGGCGAGCAGGACGAGTGCGACCGCGGCGGCGAGCAGGAGGAGGACCTGGCGGTACTCGCCGAAGAGGCCGGTGCGGAGGTCGGTAAGGTTGAAGCCCCAGGCCGCATCGGTGTCGGGATACGCGATGGCGAGCCGGCCCGCAAGCTGGGTGGTGGCGGCGCGGACGGAGGGAATGGTGACGGAGGGGTCGACACGAGCGATAACCTGGAGGAAACGGCTGCCATCGCCACGGTAGCCGCGGAAGAAGCTGGGGAAGATGTGGCCGGGGTGCCAGAGGCTGGTCCCGGCAGGCAGGTCGAAGTGCGGCGGCATGACGCCGACAACAGTGGCCTGGTCGGCGCCGAGGCGGACGGCGCGGCCGAGGACGCGCGGGTCGCCGGCGAAGGTGGCCTGCCAGAGGTGGTAGCTGAGGACGACGAGCTGCGGGCCGTTGGGGATGTCGTCGGCGGGGGTGAGGGTGCGGCCAAGCAAGGCGGGGGCGGCCAGCGTGGGGAAGAAGGCGCCGGAGACGCCGGTGGCGGGGATGCGCAGCGGGGTCTGGCCGGCGAGGGTGAGGGTGGAGTCGTCGGAGTAGAAGAAGCCGAGGCTGGTGAAGATCGGCCGGCCGCCCGCCGTCAGGTGGGCGAGGTCTTCGGTGCGCATCACGGACATCAGGCCGTTGCTCTTGAAGCCGCGCAGGTTCCCGTCGCCCGCCTCCACAAGCTGCTCCGGGTGAGGGTAGGGCAGGGGGTGCAGCAGCGTGGCGCGCAGGATGCCGCACATGGCGGCGGTGGCACCGACGGCGAGCGCGACCGTGGCCAACACGGTGAGCGAGAAGAAGGGGGCGCGGCGAAGCTGCCGAAGGGCGAAGCGTAGGTCCTGAAGCAATGAGATCATGGCGCTGTCTCCGGTCGTTTCCTACTCGCTGCGAAGAACCTGGTTGGGGTCGGTTGTGGCGGCGGATCGGGCCGGCAGAAGTGTGGCCAGAACGGCCAGGAGGAGGACCGAGAGCGCAGCCAGGACATAGGCAGTGGCGTCAAAGGCCGGAATTTTGCCGACGACGCTGCCGAAGACGCGGGTCAGGCCGAGCGACAACGCCGCACCAATGCCGATACCGATCAGAGCAGTTGCAAGAGCCTTTCGGAGCACCAGGCCGAGCAGCTGCGAGCGGTTGGATCCGAGTGCCATGCGCAGGCCGAACTCGAACCGGCGCTGTGAGACCGTGTACGCCGTCATGCCGTACATGCCCACGGCGGCGAGGAGGATGCTGACGCCGGCGAAGCTGCCGAAGAGCAGTGTGCGAAAGTGCTCGGTGCGCTCGGTGTCGCCGATGTTCTGGCGCATGGTCGTGCCCTTTACGGCCACCTCTGGATGCGTCTGCTTCAGGTGGCGTCGAAGCGTCTCGACCATGGCGGCCGGATCGCTTCGCGTCCTCACGATGATCTGCATATCGGACGCGGGGTTGGGGTGCTGCGCGACCGGCGCATAGATGGTGGGCGAGGGCGCTGCGGCGGGGGAGTCGCTGCGGATGTCCTCGACGACGCCGACGACGGTGAGCCAGGAGGCGGCGGAGCCGGCATCGTAGCCGCACATGATCTGCTTCCCAATGGGATCCTGATCCGGAAAGATCTTCTGGGTTAACTCCCGGCTGACCAGGACGACACCGGGAGATCCCTGGCGATCTGCCACAGAGAGAGCTCTTCCTCGCAGGAGAGGAATCTGCATCGTTTGCATAAATCCGGGAGTGACTGGCCGGAAGTCTGCGCGGGGGAGATCGACGCCGGACCCAAACACCTGGCGGCCCCGGACGGCATACCCGACGTCCGATCCACCGAAGCCCATGGGCGCACCGGAGATGGCACCGACGGACTCGACCCCGGGGACCTCGGCGACCGAGGCCAGAGTTGCATCGAGCCCGTTAAGCTTGGCCTGTTCGAAGTCGAGATCCGCCTGCTTGAGGGCGGCAAGCGCCTCCGGTGACTGGTCCGCGGCGACCGGCGCCGGCAATGTGTTTATCGCGTGAGCGTCGAGCGTAAGAAGGGTGTCAGGCGCGAAGCCAAGATCCTGCCTGGATTGTGCGATGAGTTGACGAGTAAGCAGAATGGCGGAGACGGACAGCGTCAGTGTGAGCGCAACTTCGGCGACGATGAAACCGTTGCGAAGCCGGAGAGAGCTGCGGGTCTCGGTGCCGCGGGAGGCGTCGCTGCGCAGAGCGGAGGCGGGATCGACCTGCCACGAGTGCCAGATTGGCAGCATGGCCGCGGCCACCATCACTGCCAGGGCAATCAGGAGGGAGAACAGAAAGATGTGGACGTTGAGGTGCACGTCGGAGAGGCGCGGAGTCTCGGGAGGGGCAAGCCGGACCAGCAGATGGAGCGAGGGGACGACGAGAAGAAAGGCGGTTGCGGTCCCGGCGATCGCGAGCAGAGCCGTCTCCACCAGGGCATAAGCGGCAAGGGACTGGCGCGAGGCTCCAAGCGCGGTGCGGATGCTGACGGAGCGCATGTGGCGGGTCGCCCGAACCAGCTGGAGGTGCGTGACGTTTGCGCAGACAATCAGAAGCAGGACAACGACCGCTCCCATCAGGAGATGAAGCAGGGGGCGAACAGATCCGACGACCTGCTCCTGCAGCGACACGGCTTCGATGCTCTTGTTTTGGTCCTCGGGGACCTGACGGCGGAGGTTGGCCGAGAAGGTGGAAAGCTCGGCGTTCAGCTGGGATGTGGTCACACCGGGGCGCCGCTTGCCGATCACGTGGTCGCTGTAAGAGCTGCGGTTGGCGTTGGCCGGCTCGGCGGGGCGCTCAAACCAGACCTCCGTCTTCCCGGGAAAGGAGAAGCCCGCCGGCAAGACGCCAACCACGGTGTGAATTGCGCCGTTATAGGTGATGAGCTGGCCGATGGCGGAGCCGGCCGACACGAAGTGAGCGCGCGTGAAGTCCGCGCTGAGCAGAACGTCCGTGCCGTCGAGGTCCGCGGAGCGAAAGAGGCGGCCAACGATCGGCTGCACCCCTACGATCTCGGCGAAGCGCGGACTTACCTGCGCAACGGGCACGTAGAGCGATATGCCTCCTATCTGGATGCCGTCGGGGAAGCTGTTGAAGTGCGCCGTGGCCTCGAGGCCTGAGACCTGGCGGGCGGCATCGGTGTAGTCGCCACCGCCAAGCCGGGGAATCGACCGGCCCTCCTTGATGAAGCGCGTCTGCAGAGCAACAATGCGATCGGCGTCGCGGTAGCCGAGGGGGCGCAGAAGAACGCAGTCGACGACGGTGAAGATGGCGGCGTTGAGCCCGATGCCGATGCCCAGCGTGGCGACCACGGTCAGGGTAAAGGCGGGTGACCGGCGGAGGCTGCGCTGGGCGTGGCGAAGAGCGGCGATCGTATTCGCGAAGGCAATCATGCGCGCGCCTCCGGGCTCATCGAGCTGGTCGAGGGGTTTTGCTCGGGGTCGGAGAGAAGCCGCAGCAACTCGCCCTCCGCAACCACCTTTCCGTCGAACAGGTGCACCTGCCGCTCCGCGTGCGCGGCGAAGCGCGGATCGTGCGTGACCATGCAGATCGTCGCGCCCTCGTCGTGGAGCTCCTGCAGGAGCCGCATCACGGCCTCACCGTTCTTTGAATCGAGGTTTCCCGTGGGCTCATCCGCCAGAAGGATGGACGGCGAGCCACCGAGAGCGCGGGCGACGGCGACGCGCTGCTGCTGGCCGCCTGAGAGCTGCGCCGGATAGTGCCGCATGCGATGTGCCATGTTTACGCGCTCGAGCGATCGCTGCACCCGGTCTTTTCGCTCGGAGGCGGGCATGCCGGAGCGATAGGTGAGGGGCAGCTCGACGTTCTCGTACACGGTCAGGTCGCCGATCAGATTGAAGCTCTGAAAAATGAAGCCGATCTCCTGATTGCGAATGCGGGAGCGATCCGAGAAGTTGAGGTTGGCTACCTCCTTTCCATTGAGGACGTACCCCCCGTCGGTAGGCGTATCCAGCAGGCCGAGGATGGACAGCAGGGTCGATTTGCCGCAGCCCGACGGCCCCGACATCGCGACATACTCGCCGCGAGCGATCGAGAGGTGAACACCCGAGAGCGCGTGCGTCTCGACCTCATCGGTGTAGAAGACCTTGGTGAGATTCTCGATGTGGATCAGGTTCTGCGAGAGATCGGAGGCGGTCGCCATTCGTTTCCTTCCTTCTGGTGAGGGTTACTGATTCTGAAGCCGAACGCGATCGACGGAGTCCCACCTCGACATGTCCGAAAGGATGACGGTGTCGCCCGGCTGCAGACCTTCGAGCACCTGGATGCTGTTGACCGAAGCTCGCCCAACCTTGACCGGAACCCGCGTCGCTGTCTTCGACTCCGGGGAGACCCGGAAGAGGCTGATGGTCGAGTTCTCACTGCCGAACGCCGGCCGACCGACATAGAGCACATCCGTCAAGCGATCGAGGTCGATGGTGCCGTCGACCGAGAGATCCGGGCGCGCGCCCTGCGGCAGAGCACCGACGAGCTGTACGTCCACCGTGACGGTTCCGTTCTGGACAGCCGGATCGATGCGCGTCACCTTGCCCGGGATGACGCCGTTATGGGTATCGATGTCGGACGGCTGGCCGATCTGGATATCGCGCGCCTGCGTCTCCGCGATCTTGAGTGAGGCCTTGAGCTGGTCCGGCTGCACCACCTTCGCCAGGGTCACACCGGGAGCGACGTGCTCTCCGACCTGGTGCGGGAGGTCGACCAGAACGCCCGAGATCCCGGCGCGCACGCTCAGCGCCTGCTCCTGCTTCCCCTTGAGCGCGAGTAACGCCTCCGCCTGCTGCACCTTGGTCTGCTGCACGGCGAGCTGCGTAAGGATCGCCTTCTGGTTCAGATCCAGGCGCTGCCGCTCAAGATCGTTGCGCTGATTAAGTTCGTCAGCCTTTCCCTTCGACGCGCTGTAGGTGAGACCGCTGATGACGCCGAGATCGTAGAGGCTCTTATCCGTCTGGGACTGCAGCTGTGCCTGCTTCTGATCCGCTCCCACCGTAGCCGCGCCGGCCCGCTGGTTCATCAGATCGCTTTGAAGCCGCGCACGAATATTCAAGTAGTCCGCCTGCGCAGCCTTGAGCTGCAGCTGCGCGTCGAGCAGCTGCTGCTGCACAGCTGGGTCGACCAGGTCCATCAGGATGGTATCGGGCTCGACCTTGGCGCCGGGCAAGACACGAATCCGAACGACGGTGGCTTCGGTCTCGGCAGGGATGAGCCGAAGGCGGTCTTCGCGCGGCACCAGCGTTCCCGGGCCCCGCACCTGCCGAAGCAGGGGGCCGCGCTTCACCACATCCGTCCATACAGCACTGTCTACCGTCGGGATCGCGGGCTTCAGGCGAAGAACGAAGAAGCTGAGCGCAGAGACCACCATCAGCGCAATCGCTGCTAGCGAAACGGTTCGCCGAATCCTCCGCTTTCGGATGTCTGGTCGTGAGATATCCATCTGAAGTGATAGAAGCAATTCCGAGACCAGAGCACGCGTAGAAATCCTGAATGGAATCAATGACTTAGTGGGCACGATCTTTGCAGCCCTGTCCGGAACTAAACATTCGCTGTCCGAAATTGGACACCGCTTGCGTCTGTGTTTCTTATCCACCTGCTGTGTGATTCGGGCCGGAGAGCTTCCAGCGCTTGGTGCATATTGAGCTTTGCCTTATTGCCTCGGCTGGGCTGGCGCAGTCAGTTGCGGCTCATACGTTATAGCCTTCGCGAGGAGCCGATCCGATCCAGCTCAATTCCTTCCGCCGGAGTCGAATCTCGAACGAAGCGAGAGGGAGATGCTGGACGCCGCCAATTGCTCATCAACGTAGCGATGCAAGGCCGTCCCGTTTATAAGGTAAGCACGAAGCGCAACTCATCATGCGAGGAGAACTGAACCCCTCCGCTAAAGGGCCGAATACATTTGCGCAGACCTGTCTTCCGTCCCACGCTTTTCCCTTTGCAGTCGCGCGGCGGACCATACTTCAGTGAATACAAGATGATCCTAAGAGGAACAAGAGCGCATCCGCTCTGGTTTCCCCACGACAACTCCGGTGGGCGGAGGCTATTTGGTCACTTGCACGAGAAGACGCCTTCGCGGTCATTTGAGCTTGCGCAGCTAATCCATAACGGAGTACGGGAGCCCTGCTCCATCGCCATCACCGTCGCCGCCGTCCCCACGGCATATAGGACGTCTCGACCACAAGTTGCGGTAGCAGCAGGCGCCCACGCCGCCCGCCGCCGCTCGCGGCCCAACAACCTCAAAGCCCATCGAGCAATTCTACCGAGCGGGAGAAAGCCACCGTAAGCTCATTCCCGTGAGCGTCACTCCACGATGTTGTAAGGTAATCCGAGGACGGCGCTCGGGATGATGCCGCCATTGATCGAGGGAGAAGGTGAAACGTCCGAAAGTCATACTGGCTCTCTGTCTGGCCGTCGCATCGGCATCGCATGGATGGTCGCAAACCGCCATCGGCAAATATGAAGTCCTTGGACTTAGGCTAGTCCTGACTGCAAAGGAAGCCGAAAGCGAGATCGCCGTCCGTCTCCACATCTCTCCCGGGCAGCGCGGCTACATGGTCCTGCAGGGCGTGCCGACATTCGTTCCAGGAAGGCCCTATGTCAGCGGACTCTCCGTGCAGGTGGGCGAAGTCAGTCTTGGGCTGGACTTCGCCGAGGTCGTCCCAGGCGAGGGGAAAGGCTCTGAGGTCCTCTGGCATGTCGATTACACGCCCGTCCTGCAATCGGACGCAGAGAAGAAGGCGTTTGTCGCGAGAGTCGTCGAGAAGTACGGAGACCCAACTAAGATGTCCGCGAAGCAGGAGTACTTCTGGGCCGAGCGCGCCTAAGATTCTCCCCTATCGTTCGACCTCGCCAACGTCCCGCTTCTTCATCTCACCACCTATGTCCCGGTCCTCGCCATGGAGAATCCTGGGGTCATCAGGCACATGACAGAGGTATTCAACTCCAGGCGGCATTCCGCTAAACCGCCACTCTAGCCCAGGGTCATCAGCCCAGGGTCATCGCGACCGCCGTGATCTATGCCAAGAGAGCTGACGACAGAAAATCCGGAGAGGTACGCAGCACTTGTAGCGAGTCTAAAGCTGCGGATTCGATCGGCTAGGCTACGCGCCGCCGTCTCAGTCAACCAGGAGTTGATTCAGCTGTACTGGGAGATCGGCCGGGATATTGCCGTACGGCAGCAAGAGGAAGGCTGGGGGGCGCGGGTGATCGAACGTCTGGCCTTGGACCTGCGACGCGATTTCCCGGAGATGACGGGCCTGTCCGCTCGCAACCTTGGGTATATGAAGGCGTTCGCTGAGGCGTATCCGGACTCCGACTTTTTGCAACAGGTTGTTGCAAAATTGCCGTGGGGTCACAACGTTCGGCTTCTCGAGGCAGTGAAGGATCCGGCTGAGAGGAGATGGTACGCCCAGCAATCCATTGAGCATGGCTGGAGCCGCAACGTTCTCGTGCACCAGATCGAAGGAGGGCTGTTTCGCAGGCAAGGAAAGGCCGTCACCAACTTCTTACGGACACTTCCCGCGGAACAATCTGAACTTGCCCAGCAGCTCATCAAGGATCCTTACAACTTCGACTTTCTCTCACTCGGTGCGGACATGCTGGAGCGGGAGCTCGAGCGCGGTCTGTTGGAGCATCTCCGGTCCACGATCCTCGAATTGGGCAAAGGTTTTGCATTCGTAGGCAGCCAGTACCATCTGGAAGTCGGCGGCCAAGACTACCATCTTGACCTGCTCTTCTACCATCTCCGACTGCGCTGCTTCGTCGTAATCGATCTGAAAATCGAGGAGTTCAAGCCGGAGTTCGCCGGCAAGATGAACTTCTATCTCTCTGCGGTAGACGAGCAACTTCGTCACTCCTCCGATGCCTCTACCATCGGGATCATCTTGTGCAAGGAGCGGAATCAAGTTGTGGTGGAATACTCGCTTCGCGAGTCGAATCGACCGATGGGTGTATCGGCCTACAAGTTGTCATCGGCTCTGCCGGAACAGCTACGCGCTGAACTGCCGACAGCAGAAGAGTTCGCGCGAGATTTCCCGGCGTTCTCGCTCGTGAGGCTCCGGATAGAGATAGAACGAGGGATTCGTCCGCTTTTGGAAAAATGCGGCATTGATGCGTCGCCGGGACGAAGCTTGGCCGCGTCTTTGCGTAGATTGCAGCAGGAAGGCATTGCGCCACGCTCTACAGGAGACCTAATTGAGGCTCTGAAGCACATGGATGCGGCAGCACATGGTGTCGAGGTCGATCGAGCGGACGCCGAGGCAGCCATTCGGATCGGCACTCAGTTTCTAGAAGAACTTGACTTATCCGAGGCTACAAACCAAGGAACGCCCGGCGATGCAGAGCGCGGTGGGTGAGGTCGCATGACCTCACCCACTTGAACCGGCTATTCCTCGCCGGCTGCGTCCGAGGGATCGTCAGCGGCCTCTACTTTCGAGAGCCGCTTCACGCTGGTGGCGTGGATCTCAGCGATCCGGTGCTTGAAGCTTGCACCCTCGACGTCTTCGGTGACCTCGCGATGCCGGAGTGTTCCTTCGAGGGTAATGAGTTGTCCTTTCTGGAGGGTTCGGGCGAACTTCGAGA